>WBZL01000699.1_pt1 | contig 37511 bp, 29 predicted proteins | sample 5204291 | NCBI WGS metagenome assembly WBZL01 (sample SAMN12344345, study PRJNA552823) | activated sludge metagenome | biome: Activated sludge suspended growth; feature: Nitrification reactor; material: Wastewater; isolation source: activated sludge from nitrification reactor of wastewater... | reverse complement strand
GCGTTTTTGGTAGTTGACGGGCGTCCGTAGGGCGTTGCGTTTGATTTTTGATTGATAATGTTTTGATTTTGTATTCGTTGCTTCTTGACTTGTTGGTTAAATGCAAAATGTAAAGGAAAAAATGCGAAATGTAAAAGTGGCAGCCGTTCATTTTTGGAGCGTTTGTTGTGTGGAAAATCTGGGAATATCCTGGTTGAATGGGCGACGAACACTGCCAGCAAGGGTTCCGGCATCAGCAGATGGGCCGTTAAAAAATTGGCCGGAATGGAGCGGCCGCACAGCATACTGTTTGAGCCTGGCCTGAGAAATTAAGGCAAAGCCAGGAAGGAAAAATGCCGGAGTGAATGGGTTGCATTTGATCTTTTGGTTGATGAGGTATTGGTTTCTGTTTGTTGCTTCTGGTCTTTGTCCCTTTTTTGGCATTGCCCCAAAAAAGGAACCAAAAAAACGCTAGGACAGCAAACTCATTCCATTCGATCACTGCTGTCCGCCCACGCGCGCCGTCTTCGTTAAGGGCGTTTTTGGTAGTTGACGGGCGTCCGTAGGGCGTTGCGTTTGATTTTTGATTGATAATGTTTTGATTTTGTATTCGTTGCTTCTTGACTTGTTGGTTAAATGCAAAATTTAAAGGAAAAAATGCGAAATGTAAAAGTGGCAGCCGTTCATTTTTGGAGCGTTCGTTGTGTGGAAAATCTGGGAATATCCTGGTTGAATGGGCGACGAACACTGCCAGCGAGGGTTCCGGCATCAGCAGATGGGCCGTTAAGAAATTGGCCGGAATGGAGTGGCCGCACAGAATACTGTTTGAGCCTGGCCCGAGAAATTAAGGCAAAGATAGATGGCCAGGCAATCAAAAATACTGGACTGAAGTCAAGATCTAAAGGCGAGTTTATGCTGTGCAACGGAATGCAGGGCAATTTTAGGCACAGATGCGTATGCCCGCGCGGGCTTGGTCCGGTGGACCAAAGGCGTGGTTACTTTCTTTTGGGCGCCAAAAGAAAGTGACAAGACTAAAGGCAGAGATCAAATGCAAAATGCAAAAGAAAAAATGCGAAATGAAAAAGTGGCCGCCGTGCATTTTTGGAACGTTCGTTGTGTGAAAAACATTCCAAAAGTGCTGATATGGCCGCTGCTCCTGACAGCGTGCGTCCAGCTGTCCGGGCAGCCGATTCTGATCCGGGGACAATTGGTCGATACCAGGGGTACCCCCATTCCGTTTGGGACGGTCGAGATCAGGCATCCTGATCACGGCACAGGGGTTGCTGCAAATGAATCGGGTGAATTCGCATTTTCCGTCCCCCCGGAAAGGACGGCCGATACCCTGCTGATATCCGCCCTCGGTTTTGATCCGAAAAAGATTCCGATACGGGAAGTCGTCCGCAACAAACCGTTGAAAATAGTCTTGGCCGCCAGGGTCTTTGAAATGGAAGAGGTAGTTGTCAGACCATCGGCCTCCAAAGGGACAATGGAACTGGGGCATTCCAGGATGACGCCTGAGATTTACGGCGGCATGCATGCAGAGCAACTTACCCAGATCGGCGTATGGATGGACAACCCGGCCGGACAGCCCGGCATGCTGCAAACCATCAGTTTTTTCATAACCCGTTCGGGGAAACCCAGGAGCCCGTTTCGGGTTCGCATTTATGCCGCTGAAGGCGACCCCGTTACGGTTGGAGAGGATATGCTGACCGAAAGCCTGATATTCGAACCGGCAAAAAAAGGCGCCTGGAATACCCTTGACGTTTCCGGGTACCGCATCCCGTTTCCTGAGAAGGGGCTGTTCGTTGCCATAGAGTACATTTACACCAAAAAGAAATTCGAATATAAAACCATCATAGGTGACCATATTTATGCCGATTACGGCGTTGTGCTGGGTTGCACCTGGGAATATGCCATCCCCAGGTCCTACCTGAACTACCTGGGAAAAGGATGGAAACTATGGTACGACCCGGGCACACCGTTCGGACTTCCCAACCCGCGGAACGCCTTGATCAAGATAACCGTTTCCTATTAAGGCACAGTGATCAGGTAATTCTACCCGGTTCTCAAAACAGGTAAAAACACCCTTGCGGCCGACCAGATAAAATTGTATTTTTGTCAAACATCAATATTACACCTGATACCTATGTCTCATCTCAAACTGGATACAGCCGTCATCGGCGGCGGCGTATCGGGCGCATACAGCGCATGGCGGCTCCAACAGGCCTACGGCAAAACCCAGAAAATCGGCCTTTTTGAATACAGCAACCGGATCGGCGGCAGGCTCTATACCGTCACCTTGCCGGGGTTGCCCAACGTGAAGGCCGAGGTCGGCGGCATGCGGTATATCCCCACCGAGCACAAGATGGTGGCCAACCTGATCACGCACCTCGGCCTGGAAACCAAGGATTTCCCCATGGGCGCGCCCGAACCCGTAGGTTCCAATTGCAACCTCTTCTACCTGCGCGGTAAACACCTCCGACTGCACGAACTGGCCGACCCGGCAAAGGTGCCCTATAACCTCGCCTGGTCGGAACGCGGCCTGGGACCGACCAACCTGCAGGTCCAGGTGATGAACTACCTCTTCCCCAACATGCAGAACCTCAGCCTCTGCGACCAAATGAAAATCAAGGTATTCGGCAAAGAACTCTGGAAATACGGCTTTTGGGACCTCATGTTCCGGGTGCTGAGCAACGAAGGTTACCAGTTCATGAAAGACGCAGGCGGCTACGATGCCAATGTGGCCAATGCCAACGCCGTTACCCAGCTGCCGGCTACCGAATACAGCGACAGCACCAAATTCCTCACCCTGAAGGACGGCTACGACAAACTCCCGATCCAGCTGGTGGAAGAGTTCAATAATATCCTTCCGGGTGTGGTACCCAACGGCCAACGGGTATTCATGAACCACCGGCTGGCCGTGATCTTGCCCAGCGACGACAAAAAATCCAAATACAAGCTCATCTTTGAACCCACCGTTACCACGGACGCCAAGACCCGGGTGGACGCCAAAGCGGAAAAAGTGGTGGTTTATGCCGACAAGATCATCCTGGGCATGCCGCGCCGCTCGCTTGAACTCATCCAGGGACCGTTCTTCGAAGACGCGTGGTTGAAGGCCAACCTGAAATCCGTGCTGATCCAGTCGGCGTTCAAGCTCTTCCTGGCCTACGAGCGGCCCTGGTGGCGGACGCTGGGCCTGGTGGCCGGCCGGTCGGTCACCGATCTGCCCATCCGCCAGGTCTACTATTTCGGTACGGAAAGCGAACAGGCCGGCGGGCAACCCTGGCTCAATTCCCTGCTGATGGCCTCCTATAACGACATCAGCACCGTTCCTTTCTGGAAAGGACTGGAAGACGGAGAACCCTTCGAAGGCCACCGGCCGAGCTGTATCGAACCGGGCGTCCGGAATATGGTCCCGAACCTGGAATACCAGCCGACCGACGAAATGGTCTACGTTGCCAATAAGCAACTGGCCGAGGTCCACGCCCAACAGGAGATCCCGCAACCCTATTCAGCGGTTTACCACGACTGGAGCGGCGATCCCTACGGCGGCGGCTGGCACGAATGGAAAGCCAATTACCGTCTCGACGAGATCATGTGGAAAATGCTCAAACCCGTTTCAGGCGACGACATCTTTATCGTCGGCGAAGCCTACTCCATCGGCCAGGGTTGGGTGGAAGGCGCCCTGGATACCGCCGAAACCATGCTGGAGGAGTATTTCAAGCTGGAACGCCCCAAATGGCTCGATCCGACATACGCCCTGATGCCGGTTCCGAAGGGCGGCTGCGGCAAACTCGACGGGTGCATCCCCGCTACCGAAATGGCCGCTACGCTCGATTCGATGACGCCCAATTGTCTGGACAAAATACAGGAAGGCTGAAATAATTGTTTGGATTTTTCGACTGTTTGGATTTTTCGATTAGGCTGGCCCTGAATTCGACTCAATCGAACAATCGAACAATCGTATCAATCGATTCAATCGTATCAATCGAACAATCGTATCAATCGAACAATCGTATCAATCGATTCAATCGTATCAATCGAACAATCGACCAATCGATCAATCAAATCAACATGTCCTATACCGTATCCAACTATATTCTGGATCGCCTCAAACAGCTGGGATTGGAATACTTCTTCGAAGTGCCCGGCGATTACGCATCCATTTTCCTGACTACCCTGGACAGCTATGAGGGCATCACCCGCATTCCCAACATCAATGAACTGGGTGTAGGGTACGCCACCGACGGGTACGGCCGCTTCAAAGGGGTCGCGGCCTGCAGCGTCCAGTATGGGGTCGGTACTTTTTCCGTACTCAACGGATTTGCGGGCGGCTACGTCGAGCGCGTACCGATGGCCCTGATCGCCCCCAGCCCGAGCACCAATGACCGCGTGCTGACCCGCACCGAAGGCATCCTTTTTCACCACAGCACCGGCAACCTGACCGCCGATAAAACGGTGTTCGAAAACGTGACGGTCGCCGCGGAAACCATCTCGGACCCGGCAACAGCCCCTTCTCAGATCGACAGGGCGCTGACCGCCATGATCACCCACCGAAGGCCCGTGTTTATCGAAGTGTTGCAAAACATCTTCGGGGCAGCATGCGCTCAACCGGTCGGCGAACTGAAACCTACGCCCCTCGTCAGCGAAAAGCCTTCCCTGGAAGCTGCGCTGGAATCCGCCTGGAAAAGGATCCGGAAAGCCCGCCTGCCGGTCCTTTGGGGCGGCGTGGAGATCCAGCGGTTCGGGCTCCAAAGCCTGTTTCAGGAAATTGTGGATGCCAGCGGCATGCTCTTTACCACCACCAGCCTGGGCAAGACGGTACTGGATGAAAGCCAGCGGCAATTTGCAGGCACCTACGCGGGTCCCGCCTCCCCGGCCCTGACCCGCGCCGTAATGGCCAAAACCGATTGCCCCATCGCACTCGGCGCCATCATCACCGACGATTACCTGGACATCATGGCGGCCGATTACGGCGACCTGATCAACGTCAACGACGAGGTTTGCCACGTCGGATATGAGCACTACCAGGGGGTGGTGCTGAAAGATTTTATGACCGGGTTGCTGGCCAGGCTCCAGACCGACCCGGCCTTTCCCAGAAAATACCGGCGCCCCGGATTCAAACCCGATCCGCGCCCCAGGTACCGGTCAGGCGCCCGCCTCACTTACGAGCTGTTCTATTACGAAATGGGCAACTGGCTGATCGGCAAAAAACAGATCGAAAGGAGCAAGCTCATCCTGGGCGAGAGCACCAGCCTTTATGTGTTCGGCAACCTGTTCGGCATGCCGCAGGAATCATTCGTAGCGCAGGCTGCCTGGGGATCGCTGGGGCACGAAACGGGTTGCGCCCTGGGTGTGGAACTGGCTACGGGCCATCGCCCCATCGTGGTGGCCGGCGACGGCGGATTCATGATGATCTGTCAGGAGATCTCCAGTCTGGTCCGGCAAAAATCCAATGCCGCGATCTTTGTGATGTCCAACGGCGGTTACGCCATCGAGCAGGCGTTTGTCGACATCAAGGCGTTCACCCCGCAGGGCAGTTACGCCCCGTTCGACCTGCTGCCCGACTGGGATTACCCGGCCCTGGCCAAAGCCTTCGGAGCCCGGGGGCACATCGTGGAAACGGTCGGCCAATTGCGCAGCCTGCTCCGGAAACTGGAAAAGCAGGACGGCGTACCCGACCTCGTGCAGGTGAAAATCCCGCTGAAGGACCTCGCGCCCCAATTGAAGCGGTTGGCCACGACGCCCTGAATTTCTTTACACCAGATTGGTTTTTGTTTTCCTATCTTGACCCGGGAAAACAAAAACCGCCGCCTTGTTATTCATCACCGGCATCCTGATCGTCCTTGTACTCCTTGCTCTCATTCTGAGCAAGACGACCTCGGCACTGACCGCGCTGATCCTGGTGCCGGTTGCGGGTGCGCTCATCGCGGGATTCGGCCTGGACACGGCCAAATTTGCGGTCGAGGGGATCAAAAACATCGCGCCGGTGGCGGCCATGTTCATCTTTGCCATCCTTTTTTTCGGCGTGCTGACCGATGCCGGCATGTTTGACCCGATCATTAACCGCACACTCCGGATGGTGGGGCACGACCCGGTTCGCATCGCCATGGGAGCGGCCGTTTTATCCATGATCGTCCACCTGGACGGTTCGGGCGCCGTTACCTTCCTGATCGCCGTACCGGCCATGTTGCCGCTTTTTGACCGGTTGGGCATGGACCGGCGCGTCCTGGCGGGCGTAGTGGCCCTTGGGGCAGGCGCCATGAACATCGTCCCCTGGGGCGGGCCCACCCTGCGGGCTTCTTCCGCACTGGAGATCCCGGTGACCGATCTGTACAACCCGATCATCCTTCCCCAACTCGCCGGATTGGCTTTCGTCCTGTTTGTGGCCTGGCGAATGGGCAAAAGGGAAGCATTCCGACTCGGACTGGATTCCGGTGTACAAACCGCCGCCTTCACGCCCCCTGAGCAGACGGAAGCGGAAAAAAGCCTGCGCCGCCCGAAGCTTTTCTGGGTGAACATTGCGCTGACGGTCCTTACGATCGCCGTCCTGATCTCCGGAAAGATCGCTCCGGCGCTGGTCTTCATGCTGAGCGCCGTTGTAGCGCTTATGGTCAATTACCCGTCGTTGAAGGACCAGAAGGAACGCATCGACGCCCATGCAAAAGCCGCCCTGATGATGGCGGGTATCCTGATGGCGGCCGGCGTATTCACCGGCATCATGAAAGAATCGGGCATGATCACAGCCATGGCCCGGGAAGCCGTTGCCGTGATCCCTGCCGGCATGGGCGCCCATATTCCGGTGGCGGTGGCGGTATTGAGCATGCCTTTAAGCCTGGTTTTCGACCCGGATTCCTTTTATTTCGGATTTCTGCCGGTCATTGCGGAAGTGGGCCAACAGATGAACGTCTCTCCGGCCTCGGTGGGGCAAGCGGCCGTCCTGGGGCAAATGACGACCGGATTCCCGTTCAGCCCCTTGACAGCCACCACCTTCCTGCTGACCGGCCTCACCGGCATCGACCTGGCTGATCACCAGCGGTTCAGCATGAAATACGCCTTTTTGACTACCCTGGTGATGACCCTGGTTGCGCTGTTGCTGGGTGTTTTCCCGGTTTGAAGCAGTTAAATGTGATCACGCCCATTGTGCCCCTTAAGTCCGGATAACAGTCGAAATATTGCCCGGTAACTTTTACATTTTGCATTAACAAATTGATTATCAATGTAAAATGTAAAATTAACAATTTAAAAGCTAGAAGTGCAGAACAACCACAAACCAAAATAAACAACAACAAACCAAAACAAACAACCATAAACCCAAATAAACAACCATAAACCCAAATAAACAACCATGAACCTAAAAAACCTCCGCATCGGCGCAGGCGCAGGTTATTCCGGCGACCGGATCGAACCCGCCGTCGAGCTGGCTGAAAAAGGTCGGCTGGACTACCTCGTGTTCGAATGCCTGGCAGAGCGCACCATCGCCCTGGCACAACAACGGCGAGCCCGGAACCCGGAAGAAGGTTACGACCCGCTTTTGGAGGCCCGGATGACCGCCTGTTTGCCCGCCTGTGCGCAAAACGGGATCCGGGTCATCACCAATATGGGCGCCGCCAATCCGGTAGCCGCTATGAACAAGACGGCTTCGATCGCAGCCCGGCTGGGGATTTCCGGGTTGAAGATCGCGGCCGTCACCGGTGATGAGGTTTCCGGCCAGATCCGCGACATGGACCTCCGCCTGATGGAATCGGGAGAACCGCTCGGCACGCTCCGCGACGTCCTGGTTTCCGCCAACGCGTACCTGGGGGCCGGGCCCATCGTGAAAGCCCTTGAGGCCGGTGCAGATATCGTGATCACGGGCCGCGTAGCCGATCCGGCCCTGTTTGCGGCGCCTTTGATCCATGAATTCGGCTGGTCCTTTACCGATTTTGGACGCCTGGGAAAAGGCACGGTACTGGGCCACCTGCTCGAATGCGCGGGACAGGTCACCGGCGGTTTTTTTGCCGATCCGGGTTACAAGGAGGTCCCCAACCTGGCCAGACTCGGATTTCCGATCGGGATTGTTTCCGCTGACGGCGATTTCGAATTGACCAAAGTGCCTGGCTCCGGCGGACGCATCACCCCGGCCACCTGCAAGGAGCAGCTTCTGTACGAGATCCACGATCCCGCCCGCTACTACACGCCCGATGTGGTGGCCGATTTTACCGGCGTTCGTTTCCGGCAACTGGAAGAAGACCGGATCCGGGTCACCGGCGGCTCAGGCAACCCCAAAACGGGTTTATTGAAGGTATCGGTCGGGTACCTGGACGGATTCATCGGCGAAGGGCAGATGAGTTACGGCGGACCAGGCGCGGTCAGGCGCGGACAACTGGCGCTGGACATCGTCAGGGAAAGGCTGGACATCCTGGGGATCGACACTGCCGATGGACAATTCGACCTGATCGGGGTAAATTCACTGTATGGGTCTACCCTGCCGGTCGGCGAACCGGCGGAGGTCAGGGTGCGGGTTGCCGTCCGGACTGCCGACCGGTCGGTGGCGCAAAAGGTAGCGGACGAGGTGGAGGCCCTGTATACCAACGGCCCGGCCGGCGGGGGCGGCGCCGTCAAATCGGTGCGGGAGGTGATGGCCGTTCAGTCCGTCCTCATCCCCGCCGAAGTGGTTCGAACCGAAATACATTTTCAAAACAGCTGATATGCAACTCCGGGAAATAGCCCATTCCAGAACCGGCGACAAGGGCAATATCGCCAACATTTCCGTGATCGCTTACCGCGAATCGGACTACCCCCTGCTTGAAAAATACGTGACCGCCGAACGGGTAAAAGCCTTTTTGGGCGACCTGGTCACCGGCGAGGTCATCCGCTACGAACTGCCCGGCCTGGGGGCGCTGAATTTTGTGCTCCACGGTGCATTGGCGGGTGGCGTCACCCGTTCGCTGCGGCTGGATGCGCATGGAAAGTCGCTGTCCTCGGCGTTGTTGGGGATGGAGGAAATGTTTTTTATCGAGGCCTTTGAATAATGTGTTTTCGCGCCAAGACGCAAAGACGCAAAGTTTTAACTATCAACACGCTGCGCGTGCTGATAGTACTGGTGACACAAAATGCTGAACGGTCCATTTCAAAGCAAGTAAAATATGCTGTATGTCATCCCCAGATTAAATCCTGCGTGACAAAATACAGCTCCCAATAACGAGCCGGTCCATTTTTTCAGTTTGATTTGCTTTCAAAACCAGCATAAATCTTGGAACACAGAGCAATACGATCAGAAAAAGTCCAAACTTCCAATCGAATTTGAAGAGTCTGTTCCATAAGGGTCTTAGAGCATGTATACCAATATCCATTTGGCAAATTAGCGTTCTTCAAATGACAGTCTGTTTAATTGATCATTTTCCAGTACCCGGTGTGAGAAACTTATTGACGTCCAGCCAATGGATAAAAGCGTCGAACCATCGATTGCTTGTCCGGTTGGGGTTTCCGAGGCCAAAACCATGGCCGCCGTTCTGGTAAAGGTGAAATTCGACGGGTATGCCCGCTTTGAACCAGGAATCGATCACACCAAACTGTCCCCGGAAAAGGAAATCATCGGAGGCTATAACATTGAACATCGGCGGTGCGTCCTTCGGTACCTCAACCGGGCCCATACCTCCATAAATAGGACCTATAAAGGCCAGCTTCATGGTCTTTGAATTGAGCGTTGAGTGCATGGTAAGGCCGGCGCCGGCGGAGAAGCCGATCATGCCTATTCTGCTTGTATCGACGCCCCATTCCTTGGCCCGTTTGAGGATCAGGGCGTAGGCAGCCTCTGCATCCTTGAGCTGATTGGAAAGATCGCGCTGCGGCGGACGCGGCGTTGTTGCGCTTTGTGTGGAGTCGGTAGTCGCCGGCGGAGGCGTACGGGGGCGATTCATCCAGGCTGCAAAGTCTTCGAGCGACTCTGTAGTTGGGAAGAGCCGGTATTTGAGCACAAAGGCTGCAATGCCTTGCCTGGCAAGCGCCTCTGCCACTTCCCACCCCTCGTTGCCCATCGAAAGCCACATGAACCCGCCTCCGGGCGCCACGATTACGGCAGCTCCGTTTGCCTTTCCCGGTTCAGGAAGGAAGGGTGTGAGGGTAGCTGTAGAGATGTTACGAGCCATCGGATCGCCCCATTGGCGAAACCACGTCTCTTTTGCGGGTTGATTATCGACACCGCCGGTACCCAATGGAATGGCATTCGGCTCAGAAGGCGTTTCGAGCGGATAGATGGTCCCGTCCTGAGCAGTTGCGGTGAAAGCCAGGCAGCATACGGCAATCAGAATGACCAGTTTATCCAGGTTAATGAGGGTACAATGCATAGTGTCTTTTTTATGCGATTAAAGATATGAAATTAATTGAAATAGTCCTGACTTCAGCGAAATCAGGCATGCTGAGCGCCATGGAAAGGCGCTTATTGTAAAGCTAAAAATACCGCCCGGGAAAAATATTCCTTTAAATTTACGCTGGGTCCGGTTCCGGGCCGACGCAGAGCCCCGCATAATCTCGATTTACCAACTTTAATTTCAATATCCATGAAAACAGACCATCATCTCCAGGTCACCCGCCGGCAATTCCTGGGTACGGCCGCCACCCTGACAGCGGGCACTGCCCTGGGCGCTCCATCCCTGATCAACGCGCCGGCAATCCTCCGGTTCTACAACCGCCCGGACTCCGTGATCAAAGGGGTCCAGATCGGCGTCATCACCTATTCTTTCCGGAGCATGGCCGACCAAAGCGCTGAAGCTACCCTGAAATACATCAAAGAAGCCGGTCTCAGCGCGACCGAACTGATGGGCGACCCGGCGGAAGCGTTTGCCGGCAAACCGGAAAACCCGGTGGATATGCGCCGATTTTTTGGTCTGATGCGCAAACAGCGCGGTGGCGAAACCCTGACGGAAACCGAGCAAAAGGACGCCGATACGCTGCGCGCTCATATGGAGGAATACAACAAGCAAGTGGCCATGTGGCGGGCAACGGCCTCCATGAAACCCTTTGCGCAACTGAAGAAAATGTACAAGGCGGCCGGCATTAAAATCTATGCCTTCAAACCCAATACGTTCGGCAAGAACAACTCGGATGCCGAGATCGAATACGGGATGCGCGCAGCCAAAACACTCGGCGCAACCCACGTCACACTGGAACATCCCGGCGACGACGGCCATACCCTGAAACTGGCCAAACTGGCGGAAAAACACAAGATCCATGTGGGCTACCACGGGCACGAACAGCAAACGCCCACCCTATGGGATACGGCCCTGAGCCAATCCAAGTACAACGGCATGAACCTCGATGTCGGCCATTACGTCGCAGCCGGCAACCCCGATCCGCTTGAACTGCTGAGGGCCCGCCACGACCGCATCCTGAGCATGCACGTCAAGGATCGCCAGAATCCCGAACACGGCAAAGCCAACCTGCCCTGGGGCGAGGGGGACACCCCGATCGGTCCGGTCCTCCAGCTGATGAGCACCCGGAAATACAACTTCCCCGCCACCATCGAGCTGGAATACGATATCCCCGAAGGCTCGGACGCCGTGGCGGAAGTGCAGAAATGCCTGGAATATTGCAGGAGGATGTTGCAGGGGTGAGGGGGTGAGAGAGGAAGAGAGTGAGAGAGTGAGAGAGTGAGAGGGTGAGAGAGGGTGAGGGGGGGAGAGGGTGAGAGGGTGAGAGGGTGAGGGGGTGAGAGGGGGTGAGAGGGTGAGACTGTCATCCTCTCTGCTTATTTTGTCCGGCGGGACCGTTCAGAATTTTGTGTCAACCGGATTTTTAGCATGCGCAGCTTGCTAAAAATCAGATCTTTGTGTCTTTGCGTCTTTGCGTGAAAACACTGTTTTGAACAATCTCTTTGATGCTGATCCTGCCTTATTGGACAACTTGCGGTAAAAAATAAGCACCAATCATAAATCAACTAATTATACATGACAAAAAAATAAATATTAATGCATGGTCAAAATTCCGGACATTTCGGAAACCTTAATTCATTTTCCCGGGTCTATATAATAAAACACCGTATTGAGTGTAACCGAATGTTGTTATCTGCATTATAGCTTAAGCAAATTAATAGAATCTTACGCAAGTTATCCCGATCCTAAACTTTTACCGTTCCAACTGCTCGTCATTATCTCTTAGGTTTCAAAACTGCTTTCCAGATTGATCATTGACTGCTCAGGGCGCATTTGCGCCGGGAGGAGAGTACACCCTTTTAAACTTTCGCCATGCCTCGTGATCGCAAATATTCCTTCAGGCAGCTTCGGGCGTCGGGTTGGTTGTTGATCCTGTGCTGCGCCTGCGTTCCAATTTGCCGGAAACAAGCGCCGGCCGGGGTCACCCACGGTTTTGCCTATATCCAAAAGGATGAAAAAACCGCATCTGCCAACGCCGGTTCTGCCGGCGAGATCAGCGCTTATAAAATACAAACGGCCCGGGCGGTATTCCAGGCGCTGGTGGATGCCCGCGGAGATCTGCGCCTGCAACGCCCTGCCCTGGCGCTGACCCGGAGCGAGTCCTTTGCCGCCTGGGTGGACCCTGACAACATAACGGTCTGGCTCGAAGAAAAGACCTACGACCTCTGTACCGGGTTCGGCCCTGACTCGCTCAATGCGCTGGCCGCCATCCTGGCCCACGAGCTCATCCATTATTACGAAAAACATGAAGGGAGGGGAAGCGCCGAGGAGGAAGATGCCGACCATCTCGGCGGGTTTCTGGCCTTGTCCGCGGGCTTCAACACAGCGGGAATCATACCGGAATTGCTGTCCAGGATTTACCGGCAATACGACCTTCCGGATCATTTGGACGGCTACCCGGGCCTGGCCGAGCGGATCAACCTGGCCAAAAGCGCAGCCGATAAATCGGCCGACTTATACGAGGTTTTCGAGATAGCTTTATATCTAGTTGCCTTTCAACGGCATGAGGAAGCCGCACTTTGTTTCGGTACCGTTTTAAAACGATTTCAAAGCAGGGAGATCTACAATAATGCAGGGGTGAATCTGGTGTTGAAAGCACTGTCGCATGTTCCTGACCGGGATCGGCGGAATCCGCTGGAACTGGACCCTGAAACCCGCATTCCCCGTGCGAAGCCCCTGTCCGTTTCGTACGACGCCCGGAAAGACCCGGACCGGGAAAGGGCCTTCATCCGGGAACAATTGCTGAATGAGGCCATCCGGCTGTTCGATCAGGCGTCGGCCCTCGACAGAAACTACGCACCTGCCCTGCTGAATAAAGCGGTCGCTTATGACCTGACCGGCCAGCAACGCCGCGCTCAGTTCTGGGCTCAGGAGGCCTTGCTGCCGGCACAAGACCAACAGGGCTACCAAACCGCCTCCGATGCCGGGATTTTGTTAAACGACCTTCAGGCAGCTGCCGATAACCGCCCGGATCCGGTCGTTCCGCCTGGCAACGGCCTCCCGGATCAACCGCCGAAATCATTCAGGGAGCAAATTGAAGGGATCGACCTGGACGGGCGATTTTCAGGCTTGCAGGCGGACCAAGTGGTCGGGATCGGGCAGGACCCGGCTTCGGGCTCCAACGCCGCGCTGGCCGTCAAATACTATACCGGTTCAAAACTGATGGTGCTCAGTCAACAATCCGGATCTCTCCCCGGAGGAAGCGCCATTCTCATTCACCTGACCCGGGAAAACTACGGCGGTCAGACCGCAACCGGCCTCCGCATCGGCGACCCGGTCGGGAAGATCACTCCCATATACGGCATGCCCGACCGACGGATCAACCTGACCAACGGCGCATTGCTCATCTATCAATCGGCGGGATTGGTTTTCCGCACCGCACCGGGCGATCTTATCAAGGGCTGGGCAATAGTGCTGATTGAAAAAGCGGCTTCGAGGGCTTGAGGAAGAGGGTGAGAGGGTGAGCCCGCCTTCGCCGGAGGCTTCGGCGGATGAGAGGGGGTGAGAGGGTGAGGGGGTGAGAGGGTGAGGGGGTGAGGGGGTGAGAGGGTGAGCCCGCCTTCGCCGGAGGCTTCGGCGGATGAGAGGGGGTGAGAGGGTGAGAGGGCGTGGCTTCCTTTTTGGGTTTGAACAGCCTCTGGCGTTCCGTTTCTCCAATCCTGACAGGTATTTTTTTCGGCGACCCTATGCCAATAGATAATATGCAGCTATGTCGCGCATGATCCCGTTCCTGAATTGATCATTCAAAAATTGACACCCATGAAATATCCAGATTTTAAAACCGCCCTGTTCCTGATCTGCAGCCTGAATTCCGCACTTTCGGCTCAGGATCTCCACATTTATTTCAACGCTGCCCCGGACAACGGGAAAAACCTGGTATATGTCCTGAACGGAGATACCCTGACCCATCCCAAGGTCCGGAGCGGAAGTCAGATTTTTTTCCATGTCGACAATTTCAACAACTACCTGTTCAGGCTTGAAGTGGGTTCCAACAGGGAAGAAATCGATTATGGTGATCAAACGTCGTCCGTGGCCGACCTGATGGGGGCATCATCGGCTGCTTTCATCCCTGCCGAGCTTCCAATCGACGGCATTGACGGGCTCAATCCGTTCCCCGGATTCAACCTGACGGGAATTCGAAACGCATTCCGGACCGAAGGCAATCTCAAGGGTTATGCGTATGCGGACAATATAAAACGGATCGAAACCGGGATTGCGGAGATCGAAACCATCGGGGATCGCGTGTCGGCCATTGAAGAAGAGGTGACCGAAATCCTACAGTCGAAAACCCTGATTGAACTGGCCCGGGCCGACCTCGAAGCGGTAATGCATCACCCGGGCTGGAAACCGGCTGAGATCAAAAAGCTAGCCGGAAAATACATGAAGCAGGTGTTCAATACCGATAATCCGAATGACATCGATGCCAAAACCATCCTGAAGAGGAGCCGGATCAAAAACAGGTTGCGCGAAAAAATGCGGATGCTGTGCGATAACCGGAAGGCCTTTGCATACCAATCCGGCCAATTGACCGAAGAAGCCGCCGTGCTGGATAACATCCCGGTGAAAGACAAAAAGCTTTTCGAAGTGTCCGAATCGCTTTCCGGATTGCTGGATGACATCCCCGGCCTTGCCGACCACCTCGACCGCGAGGTTGCCGGCCTGGACAGCCTGGCGGAAGAAGCTGAAGACCTGGATATGACGGCTTTAATCCAGCTGCAACGCAATGTGGAGGGCATCCTGAAAAACAACTTTTCCTACACGTACCGGACCGTTGCCGAGGGGGATTTTACACGGATTTCCGCCAGCCTCACGCCCAGGGCGTCCGCCGACCCGGAAGGTGACCGGGTGCAACTGGCACAGGTCAGGGTGCCCGTTTACGGCGGATTCAGGGTCAACGCCAGCGTAGGCGTCAGTTTTGCCAGGTACCTCAACCAGCCCCGGCGGTACTTCATCCAGGACGGCTCTATACGCGCCGAAAACGAGGACCAGTTCTCCCCGGTGCTGACCTCTTTTTTCCATTTCTACTGGCAACGGTCCGGCAACCTTTCCTTCGGCGGGTCGTTCGGCATGGGGCTGCCCCTCGTTGGGGCCGGTGAGCGGCAATCGGCCTGCTTCTTTTTGGGACCCACCATTTTCCTCGGCCGGAAGGAAAGGCTTGCGCTCACGGCAGGCGTCATGGGCGGGCGCGTGGAACGGCCGGCCAACGGATTGCGCCCGGGCGACACGCTTGACGTCGGGGACGGGGTATTGCCGACCCACAATCCCTATGAGGCGGGGTTCTTTCTGGGCATATCCTTCAATATGTTCGGAGAGGGCAAATAAATCCGGGATTTTGTCCAATTATTACTATTCTCCTAAAGGCCATTTCCGGAGATTTGAATTTTCAAAATCGCTGTTATGAAAAACCGGATCGTTCAAAGCCTCTTCTTTGCAAGCCTCATCGCAATTTGTTCCAATACCGCCCTGGCCCAACCCGTCAACCGGGGTGAACAGGTCAATGTGGCCCTTTTTGTCCCTTCCGGCGCCGAGCTCCTGGATTTCGCCGGCCCCGGCGAGGTTTTTTCCAATGCCGACTTCAATACCTATGTGATCGGCTTTACGGATGAACCGTTCACCAGTCAGGGGTTTATGAAAATCGTCCCTAATTTCAGCTACAAGGATTGCCCCAAACCGGATATCATCGTCATCCCGGGCGGCGGCGGCAGCCAGTTCTATAAGAACCCTGAGGTGATCGACTGGGTCAAGGATCAGTGCCGGGACGCCATGCTGCTGACGGTCTGCACCGGCGCGCTGATCGCAGCCCGGGGCGGCATGCTGGACAATCTCAAAGTAACCACCCACTATTCCGCCTACGACAACCTGGAAAAATCATGTTCCAATTGTGAAGTCCTGCGCGACGCCCGTTTCGTGGACAACGACCGGATCGTGACCACCGCCGGCATCTCGGCCGGCATCGACGGCGCCCTGCACCTCGTCGCCCGCATCAAGGGTATGAAGGCCGCAAAAGGCGTCGCCGAATATATGATGTACGATAAATGGGAGCCAACCGCCGGACTCGTCAGCAAGCCCGCGCCTTTCATCGAATACGCCGAAACCAACGGACTGGAAGCCGCCCGGCAGCATTTCGCAACCGACCTGCAAGCCGGGAAAAAGCCGTTTGCCGGCGAACTCAGCGCGCTTGCCGCCGACCTGGCGGCCGCAGGAAATTATTCCGCAGCAGAGGCAGCCATGGATTTTTGCCTGAAGCTCTACCCTTATGAGGTCAGCATGTACGAAGAGCTGTCCGACCTGTACAAAGCCCAGGGGAAATTCGCACCGCCCGCCCAGGAAACCTTCATCGATATGCTCCTCAGCGACAAAACGGCCGATGCCGTCGCCTTGTTCGACAAGGTGAAAGCCGCCTACCCCGGATGGGTCCTGTTCAAGGAAAGCGCGGTCAACTGGGCCGGTTACGCCCTCGGCAGCCGCAAGCGCCAGGACGACGCCATCAGGGTCTTTGAAATGAACGTCCGGGCCTATCCCGATTCCTTCAACGTGTACGACAGCCTGGGTGAAGCCTGGCTCAAAGCCGGCAACAAGGAAAAAGCAGCCGAAAACCTGAAAAAATCCCTCGCCCTCAATCCGGAGAACAAACACGCAGCGGAATTGCTGGACCAGTTGGGTTCGGATGACAAGTAGCTTATATTTCTGCCGGGCTACCAGGCGGCATTAATGGTGATCGACAAAAAAATTTCGTGGTGACTATACTATTGCGATAGGTTCCCGATACGGGTCACCTTATATTTTAACTTCATCAAGGTTCATGGTCATTTCGTCTTGGCAGGTATGATTTGCCATAAAAATTTCTCGTTTTCAACCACAAAAAGGCACATTAGTTTTATTTGATCCGAAAGCCCAGCGGGGTTTCAGATCATAGCTTTTGCGGTCTTTTGTTTCTTTTGCGGTTCATAAAATTAAGTGTTAAGGATTCCCCTTTTAATAGCGAAGGCTTATCTATTTAACGGCAGCCTGCTGTCCGGAAAACAGGCTGCCACAGCGGAAATACGGAATAAGAGGAATCCGCCGATATGTCAAAACCGCCGCCCGGAATTGCTCCACTTTGCAAATTGCCTCGCTTTTGTCTTGCCTGAAAAGATTTTTTGTCTAAATTTGGACTTTCACCACAACAGTATTGACGAGTCAAGCAAAACGAAAAACAACGAATGACCTTCTTTTTACGCAATCGATTGTGTTTTTTCCTGGCGTTGGCCCTGACTGCCCAGATGAACGCCCAGGAAAAAGCCGTGCTCACTTTCGTTGCCTCAGCCGGCGATTTCGACCGGTTCGACAGCCCGGTATCGGCGTCCCTGGAGGATGTCCCGATCGCCGGACCGGATATGGGCTTCCGAATGGCCGAGCAAACCCCTGGCGGGGAGGTTCCGGTTGACTTCCAGTTCGACGGAAACCGGATCTGGTGGCAACTTTCCGGCGAAACCCCGGCGGGAGCCGACCGGATCTACCGGCTTTACCGGACAGACGGGGCCCCGAAGGCGCCTGCCGGCAACCTGACCGTGAGCCGCGAGGACGGCGCCATACTTTTCCAAAAGGGCAAAAAGAACATTCTGCGTTACCAGTACAAGGAGGAGATGCCGCCCGCGGGCAAGTCTCCCCTGTACCGGCGCGGCGGTTTCATCCACCCGCTCTGGTCGCCCGGCGGCGAGGTCCTCACCCGCATACAGCCCCCCGACCATACGCACCATTACGGCATCTGGAACCCCTGGACCCACACCACCTTCGAAGGCCGCCACCTGGATTTCTGGAACCTGAACGAGGGCCAGGCAACCGTACGGGTAGTCGGCCTGCCTGTATTCCAGCAAGGCGCTGTTTTCGGGGAAATGTCCGCCCGCCACGAGCATGTCGACCTCACCGCCCCCGCGCCTGAAGGTTACAAGGCCGCCCTGGAGGAAGGCTGGAAGATCCGGGTCTGGAACGCCGGATCGGAAAAAGGCCCCTGGGTGGTCGATTTCACGTCGACCCTCGACTGCGCCACCGACAGCGCACTGACCATCGACGCTTACCGCTACCAGGGTTTCGGTTACCGCGGCACGGAAAAATGGGATGATCAGACCGCCAGGCTCCTCACCTCCGAAGGCAAGGACAAATCCGACGGCAACGGCACCCGGGCCCGCTGGATCGATGTGCGCGGGGATTCCGGACCCGGCAAATCCGGCATCCTGTTCATGACCAACCCGCAAAACCACAATTTCCCGGAACAACTCCGGATCTGGCCGACGGGTACGAACAAGGGACAGGAGAACGTATTCATCAACTTCAATCCGGCGCAGGAACAGGATTGGGTGCTCCATCCGGGCAAAACCTATACCTTGAACTACCGGATGCTGGTGTACGACGGCACGCCGAGCCCCGAACTGATGGATAAATACTGGCAGGATTACGCCCATCCCATTGAAGCCAGGGTAGCGCTCAATCAGTCGGGCGGGCCCAAACGGGTCCTCGTGTACACCAGGAACGGCAAAGGTTACATACACGAAAACCGCGCGGCCAGCGTAGAAGCCATCAAAAAACTGGGGGCCGAGAACGGATTCATCGTGGATGCCACGGAGGATCCGGCCTTCATCACCGAAGAGAACCTGAAAAAATACCAGGCCGTCATCTGTTCGAATACCAACAACGAGACCTTTGATACGGAAGCCGGCAAGCTGGCGTTCCAGCGCTATATCCAGGCCGGCGGCGGCTTTGTGGGCATCCACTCGGCCAGCGGTTCCGAACGGCAATGGCCCTGGTTCTGGAGCCTGCTCGGGGGCAAATTCCGGCGTCACCCACCGTTGCAATCCTTCGACGTCAAGGTCATCGATCCGACCCATCCCTCCACCCTGCACCTGGGCAAGATCTGGAAATGGGAGGACGAATGTTATTACCTGGAGCAGTTCAACCCCGGCAACCACGTCCTGCTGGCCGCCGACCTCACCACGGTTGAAGACGATAAAAAGGCCGAATACCCCGGCGTCATCTTCGGCAACTACATTCCGCTTGCCTGGTGCCGCGACAACGGCCCCGGCCGCGCCTGGTACACCGCGCTCGGCCATAAGCCTGAATATTACGCCGATCCGAATTACCTGAAACATCTGCTGGGCGGCATCCTCTGGGTGCTCGACGGGACCGACCGTCTGGATTATTCCCGGGCAACCGCCGTGCTGATGAATGATTGATTTTTACGTACGAACCGAATCCGATCGATTCCTCGATTTCTCGATTCCTCGATTCCTCGGTTCCTCGGTTCCTCGGTTCCTCAATTTTAAGATTCTTCGATTCCTCAACTCAATAAAATCATGTCAAACAAAAAGATCACCAACAAAAAAGGCCTATCCCGCCGGGAATACCTGAAGACCGCCGCGGCCGGAGCAGTAGGCATGTTAGCGGTACCCACCATCGTACCGGCTTCCGTTTTCGGGAAAAGCGCGCCCAGCAACCGGATCCAGATCGGCCAGATCGGCTTCGGCCGGATCGCCAAGACCCACGACCTGCCCGACACCATGCGGTACGATGTGGCCCGGGTCATCGCTGTTTGCGACCTGGACGAAAATCGCGTCCAGGACGGCAAACAATGGATCGAACAACAGTATAAAAGCAAGAACAAACCCGATCACGAGGTCAAAACCTACGGCGATTACCGGGAATTGCTCATGAACCCGGAGATCGACGCCGTCATCATCAGTACGCCGGATCACTGGCATGCCCAGCCCGCAATGGACGCGGCGATGGCCGGCAAACATATCTACATGCAAAAGCCCGCCTCCCTGACCATTGCGGAAGGCCGGGCCATGAGCGACACCATCCACCGCACCGGGGTCACCTTCCAGGTCGGCAGCCAGCAGCGCTCAGCCAGCCCGTGGCCGCAGTTCAAGCGGGCCTGCGAACTGGTGCGCAACGGCCGCATCGGCGAGATCAAGACTGTGAAGATCGGCCTCCCCGGGGACCCCTCAGGCGACGAGGAACCGGAAATGCCCATCCCGTCCAACCTGAACTATGAAATGTGGCTGGGCTCCACGCCTTATGTTTATTATACCGAAAACCGGGTACACCCGCAGAAAGGGTACGGCCGCCCGGGCTGGCTGCGCTGCGAACAATTCGGCGCCGGCATGATCACCGGCTGGGGCGCCCACCATATCGATACCGCCCACTGGGGTATGGGTACGGAATACACCGGCCCGATCGAGGTGGAGGCCAAGGCCGAATTCCCGAAAAGCGGGTTGTGGAATGTCCACGGCGACTTCCTGGTGACGGCGAGGTACGCGAACGGCGCCACCATGCTCGTGAGCGGCGAATTTCCCAACGGCGTCCGCTTTGAAGGCACCGAAGGCTGGATCTTTGTCTCCCGCGGCAACGTCGGGGTCACAGCCAGCGACCCGGCCAATGCCAAGAACAGCGACGCCTTCAGCGCCAGCGATGCCAAGATCCTCCAGTCGGTCATCGGCCCGGACGAGATCCATCTCTACGACAGCCCCGACCAGCACGGCAACTGGCTGGATTGCATCATCAGCGGACAGCAAACGGTCGCACCGGTAGAAGTGGCCCACCGCTCCTGCTCGGCTTGCCTGGTCTTCCATACGGCCATGAAACTGCCGCGCAAACTGTACTGGGATCCCATGCGCGAACGGTTCAAAAATGACGACGAGGCCAATGCCATGCTCTCCCGCCCGCAACGGTGGCCGTACGGCACGGAGTATTCTAGGCCTTGATTATTGTTGTTGATTGTTGTTGATTGTTGTTGACTGTTGTTTATTTTTGTTCATTGCGGTTTATGGTGGTTTGTTGCTGTTCCCGGAACAATAATAAACCATCATAAATCCGCCTCCGCCCTGCAGGCTATTGCGGACGGAGCCATCATAAACCCGCCTCCGCCAAGGCTATGGCGGACGGCGCCATCATAAACCATCATAAACCATCATAAACCATAATGAACCATCATGAACCATCATAAACGATCATCAACCGTTACAAACCAATAAAATGACCAGATTTTCGCCCTTTTTCCTCTGCCTCTTCGCAGGCGCCCTGCTGCTGACATCCTGCAATAACAATATGAGCTCAACGGAAACCCAACCGGAAAAGGTCCGCCTGATCACCCTGGATCCGGGCCATTTCCACGCCGCGCTGGTCCAGAAGTACATGTATGACGACGTCGATTCGGTCGTCCATATCTATGCGCCGGGCGGCAGCGAGCTGGATGGCCATATGGCCCGCATCAACAGCTACAACAGCCGCGCCGGGGACCCGACCCGGTGGCAGTCCGAGATCTATACGGGGCCGGATTATCTGGACAAGATGATCGCGGAAAAAGCGGGCAATGTGGTGGTGATCGCCGGCAACAACGCGCAGAAGACGCAATATATCCTGTCGTCCGTTCAGGCGGGTTTGAACGTGCTGGCCGACAAGCCCATGGTCATCAACCGGCCCAATTTCGAGGTCCTGAAAACGGCTTTTACCGCCGCAGCCGGCAACCATGTGCTCCTGTACGATATCATGACCGAGCGCTATGAGGTGACCACCATTCTGCAAAAGGAATTGTCCCATACACCCGCGCTCTTCGGCGAAATGGAGAAAGGTAGCGTCGACAACCCGGCCATCACCAAGGAGAGCGTACACCACTTCTTCAAGTACGTCTCCGGCTCGCCCCTGATCAGGCCGGCCTGGTTCTTTGACGTGGAGCAGGAAGGCGAGGGGATCGTGGATGTATCCACCCACCTGGTCGACCTGGTATTCTGGGAGTGTTTCCCCGGGCAGATCATCGACTACCAGACCGACCTCAACCTGGATCAGGCGCGTCGCTGGACGACCGACCTGCATCCCGCGCAGTTCAACCAAGTCACCGGCCTGACCGGCTACCCGGATTACCTCAGCAAATATGTCATCCAGGACAGCCTCCTGAGCGTGAGCAGCAACGGCGAGATCAACTTCACCGTCAAGGGCATCCACGCCAAAGTATCCGTGATCTGGAATTTCCAGGCGCCCGAAGGCGCAGGGGATACGCATTTCTCCATCGTGCGCGGTACCAAGGCCAATATGATCATCCGCCAGGGCGCCGAGCAGGGATACAAGCCCGTGCTGTATGTAGAACCCGTCGATCCGTCGATGGCCGCCACCCTTGAACCTGAATTGAAAAAAGCATTGGATGGCTTGTCCGACCGCTACCCGGGGCTTTCCTATCAGGCCTCGGCAAACGGCTGGGAGGTCCTCATTCCCGAACAGTTCAAGGAAGGTCATGAAGCCCATTTTGCCCGCGTCATGGAAAAATACCTGCAATACCTCAAGGAAGGCAAACTGCCGGACTGGGAAGTGCCGAACATGATCGCGAAGTATTGGGTGACGACGGGGGCGCTGGAGATGGCGCTGGGGGGGAAGGAGTGAGAGGGGTGAGAGGATGAGAGGGTGAGAGAGCGGGCTTCTTGGAATCCATTGTGCGCATTGTGGTAAAAATTCGATGAACGCTGCGGATTCCGAGCATATGCAAAGTCTGCAATGGCGGCCGGCATCGGTGAGACTATTCTGCATTTTGTGTCAACCGGATTTTTAGCATGCGCTGCTTGCTAAAAATCAGATCTTTGCGTCTTTGCGTCTTGGCGCGAGAACACTGTTTTGAATAGTCTCGCATCGGTATGCGGCTTTTGCAATTTCTCTTATCTTTATACCCGAATCACCTGAATAAACACCATGCATAAAACCAATTCAAGACGAGCATTCCTCGAAAAGGGCCTCAAACTGGGGCTGATCCTTCCTTTTGCCGGCAGCCAACTCCTCGCTTGCAAACCCAAGGCCGCCGAAGAAGAGAACGGCAAAAAGCTGAAGATCCTCATCCTGGGCGGGACCAGCTTCCTCGGGCCCCACCAGATCGCCTACGCGCTGCAACGCGGCCATACGGTAGCTACTTTCACCCGAGGGCACACCGAGCCCGTTATCTACAAGGACCTTTTCGAGCAGGTAACCCAACTGACCGGCGACCGGGCAACCGACCTGTCGGCACTGGAAAACGGGGAATGGGACGCCGTGATCGACAATTCCGGGCAGCGCGTGGAGTGGACCCAAAAATCAGCCGCGCTGCTGAAAGACAAGGCAGACATTTACCTGTATACCTCCTCTACAGGCGTTTTTTATCCGTATCTGGACAGCAATATCAGGGAAGACCATCCTTTGGTGCTGACCGAACCCGAGGGCATCGATGACGAGGTCATTCAGCTCGAATACCGCTACGGGGTTATGAAGGCCAATTCCGAGATCGCCGCCAGGGAAGCATTCGGCGACCACCGGACCATTGTCGTACGCCCCACCTATATGATCGGCCCTGCCGACAAATCCAACCGCTTCATCCACTGGCCTGTCAGGCTGGCCAAAGGGGGAGAGGTCCTGGTGCCCGGAAAGCCGGCCGACCCCGTCCAGTACGTCGATGTCCGGGATGTGGCCGAATGGATGATCCGCCTGATCGAAGAGAAAAGAGCCGGCACCTACAACGCCGTCGGGCCGCAGCAGGCGCAAGGGGTGGCCGAATTTGCGGCGGAAGCTGCCAAGGCTTTCGATGTACAGACGTCCTTCATCCAGGTCGACGATTACGATTTCCTGAAAAGCCACCAGGTCACGGACCTCGTACCCTGGATCATGCCGGAAGGGAACAACGCCGGTTCTGCACTGATATCAAACGAAAAAGCCATCCAGGCCGGACTGACCTTCCGGAGCCTGCGCGATTCCGTTAAAGACACGCACGACTGGTGGTACTCGGACAACCTGACCGACGAACAACGCAACAAGTTCGAGCAAAATCCGGAGACCGTTCTGGCCCGGGAATCCGAAATCCTGACCGCATGGGCAGCATACAGCCCGATGAAATAGCGCCATGAAAGCATTCTGGGACGAACGATACAGCCACTCCGAATACGCATACGGGGAACAACCGAATGAATTCCTGAAGGCCCAACTGGAAAACTTTCCGGTGGGCGCTATCCTGTTTCCCGCAGAAGGCGAAGGCCGGAATTCGGTGTTTGCCGCCCGGTCGGGTTGGCAGGCCAGCGCATTCGACCAGAGCGCCGAAGGGCAGAAAAAGGCGATCCAACTGGCCGAAAAAAACGGCGTGACCATTGATTATATCGTCAATTCCTTTCAGGATCTGCCCTATCTGCCCGGCCAGTTTGATGCCGTCGGGCTGTTTTACGCGCATTTCCCGGCGGAAAACCGGCAGGCGTTTCACCGGCAACTGGCGGATTTTCTCCGGCCGGGCGGCGTGATCATCCTTGAAGGGTTCAGCAAAAAAAACCTGGAATACCTCGCCCGAAACAGCGCCGTCGGCGGCCCCAGGGAAATTCAAATGCTGTTTTCAACGGACGAGATCCGGGCCGATTTTGCAGGATTTGAAATCATGCAGCTGACGGAAGAAGAAGTTGAGTTGAATGAAGGTTTGTACCATAAGGGGACGGGGAGCGTGGTGCGTTTTGTGGGCAGGAAATGAAGCTTTCCGTCAACATCCCGAATTTTGGGAGAGTCGGTTTATCCGGGCCAACTGACGAAGCGCCATAAAAAGGTAAGAATATGGCCATTTTTTGCATGCTTTTCCAAAGAGACTTCAGTTAAACTGCCGAAAAACACGAATACCCCGGTTGAACCCTGAATTTGTCACCAAAATCATTCCTGCTTACATTGAATCGATCAGATCCTGCATAAGGGTCTGGGGTTATATTTTTTTTCACCAAAATCACCGACTCATGTACCGCACCGCACTGTATTTCGTCCTGATCGCCGCAACCTGTCTGTTTGCCGCCGGTTTTTCGGATCCGGGTACGCCTGCCGAAGCGCCTTCCCTCCCATTCACAACGGCTCAGGACACCTTCGACCAGTCAAAAGCGCTCGCCCTGCTCCGGGAGGAGATCAAAGGGAAGGAAAAACTCCCGGCGGAGACCGTGTTCAAAAACATCCAAACGCTGAAAGGGGTCCCGGCAGGGCGTATCCTGGCCATCATGGAAATGGGTTACAGTCGCTCGCTCGGCGTCACCTGCACCCATTGCCATAACCCTGAAGCCTGGGATAGCGAAGAAAAACCCGCCAAGCAGATCACCCGGGAAATGGCGGCCATGGCCAAGACCATCAATTCGGAATTGCTGGCAAAAATCCAGAACCTGGAAAGCGCCAGTCCGGTCGTCAATTGCACGACCTGTCACAGAGGGCATGTAAAACCGGCGACTTCCCTGGATTGACCCGGCAGGATTAGCCGTTTTGTTTTATCTTTCAGGATTCAAAACCGACTTATGAAGGCGCTGTTTCGTTTCCTGATCATCCCGATTTTACTGTTCCGGTTCGCGGCTTATGGCCAGGATGGACCTACCTATTTGTTTGTCGGCACCTATACCGCCGGCCAACCCGATAAAGGCATCTATATCTACCGGTTCAACCCCCGGAACGGCAAACTCAAACTGACCGGCCACGGCGACGGGATCGCGAATCCGTCCTTCCTCACCTTGTCGCCCGACGGCCGGTTCCTCTATGCCTGTACGGACACCAAAATGCCCAAACCGGGCAGCGTAACCGCCTTTTCCATTGATCCGGCGAAAGGGCGGATCACCCCGATCAACAAACAATCGGCAGGCGGAGAGAATCCCGTATATGTAGCCGCAGACCAAACCGGCCGTTTCGTGGTGGAAGGCAATTATACCGGCGGCAGCGCATCCGTTTTCACCGTCCGGGATGACGGCGGCCTCGACCCGGCTGAACAATTCCTGCAGTTTACAGGCAGCGGCGTCATCGCCGACCGGCAGGAAAAATCACATGTCCATTCCACCGTTTTTTCGCCGGACAACCGTTACGTTTTCATGCCCGACCTCGGCGCCGACAAGATCAGGGTTTTCCGGTTTGACCAGGATGCAGCCCTGCCGTTGCAACCGATGGAAGACCTGGACATCACCGCAACGCCCGGCGCCGGTCCGCGTCATTTCACTTTTCATCCGAACGGAAGATTCGCCTATTGCGCAGAAGAACTGTCCGGCACGGTTTGCGCCTACGGCTACCGGGATGGGAAACTGGATTCCCTCCAGCGGGTTTTCGCGTATTCCAAAAAGCAGGATATTTACAGCAGCGCCGATATTCATGTTTCACCTGACGGAAAATTCCTCTACGTTTCCAACCGGCTGGACCAGGAAAATACCATAGCCGTTTTTTCCATTGATCCGGCATCCGGGAAACTATCGCTCGCCGGGCACCAATCCACGCTGGGCGACACCCCCAGGAATTTCACGCTGGATCCGACCGGCCGTTACCTGCTGGTGGCCAACCAGGCGACCAACAATATTTTTGTTTTCAAACGGGATCCGGCCACAGGGCTTCTCACCCGGACCGGGAAGGAGGTCAGGGTGCCTGCACCTTCCTGCCTGCAGATGCGGACCTACGGCCGGTAAATTACTGCACCGGCCATATCCGCAAAATTCTATACTTTTGGTCATTCACAACGGACAACCATGCAAAAAAGACACATCCTGCTTTTGACCTTTGCGCTGTTCATGGCTTTCTCTGCCTCCGCTCAGGTCACCCAACGCAACTTCACCCATCAGGACACCCTGCGCGGTTCCATCACCCCGGAAAGGGCCTGGTGGGATCTGCAGCATTACGATCTCAATTTCGAGGTCGACCCCGCCGGCAAAACCATCAAAGGGGTCAATACCATGCGCTATAAGGTGACCGGCCCGCAAAACCGGATGCAGATCGACCTGCAACCCCCGATGCAGCTCACCAAAGCCGTTCAGAACGGCCAGGAGTTGAAAATCGAACACGACGGCAACGCCCATTTCCTCACGTTGACCGCTCCCCAAAAGGAAGGCGCAACCCTGGAAGTGGCCCTCTACTACGAAGGCAGCCCCAGAGTGGCGCGGCGGCCGCCATGGGACGGCGGGATCACCTGGTCGACCGACGAGAACGGCCTGCCTTTTATCGCAACCTCCTGCCAGGGACTCGGCGCCAGCGTCTGGTGGCCCTGCAAAGACCATATGTACGACGAACCCGACCAAGGCATGATGATCAGCGTGGAAACGCCGGAAAACCTGATGGACGTCTCCAACGGCCGCCTGGTGAAGACCGATTCCAACCCAAAGAAAAAAACCAAAACCTGGCATTGGCAGGTCGTCAATCCGATCAACAATTACGGTGTCAACATCAATATCGGGGATTACGTGCACTTCGGTGAAAAATACGACGGCGAAAAGGGCCCGCTGGATATGGATTACTACGTGCTGCGCAACGACCTGGAAAAGGCCAAAAGCCAGTTCAAGGACGCCGTCCGCACCATGCAGGCCCTCGAACACTGGTTCGGCCCCTACCCTTTCTACGAGGACAGCTACAAACTGGTGCAAACCCCCTACCTGGGCATGGAACACCAAAGCTCGGTAACCTACGGCAACCGGTTTGGGAACGGCTACCTGGGGCGCGACCTCAGCGGTTCGGGCTGGGGCCTGAAGTTCGACTTCATCATCATCCACGAATCGGCCCACGAATGGTTTGCCAATAACGTGACCTACAAGGATATGGCCGACATGTGGATCCACGAGAGCTTCGCCAACTATTCGGAAAGCCTGTTTGTGGAATACCACTACGGCAAGGACGCCGGCAACGCCTATGTGCGGGGCACCCGTTCCGGCATCTGCAACGACCGCCCGATCATCGGCCCGTACGACGTCAACAAGAGCGGCTCAGGGGATATGTACCCCAAAGGCGGGAACATGCTGCACACCATCCGCCAGATCGTCAACGACGACGAAAAATGGCGGGCCGTGCTCCGCGGCCTCGGCCAGGCATTCTACCACCAGACCGTAACCACTGCCCAGGTGGAAAATTATATCAGCGAAAAATCGGGCATCGACCTCAGCAAGGTCTTCGACCAGTACCTGCGGCAATCCGGCATCCCCATCCTGGAATACGAAGTGAAGGACAAGACCCTTCGCTTCCGATGGAATGAAGTGGTGAACGGCTTTGATATGCCGGTGAAGGTCAGGGCGGCGGGCAAGGAGATCTGGCTCCACCCTACCCCGCAATGGGCGGAGACCGAACTGGATCCGGACCGGACCGACGTCGTCATCGACCCCGACTTTTATGTAGCCGGATTGAACATCACCGGGCAATAATTTCAATTATTCCGATTATTCGATTATTCCGATTGATTGGATTAGCGCCCCGCCCTGCGGGGATTGGGTTCATCATCAAAGGCAGAAACGTTTACTTTACCGCTCTTTTAAATTTTCTTCCAGGATTCCGGAGTAGTCACCTTGGTTCAGGCCCGTAGGTTGAAGGAACGCCTTAAACGCAGCCCGGATTGCGGGGTTTTGGCTTTTAGCTCTGGTAGAAAGGTCAGGAATATTTACAGCCGGCCCCTTTTCACCAGCCAGTCGCTGTTTGCGCAGATAATCCAGCCGGGCCTGGAAAAGTCGGGCAATTTTGAGGAATTCGTCTGCGCTCCTTTGCGCCCGCAGAGCCCGAAGTTCTATGGTCCGGGTTTCATCAGGGATTTCCGGATTCGGATTATAGGATCGCTCAACATTGAGTGCCTGGTATTTCTGGGGTTTGCCCGAAGGGGGCTCCCTGAATTCTTCAGTATAGACCCTGGACCTGATCCCCTGCGCCAGCCAGCAGCATTTTTCCATGGCTGTTTCTCCACCCAGTTTACCGGCATCAAAATCCTGAATCACGCGGGAAAATGCCTCCCGGTTGCCTGCAGAAAGGTGCGCGATCATGGGTGAATTTACCGGGTCGTGCTCCAGTGCCTCCAGGGCAACCGCATTGTTGGCCAGATCTACGATAAAATCCCTGAAAAGTTGATCCATCGTTACCTGGTCAGTGACGGAAGAGTCAAAGGTGCCCTGCAATCCGAGGTGAATATGGCCGCCCCCGGCCGCAGCATCGGCACGCAGCCCCAGTTCTTCGGCCACATCGAAAATATCAGTTTGCATGCGTTGGGCCTGTTGCTTCTGAGCAGCATAGGTCAGGGTCATCGGTTTTGTTTGTAACTCCAGGCAGGAAACATCAAGGGAAACCTGGTACCACCACCCGTCACTATATTCGGCCCGAAAAGCTGTCAATCCTGATTTCTCGTCTTTTACCGCTGTTACCTTTACCAGATCAGCGAACCTGCCGCGCCCTGTTTTCATTTTATCCCGCCATTTCCGCTGCATGGCTTTGTTTTCGGGCGTAATCATGAGGGTATCCGGCGCTACATCGTCCTCGGAATCCGCTTCTTTTCTCCTTGCCGCTTCCTTCAACGGGGCATTGATAAGTTCTTCATTGGTGAAGGTAAACTCTGTTCCGATGAGCAATTCTACGGGCGGGGACTCATCAAAGGCTTTACCTGCCGGATTTACATGAAGCTCAAAATCAAAGGTATTCTCCTCCTGGTCCTTGACTGTTATCGTGTAAATGCCTGCTTTGGTGATATCCGGAATCGTGAATCCCTTTACAGTGATGCCTGCCTGTTGGGAAAGTTCTGTCCGAATGGTATTGGCAGTCACTTTTTTATCAGCCTTGACAAATATCCGCACGTTCTTTTTACCGTCAAAGGGTTTTGTACCGGCAGCAGTGGCCTCCAATTTTTCCCTGTGCACGGCCGCAGGCGGCGCCGTTTTCCTCGCAGGGTCTTCACCAGGGTCTGCCTGGGGCGGCACCGGGCTATTGGCCTGCTGATAGGCGGTCATCTTCGGCCCCAATCCGGGTACGCCGACTCCTGCGTGAATATCGATCAGGATGGGTTCAAGGAGCATCTTGATCTGATCGTCCGTGATTTTTTCTGCCAACCACGATCTCATACTCAGAACCCCTTTTTCAGATGCCGGTTTATTGTGCTTAACTATTACACAGGCGTCCAGCAAACAACTGCCGTCCGAGCGGGTTTTCACATCCGAAAGGGCATATTTCTTATCCGCATCCGTATAAATGCCCTCGGGCGCTTCCTTCAGGACGACAAAATGATTCCCGGAAAAAAGTAAGCGGTTATTTTCATTGCCTCCATTGACTTTGAGGGCAAGTCTGAGCGCGCCACCCGGGCCCGCAGTATAGATATTGAAGCTGATGCCGAATTCTATCGCCAGAAGAGAGGCTTCCAATTCGTTTGCATAGGTTCCAAGATCCTTGATATCCTCCCGGTAATCCGCAACCATCTGAGCGGTAATATTGACCACACCCCCGCCGGCAACGGTAACCGAAACAGGAGGAGGCTTGCTCTTTGCCGGCGCGGAAGCCGAAGGGTCTGCCGCTTGTGAACCACCAAAATCCACCCCCGAAAGGTACTGGTCTGCCAAAAACGCCTCCTCTTTGTTCATTTTGGCATTTCTGATATGCTTGTGATGAATAAAGATTTCTTCACTGAGATGGTCCAGCTTGATCCGGTACTCCTCCCCTGCCGCCTCGAGAACAACCCCTCTTTCATCTCCATAAAGATCCACCAGAACGGCATCCCCTTTTTTCAACCCCCTCTGGCGCTGCACTACGCCGGATCCGGCCTTTCCGGCAGCAGCATATCCATGTCTTTGCGCTTGTTTTCCCGCTAAATCGGCCATCTCCTGAAACTGCATCATCAACGCGGCTTCCGGCCTGTTATCCGAAAAATGCGGATTGTTCACCGCTAATCCGTCGTTCGATGGCCGGACTCCGGCAGCGGGCACAGTTGTGTTGATGGACCGGTCAGGGGCAGATCTTTCCATTTTACAGCTTTGTCCTCCTAAAGATAAAAAAAGCCTTGATATTGAATGCTACCTTGGTCCAATACGATAGATCCTTGAAATCATCCTTTATCCGGCAACGAACACGTTTCGTATAAAATACGCCGCCATACTGATGGGCGAGCACGTTTTTTATGTGGTTCCCAAAGGGAAGGAGGCGTTTCTGGACGGGTACGGCAAATTCTCCAATCTCTGGAAAAAAGAGAACGGAACCTGGAAAATGTCCCGCATCTTCAGTTATGACCACGGGGCGGCAGTTGAGAAGCTGAAAAAATAAATTGACGGTTTTAAACGCTATAATATATAGCCAACCGTCAATACCATGCTTAGAAAAAGAGAGAAAAATCCCGTTCCCGAATTCCGGATCACCAAAGATCACACCCACAACAAATTCAGCCGAAAGATCCCGCCGGTGCTTACGGTTCCTTCCGGAGCGGTCATCGAGGCGTTTACCAAAGATGCATTCGACGAACAGATCAGCCTGCATTCCGTTCAGGAAGATCTGGAAACTACCGATTCGGATCGCGTTCACCCGCTGACCGGCCCCGTGTTTGTGGAAAACGCCCACCCCGGAGATGTGCTGAAGGTAACCCTGCATACCATCGAAGTAGGCGACTGGGCCTGGAATGCCGTCATCCCCGGCTTCGGCCTTTTGTCAGAAAAAATGACCAAAGGGTACCTCAAGACCTACAAATTGGACCCGGGGCAAACTTTTATCCGCTTCAATGACAAGATCCGCATCCCGTTGCAGCCCTTCCCGGGCATCATGGGTGTAGCGCCGGATACGGATGAGATGCTGTCTACCATTCCGCCCCGGGCCAACGGCGGCAATATGGACGATCCGAACATGACCGAAGGAACCATCGTCTACTTCCCTGTTTTTGTGGAGGGCGCCCTTTTCTCTATCGGCGACGGGCACGCCTTACAAGGCCAGGGCGAGGTTTGCGGTACCGCCCTGGAAGCGCCCATGCGTTTTGTGTATCAACTCGATGTGCTCAAGGACCGGACCATCGACGAACCGCAATACGAAACCCCCGAGTTCTACGCCGTAACCGGCTACGGGACAACCCTCCACATCGCTACCCGGAAAGCGGTCGGTTTTATGATGGAATACCTGGTGGAACAGCACGATCTGTCGGAAACCGAAGCCTACACGCTCTGCTCGCTTGCCGGCGACCTTAAGATTGCAGAGGTGGTCAATGAGCCCAATCGCCTGGTCACCATGCAGATCTCCAAGGCCGTATTGGGTATGTCATAACGGCGGGTCGGCCGGGTCGGGATGCCAAAAGTCACCCCGGAGTTACCGGCAGATTGCTTAACTTGGCAGCAAAACGAACGACCAATGAAAAACATCGCTGTTCTGTTGCTGGCAGGTCTTTTTTTCACCGCCTGCACCGCGCCCCAGGAAGCGCCGCAAACCGATACCAAACCGGTCTTTTCCGCCGAGGGCAAGACCGCCGGCATCTTCACCACGGCCGACAGCACGGACCTTCGCCTGGCTCCGACCGGCAATCCGGCCTTCAAGCCGACCGGCCAGCCCGTGGAATCAGAGGTCTCCGTATTTGTCAACCCGGCCAGGACCTTCCAGACCTTTATCGGGATCGGCGGCGCCATCACCGACGCATCAGCTGAGGTGTTCGCCAAATTACCTGCGGACAAACAGCAGGAATTCCTGAAAGCCTGCTACGACAAGGAAACCGGGGTCGGATACACCCTGGCCCGCACCAATATCCATAGTTGCGATTTCAGCAGCGGCAGTTATACCTATGTTTCCGATGAAGATCCTGAATTGAAAACGTTCAGCATCGATCACGACAAGGCATTCCGGATCCCGATGATCAAAAAAGCCATTGAGGCCGCCGGCGGCTCGCTGTTGCTGTTTGCCAGTCCCTGGAGCCCGCCTGCCTTCATGAAAGACAACAAGGATATGTTGCACGGCGGCAAATTGTTGCCGGAATTCCGCAATTCATGGGCGACGTACTTTACCAGATTTGTCAAGGCCTACGAAGCCGAAGGCATCCCGGTCTGGGGGATCACCGTGCAGAACGAACCGATGGCCACCCAGCGTTGGGAGTCGTGCATCTTCACAGCAGAGGATGAGCGGGACTTCCTGAAAGGCTTCCTCGGGCCCATCATGGAAAAGGAAGGGCTCGGGGATAAAAAGATCGTGGTCTGGGACCACAACCGCGACCTGATCAACTACCGCGCCAATGTGATCTTCAACGACCCGGAAGCTGCCAAATATGCCTGGGGGATCGGTTTCCACTGGTATGAAACCTGGGCCGGCGGGCAACCCATGTTCGGCAATGTCGCCCAGGTGCACGAATCCTACCCCGACAAAAACATCCTCTTCACGGAGGGTTGCGCGGAAAGCTTCAATCCGGATCATTACCAGTACTGGCCGAATGCCGAGCGGTACGGCCGCTCAATGATCAACGACTTCAACGACGGCACGGCAGGCTGGACCGACTGGAACATCCTGCTGGACCAGACCGGCGGCCCCAATCACGTCGGCAATTTCTGTTTTGCGCCCGTCCACGCCAATACGGAAACCGGAGAACTGATCTATACCCCGGCCTATTACTATATCGGGCATTTTTCCCGGTTTATCCGGCCGGGCGCCAAACGGGTGGACACCGTTCCGAGCCGAAGCCACCTGCTGGCGACCTCATTCCTGAATACCGACGGCACCATGGTCACGGTGGTGATGAACCAGTCCGACCAGCCGATCGCCTATCACCTGTACGTCGGTGACCAGGCAACCGACATTACGATCATGGCGCATGCGATCCAGACGGTTGTTTATTAACAAAAAACACAATATTCCACCTTTTCGAAACAATAGTGGACGCAGGCAGGCAGGTATTGCCCGCATCTTTGCAGTATACAAATGATCTGAAAGATGCAATATCTGAGACCGACCGAACCTGTACTCCTTCATACCGAAGGCCTATCGAAAAAAAATGTAAAATCCTGCAAAACCGACAACACGCTGCAAATAAGCGCCCTGTATCGGGAGTACGCCGGAATGGTGTTCCAGAAATGCGTATCCATGCTCAACGACCCCGTATTGGCGCAAGACGCCGTTCAGGAGATCTTCACCAAAATATTCCTGAACCTCGAAGGGTTCCGGCATGATGCCAAACATTCTTCGTGGATCTTTTCCATTACCTCCAACTACTGCATCGACCTGATCCGGAAAAGCAAACGGCAGGCCGCCAAGTTGTCGAGGACGCTGGAAGCCGCGCAATTGCTCACCGATGAAGCCGCAAGCGAACCCCTCCCGGAAATGGATGTGGCCCAATTGAAGAAGATCATGGAAAGCATCTCCGACGACGACAAGGACCTGCTCGTGATGAAATATCAGGAGGATCTGCCCATCCGGGAGATTGCCGCCCGGTTGGACAAGTCGGAAAGCGCCGTAAAAATGCAGTTGATGCGCGCCCGGAACAGGGCCCGGAAAATGCATTTCGCGATGGCGAGTTAGTCCCGGTTCACCCCATTGACCGACACCTCATTGCGCCGCATTTGACGAATCGCGAAGTTCACCTCATTTAACTTCAGCGGCCGTCGGATGCGGCGCAATATCGTTTATGCCACAGGTAGGATATCTTATTTATTTCCGGGATCTATCGGCTTGGATTGTCATTTGTAGTAAAATCAGGATCTGCTTACGCGAATTGGCAGTCATAAATAGTAAGTTGCAAGCCTGATGAAAGGGGTCTTGCCATCCCTGCGGCGCCCCCCGAGACTATTCAGCCTTTTGTGTCAACCGGATTTTTAGCATGCGCAGCTTGCTAAAAATCAGATCTTTGCGTCTTTGCATCTTTGCGCGAAAACACTGTTTTGAACAGTCTCCGCCCCCCCAAACATTGAACCATTATTCCACCACAAGTCCGGGATAAACCGCCTTATGGCGCCCCAGCCAACGGGCCGCGACTTCACATGAAACCCCGGCCGGCGCAGACTAACTTCGACTTCACCCAGTTCCCTTGAAACTACCTCGGACAAAGACTGACCACTGACCACTTACGACTTACAACTTACGACTTACGACTTACGACTTACAACTTACAACTTACAACTTACGACTTACAACTTACGACTTACAACTTACGACTTACAACTTACAACTGACCACTGTCAACTGACAACTATTATCCCTATATTTGCACCCAAAAAACAAAAACATGAATCGCGTTCTGACCATCGCACTCGCTGTAATTTTCCTGACGGCCGCCGGCTGCCTCAAGCAGGACCAGATCGACTACGCCAAGCAGGATATGGAACTGATCGAACAATACATCGCGGACAATAACCTGACCGCTACCCGCCACGATTCCGGCATTTATTATATCATCGACGAACCCGGCAATTCGCAGCATCCCGTTTCGAGCTCCAAGGTCACGGTCCGCTACAAGGGCTATTTCATCAACGGCACCGTTTTTGATCAGACCCAGGGAACGACCACCACCACCTTCACCCTTTCCGGGTTGATCCCGGGCTGGCAGATCGCTATCCCGTTGCTGGGCAAAGGCGGCAAAGGCACCTTCATGATCCCTTCCGCCCTGGCTTACGGCTCTTACGGTTCAGGCCCCATTCCGCCGAACACGCCGCTGATCTTTGATATTGAATTGGTGACGTTTGAGTAAAATTCCGGTTGTTAACGGGCAATAATTGAGGCGGATTGGAGTTTGTCGGTGGAGGTTCAGTTCTTCGATTTTTCGATCCCTCGATTTTTCGATTTTTCAGTTCCTCGATTAAATTGCAGATCATGGTTTTGAGGCGCCTTAATTTCATTTCTCGCAAGGATTACCTCGTAAGGATTTACCCGGGCTTGATCCTATTGATAACGCTGGTCTTGTTATCCGGCAGCGGACTTTCGGGTCAGGTGATCCGGACCGGGTCGTTCCTGCCCCACCAACCGGGCGATACCTTGCAATACCAATTGCTCAACGCGCCGGCTGATGCGCCGCCGGCTGTGATCCATTATGCCCTGCACGATTTCCGGGGCAACCAGGCGCTGAAGAGCGAGGACAAGACCGGCTTTTTCCGGTTGGAATCCCATTCGCCCGCCGGATGGACCTGGTACCTCATTCACCAATCCGACGGCACGGAGGTGCTGCCGGACAAACCGCTGCTGGTCTTACCGGCGGATGCGGAAAAAGGGCAAACGTACACCGTTTCACAGCCCTGCACCTTCCTGAAGGACGGGCAAAAGACCGGCCGGGGCAGGATCACCGTCGCCTTTACGGTAGACGGGATCGACTCCGCCCGGATGCCGTTCCGCAATTTTGAGGATTGCCTCACCCTGACCCAGCAGTTCAAGCTGGAACGCGGCAGCATTGTTGCGCAGCAATACGAAGAGAAGATGTGGTTTGCAGAAGGGATCGGGCTGGTCAAAGGCGTCCGGCAGATTCCGGGCCGCAAAGGCGGGAAGCCGACCCGGATCCCCTATCAATTGGCGGGCGGAAACATCGGCGGCAAACCCCTTGACGGCCGACGTCCGTAGGGGTAACCCCTTGTGGTTACCCCTACGACGGGATAGGGTAACAACAAGGGTGGCCCCTACAGTTTAACGGCTTCGAAGCAATAAGATTTCATCGGGATCTTTTCGCCCTTAATCTCCAGATCGGGTTCGGTGAACGCCCAGCTGTTGGTAAACCGGAAGTTGTTGGCCTCCACCACTTTTTTCCATTGTTCCGGCTCGTAGCTTTTGAATCCGTAGCGGGTAAACGGCATTTTCCCGAGGGTTTCGGGGGTGCGAACCGCGGCGTAAAACCGCCCGCCCGGCTTGAGTACCCGGTGGATCTCCCGCAAATGGTCGACCGGCGCTTCCCAGAAATAGACCACATTGATGCAGAAGGCCTGGTCGACAATGCCGCTGGCCAGCGGGATGGCCTCGCTGCTGCCCAGATACAGCCCCAGTCCGCCCGCGTCCAGCTTCTGTCGGTTGAGGCGTTTGGCTTCCGCGAACATTTCGGGTGAATAATCGAGGCCGTAGACCTGTACGTCCCTGGCTTTGGCGTGGATCTTCTCCAGGAATTTCCCGTTGGCGCACCCGATTTCCATGATCACCTGGCTGTTGAGGATGTCCATATGGTCCAGTACAAAGTTGTACAACCCCGCATTGCTCTCGTTCATTTTATTGGCGACCTGCAGGGCCATTTTTCCTGACGGTTTGCGCAATTGCGCAGCGATATCCTTGTCGGTCGGACCGGAGCGGAAGACTGAGAGCAGGCGTTGCATAAAGCTTTGGTTTTCCATACTTTATTTTGGTTTGTGGTTGTTTGTGGTTGTTTGTGGTTGTTTGTTGTTGTTTGTTGTTGTTGTTTATGGTTGTTTAGGGCTCCTCGATTCCTCAGTTCCTCAATTCCTCGATTCCTCAGTT
>WBZL01000698.1_pt1 | contig 37515 bp, 31 predicted proteins | sample 5204291 | NCBI WGS metagenome assembly WBZL01 (sample SAMN12344345, study PRJNA552823) | activated sludge metagenome | biome: Activated sludge suspended growth; feature: Nitrification reactor; material: Wastewater; isolation source: activated sludge from nitrification reactor of wastewater... | reverse complement strand
GGGGCGTCGCCTCCTGGGGCGACATCTTCGACGACACCACCATCGCCGCGGCGATGCTCGACCGGCTCCTGCACCGCTCGGTTGTGTTCAACATCACCGGCGACAGCTACCGCATGCGCGCCCACCAGGCCCGCAACCGCCAACTCACCCCACGAGGAGGTCACACCTAGAATCAAGCCCCACCCAGGTGGGGAATTTCGATGAGCAACCCTGGGGAACTTCGGCGAGCGTCAGCAAGGTCGCTCCGGTGCAGTTCGGCGAGCCACTCCTGGACGTCAACCGGGGTGATCCGCCCGACGGGCGTCTCGGCGAAGTGGGGGACGACGTGGCGGCGCAGCAGGTAGCGGTAGAGGTCGGCGGTCGAGGGTGCGAGCTTCGGTTCCTTCACCGCCAGCCACCGGGTAGACCAATCGCCGAAGGGGACGTCGCCGGCGCGGGGGTCGTGCCAGTCACCTCGGCCGACGTCGGTTTCGACCGCGGCCAGCCAGCGGTGTGCGTCGGTCTTGGTGGCGAAGGTGTTCGGTGCGGCGACCCGTTCACCGGACGGGTCGAGGTAGCGGGCTTGCCAGCGGCCCGAGGTGAGTTTGCGAACGGTGCCCGATCGACGGCGTCCCACGGCCCGGCCTCCAGATGCGAAGAGTTCTTCATCCGGCCGAGCGAACGGCGAGCGCCCGAAGGCGTGGGTACAGCGTAGAACGACGTGTGATCGACAGGGAGCTACTCGTCCGAGTGCAGGATCTGCCAGGCCTCCTCCGCAATCGGTCGGTATCGGTCCGCTGGCCCGGCGAGGCGTTCGTCGAACCAGTGAACGAACTCCTCCCGCATGATGTGTTGGAGATCCTCGGGGGTGCGGGCCTCGTGCCTGCGCAGGCAGATCGACTCTGCTTCGGCCAGGTACTCGTCGGTGTTGTCCTCGAAGTTGAGGCCGATGGGGTCGTGGCGGAAGAGCAGTTCCTCGAGGTAGGCAACGATGTGCTCCTGGCCGACGAGGTGCGCCTTGCGCCGCTCGGCAGCTGCAAGGACGCGCGCCTCCCAGTCGTCATCGGACGCTCGTGTGGCCCTGCGATTCCGTATCCAACCCATTCGAGGAAGCGTGCCAGGCCCGAGCTGTCTCGCTCCTTCAATTGCCGAGCCCGCCACGCGGACCCAGTGAGATGATGCCGGCGTGCTCGTTCCGGACGATGTGATTCCGCTCCTGCTCAAGGCCATGCCCAGCTTCGCTGCGGCGTGGGACGAATCGGAGAACGTCGACGATGGAGAGCGCCTGCTGTACCTCGACGCTGGTGACTTCATCCGGCATCTCGTTCACAAGCACCTGACCCACGAGGTCGAGGAGTTCCCTGCGGCGTTCGCTGTGGTCGAGCGGCTCGTGGTGGAGGGTGACGACTACGTCCGGAACCTCGGGGTGATCGGCTTCCTCGAGGGACTCCAGATGATGACGGTCACCGCGGCGGGGATCGATCCCGAGGAGGCCTTTCGACCGCTGGTCGGTCCCGTCTCCGAGCGATGGTGGGAGCGGATCAACCGCTTCTGGGGTGGTGAGCACGACGCGCTGCAGGTTGAGCATCCGTAGCGGGGTCAGATCCGCGGCCTACCAGGGTGGTGGCGGTGGGTGTCGATCCAGGTGTCGATCTCGGCGGGGTCGAAGCGGAGCAGGTGGCCCCACTTGATGAAGGGGATGCGGCGTTCAGACACGAGGCGTCGGATGTGGCGGACGTCGACGCCGAGGTGCTCGGCGAGCTCGGCGATGGTGAGCAGGTGGGGAAGCTCGGTCTGCTGGGTGGTCGTCATGGCCAGTCCTTCCGGGTGGCGGTGGTCGGCGGTTGCTGACCCTCACCCCCTGTAGGCCGGATTCACGCCCGAATACCGCGCTTCTCGACTCGACAGGAGCGGTCGTTGCCCGCGATGTCGCCGACGGGTTGCCCAGCGGGACACCTCTGTCCTCGCCGTCGTAGCCGATCACCGCGCGCCGACGCCGACCGGTCAAAACGAGGACCGGTTCGAGACCGCACGCGACCGGCATCGACCGGTCACCGAGAAGTCCTCGCCGGACCCGGAGACCAGCGCGAGAACCGAAGGAGCGACAACACGATTGCAACCGGTGTCCGGTTGCTGTCCCGCTGGAGGTTTCGGTGGCGTGGTTCCGGATGATGGGGGTCGACTCGGTCGAGTACCACCGGGAGAACGTGCTGCGCGGCGCCGACGACCACCCGGGCGCGGCGCTGCGGTACTACGGCAGCCGCGGTGAGACGCCGCTCGAGTGGGGCGGGACCCTCGCCCACCGGCTCGGTCTCGCCGGCAGGGTCACCGACGACGGCTACGACGCAGTGTTCGGTACCGGCGGTGCGACCGACCCGCACCTCGGCACGCGGTTGGTGCGGACCCGTCGACCGGGTGTCGAGCTGGTGGTGTCGGCGCACAAGTCGGTCGCGGTGCTCGGGGTGCTCGGCGAGGTCGATGCCATGCACTCGATCGTCGATGCCGAGACCGACGCCACCCTCGCGTTCCTCGACACCTGGTTCACCCGGCAGGGCGGTCGCCGGGGACGGGCCCAGATCCGCACCGCAACGTCGGGTCTGTTGTGGGCGCGAACCCGCCACCTCACCACGAGAGCGGCGGATCCGGAGCCGCACGACCACGTGCTGATCGCCAACCTCACCGAGATGATCGACGCCGGCGGTGGCTGGAAGGCGCTCGACACCGGCGGCCTCCGGGATCTGGTCCACGCGGCCACCATGGTCGGGCGTCTCGCCGCGGCCGAGAAGGCCGTCGAGCTCGGGTACGCGATCGAGCCCGATGCGGGTCCGTCCGATCGGCTCGGCCACTGGCGCCTGGCCGGTATCCCCGAACCGGTGCTCGAACTGTTCTCCAAGCGCTCGGCGGAGATCGACGCGGCGGTCGAGGCCGTGGGCTTCGACGGGTACCGAGCCAGAGGCCGGGCCGCGCTCGCGTCGCGGGCATCGAAGGCTGACGATGCCGAGCCCGACCTGTGGTCGAGGTGGCGCCGAGAGCTGTCTGGCGCGGGCTTCGACCTCGACGAGCTGCGTCATCGGTTCGAGACAGCCAACTGGCGCTCGGGCCCGTCGGCGCGGACCCTGACCCCGACGCAACGATCAGACCTGGCTGCTCGGCTCCTCGCTGACGATGGGCCGCTGGCCGAGCGCAAGGCGTTCACCCGAGCCGACGTGGTCCGCGTCGCCGCACCGATGCTCTACGGATGCCGGGCCGACGAGCTCGACCGGTTGGTCGCCGAGGTCGTCCACCATCGCGATGCCGTTGCTCTCGTCGGCCAACCTGGCGCCCGCAACCGCTGCTGGGCCGTCGCGTCGGTGCTCGACACCGAGGACGCCGCCACCGCCGAACGCCTGGCTGACCGGACCGACGCCGCGTGCTGTCCCGAACTGCTCCGCCACCGCAATGGGCTATCGCGATGGAAGGTCGACGGCCACCGCCTCACCACCGGCCAGGCCGACGCGACCGAGGCGGTGCTCAGCTCCGGTCGAGGCCTCGACGTCATCATCGGTGTCGCCGGCTCCGGCAAGACCACCGCGCTGCGCCTCGTCCAAGGAGCGTTCGCGCTCAAGGGCTACCGGGTCATCGGCACCGCCACCAGCGGCCTGGCCAGCCGGGGCCTCGAAGAAGGTGCCGGGATCTCGAGCCACACCGTCGCCTCGCTCGTGCACCGCCTCGACCACGGTCGCCTGACGCTGGACGAGCGCACGGTGCTGCTCATCGACGAAGCCGGAATGACCGACGACCGATCGCTGCTCAGACTGCTGCAAGCCGTCGAGCACGCCAGGGCGAAGGCCGTGGTCATTGGTGACCACCGTCAGCTCAGCGCCGTCGGCCCCGGCGGCGGCCTCGAAGCCCTCGTGGGTCGCCACCCAGACGCCGTGCACGTCCTCGCCGAGAACGTCCGTCAAGCCGATCCCGTCGAACGCCGAGCCCTCGAATGCCTCCGAGCCGGTGACCCGACCGCCGCGATCGACTGGTACGCGGCGGCGGGACGAATAGCCACCGCACCTACCCGAACCGATGCGGTCGACCGAGCCGTCACCGCCTGGAGCGCCGATCGAGACGCGGGACTCGACACGGTGCTCCTCGCCTGGCGACGCGCCGATGTCGCCGCCCTCAACCGAACCGCCCGCATCGACCAGGTCGCCAAGGGCCACGTCCACGGACCCGAGCTCGAAGCCCCCGGTGGGCGTCGCTACTGCGCCGGCGACCAGGTCGTCATGCTCACCCCCGACCGCGACGCACGCTGGATCACCAGCGAACGAGGCACCGTCACCACGGTTGACGGCGACGCGCTCACCCTCCGCTTCGGCTCCGACCGGACCGTGACCCTCGCCGGCACCGACATCGACGACGACCACCTCGACCACGCCTACGCCGTCACCGTCCACCGCACCCAGGGCGCCACCGTCGACACCGCGCACGTCCTCGCCGATGACGGTGGACGAGAGCTCGCCTACGTCGCCATGAGCCGAGCCCGACTCACCACCCACGTCTACGCCGTAACCGACGACCTCGACCAGGCTTGCGAAGACCTCGCCTGTGATTGGGCCACCGAACGTCGCGACCGCTGGATCCACGACACCGACACCCCCGCCACCGAAGGCGCCCAGCTACGCCCGTATTTGGCTCAGAGGCCAGGTGACCGTGTCCGCCAGCAACAGACCGCCCCGGAACGAGAAGACCTCACTGCCCTCCTTGACGAGGAAATCGCCCACCGCCAGAAGATCGAAGCCGCTCACCGCCGCCTCGACGCTATCCAGCACCGCCAACGACCTCCAGGCCAAGGCCTCGGCCTCGGGTGAACTACGGCGAGACCAGCGAGGGGCTACTCATCGTTGAGTCCCAACGCCAGCGCTTCGGCGCGATCGAAGAGCACGACAACCTCGTCAAAGCCGACCCACATGGCATCCGGTGCAGGAGGATCACCCACGGGCGGATGGCGGGGGCCTGCCGCGGCGACCCAGACCTCGGCCAGATCGTTGGCCAACCGAACGGCGATGGGAGCCCGAACCGGCGGGTCATCGGGTTCCGCCGTCGAGATGCCAGCCTCTGCAATAGGTGAAGCGAGAAACGGGAGCCATCGCGCATGGGAAGAGACATCCCATGTCCGAGCTGTTCCGTCCCGGCTAGGCAGCCACTCCTCGGCGATCGTTCCACAGGCGAACGTCAGCTCGAAATGGGTGACTTTGGAGTCCCAGATTCCGAAGAACGAATCCCCAGAAACAGTGGTGAGCGCGACGCCGACTTCCGGGTGGTGCCAACTTCCGAAGTCCCAGCGGACCTCGGTGCCAGGGTCGTAGCTGAGCCCTACGTAGTGCACCGTCGCGATCTGCTGCCCGATCAGCTGTTCCGCGGCGGCCCGGCATTCCTCGGTTGTGGTCATGGCGCGCCTGAACTCGAGTCGGAACCAACGATGCGCCAGTACGGACGAACCCAGGTGATCTCCTCACCTGCGTCGGGCTCGATCCAGCCAGCCCAGCACCCCTGACATACGTACGAATCCGCCAGCCACTCCGTCTCGTGCCAGACCAAGGGGTGGATCTCCTCCTCGGTATGGGTCTGCTCTCGGTCGCAGCCCCACATCAGGTCGTGCCCTCCGCAGGCGGGGCAGGAGGAGGGGCCCGCACTCACTGAGATGTCCGGACCGAACCGGATCTCCTCACCGATGAGGTCCGAGACGAGGTGTTCCACCTCGGAGCGTTCATTTGGTGGCGGATACCGCCCCGGTGCAGTTCCGATCTCGTTGCCCAGGTCGCCCGGTGATTCGTCAGCCACGACGAGCCAGCTTCGTGAAGCGGGTGAGACCAGCACCGTTGAGCCCGTCGAGGAAGTCCTCCGCCGACAGCGGTGGCCGGGTCTTGGATTGGGCGAGCTGCTCGATGGTCACGAGCACATGGTCGCCGAGATCGTCGAGCAGTTCGACGAAGTAGGAGTCGGGATCCATCACCCGAAGCCCAAGCTCTGCGAGCTCCTCGGCGGGGAAGCCGGACTTGTCCCAGGTGATCAACACGTCCGCTCCCGCGGCGATCGCGGCAGCGCTGTGGATGTGGTCGTCGGGGTCGGGCCCGGGCATCCGATCGATCCGACCCCGATAGAGCGCAGGATCGATTCGGGAGTCGTCGAAGAACTCACGGATCGCCGCGGTCACCGAGGCGGCGCTGTCGGCAGATCTCTGGTGCTCCCGGACGATGACGTCTTCCCACTCGTCGAGAAGCTCGTCGGTCCACAGCACGTGGTGGACGCTGTCCTCGGCAAGGGCAAGGACGAGATCCATCACAGAGAACGGGAACAGGACGCTGGTGTCGACGTAGACCCGCCGCACGGATCAGTACGGCAGGCCAGCGTCGGCGACTGCCTCGGCGATTCGTCGCCGACCCTCTCGCCGACGGTCGCGGCGTTCCGCGAACTCCAGCACGTCGGCGAGCCGAACCCGCCGGTGACGGCTGCCGGGGAGACGCTCGGAGGGGATCTCACCGTCATCGAGAAGCCGAGCGACGAATGGTCGCGACAACCCGAGCAGTTCGGCGGCCTCAGCGGGAGTCAACGTGGCGTCAGAGGGGAGCACCGTCAGCCCATGGCCGTCGGCCACCTCTCGCGCCGAGGCTCGAAGCACTTCAGCGAGCGACGATGGGAGAGCGACCTGCCGGCCGTCCGAGAAGGTCAGGATGACCGCGTCAGCCCCTGACTCCATGGCCTCGGCCACGACGCCAGCCGACTCCACCTGATCCGCAGAGGGATCGACCCGGACCGCATGCTTGAGAACTCCGGTGCGAGCCATCCGACCCACCTCCTTATCGGAAACAACTGTAACCGGTGCGGCGAGCGTGCGAAACCCCCCACCTGAGGTGTGGTGCCGCAGCGGCCGTGCCCACCACGTGCCCTTTTCGATCGGTAGACCCGGTCACTCAGTGGTAGTAGCGGTCACCGGATCTACAGTCTGACCTGCGGATTCTCGCCAGCGGCCCTGGTTGCGGAACTGCCTGATCCTGCTTTGCAAGCAGGGGGTCGTGGGTTCGATTCCCATCGTCTCCACCAACCAAGGTCCCCAGGTCACAACGCCCCGAGGAGGGGCGTCGTGGTCGGCCACCTGGGGCCTTCTCGCCGAAGGATCGGGGGAAGGCGCATCGCGTTCGCTGACGCGCGGGGCAGGATGGTGACATGTCGAACCCGGCCATGAACCCCGAGATCTTCGCCCGTGAGGCCAACCGTGGCGGTGGGTCCCGCTCGTCCGGGGGCTCACCGGTGGACGAACTGCCGCGCGACCTCTTCGATCGGCCACGAGATGGTGTCGGTGCACCGTCGGTTCCGTCCGGTCCGGCCACGGACCCGACGGCCATGAGCATCAACGGCGTGCTGAGCGCATCCGCCGTGTTGATGCTGTTGGTCCTCGTGGCCGGAGCCTTCGCCTGGAACGCCATGACGGTCGAGACCGCCCGAAACGTGAACGGCGACGTCGTCATCCTCAGCCCGTTCCCGGGGTGGATCCTCCTCACGGTCCTCGGCGCCTTCGGCATCGGTCTGCTCACCGCGTTCAAGCCGAAGCTGGCCCGCCTCACCGGCCCCGTCTACGCCCTGCTGATGGGCGCCACCGCCGGGGCCATGTCCAAGTACTACGAGGCGGCCTTCAGCGGGATCGTCCTCCAGGCCATCGGCCTCACCGTCGGCGTGTTCGTCGTGATGCTGGTGCTCTTCGCCACCCGAACGATCCGCATGACCGACAAGCTGCGCACGGTCATCATGGTGGGCACCGGAGCGGTGGCGCTGGTGTACCTGGTCAGCATCGGGATGAACCTGATCTTCGACGCATCCATGCCGCTGATCCACGACTCCGGCCCGCTCGGGATCCTGTTCAGCCTGGCCGTGGTGGGGCTCGCTGCGTTCAACCTCCTGGTCGACTTCGACATGGTGGAGCGAGGCATCGAGATGCGCGCCCCCAAGTACATGGAGTGGTACGCCGCGTTCGCCCTGATGGTCACGCTGGTGTGGCTCTACCTCGAGCTCCTGCGCCTGTTGGCCAAGCTCCGCGACCGCTGATCCACGACCGGGCGGCGCCCAGCCCGGGTGGAGGCGAGCGACCGCCGAGCCTCACACCAGTGGCTCACCTCATGGGGACCCGATTCCCTCCAGGCCAGGACGTCGTGTCGTGGCCGGGGCTGCTCCGGTGCGCCGGCCGGAGAGGATCAACGGAACCGTGAGGGCGATGCTGATGCCGGCGTAGGCGAGGAGCGTGAACAGCGCGAGGTCGGCCACCGGATCGCTGGCCGCGGCCGTGGATCCGAACACCGACGTTCGCACGAGTAGCCCCAGGTTGGTGTTGCGGACCGTCGTCTCGATGGTGATCGCGGTGAGGTCCGGCCGGGGGCGACGGGCCGCGGTGGTCGCCACCACGCCGATCCCGGCGAAGAGGAGCGCGAACCCGGCCACCACGGCGAGGTTGGCCGCGCCCATCGCCTCGGCGTCGAGGCGGCCGGCCAGGGCGGATCCGACCACGATCACGCCGATGAGCACGGTGGTGACCGCCATGGCTCCACGCGACAGACCCTCGGCGCGGGAGGGCCACCGGCGGAGCACCACCATGCCCACCGCCAGGGGCACCAGGAGCGTGGCGACGATCTCGAGCGCGATCCGACCGCGGGGGAGGCTGAACGTCGGCGGGACGTGGGATCCGACGAGCCACTCCAACACCACCGGGACCGTCACCACGCACGCCAGCGAGGTCACCGCGGTGAGGGCGATCGAGAGCGGGACGTCACCCCTGCCGGCGTAGGTGAACACGTTCGACACGGTGCCACCGGGCACCGCGGCGAGGATGGCCAGGCCGATCGCCAACCCGGGGTCGAGGTCGAAGGAGCGCAGCAGCAGGTAGGTGACGAGCGGGACCGCCACCATCTGGGCCACGAGCCCGGTCAGGAACGAGCGGGGAAGGCGGATCACCGCCTGGAAGTCGTGCACGTGCAGCGTGGCCCCCATGGCGAACATCGCCATCGCCAGCTGGACGAACGTGATCCAGTACTCGTGGTCGATGTAGAGCTCCCCCATGAGGGCCGAACCGTACGACCTGGCGGGCCCACCCTCCGGCCGGTGTGACCGACGACCTGGCGTTGCGGATCAGGAGGTCGGTGCGCCGTGGTCCCGGTGGTGGCCGAGCCGGGGAGGCTGCTGGTGTCCCAGACGGTCGGGAGCGGCTACGCGGGGTGGCCCGGGAGGGTGCAGATGGTGTCGATGCCCAGGACGTGGTTGAGGCGGCCGAAGGCGATCCACGAGCCGAGGCACATGGACAGCTCCACCACCTCGGCCTGGGTGTAGGCCGCCAGCATGCGGTCCCAGAACGCCTGGTCCAGCCCGTGGTGGTCGGTGGTGAACCGCTCGGCGTACTCGGCGGCCAGGCGGGTGCGGTCATCGAACGCGTCGGTGGCGGCCCAATCGGTGACGTCGTCCTCGAAGCCGTCGGGCACCTTCACGCCGTCCCGCTCCGTGCGCCAGTCCTGGCAGAACAGGCAGCCGTTGATCTGGGCCACACGGAGCCGGGCGGCCTCGAACTCGCGCAGGCCCAGGGTGGTGTGGGTGTAGACGGCCTGCGAGAAGCGGGCGGCCGCCGGGCCGATGCCGGGCACCAGCTCACCCCACACCCAGGTGATCGGTTCCTTGCCGTCGGGCACGTCGAGGATCATCGGGCCGTTCCTCCGAGCTTGCCCTTCGGCGGTTCGAGCGGCACGTCCATGCCGCTGTAGATCCCGGGCTCGGCGGCGCGCAGCCACGGGATGGCGTTCACCAGTCGACCGGCGGCGGTGGCGTTGCCACCAGCGGCCCGGTTCCCGCCTTCGTCGGTGGCCTCGACCGTGACCTCGATGCGGGGGCTGCCCTCGATGACCACGCGGTGGGCCCCGGCCCCGCCGTCGGCCGGCGACGGCCAGTCGGGCGCGCAACCGGCGTCGATCCGGGTGACGTGCTCCACGACCAGGACGGGTTCGCCACCGACGATGCCCTGCACCTCGAAGCGCATGGCGCCCTGGGTGCCGGCCTCGAAGCTCCCCATGGTGGTGGTGACGGTGGCCTCCAGTTCGCGGCGTTCCAGCACCTCGCGGATCTCGTCGAGCTCGACCCCGAGGGTCCGGGCCAGGAGTCGGATCTGGCCGCCCCACACCATGGTGGGGATGCCGGCGGCCACCATGGGCGGCTCGTAGTCCATGGGTTGGCCCATGCCCACCAGGAACCGCACCGCGTCGGGCTGGTCGTAGGTGGAGTAGTCGAAGATCTCCTGGCAGCGGATCTGGTCGATCGTGCCGCCCAGGCCGGCGACGAGGGCGGGCAGGACGTCGTTGCCCCACCCGGGGTCGATGCCGGAGACGAACAGGGCGGTGGAACCCTCCCGGGCCGCGGCGTCGAGGGGGTCGCGCACCTCGGCGGGTGCGGAGGCCGGGTCGTAGAGGGCGTAGAGCGCCGGGGTCACCACCACCGCGCCAGCCCGCAGGGCCCGGTCGATGTCGGCGGCCGCGTCGTCGGGCCGCAGGTCGCCCGAGGCCATGTAGGCCACCGCCCCCGGCGCCGCGGCCAGGACGGCATCGATGTCATCGGTGGCGGCCACCCCGAGCGGTTCGGGCAGGCCGGCGATGTCGGCGGCGTCCCGCCCCACCTTGGCCGGGTCGTGCACCAGCACGGCCGCCAGGTGCAGGCCGGGGTGGGCGGCCACCGCCCGGATCGACGCCCGACCCATGTTGCCGGTACCCCAGACCACCACGCCGATCGTGTCCCCTGCTGTCATCGCGCCAACCTACCGGTGCGATCCCGTGGATGGCCTCGCCGCCGTCGGACCCGTCGCCGACCCCAGCGGCCGCCCCGAGGTCCGCCGCCAGCGCGGGCTCTGCGCCCCCTCAGGCCGCGTGGGCGGTGATGGTCGTGGTGGCGGAACCGGGGCGGTTGCTGGACTCGTAGATGGCCAGCGCGGTGAGGGTGCAGGGGCCGGTGAAGCCGGCGGTGCCCATGGCGACCCGGCGGATCAGCCCGGCCATCCACCCCGGCACCTGACCCAGGTGGTCGGGGTCGATCGGTCGGTCGTCGAGGACGAGCGGGACGGCGTAGGTGCGGACCACGATCTGGCCGGCGGGCAGGACCTCGCGCACCGGGAGGGTGTAGAGGAACATGGTGGCGTCGTCCTCGGTGTCGCGCCGCTCCAGCTTCACCTCGACCTGGGTGACCACCTGATCCGCGTCGCCCCGGCCCTCGAAGGTGATCGTGACCGGCAGGGTGCCGTCGGCCCAGCTGAAGTCGGGCGCGGCATCCACGGCCAGCCGCACGCCGCGGACGTCTCGGAGGTTCGTGAACCGGTCCCGCCACCCCATGGCCGGAGCCTACGCGGGCCCGTGGTCCACGGCGGGCCGTTGGGCCGTCGGCGGGCCGTCGGCCCGGGCTCGGTCAGGGGGGCGGGGCGCCCAGCCGCCGCGGGCGGGGTGGTCCAAGGCGAGGGGGAGCGTCTGGTGTTCGCCGGTGCGGGCCGACGTGTAGAACGCGGTCACCAGCTCCAGGGTGGCGGCGGCGTCGGCCAGCGTGACGGGGAGCGGACCATGGGGCAGGGCGTCGACGAACGCCTGGAACTGGCCGCTGTAGAGGTTCGGCACCGGTGCGAAGCCGTCCCAGACCTCGGCGGCCCGGCGCTCGGCGTCGGGAGATCGGAAGTCGAAGCGCCACGGGCCCTTGGCCGGGTCGTAGGCCTCGGTGGACGACTCGATGGTGACGTGCTCGAAGTGCCACACCAGGCGGGACGACTCGGTGGCGGCACCGGTGGTGGCGTTCAGCGTGACCAGTCCGCCGTCGGCGGTGCGGCCGATGGCCACCGCACAGTCCTCGGTGTCGGTGTCGTTGACCCGGGTGGCCATCTGCGCCTGCAGCTCCACGAGCGGGCCGCCGATCCACGTGAGCAGGTCGTGGATGTGGATGGCGTGGTTCACCACGGTGCCGCCCAGGGCGCTGGCCCACGTGCCCCGCCACGGTGACTCGTCGTAGTGGTCACGGTCACGGCGCCACCAGGTGGACGCGGACGCGGTAAACAGGCGGCCGGTGATGCCCGCCTCCACCAGGGCCCGGGCCCGGGCCGCGCCGTCGCCGAATCGGTACTGCTGGATGGGCATGAGCCGGGCGCCGTTTCGGGCCTCGGCCTCGGCGACCGCCGCGGCCAGCCGGTCGCAGGCCGCCACCGACCCGACCAGCGGCTTCTCGCAGATCACGTGGACACCGGCGTCCAGGCAGCGCAGGATCTGCTCCTCGTGACCGGCCGGCGGCGTGCACAGGTCCACGATGTCCACACCCAGCTCGAGCAGCTCGTCGAGCGTCGCCACCGCAGGCAGGTTCCACGCCATGGCCGCGCCGTTCCGGCGGTCGTCGTCGGTGTCCGCCACTGCCACCGCCGACGCGCCCCGGACCCCGAGCCAGCACAGCAGGTGCAGGTGGCCGATGCCCATGCCCACCACCCCGACCCGCAGGTCGGCCGACTCCTCCCCGTCCCCGTTCCCGTCCACCGCGCCTCCCATGTCGCCTCCCTCGCTCACGGTGTCCCCCACGGTCGGGCCTGCTCCTGGGCCTGCAGCGTGAGGTCGCAGACGGCCAGGACGTGGTCCTGGGTGAACAGCCGCTCGCCGTCGTCGGCCAGGTCGGCCAGCAGGTGCTCGGCCCACGGCAGCGGGTCGCCGGACACGTCGACCCGGCGGACGCCCTCGCCGTCGATCACGATCAGGTGCTCGGCCCCCGGTTCGCCGGCCACGTCGATGTTGGCCCGCACCTCCAGGGTGCCCTCGGTGCCCACGACGGTGAGCCGGACGTCGCCCCACGTGGGCAGGCCCGGGGGTGAGAGCAGGTCGACCCGGTGGTGGCCCACCGCGCCGCCGCCGACGAGGGTGATCGATCCCACGTCCTGCATGGCCGGCCGGTCGGGACAGGCCACGTTGCCGACCCGGGAGCCGGCCAGCGCCACGCCGGCATGCCCCCCGGCCGCCGGGTCTCCGCAGATCGCCACGAACTGGTCGACCTGGTGCGACGCCAGGTCCACCAGGATCCCGCCGCTGCGGGCCGGGTCCCAGAACCAGTCGGGCCGGAGGTCGCCGTGCAGGGCGTGGGGCCCGGTGCCGGTGATGTGCACGATCCGGCCCACCGCTCCGGACCGGGCCAGGTCCACGGCCCGGGCCACGGCCCGGTTCTCGAAGCGCTCGCTGAACAGCACCGTCCACGGTCGGCCGGGCCGGTCCGCCACGAGCGTGCGGATCCGGTCCAGGTCGGCGCGGGTGGTGACGCCGGGCTTGGCGCTGAGCACCGCCTTGCCGGCCTCCAGCGCGGCGATCGCCACGGTGGCCCGGTCGGCGGGCACGCCGACGGTGACCACCAGGTCGACGGCGTCGTCGGCCAGGACATCGGCCAGGTCTCGCGCCTGGGAGGTGGGCTGCCAGCCCTCGTAGCCACCGATGAGGTCGCCCGAGCGCACGTGGGCCACCGGTTGCGCGCCGGCGGCCACCAGCCCGCCGACCAGGGTGAACAGGTGCAGGTGGTCGGCCCCGACCACGGCGAAGCCGACGGTCACGACACCGTCCGGGTCCAACCGTCGGCGTCGACCGCCCACGCCGATCCCTCGCCCTCCAGGCGGTAGGCGGTGGCGAGGTGGTCGATGGTGCCCCAGGGGGACTCGTGGCGGGGGAAGTCGCCGATGGGCTGCTCCTCGCCGTCGACCACGAAGGCTCCGGTGTTGGAGAACTCCACGGTTCCCGACGAGGGCGAGGTCCACGACACCGTGAAGCCGTCGTCGCCCCGGGTCACCTCGGGGTCCTGGGCGGTGAGCGAGGCCACGAAGGCGTCGAGATCGCCGCCCTCGGCGTCGGAGCCCACCTCCACGATCCACACGTTGTCGGGGCCGCCCTCGGCCACCAGGTCGAACGGCTTCACCATGTCGCGGGTGGCGAGCACGGTGGGGTCGTACACCCGCCAGGTGGGGGTGCGCCACGACCACAGGGCGATGTAGGCGCCGTCCTTGGCCGCCACCGTCCAGTTGCCCTCCTGGCGGACCTCGTCGAAGTGGTCCTGGGGCACGTAGGCGTGGGTGAACGGCCGGTACTCGTACACACCCCACACCAGCGGGTCGGTGCTCTCGTCCCAGGCCGGGAAGTAGAGGTGCACGGCGGTGCGTTCGTGCTGGGCGCTGCGGGGCATGGTCGCCTCGCCGGTCCAGTACCCGGGGCGTCCGTCGTCGCGCCACTCGGTGCTCTCGTCGGGGTCGGTCACCGGGTGGTTGGTGAACACCAGGGCGTTCTCGTCGATGGCGGCCTGCCAGGAGTGGGCCTGGTCGCGCATCTCACCGGCCCGGTGGTCCAGGACGGTGGCGAGGGAGACCTTGTCGTCTCGGTAGGCGTAGGTGTGGGCCTCGGCCAGGAACCCGAAGTTGATGACCGCGGACCGGGGATGGATCCAGTCGCGGATCTTCTCGCCGTCGTAGTCGTTGATGGCGGCGATCAGGTTGACCTGCTCGAACAGCTCGGTCTCCCACAGGCGGAACTCGTCGGCCGCCGCCACGCCCGTGACCGCCATGGGCCACATGCCCACCGCGCCCAGGCTCCACCAGAACGGCAGGTTCTCGCGGTCGGCGAAGTCCTTGCCGTAGGGCGCCTCGGGGTTCTCGGTGAGGGGCTGCTCGTAGTCGAAGAACACGCCGTGACGCTCGCGGACCACGCTGGGACCGGCGGCGGTGGCCATGTCGACCAGGAGCTGCGGCGGCCGGTACCGGGTGGCGGCGCACAGGTAGGTGGCGCCGGCGTCGGCCCCCTCCTGGTAGCCGGCCTCGGTGTCGTCGAACACCAGCTTGGCCGTGTCCCACGTGGCCTCGTCGAGCGACGACATCTTGTCCTTCTTGTAGGTCCGGCCACGCGGCGCGGTGTAGCAGCCCTTGTGGTTGTGGGCGGCCATGTCGAGCAGGCAGAGGTCCAGGCCGATGGCGGCGGCGGCCATGATCTCGGGGTCGCCGGCCAGCTCCGCCAGCATGGTCAGGGGCGTGATGTTCTTGAGCATGTACACGTTGGAGTGCCACTCGAAGAACCCGAGTTCCAGCCGCTCGTGGACCCACTCCAGGATGTCGACCCGGGCCCGTTCGGCGTGCTCCGCACCGGTCAGGCCGCTGATGGTGAAGGTCTGGTCGGCCCAGCGGGAGCCGGCCAGGTACTCGAGGGTGAGGTTGATGATGATGTGGTTCTCGGACCAGAACCAGAGGTTGTCCACCCGGTCGGCAGGGAGCGGGTCGTCCCAGCGGTAGCGGTTGTCGATGAAGCGCTGCTCGATGGCGGCGAGCACGTCGGGCGACAGGCGCGTGGTGTCGGTGTTCCCGGCGCCCAGCTCCAGCAGCCAGTACAGGTACATCAGATCGAAGTCACGGGTGTCTTCCCACTGGTCGATCTTCTCGAACTGGTCGGCGAAGGTGGCCTCGGTGACCGCCGAGGCGTCCCAGGTGTACGACTCGTCCCGTTGGGCCCGGATCAGATTGGCGGCCACCCCCACCGTGCCGCCGGCCGAGTCGCCGGCGGTGGCGTGGATCAGGTACTCGTCGATGCGCTTCTGGAACGCGTCCTCGTCGATGAGGCCGGCCGAGCCCGGGGCCGTGAGCTCCGGGGCCGCCTCGCCCCCGCCGGTGGTGGTGGGGGCGGGCTTCTTGGAGCCGGAGTCGTTGGTGCAGGCGGCCAGGCCCACGCCGATGAGCGCGCCCGACGACGTGAGCAGGAAGCGGCGACGGTCCATGAGGGACCGGGCCGGTGAGGGCGGGCGCGGGTCTGGTTCGGTGGTCATGTCGTGGGTTCCCCTGGTTGTCGACGGTTCCGGCGGTGTGGTCGGGTGGGCGCCGCAGTGGTGGACCGGACCACCAGCCGGGGCTGGAGGGTGGTCACCATCGGGCCCGGCTCCCGGGCGAGCAGGTCGGCGAGGCGCTGCCGGGCGGTGCGGCCCAGCGCGTCGAGCGGCGCGGCGACGGTGGTGAGCGGCGGCGAGGTCATGGTGGCGAGCGCCAGTCCGTCTGATCCCACCACCGACAGCGAGCCCGGTACCGGGTGGCCGGCCTCGTGGGCGGCCACCAACAGACCGGCGGCCTGCAGATCGTTGAAGGCCACCACCGCCGTGGCCCCGGACCGGGCGACGTCCGCGTAGGCCATCCGCCCGCCGTCGAAGGTGGCCGGTGCCGGCGGGAGCAGGGTCACCTGCAGCGCCCGGTGCGATGACGAGGCCGACAGCCGTTCGACGGCCTGGTTCCGCCTGGATGCGGACCAGTAGGCGGCCGGGCCTCGCACCACCGCGAGCTCGGTGTGGCCGAGGGCGGCCAGGTGGTCGACGGCGGTGACCACGATGGCCTCCTGGTCCACCACCACGCTGACCACGCCGCGGCGCTGCCGGTTGACCTGCACCACGGGCCGGGTGGCCGCGCTCAGGTCGGTGATGGGGGTGACGGCGATCAGTCCGTCGACCTGGCGGCTGAGGGTGGCGAGCGCCCGACGCTCCTCGGCCGGGTCGGCGCCGGTGTCGGCGATGAGCACGGCGAGGTCGTCGCCGCGGGCGTCGCCCTGGATGGCCTGCACGATGGCGGCGAAGTACGGGTTGGTGATGTCGGGGACGATCACGCCGATGGCGTCGGTGCGGCCGCTGACCAGCTGGCGGGCCGACCGGTTGGGCACGAACCCCACGGCGGCGACGGCGTCGAGCACGATCGAGCGGGTGCCGGCCGCCACCATGTCGGGCTTGGTCAGCGCCCGCGACACCGTGGCCGGGTGCACCCCGGCGCGGCGAGCCACGTCGTGCAGGGTGGGCGGACGGTCGGCGGCGGCCACGGCCGGCACCCTAGCCGTGCCTGCAAACGTTTGCAGGATGTCCGGTGCTGGGCGAGACTGCCGCCATGTCACCGCCCGACGCCCGCCCCGAGCTGCCGCCGCTGCGCCCCGGTCGGGAGCCGTGGGGGTGCGCCGCCGTGCTGTTGCCCCACCACACCGACGGCAGCGTCGACTGGCCGTCGTTCCGGTCGCTGCTGGAGCGGACGGTGGCCGCCGGGCTCACCCCCGCGGTGAACATGGACACCGGTTTCGTGCAGCTCCTGAGTCCCGAGACCCGGGCTGCGGTGCTGGCCACCACCGCCGAGGTGCTGGGCGGGACCGCCGACCCGGGCCCATCCGGACGGCCGGGGCGACCGGCGCGGCCGGACCGCTTCCTGGCCGGGGCCTTCGTGGCCGACCGGGCCGGTGACCGGTTCGATCCCGACCGGTACCGGGCCGAGCTGGCCGCGGTACAGGCCGCGGGCGGCACCCCCGTGGTGTTCCCGTCGCACGGGCTGAACGCCCTCGAACCCGACGGGTGGGTGGACGCCCACCGGGGGTTCGGGGCGGACACCGACCGGTTCGTGGCCTTCGAGCTGGGCTCCCAGTTCGTGCCCTACGGCCGGATCTACCCGCTCGACGCCTACCGGGAGCTGTTGGGCATCGGGGCGTGCATCGGCGCCAAGCACTCGTCACTGTCCCGCGCCGAGGAGTGGGCGCGTCTGGTGCTGCGAGACGCCGTGCGTCCCGACTTCCACGTGTTCACGGGCAACGACCTGGCCATCGACATGATCTGCTGGGGGAGCGACTACCTGCTGGGCCTGGCCGCCTTCTGCCCCGACCACTTCGCCCGGCGGGACCGGGCGTGGGCCACGGGTGATCCGGCCTTCCACGAGCTGAACGACCGGCTGCAGTACCTGGGGGCGTTCTCGTTCCGGGCCCCCGTGCCGGCCTACCGCCACGACGCCGCCCTGTTCCTCCACCACCGGGGCTGGATCTCCTCCCCGACGGTGCCCGAGGGCGCGCCCACCCGGCCCGACTCGGACCGTGACGTGCTGGCCCTGATCGCCGCCGACCTGGAGGCGCACCCGTGACCGACGACCCGACCGACGACCCGACCGACATCGTGCAGGTGAAGCGGCTGACGACCCCGGCCGACCTGCGGGCCCGTGCCGATCACCTGGGCATCGACCTCCCCGTCGACGACACCGTCGAGGTGGGCGGCCCGCTCGCCCAGCCGCTGACCGTGACCGACGGTTCCGCGGGCGCGCTGACCGTGGGCAACCGGTGGAGCATCCTGCCCATGGAGGGGTGGGACGGCACCCCCGAGGGACTGCCCACCGACCTGGTGCATCGGCGGTGGGCCCGCTTCGGGGCCAGCGGCGCCAAGCTCATCTGGGGTGGCGAAGCGGTGGCGGTGGAGCCGTCGGCCCGCGCCAACCCCCACCAGCTCGCCATCGTTCCCGGGGCGGGGCCGGCGCTGGCCGACCTGCGGGCCACGCTCGTCGACGCCCACGCCCAGGCGTTCGGCGGCACCGACGACCTGCTGGTGGGCCTGCAGCTCACCCACTCGGGCCGGTGGTCGCGTCCCACCGGCACCCCGGCGCCGCGCACCGCGGCCGCCCACCCCGTCCTCGACGGGCGCGTGGGCGCCACCGACACCGCCCTGCTCAGCGACGACGAGCTCGACCACCTGGCCCGCCGCTACGTCGACGCCGCCGTGATCGCCGCCGACGCCGGGTTCGCGTTCGTCGACGTGAAGCACTGCCACGGCTACCTGCTCCACGAACTGCTGGGGGCCACCGCCCGCCCGGGGCGCTACGGCGGCCCGCTCGACCGGCGCCTCCGGTTCCTCGCCGAGGTGGTGGACGCGATCCGCGCCGCCCGCCCCGGGTTGGCCGTGGGCGTACGCCTCTCGGCCTACGACACCTGGGTCCACGGTCCCGGGCCCGACGGTCGGGGCCGGCCCGTCGAGGCACCGGACCGGCCCCGCCCGTTCGGGGCCGACGAGGCCGGCGACCCCGAGCTCACCGAGGTCCACGCCGTGCTCGACCGGTTCCGGGAGCTGGGCATCGGCCTGGTGTGCGTGACCGCCGGCAGTCCGTACTACAACCCCCACATCCAGCGACCGGCGTACTTCCCGCCCTCGGACGGGTACGCACCCCCCAACGACCCGCTCGTCGACGTGGCCCGCCTGCTGGCGGTCGCCGCCGAGCTGGCCCACGAGCACCCCGACGTGGCGGTGGTCGGCAGCGGGTACTCCTACCTCCAGGACCACGCGGCCCACGTGGCCCAGGCCGTGCTCCGCCGCGGCGACGCCGCCTCCATCGGACTCGGGCGCATGGCGCTCTCGTACCCGACGCTGCCGGCCGACGTGCTCGCCGGGCGGCCGCTGGACCGCCGCGCCGTGTGCCGCACCTTCAGCGACTGCACCACCGCACCCCGACACGGGCTCGTGTCGGGGTGCTATCCGCTGGACGACTTCTACAAGGACCGCCCCGAACGCATCGAGCTGGCGGCCATCAAGCGCCGGACCCGCACCAACGTCCGCTCGACCTGACCGCCGGTTCCCCCGGCCGGTCAGCGCCCTGGTGGACGGCTCGACGAGATCGCCAGCCCGTCAGCCCACCGCCTCGATGTGGGAGACCCAGAGGTAGCCGGTGACGCCCTCGCACGGGAACGACAGGCCGCCGACGGGGATCGGGTCGGGGTGACGGATCCCCTCCACCACCACGTCGGCACCGAGTCCGGCCACCAGCTCGCCGGTCGCGGCGTCGCTGATCTCGAGCTGGACCGGCACCTCGTTGGCGAGCATCTCGTACGGGCCGTCGGTGAACTCCAGGGCGAACATGCCCTGGTCGGTGCGGAGCTGGTGGCAGAGCCAGAGCTCCTCGTCGGGGCTGCTCGCCACCCCGGCGAGCGTGCCCGTCACCTCGAACGGTTCACCGTCGGCGATGTCGGGGCCGTCGGTCGAGGCCTCGGTGGTGGGGGACCCGTCGGGAGCAGGACCGCCGCCGGCGCCTTCGCCCGAGGGCGTGGTGGGGTTGCCCGATCCGCCGTCGAGGTCCGCGGTGGTCTGGCCCGCGGGCGGGTCCGTGGGATCGGTGGTGGCGGTGTCGCCGCCCGTCCCACAGCCACCGACGAGGCTCAACGTCACGAGGAGGCCGAGGGCGAGGCGACGCCGGTGACCCCGGGTGCGGGGACCGGTCTCATCGGCGGGGGCAGGACGGTGGATCATGGCGCCATCGTCGACCCGGGCGCCCCGGATCACCAGGACCGAAAGTCCCGAGCTCGACGAGGTGTCGCCCTCCCCGGGCGCCCGCGCCGGGGCTGGGGTTGAATGGCGGCCATGGCTGAGCCGTTCGACTTCCTGACCTACCTGGCCGATCCCATGGGCACCCTGGCCGCGGCCCGGGGCGGCTGTCCCGTGCTCCACGCCGAGGGCGGTGCGTCGATGGTCATCGGCCACGACGAGGTGCGGACCCTCCTCGGCGACGGTCGGCTGGTGGTGAACTTCGTGGAGGCGCTGGAGGGCCTGGGCGTCACCGAGGGACCGTTCCACGACTGGATGGCCATCTCGCCGCTCGACAACGAGGGAGACGAGCACCGGCGGTGGCGTACGCTGATGAACCGCACCTTCACGCCCGGGCGGGTCAAGCAGGTCCGGCCGTTCCTGGTGGAGGAGGCCGACCGACTGGCTGCCGACCTGGCCCGGCGGGGCGACGTGGAGCTCGTGGCCGACTTCGCCGACGTGTTGCCCGCCCTGGGCCTGTGCGAGCTGATCGGGGTGCCGGCCGCCGACCGCGCCCACTTCACCCACCTCGCCCACACCGTCGGGTGGGGGTTTCGGCCTCTGCAGCTCCTGGAGCACCTCGACGAGGTCGACGCAGCCCTCACCGAACTGCTGGCCTACACGGGCGGCCTGTTGGCGGCGCGCCGGGCCGATCCCCTCGACGACCTGGTCAGCCACATCGCCACGGCCGGTCCCGAGGTGGGCTACTCCGACGAGGACTGCGCCGGGTTCCTGGCCGGTCTGGTGTTCGCCGGCAACGACACCACCCGCAACCAGATCGGGTGGATGGTCGGCGTGCTGGTGGAGCGGCCCGACGCGTGGGATGCCATCGGCACGGGGGAGTGGGACGTGGCCGCCTCGGTGGAGGAGCTGATGCGCCACCGCAGCGCCGCGCCGGTCGTCACCCGCCGGGCCACCGAGCCCGTGGAGGTGGCCGGCACCACCTTCGAACCGGGGGACCACGTGCTGTTGTCGCTGTGGGGGGCCGACTCGGACCCGGCCGCGTTCCCCGATCCGCTCGGGGTCGACCCCGTCGCCAACGTCGGGATCCCGCACCTGGGCTTCGGCCACGGGCCGCACCACTGCCTGGGCGCGGCGCTGGCCCGGGCCGAGCTGCAGGAGACCCTCCGGGCCCTCACCACCACGCTGGAGGTGCCCGAGGTGCGCGAACCGATCGAGTGGAGCCTGCCGATCGGCATCAACGGCCCCACCCGGGTGCCCTTGCGGGTCCGACCCCGCTGAAGACCGTTCTGGCGTAGCTGAGGCTCGGGGGGTGGACCTGAGGTACGCCGTTTGGTGGGGTGGGGCGAACCCCCGCGTTCTGGCGTAGCTGAGGCTCGGGGGGTGGACCTGAGGTACGCCGTTTGGTGGGGTGGGGCGACCCGGGCTCAGCCCAGTTCGGCGATGGGCAGCCCGATGGGGTTGAAGAACGGGATGCGTCCGGTCTGCAGCACCCGGTCCCGCAGCGGCGTCAGCAGGTGGGCCAGGCGCTCGGTGCGCTCCTCGCCGAGGCGGTGCCACGGGCCGGTGGCCAGGTCGTCGGTGACCTCCTCGATGCGCCCGCGGAGCGCGGCGCCCTCGTCGGTGAGCCCGTCGGGACCGGCCAGGCCCCGAAGCTGCAGGCGGCGCTCGGCGGCCGCCCACTCCTCGTCGCTCCAGGACCGGGCGGCCTGCATGAGCTCTCGGGGCACGCGGCCGGTGCCCACGAAGAGCACGTGGGCCTCCAGCCCGTCGACACCGTGGGCCAACAGGGTGGCCACGTGTCCGTCGCCGCGGTGCTCGCGCAGGAGCGTGGCCGCCCACCACAGGCGCAGCACCGGGTCGTCGGGCCGGGGGAGCGAGGCGTGGCCGGCGAACAGCGCGCGACCCTGGAGGCCGCAGCCCTCGATGGCGATGGTGGCCAGGTCGGCGGCCTCGGCGATGGTGTCGTCGTCGCCGAACATGGTCGAGAGCACGGGCTGCAGCGCCTCGTCGCGGGCGCGCAGCACGGCGTCGGGCGGTGCGGCGGCCCACGCCGAGGGCAGGGCCCGCTGCACCATCTCGGGCTGGAAGTTGTAGAAGACGGCGCCGCATACCTCGCCGCTCACCGGTCCCATCGGGGCCACGCGCGACGCGAAGTACCCCTGCCAGAAGCCCTTGAGCTCCACCGCCTTGTAGGCCGCGGTGACCTCTTCGCTGAAGTAGGTGACGGCGTGGATGGGCTCCAACAGGTGCCACATGGCTCGCGCCGTCTTGCGGTGGTGCTCGGTGCTCATGGGTCCCTCCGTGCGCCCGGTTCGGTCCTGGCTGCTCCCGGAGTCTGTCGTGCCGGTGCGCGGTCCGCTCGCCCCACGCTCACCCGATGCCTGTGTCGATCGGTCAGGGCCGATCGGTCAGCCCCGCCGGTGGCGCCGATCGCCATCGAGGCCGAGCCGCGTCCGGAACCGCCCCGCCCCCTCCACGGTCACCCCCGGGGGCAGGCGGGCGACGAGCCCGCGGTCGGAGGTGACCACGGTGAGGTCGGCCGTGTCGGCGAACCGGTCGCCCACGATCGCCACGATGCGGTCGTCGGCGGCGTCGCGCCCCCGTCGTTCGGCGAAGGTCACCGTCAGGTTGCCCCCGGCCATCCGGGCCACGGACGGCTCGGCCTTCCCGTCGAACACCAGTACCACCTCGTCGCTGTGGCCCTGGCACCAGCTGCCCACCGCGCCCGCGGTGCGGGTGGCGCCGGCCACCGGGTCGTTCCACCAGCCGTCGGCGCCGGCCCCCATCACGTTGTTGCCGTCGACGACCCAGAGCGTCAACGCGCCGGGTGGGCGGAGTACACCGGCAGGTCTCGGTAGGTCTTGACCCCGGGAGACGCCGCGACCACGTGGGGGATGGCGTTCACCACGTGCATGGCCGTGGCCAGGCAGCCGGCGTGGTTGTGGTCGCCCCGGTCCGAGGACAGGCTCAACTCCACGTGGACGTGGGGTTCGCCCTCCACCAGGATCCGGTAGCCCTCGCCCTGCGGCCAGTGAGGGGCGTCCTCGTCGCGGAGGCGGGTGACGTGCTCCACCACCAGCCGTTCCTCGCCGTCGATCACCCCGACGATCTCGAAGCGCATGCCGGAGATGGTGCCGGCGGCCACCGTGCCCGAGGCGATCTCGATGTCGGTGTCGGCGGTGAGCACCTCGTGGCGCTCCACCACGTCGTCGATGGTGAGCCCCAGGGCATCGGCCACCAGGTGCAGCACCGGTCCCCACGCCAGCGCGGTGGACCCGGGGGAGAGCAGCAGCGACTCGCTGGGATCGGCCTTTCCGAAGCCCATGATCTCGAACATCGTGAACGGGTTGTCCCACGTGGCGTAGTTGACGATCTCCATCATCCGCACGGTGCGCACCTCCTTGCAGAGGGCCAGGGCGTGGATGGTGATGCCGGCGTTGCCGAAGCCCGGGTCGATGCCCGACGTGTAGAAGCTGGTGCCGCCCTCCTGGCAGGCCGCCTCGAGGCGCTCGAGGACGCCGGGGCCGGCGTGGGCGGGGTGGAGCAGCGGCACGAACGACGTGCTCACCACGTTCGCCCCCGACGCCAGGATCCGGCAGAGGTCGTCGATCACACCGTCGGGCCGGATGTCGGAGCTGGCCGTGTAGCAGACCACGTCGGCACCGAGGTCGAGCAGGGCGTCGGCGTCCTGGGTGGCCGTGACCCCGAGGGGTGGGCCACCGCACAGCTCGCCGGCGTCGCGGCCCGCCTTGCTGTCGGAATGCACCCACAGCCCCACCAGCTCCAGGTCGGGATGGGCCGCGATGGCCGGAGCCGCATGGATGCCGACCGTGCCGGTCGCCCACTGGATCACCTTGATGGCCATGGCGGCCTCCCCTTTCGTGCGTCGGGCCCCTCGGCCTCGGCGTCGGCCCGTTCTATCGGCTGGAGGGCGCCACGCGGCCCGTGCCCGTCCCGGTCGGCGGCGCGATCATGGGTCGAGGCAACACAGGAGGTCGGACGTGGGACGGATGCTGGTCGTGTACGAGTCGATGTTCGGCAACACCGAACGCATCGCCCGGGCCGTGGGCGAGGGCCTGGCCTCGGCGGTGGACGGGGTCCCGGATGCTGCGGTCGAGGTCGTCGAGGTGGGCTCGGCGCCGGATCGCATCAGCGGCGACGTGGCGCTCCTGGTGGCCGGAGCGCCCACCCACGCCTTCGGCCTGAGCCGGCCGTCCACCCGTCGTGACTCGGAGAAGAGCGCCACCGGGCCGCTGGTGTCGGCGGGCCGGGGCCTGCGGGAGTGGATCACCAGCCTCGAGACCGACGGCGCCCCGGCGGTGGCCGTGTTCGACACCCGCATGGGCAAGCCGGCGTTCCTGAAGCTCACGCCACACGGTTCCCGCGTGGCGACCAAGCTGCTGCGGTCCCGAGGGCTGCCGGTCTCGCTTGGCGCCGACCACTTCTGGGTGACCGACACCACGGGCCCGCTGGCGGACGGCGAGGAGGAACGGGCTCGGACCTGGGGCGCCACGCTCAGCGCGGCGGTTCGCCCGTCCTGAACGGGGCGCAGCTCACGCCCAGTCCTCGGCCAGCCAGGTCCGGGTGGCCCGGAGGTCGGCGTCGAGCGCGACCAGGTCGGCGCGCCGACCCGTCTCGATGGCGCCGCGGTCGGTGAGGCCCAGGAGGGCGGCCGGCAGGGTGCTGGCGGCGTGGACCGCCTCGGCCAGGGTGAACCCGCCGAGGACGACGGCGTTGCGCACGGCCTCATCCATTCGCAGGACGCTGCCGGCGAGCCTGCCGTTCGGGCGACGGGGCGGTGTCGTCTCCCATCCGGCGTCACCGCCGGCCGCGGCCCGCGACCCGGTCGCCGCCTGGTCCGTGACCAGTACGCACCGTTCGGCCCCTGCGGCCCGTTGCACCAACCGGACCACGTCGGGGTGCAGGTGGACGCCGTCGGCGATGAGCCCCAGGGCGAGACGGTCGTCCAGCAGGGCGGCCACCACGGTTCCGGGGTCGCGGTGGTGCACGGGCGGCATGGTGTTCCAGAGGTGCGTCACCAACCGGGCGCCGCGGTCTGCGGCGGCACGGACGGTGTCGCCGGCAGCGGCGGTGTGGCCGATCGAGACGAGCACGCCGCGCTGCGCGAGCAGGGCGACCGCGTCGAGCGCACCGGGTCGTTCGGGCGCCAGGGTGACCACCCGGACGAGGTCGGGCAGCGAGGTCAGCCAGGTCAGGTCGGGGTCGCGGAGGGCCGTGGACGCATGGGCCCCGGCCACGGTGAGGAACGGGCCCTCCAGGTGCACCCCGGCGAGGTGCGGCCGCCGTCCGTCGGCGTCGGCGCGTGCGGTGAGGCGGGCGAGGACGGGCTCGTAGAGCGGTAGGGACCGGCTGATCACGGTCGGGCACCAGGTGGTGGTGCCCTGGGCGAGGAGGCGGACGTCCAGTTCGTCCCACGCCTCGCCGGTGGTGGCGGTGGCCACGTCGATCCCGCCGATGCCGTTCACCTGGAGGTCGACGAACCCGGGGACCAGCGTGCCGGCGATCCTGGTCACCTGCGAGACGTCGGTCCCGCCACGCGGACCGCCAACCGGGCTGCCGTCGGCGCGGTGCGGGGCGCCGGGCTCGACGCCGGTGATGCGCCCTCGGTCGACCACGACGGTGGCCGGCGCCAGCACCCCCCGGGGGGTGACCACGGCATCGGCCTGCAGGATGTGGGCGGTCACCGCGGCGTCACCGGCTCAGGCGCGGGGCCGGGTGTGCACCACGGCCGAGGCCCGCACCACGCCGTCGACCTCGAGCCAGAGTCGGAGGCGGTGATCGTCGACGACCGACGCCAACACCACGTCGTCACCGGGATCGAGCGCCGCCCGGTACTCCACCTGGGCCCGACGCGGGTGGAGCTGGTGCCGGGCCAGTTCGTCGACCACCGGCTCCCAGGTGGCGGCGTTGTTCACGTGCCCGAGCGGGTCGAAGTCGGTGGCGCGGAGCACCCACGGTCGTCGGGCCGCGTCGCAGGGTGGCTCGCCGTGGGTCACGGCGGCGCTCACCTTCCGGTCGCCGGTGAAGTCGGCGTAGAGCGCGAGGAACGCGGGGTCCAGACGGGCGGGGCGGCCCGTGGTCCGGTCCAGTCGGACCCACAGGGCCATGGCCTCGATGCGGGCTCCCCGGTCACCGGTCACGGTGGTGCGCCGCTCGGCCCACCGGGGTCCGATGCCCCCGCAGAAGGTGACGAGCTCGAGCTCCTCGTCGGCCACCGCGGGCACGATCACGTCGATGGTGGTGCGGCGCACGATCCAGGGGTCGGTGGGGTCGGTGCCGTTGGCCTGGGTGTCGTCGTGGCCGACGTCCTGCAGGTACCGAGCCGCGCCGTCGAGCCGGAGGCGGGCCCCCGGGTCGACGTCGCCCCAGCGGACCCGCTGGCGCCCGGCGAACGTCCGACCGCCGGCCGGGGCGGGCAGGGGAGCCAGCGCGGGCGCGCCGAGCCGGTCGTCGGTGGGCTCGGTGGGCTCGCTGGGCTCGCTGGACACGGCGCAGACCGTAGGCGAGTCGCTCGCCGACGGGTCCAGCCCGCAGGGGCGACCCGGCGGGGACCTCAGCGGCGGCGCCGGGTGCGGCGGGCTCCCTGGCGCAGGGCCGAGCCTCCGCCGGTGAGCAGCGCCCCCACCACCACCAGGCCCACCACGCCCAGACCGGTGCGGGCCAGCGCGTCGCGGCCGGGCCTCCAGCCGCCGCCCGACCCGCTGTCCGAGCCGCCACCGTCGTCCGGGCCCGGACCCGCGCCGGGGTCGCCGGGGGTGGACGTCGAGGGCCCGGGACCCACGACGGTGGTGGTGGCGCCCACCGAGGTGGTGGAGGTGCTGGCCACCGTGGTGGTGCTCTCCTGCTCGGGGCGGGTGGTGGGCGGCCCCACGGGACCCGTGGCACCCGGGTACCCAACGCTCCGCTGGGAGTAGTCGCACACGCCCTCGGGGTGGATCTCCTCGAGCCGGGCCTGCTGCTCGGCGGTGGGCTCCCATGCGCCGTAGTCGCCGTCGGCGATCGCCTGGGCCACCGACTTGGTGTGGCACTTGTAGACGTCGTTGGTGATCGGGCCACCGGCGATGACCCGGGAGGTGGAGTGCATCGGGAACGCCGCCGAGCAGGCACCCACGGGAACCCCGTCGACCTCGGTGGGCGCGGAGCCCGTCCAGGCGCCGGCGCCGGTGAGCACCAGCTCCTCGGCCCCGCTCCACACGTCGTCGCCGCTGGCGATCTCGGTGCCGTTGGTGCTCCAGCACCGGTCCACGGCTTCGGTGGGCCGGGCGTCGGCCACGCTCGTACCCGGGTTGGCCAAGATGTTCAGGACCCACTCGTCCATCACCCGGAAGCCCTCGTCGTGCTGGGCGTCGGTGGCGGCCGGATCCTCACCCGGGCGGGCGTCGAGGAACCAGATGACCTGGTTGTCGCTGTGGCCCTGGGCCCTGCGGATCCGCTCGCGGATCACGAACGACTGGTGCACGTTGTGCATGTCGAGCTCGTCCTCCAGGTAGTGGCGGGCGTCGATGATCGGGATCTCCCGCGGCATGTCGCCATCGAAGACCAGCCCGCGCTCGAAGGCGGCGGTGATGGCGGCCACGTCGGCCGAGCGCCGGGGGGCCGGGGTGTCGGCGTCGGGTGCCAGGTTCATCTGGCGTGAGGAGTACTGGTCGAGCTCGTCGCCCTCGCACAGGCCGATGAGCTTGGCGAACACCCCCAGTTCGGCGCCCACCATGGCCTGCACCATGCCGCACGACTCCGGCACCGTGTCCTCGGGCTCCTTCCAGGAACCCACCTCGGCGTTGAGGTCGAGGAACTCCTCGGGCGTGAGGGTGCCGTCGGCCACGGCGCGCAGGCCGTACTGCACGCCCACGTTGTCCCAGGGGACCAGGGCGAAGCCGGTGGTGGGATCGCTGCCGTACACCTCCTCGGCGTCGGCCCAGTGCGTCCACTCCACCCACTGGGACGGGTCCTCGTGGGTGCGCAGCATCCGGCCCATGTCGGGGAAGTCGTCGGGGTACACGGGCTGGCCGGCACCCACCTTGGCGAGCAGTTCACCGAGGTACGGCATGACCGCGTCGTCCATGCCGGTGGCCAGACCGAAGTTGGGGTTCATGGCCAGGGGGGTGGCGCCGCGCCATCCTTCGATGCACTCGCTGCTGCCGGTGTCACCCGTGCGGGCCTGCCAGTCCGAGCTGAAGCCCTCGATGGTGTTCTGGCCCTGGATGATCTTGCGGTCGTCCCAGTCGGCCCACCTCGGGTTGGCGGCGTCGGTGACGTCCATGTAGTGCTCGAGGAGCTCGCAGTCGCCCACGTTGATGGTCTGGGTGGTCATGTCGGGGTAGGAGTACTGCGGGATGGCGGCGTCGAGGAGGCCGGGGTGGTTCTGGCCGTAGACGTACTGCTGGATGCCGCCGCCGGACCCGCCGATGCCCACCGTGTAGACGGGGTCGCCGTGGTCGGCCACGAACCGGGCCTTGAGCTCCAGGGCCGTGCGACCGCCGAGCATCAGGTTGTAGTGGGTGGAGGTGCGGGTTCCGCTGGAGTACACCACCGCGTGGCCGAGGCGCAGGGCCTCGTGCATGAGCGAGGCACCGGTGCTCAGGTCGCCCTGGCTGTGGCCGATGCCCACGCCGCCGCCGAAGTTGAACAGGAGCCGACCGTTCCAGTGGCTCTGGTCCCACGGCCCGTCGGCGCCCACGCCGGCCTGGTACTCCGAGAACGGCACCAGCATGGCGATGCTGTAGATGAACCGGGTGTCGGGCAGGGTGCCCCGCTGGTAGCGGATCAGGTACGGGATCTCACTGGCCCCGCCGGTATCGAGCTGGTCGGCCCCGATCAGGCCGTCGACCTGGAGCATGGCGATGTCGGCGGGCAGGGCCACCGAGCCGGGGGCGAGGACCTTGGTCTGGCCGCCGGTGGTGCGATAGCGGTACTCCACCACGTCGTCCACCTGGCAGCGCTCGCTCCAGCCCAGCGGATCCTTGGTGCGGTCGGGGGCGCCCCCGCCGTCGACCGGGTACACCGGGGTGCCGCGCTTCTCCTGGTTGTCGACGATGGGCTGACCGAGCCCGTTGAACTCGGTGGTGCAGAGGAACGGCGACTGGTCGGCGGCGACGCCGGCCTGGGCGGCCAGCGCCACCCCGGCGGCCGAGCCGGTGGATGCGGGGGACGCGGCCCGGGTCGCGCCGGCACCGGCGGTGAGCGGTGCGACCGCCGCCGCGGTGGTGATGGCCACCGCGAGCGCGGCGGCGACGCGGCGAGGTCCAGTGATCCGGCGTCGTTCAGTCGACACGACTCTCCCTTTCGGTTGCCCGGCCGCGCAGGGTAGGGGACGGGCCGGGCGCCTGCCCGGGATCCCACCAGCGCGCGTTCGCCCGCCCGGACCTGTCACACCCGCTGGGTAAGTTCAGCCCGATGCTGCACCTGCACGCCGCCGAGCGGATCGGCCCGCTCGCCCGGGAGCTGGCAGCGATCCTGGCCGATCCGCCGAGTGATCCGTTCGCCCCGGAGTGGATCGCCACGCCCTCGGTCGGTGTGCGTCGCTGGCTCCGCCTGGAGCTCGCCCGTCACCTGGGCGGGTCGTCCCGGGGGGGCGACGGGGTGGCCGCCAACATCGTCGACGCCTTTCCCGGCACCCTGCGGACGCTGGTCCTGCAGGCCGGCCGGGACGGCGACGAGCCCGACCCCTGGGAGCTGGTGCGCCTCACGTGGACCGTGCTGGAGGTCCTGGCCGACGCCGAACAGGCGGGGGAGCCGCTCGCCCCCGTCGTCGCACCCGGTGCGTCGGCCTACTCGAGGGCCCGAAGGCTGGCCGACCTGTTCGACCGGTATCACCTTCACCGCCCCGAGATGGTGCGCGGGTGGGCCGAAGGCGCCGGCGATCCGCTGCTTCCGACTGCCCAGCGGTGGCAGCCCGAGCTGTGGCGGCGGGTGCGGGCCCGCCTCGCCGCACCGAGCCCGCCCGAGCGGCTGCCCGAGCTGCTCCAGCGCCTCCGCACCGGCGGGCTCGAGCTCCCGCTCCCGCCCCGGCTGTCGTTGTTCGGCGCCGCGGTCCTGCCCGGGGGGGCGGGGTTCGGTGAGCTGGCCGCTGCGGTCGCCTCGCAGCGTGAGCTCCACGTGTTCCTGCTCCAACCGTCGCTCGCGGCGTGGCGGGAGCTACGGGGCGGGTCGGCCGGCCGAACCGGGGTGGCGTCGCCGGTGAGGTCCCGGTCGGACGATCGCACCGTCGACCTCCTGCGCCACCCGCTGTTGCGGTCCTGGAGCGGGCCCACCCGGGAGACCGCGGTGCTCGTGGGCGACCTCGTCCGGTCGGAGCCGTCCACCGTGGTCGTCCACGAGCCCGGTCCGGCCGCGCCGGTGGACACCGACACCGACACCGACCACGACACGGTGGCCACACCCACGGTGCTCGCCCGCCTGCAGGACGACATCCGCGCCAACCGGGCGCCGACGCCGCTCGACCACCCGGACCCGGGCGACCGGTCGGTCCAGGTCCACGCCACGTTCGGGCCGGCCCGCCAGGTCGAGGCCCTGCGGGACGCGCTGCTCCACCTGCTCGCCGCCGACCCCACCCTGTCCGAGGACGACATCGTCGTGCTGTGTCCGGCACTGGACCGCTTCGCCCCGCTCATCGAAGCCGGGCTGGGGCCCTCCGCCGGGCGCGGCGTCGCCGCTCCGCCGACCGGGCACGCGCCGGCGTTGCGCTACCGGTTGGCCGACCGGTCGCTGCGGGCCTCGAACCCGGTGGCGGCGGCGCTGGCCGCGCTGGTGGACCTGGCGGGGGGCCGCTTCGACGCCACCGGCGTGCTCGACCTGCTGGCCCAACCCGCGATCCGACAGCGGCACGGCTTCACCGACGACGACCTGGGACGCATCGCGGACTGGGTCGCCGAGACCAACGTCCGGTGGGGTCTGCACCCCGACCAGCGGGCGCGCCACGGCGTGCCGGCCGTGATCACCGCCAACACCTGGCGGGCCGGGGTGGACCGCATCCTCCTGGGCGTGGCGGTGGCCGACGACGATCCCTGCTTCACGCTGGGCGACGTCGTACCCCTCGGGGCCGAGGCCGACGACGCCGAACTGGTCGGGCGGCTCGCCGACCTGCTCACCAACCTGGTGGCGCTGGACGACGCCACCACGTCCGAACGCCCGCTGGAGGAGTGGCTCGCCCTTCTCCGACAGGTGGTGCGCGCCACCCTCGCCGCCCCTGCGGATGCCCGGTGGCAGGAGGAGGAGGTGGAGCGGATCTTCCAGCAGATCGAGCAGGACGCTTCCACCGCCGACGGCCCCTGCCCAGTGCCGCTGGCCTTCGTCGACGTGTGCCGACTGCTCACCGAGCGGCTGGCCCCGGGCCGGGGCCGGCCGGACTTCTTCCGGGGCGGGATCACCGTCACCGCCCTGGATTCGCTCCGGGCGGTGCCCCACCGCGTCGTCGCCCTGATGGGCATGGACCAGTCCGCCTTCACGGCTCCGGCGGCTCCGGCCGACGACCTGGCGGCGCTCTCGCCGCTGCTCGGCGACCGGGACGGTCGGGCCGAACAGCGCCAGGCCGTGCTCGACGCCGTCCTCGCCGCCGGCGACCACCTCGTCGTGGTGCGCGACGGCCGGGACCTGCGCACCAACCAGGAGATCCCGCCGGCAGTCGTGGTGGCCGAACTGCTCGACGTGGTGGCCGCCACCGTCCCGAGGCCGGCTGCCACCGACGACCCGGGCGCAGCCGCCTCCGAGCCCGCCCTGGAGGTCCACCACCCGCGCCAGCCCTTCGACGACCGCTGCTTCACAGCGGGAGCGGTGGTGCCCGGCCGGGTCTGGAGCTTCGATCGCGGTGCGTTCGCCGGTGCGCAGGCCCGTCGTGCCCGCACGGCGGAGGCCCCCCCGTTCCTGGCCCACCCGCTGCCCGCCGAGCCCGTCGGCGTCATCGAACTGGCCGATCTCCACCGCATGCTCGCCAACCCGGTCCAGTCGTTCCTCCAGGACCGCCTCCAGCTCCGCCTCCCCGAGGCCGAGGACGCCCTCGCCGTGCGCCTGCCCGTCGACGTGACGGGCCTGGACCAGTGGCGGGTGGGTGACCGGTTGCTCACCACGCTGCTGGAGGACGGCGACCCCGACCGCTGGCAGCGGCTGGAGGAAGCCGTCGGCACCCTGCCCCCCGGCCGCCTCGGCCGGGAGAAGGCGGCGCAGATCCTCACCACGGGCACCACCCTGCGCGACGCGGCCTGGGCGGCTGGCGTCGGTACGACTCCTCCCGTGCTGGAGCCCGTCGACGTGACCCTTCCCGACGGCACCCGGATCGTGGGAGCGGTTCCTTGCCGGCTCCAGGGGGCCGTCTCGGGTCCGTCGCGCGTGGGCTTCGGGAAGGCCAAGCCGAAGTACCGGCTCGCGGCGTGGCTCGATCTGATGGCCCTGGTGGCGAACGACCCTGAGCGGCCGTGGCATTCGGTGGCCGTGTACAAGGCGGAGAAGACGATCACGCGAGCCAAGGTGAAGTACGACCAGGCCGACGTCGCCGACCTGGTGCCGGTGGGTGAGACGGCTTCGGACCGGTTGGCGTCGGCCCACCAGGGCCTCGCCGTCGTCGTCGACCTGTGGCGGCGGAGCCGGTGTGAGCCACTCCCGCTGTTCCCGTCTTTGTCCCCCGCGGTGCACGCCGGCCGGCCCAGCGCGAAGGCATGGTTCGAGCCGCCCAGACCCGGCTGGGAGTTGGGCGCCGGCGATCGGACGGACCGTTGGATCTCAGTGGTCTACGGCCGCTTCGACCACCCGTCGCTGATGGACCTTGCGGCCCGTCCCCATGATCCCGAACCGGACGAAACCGCACCGGCAGGTCGAGTTCACCGGTACGCCTCCTACCTCTGGACCACCGTCGACGCCACCGCCGACGCCACCGTCGACGTGCGGAGACCGTCGGAGGCACCAACATGAGCGTGGCCCCCCCGTTCGAGGCCGACGGCCCCCTACCTGCCGCCCGCCTGGCAGTGGAAGCAAGCGCCGGCACCGGGAAGACCTACACCCTGACCGCCCTGGCGGTCCGCTTCCTGGCAGAACAGGACGTGGCCATCAGCCAGTTGCTGGTGGTCACGTTCACCCGGGCCGCCACCCACGAGCTGCGCGCCAGGGTCAGGAGCCGGCTGGTGCAGGCCCACGCCCACCTGGCCGCGGGATGCCCGGAGACCGACGACGACGTCCTAACGGCCATCGCCGATGCGGACGAGGCCGAGCGGACTCGCCGCCTGCGTCGGCTGGAGACGGCGGTCACCGACTTCGACGCCGCCACGATCACCACCATCCACGGGTTCGCCGCGCAGGTGCTCGCCCAGGCTGGCGTGCTCATCGGGACCGATCTCGACGCCGCCCTCGTCGACGATGCCCGCGACCTCACCGAGGTCATCTGCGCCGACGTGCTGGCCACGGCCGCCGTCGACCCCGGCCTCGTCGCCCCGCTGCCCACGCTGAGCCGACTCACCTCGTGTACCCGTTTGGCTCTGGGGTCGGCCGATCTCCTGGTGTTGCCCGAGGAGTCCGACCCCCCCGATCCGCCCAACCACCTGCTGCGACGTCTGGTGCTCGAGTCGGTTGAGCGCATCCGGGACCATCGGGTCCGGGCCGGAACGCGCAGCTTCGACGATCTGCTCACCGAGCTCCGGTTCGCGTGTCGCGGCCGGGAGCGCACGGTGGCCGCGTTCCTCCGGGACCGGTACCGGGTGGCGCTCATCGACGAGTTCCAGGACACCGACCCGGTCCAGTGGGAGATCTTCCACACCCTCTTCACCCCCGACGGGCCCACGCCCGCCGTGGGCACGCTGGTGGTGGTGGGTGATCCGAAGCAGGCGATCTATTCGTTCCGGGGTGCAGATGTCCACACGTACCTGGCGGCGGTGAGCGAGCAGTCCGAGCTGAGGACCCTCGATGTGAACTGGCGCTCTGACGGCGCCGCGCTGTTGGCGGTGGAACGATTGTTCAGCGAGGTCACCTTCGGTGACGACCAGATCGGGTTCGTGCCGGTGGCACCCGCGCCTGGTCATGCCGAGCGGCGACTCACGACCACCGCACCCGCCCATCGTCCCCTGCCGGCACTCGTCCTGCGCCTGGCCGTCGGCGAAGGGATCCAGCGGGACCAGAGCAGCAGCTATTACACGAGCGACGGCGCGTACCAGGCCATCCGGGAGGACCTCTGCGATCAGGTGATCGAGCTGCTTCGGAAGGCGACCCTCCCCGCCGACGGGGCAGAGCCGGCGCGGCGGGTGCGGCCCAGCGACCTCGCCGTCCTGGTGCGGACGGGCGAGGAGGCCAACCAGGCGCAGGCCAGCCTGGTCGCCCGCGGCATTCCGGCGGTGCTGGCCCGGGGCGGCAGCGTGCTCACCTCCCCGGCCGCCACGCAGTGGCGCTGGCTGCTGGAGGGTCTGGCCCGCCCCGCCGACCCGTCCCGGGCCCGCGCGGCAGCCCTGTCGTGGTTCGTCGGTTGGACGGCGGAGCAGGTCGCCACCGCCGACGACGCAGCCCTCGCGCAGGTCCAGGACCGGCTCCACCGCTGGGCCGACCGGCTGTCGGACGGCGGTGTCTCGGCTCTGGTGCGAGAGGTGTGGGGGGAGAGCGGTGTGGCGGCCCGCCTCCTGGGTCGACCGGACGGAGACCGTGACCTCACCGATCTGGACCACCTCGCCGAGCTCCTGCGGACCGAGGCCACCGGCAGCGCCGGCAGCGTGGCCAGCCTGCTCGGGGTGCTGGACTCCCAGCCGGTACCCGAAGCCGAAGCCGACCAGGACCAGGACCTGGCATCGCGACGTATCGAGACCGAGGCCGACGCCGTCCAGATCATGACGGTGTGGGTGTCCAAGGGCCTGGAGTTCCCCATCGTGCTCTGTCCCTCGCTGTGGCGATCACCCCAGGTGGGTGAAACGGTGTTCCAGGACACCACCCGGGGTGTCCGGGTTCTGGACGTCGCCAGGTCCGAGGCCACCAAGGAGGCCGCCGCCCGGGACCGGGCCGGCGAACAGCTCCGACTCCTCTACGTCGCGTTCACCCGGGCCAGTCACCAGACCGTGGTCTGGTGGGCGCCGTACAAGAGCTCGCGCTCCAACGCGCTGAGCCATCTGCTCTTCGCACGTCATCCCGACGGGAGCGTGGATGGTGCCGCCCTGCAGGCGCTCTCCGTCGAGGTGCCCGCGGATGACGAGCTCATCGACAGGCTCCGGTGGTTGTCCGTCGGCGACATCGCGACCGTCGAGGTGCACGGTCACCCTCCCGTACCGCTGGAGCGGTGGTCGCCCGAGGCCCTCTCGCCTGCTGAGCTCGCAGCGGCGGAGCTGGGCCGCCCGCCGCTTCGGCGGTCCAGCCGGTGGTCGTTCACGGCCATCACCGCCGGGGTGGCCACGCACGATCCGGCTGCGACCCGCCTGGACCTGCCCGAGGCGGCGGGCGGCACCGACGAGGGGACCGAGGTTGCCGAGCTGACGCCGGACGGCACGGCGTCAGCGGGACCGACCTCTGCGGCCACCGGCCCGACCACCACCCCGACAGACCCGCCGCAGCTGCCCTTCGACGCCGTCGCCGTGTCGCCGCTGGCCTCGTTGCCGGCCGGCGCGGACTTCGGCATCCTCGTGCACGAGGTGCTGGAGGTGGTCGACTTCACCGCCCCGGACCTCGACGCGGCGCTGGCCCACGCATTGGACGAGCGCCTGGCCTGGCGGTCCTTCGACCTCACCCCCGTAGGCGATCCCGACGGCTCCCCGGCCGCCGGCCGCCGCCTGCTGATCGACGGGCTCGCCGCCTCGGTCGACACTCCGCTGGGGCCGTCGTTCGCAGGCCTGCGCCTCCGGGACCTCGCCCGGGCCGATCGGCTCGACGAGCTCTCCTTCGACCTCCACCTGGCCCGGCCCGGCCAGGAGCCCACGGTGCCGGACCTGGCGGCGGTGGTGCTCGACCACCTGGACCCGCGGGATCCGTACCGCCCGTGGGCGGAGTCGCTGCGCGGATCGGGGCGCACCGTCGGACTCGCCGGCCACCTCACGGGCTCGATCGACCTGGTGGCCCGGGTCCGCGGTCCCCAGGGCGACCGCTTCGTGGTGGTCGACTACAAGACCAACCGCCTGCACCCACCGGGCACCGTGCCGGCCGGCCACTACCGACCGGGCCTGCTGGTCGACGCCATGGCCCACCACCACTACCCCCTGCAGGCGCTGCTCTACCAGGTGGCGCTCCACCGCTTCCTCCGGTGGCGCCTGGGCGACGGCTACCGCCCGGAGACCCACCTGGGTGGCGCGGCCTACCTGTTCGTGCGGGGGCTGGCCGGACCGACGACCCCGATGGTCGACGGCACACCTCACGGCGTGGCGTCGTGGGCGGTGCCGCCCGGCCTGGTCACGGCCCTGAGCGACCTGCTGGCGGGCCCTGCCGACCCGACGGAGGTGGTCCGGTGACCGCACCGGTCGGATCGCTACCGTCTTCGCCGGCCGTGCTCGCCCCGTACGTCGAGGCCGGGCTCTTCGGGCCCACCGAGGTCCACCTGGTCGGCACCGTCGCCCGCCTGGAACCGGCGGCGGAGCCCCTGGCCCTGCTCGCCCTGGCCGTGGCGACCCGAGCGCCCCGCCTCGGCCACGTCGGCATCGAGCTGGCCGAGGTCGGCTGGCGGCTGCTGGACCGGGAGCGGGAGGACCTCGCCGGACTCACCTGGCCCGACCCCGGCGCGTGGGCCGCGGTGCTGGCCGACAGCCCGATCGTGGCCGGGCCCACCGACCACCGGGCCGAGCCCCGCCGTCCACTCGTGTGGGACGGCACCCGGGTGTACCTGCAGCGCTACTACGACCACGAGTCGGCGGTGGTGGCCGACCTGACCCGCCGGTCCGAGGCGGGCAAGGTCGGGGACGAACCGGCGGTGGTCGGCGAGGTCCTCGACCGGCTCTTCCCGGTCGACGCCGCCGGCGAACCGGACCTCCAACGGTTGGCGACCCAGGTGGCCCTGACCGAACGGGTCGCGGTGATCGCCGGCGGTCCCGGCACCGGGAAGACCCACACGGTGGCCCGGTTGCTGGCGGCGGCCCACCAGGTGGCCGACGCCCAGGGGCGGCGGCTGGAGGTGGCGTTGGCGGCACCCACGGGCAAGGCGGCGGCGCGGATGACCGAGGCCGTGCACCGCAGCGTGGACGAGGCGGAGGGGGTCGGCCTGTTCGACGCCGACGTGGCGACCCGGCTGCGGGCGGTGGACGCCGGCACGATCCACCGGCTGCTGGGCTGGCGCCCGGGGGGCCGGTTCCGTCATGACCGCCTGAACCCGCTCCCGCACGATCTCGTGGTCGTCGACGAGACCTCCATGGTCTCGCTGCCGCTCATGGCCCGGCTCATCCAGGCTGTGCGGCCCGACGCCCGCCTCGTGCTGGTGGGGGACCCCCACCAGCTGGCGAGTGTCGACGCCGGCACCGTGCTCGGTGACCT
>WBZL01000697.1_pt1 | contig 37556 bp, 37 predicted proteins | sample 5204291 | NCBI WGS metagenome assembly WBZL01 (sample SAMN12344345, study PRJNA552823) | activated sludge metagenome | biome: Activated sludge suspended growth; feature: Nitrification reactor; material: Wastewater; isolation source: activated sludge from nitrification reactor of wastewater... | reverse complement strand
GGCGTGGACATCCTCATCAACAACGCTGGCCGCTCGATCCGCCGCGCCATCGAGAATTCCTTCGACCGCTTCCACGACTTCGAGCGCTGCATGCAGCTCAACTACTTCGCCGCGGTGCGCCTGACCATGGGCTTCCTGCCGAAGATGATCGAGAAGAAGAAGGGCCACATCGTCAACATCTCCTCCATCGGCGTGCTGACCAACGCGCCGCGCTTCTCCGCCTACGTCGCCTCGAAGTCGGCGCTGGAGGCCTACTCGCGCTGCGCCGCCTCGGAGTTCGCCGACCGCGGCATCGACTTCACGTCGATCAACATGCCGCTGGTGCGCACGCCGATGATCGCGCCGACCAAGCTCTACCAGAACGTGCCGACGCTGACGCCCGAGGAGGCCGCCGACCTGGTGGTGGAGGCCATCGTGCGCAAGCCGGTGCGCATCGCCACCCGGCTCGGCGTCTTCGGCCAGGTGGTGCACGCCTTCTCGCCGAAGGTGGCGCAGATCATCATGAACACCAGCTTCCGCATGTTCCCCGACTCGTCCGCGGCCACCGGCAGGAAGGAAGGCGATGCGCAGCAGACCGCCGACCAGGTCGCCTTCAGCCAGCTGATGCGCGGAATACACTTTTGAAAGCATTTACCACGGCGACACGGCGGGCACGGCGAAAGCGCTTCTTCTCGAAATGTTTCGCTTTTCGCCGTGTACGCCGTGCCCGCCGTGGTGAATGCCTTACCCCGACAGGAGACTAACCATGAGACCGAAACCCGGCGACCCCGCCCCCGACTTTTCCTGCCACGCCACCGACGGCAGCACCATCAAGCTGTCGGATTTCCGCGGCAAGAAGCTGGTGCTGTATTTCTATCCGATGGACGACACGCCGGGCTGCACGGCCCAGGCCTGCTCGCTGCGCGACTTCAACCGCGACATCGCCGCCAAGGGCGCGGCGATCCTCGGCGTCTCCTCGCAGGACGAGGCCTCGCACAAGAAGTTCACCTCGAAGTACAAGCTGAATTTCCCCCTGCTCGCCGACACCGACCGCACGATGGCCAAGGCCTACGGCGTCGCCGGCTCGGGGCTGTTCGGCGTGGCACGGGCGCTGACGGGCATGAACGAGCGGGTGACCTTCATCATCGACGAGAAGGGCAAGATCGCCCACGTCCTCGATGATCCGAACTGCCCCAACCATGGGGAGGAAGTGCTGAAGCTGCTCTGATACCACTCCCTCTCCACCAACTTGTTGGGGGAGAGGGGGTTGGCAGCCGACATCCCCTCTCCCCCTGCCCCTCTCCCCGCAAGCGGGGCGAGGGGAGCAGTTCTAACCCAGCTCCGCCAGCACCCGCCGCTCGATCTCCGGCGAGAAAGCCATCTCGAGGTGGCCGAGGCCGGCCAGCGGCACGACCTTCGCCCCGTCCAGCAGCGAACTGTCCTGCGGCATGACGTAATTGTCGTGGCAACTGTAGACCGACACCGTCTGCGGCAGCGGCACCGCGCCCGGCGCGTTGAGCGCGGCGAGCCAGGCGCTGCCCGGCACCATCTGGCGGCCGTTCTCGCCCATGCCAAGCTTCGCCAGCTGGCTGCCGTGGTGCGGGGAGCCGAGCGTAACGAGCTTGGCCACGCGCGCATTGCCCTGGCGGCGCAGGTAGGCCCGCGACACCAGGCCGCCCATGCTGTGGCCGACCAGCATCACCTGGCCGGCGCCGGTGGCGGCGCAAACGTCCTCGATGCGCCGCGACACCTGCTCGACGTAGCCGTCGATGTCGTTGAACACCGGGTCCAGGCTGATCGTGGCGACCTGCCAGCCGGCACGCTCGAGGCTGCGCCGCAGCCACAGCCAGTAGCCGCGGTTGCACTGGTAGCCGTGGATCAGCAGGACCGGCAGCCGCCCGCCCTCGCCGCGGCCGAGCCGGTCGGCGCCCATGAAGAAGCGTTCGAAAGGCATGACCACTGAAAACAGCAGGAAGAAGGCCGCCAGCTCGCGCAGGGCCATGACGATCGCCCGTCCGGCGCCGATGCGGTATGGCTCGGGCGTCGACGCGGCATAGGCGCGCGAAAAGAGGTACGTCACGCCGATGACGAAGGTGCGGCCGGCCACCACAAGGATCAGTGCGAGACCCACGGCCTGACCGACGGACCACCCGCACTTGCCGACGAGCAGCATGCCCAACAGCAGGTAGAAAACGAATTCTCCCGCCAGCATCAATCTGTGAAGGGTTGCAGCAGCCATTTTCATCCTTTCATGCAAGCGCCGGAGCGGGCTGCCTGGTGAGTTCCTCGGCCAGCCGGCTGGCATTGCGCGCCGCCAGGCCGTAGATCGACAGCTGCGGGTTGGCGCCGATGCTGGTGGGGAACAGCGAGCCATCGCACACCGTCACGTTGTCGAATTGGCGGTAGCGCCCCCAGGTGTCGGTGACGCCGAGCTTCTCGTCCGCCGCCATGCCGCAGCCGCCCATCACATGCGCGCTGACGACGCGGGCCAACTGGTTCTTCAGCGGCAGTGTCTCGATGCCGGCGCGCGCCTCGTCCATCGTGGCATAACCGTTGCACTGCTCGTGCACGACATACACGCGCTTGGCGCCCGCCGCGAACTGCATTTCCGCCATGACCAGCCAGGAGCGCTTCACGCCCTCCCAGACGAAGTCGGTGATCGGATAGTCCAGCACCGGCGTGCCGTCGTCGCGCAGCTGCACGCTGCCGCCGGGGCTGTCGGGATGGAAGCCGTCGCGCAGCAGGGAGAGCAGCGCGTGGGTGTTGGCGAATTCGTGCATCAGGTGCCGGTGCATCTCGCCGAAGCCCTGCAGCGTCGTGCCGAACAGCACCGGGTGCATCGGCGGCACCTCCAGCTTGAAGCCGATCGGCCCGTCCACCGGCACGTTGTCGAGGAACTGGTCCGAGTAGATCGTCTGTGGCGCGCCGGCATAGCCATTGATCGCATGCGGCATGAGCGCCGCCGCCACGGTGGTCGGATGCAGGAAGGTGCGCTTGCCGAGCAGCTTGTGCGGGTCCGGCGCCCCGCTGCGCAGCAGCAGGCCCGGCGTGCCGATGGCGCCGCCCGCCAGCACGAAATGCTTCGCGCGCACCTTCACCCGGTAGGCGGCCGGATGGATGCCGGCCGGCGTCATCGCCACGCAATCGAGCGCCACGGCGCGGCCCTTCTCCAGCACCAGCCTCTCCGCGCGCAGGTGGTGCGCCAGGATCGCTCCGGCCGCCAGCGCCGCCGGAATGGTCGTCACCAGCATCGACTGCTTGGCGTTGGTCGGGCAGCCGGTGCCGCAATAGCCGAGGTTCCAGCAGCCTTTCACGTTGCGCCGGATCGGCGCCACGGAAATGCCCAGCTCCCAGCCGGCCCTGCGCAACATGGTGTTGTTGATGTTCGGGCTCTGGTCCCAATAGCGGATGCCGAGGCGGCGGTCGACCGCATCGAACCACGGCGCCAGGCCGGCCTCGGTCAGGTCGGCGAGGCCGAACTCGCGCTGCCAGTGCGCCAGCGTCGGCGGCGGCGTGCGGAAGCAGCTCGTCCAGTTCACCGTCGTCGAGCCGCCGACGGAGCGGCCCTGCAGGATGTTGATGGCCTTGTCCTTGGTCTTGCGCGCCGCCGACTCCTGGTAGATCTGCGGGTAGGCATCGGCCTCGAGCATCTTGAAGTCGCTGCTAGTCTTCAGCGGCCCTTCCTCGATGAGGACCACCTTCAAGCCGGCCTTGGCCAGGATCTCCGCCGCGATGCCGCCGCCGGCGCCGCTGCCGACGATGGCCACGTCCGCCTCGAGATCGCGGTGCGCCGCCAGCTTCGAGGCGTCGATCGACTGCCAGCCTGAATTGATGCCTTCCAGAAAAATATCGCGAATGCTCATAACATCTCCGGCGGGCCGGGGTAGCCGATGGCTTCCCAGTTGTCCGGCGTGCCGTACCAGGCGCCCAGCACCAGGTCGTGCAGGGCGGCATAGGCGCTGCGCAGCAGTTCCAGGCGGCTCATGCGCCAGCCCTGCAGAAAGGCCGCGACCTCGGCGGCCGTGGCCTGCTCCCAGCTCGGCCACAGCCCTGCCAGCAGAATGCGCGCCGGCGCCACGCTCAGCAGCGTGAAGAGTTCGGCCAGTTCCTTCTGCGAAGCGGCCGACAGCCCGGCGATGGCGATGCCGACGCCCTCGACCGTCTGCGCGATGGCCTTTTTTCGCGCCTCGCCCGACTCGGGCAGCGCACCGGCGAGGATCGCCGGCACGATGGCGGCGATGACCGGCCGGTTCTCGAAAGTCAGCCCCGGCGACACGGCGGCAACCGGCGCCTCCTTCAGGCCGCGCGAATAAAACAGGCCGGCGGCGGCCAGCGCAGCCCCGCCGATCAATCCCGCCTTGATGAATTGTCGTCTCGTTACCATCGCGTCGGCATCACCGTGTCAGCAGCTTCACCATGCGCTCGAACAGCTTGCCGTAGGGCGGCTTGAACAGCGCCATGCCGTTGAGGCGCGACTGGTAGAACACCGCCTTCTTCTTCGAGAACGCCTCGAAGCCCTCGAAGCCGTGGTAGTGGCCCTTGCCGCTTTCGCCGACGCCGCCGAAGGGCAGGCTGTCCTGGGCGATGTGCAGGATGGTGTCGTTGATGGTGACGCCGCCGGACAGCGTCTGCTCCAGCACATGGTCGATGCGGCCGCGGTCCTGGTCGAAGTAGTACAGCGCCAGCGGGTTCGGCCGCGCATTCACGTAGCGGATCGCCTCGTCGAGATCGCGGTAGGGCACCACCGGCAGGATCGGCCCGAAGATCTCCTCCTGCATCGCCTGCATGTCGGGCGTCACGTTGAGCAGCGCCACCGGCGGGATGCGCCGCGACTTCGCGTCCGGCTCGGCGGCGGAGGACAGCGGCACCACCTCGGCGCCCTGCGCACGCGCATCCTCGACCAGGCCGACGAGGCGGTTGAAATGGCGCTCGCTGATGATCGACGAATAGTCCGGCGTGCGCAGGATGTCCGGGTAGCAGTCGGCCATCACCTTCTGCGCGGCGGCGATGAACTCGCGCGCCCGCCCTGCCGGCACCAGCACGTAGTCCGGCGCGATGCAGGTCTGGCCGGCGTTCATGGTCTTGCCGACCATGACGCGCTCGACGAACTTCTCCAGCGGAAAGTCCGGCCCGAGGATGGCCGGCGACTTGCCGCCCAGCTCCAGCGTCACCGGCGTCAGGTTCTCGGCGGCGGCGCGCATCACGCTGTAGCCCACCTTGGTCGAGCCGGTGAACAACAAATGGCCGAAGGGCAGTTGCGCGAAGGCCTGCGCCACCCCGGCGTCGCCCTGCACCACCACCACTTCGTCGTCGGAAAAGTATTTCGAGACCAGGTGGGCGAACAGCTCGGAAGTGGCCGGCGTGTACTCGGACATCTTCACCATGACGCGGTTGCCGGCGGCCAGCGCCGCCACCAGCGGCCCCACCGCCAGCATCAGCGGATAGTTCCACGGCACGATGATGCCGACCACGCCGAGCGGCTGGTGCAGGACGCGGGCACGGCCCGGCAGGAACCACATCGACACCGCGCGCCGCTCCGGCTTCATCCACGATGTCAGGTGGCGGCGGGCGTGGCGGATCGCCTCGAAGCTGGGGAAAAGTTCGAGCAACTGCGTTTCGTGCTGCGAGCGGTTGCCGAAGTCGGCGCTGATCGCATTCGCGATGGCCGGCGCGTTCTCGCGGATCAACCGTTCCAGCGCATCCAGCAGGGCGGCGCGGCTGCGCCAGTCGGGATGCGGATCGCGCACCGCCGCGTCGCGCAGGCGGGCGTGGATTGGTGCGAGAAAGCCAACGGCACCTTCAAGATCGTTCGTGCCCATCGCGGGTCCTTCACGCTGTGTGGATGGTTCAGTTTAGCCGAGCGGCATCGCGGCGGGTTAGGCAAATGGCTCTAAACCCTTCTGCCGAAAGACCATGCGCAGGATAATGAAGCAAAGCCATAGGCGTTTCATGCGGGCACCGCCGCAATGTACTCCCTCTCCCGCTTGCGGGAGAGGGCTGGGGAGAGGGCGAATCGGCCGCCTGCCCCTCTCCCCAACCCTCTCCCCGTTACAGGGAGAGGGGATCAATAATCGCCGCGACTAACACGAAAGCCGGAAGAAGCATCAGACAATGAGTTCCGAGGAAAAGGAATATTGGGTCGCGCAGCTCCGCCAGCACCTGGGCCGCGCCAAGGCCTTGCGCGCCGAAGCCAACGCCGATCCGCGCATGGCCGAAGACCGTTTGCGCCTGCGCACCTGGCAGGCCGACCGTCTGGCCCGCACCTACCGCGACCTGCTCGACTCCAAGCGCTACCACGACGCCGCGCGCTTCTTCCTCACCGACCTCTACGGCCCCAAGGACTTCAGCGAGCGCGACCACGAGGTCGAGCGCATCCTGCCCACGCTGGCCGCCACCCTGCCCGCCTCTGGCATCCACACCATCGCCCTGGCCATCGAGGTCGACGCCCTGTCGGAAGAACTCGATGCTGCGATGGTCGCCGAGCTGCGCCGCGCCCGCGCCATGGCGAGGATCAATGACAAGACCTACGCCGAAGCCTACCGCCGCTGCGGCCATCGCGCGCAGCGCGAACTGCAGCTCAGGCTGATCGGCGAGGTCGGCGAAGCGCTCGCCGCCCTCACCCGCAAGCCCCTCGTCCATGCCGCCCTGCGCGTCATGCGCATGCCGGCGAAGCTCGCCGGCCTGGCCGAACTGCACACCTTCCTCGAACACGGCTACAACGCCTTCCACCGCATGGGCGACCCGGCGGAATTCCTCGCCACCATCACCACGCGCGAATCGGTGATCCTGCGGCAGCTTTATGAGGGCGCGGTGCGGCCGTTTGACATGCCCGGCAACGCCTGAGCGCCGTGCTGCAGGGGCTGACTTTCGAGCCGGCTATTGAGGGTCGTGTAAATGCCTGACAAATGCCCGTCGTCCCCGCGGAAGCGGGGACCCAGGAGCGCACTGAGAGCCGTCCTGGAGATCCATTGCAAGCTACGAGAAAGGCACACATTGCCATGCCTGCGTCGATGCGCATGGATGTGGTGCTCGCCGGGTTTCATGAATAGGGTTTCAGATTCAATGTGCGCTGGATTTTTTCGCGCACTTCGTCAGGCACGCCCGCCTTTTCTGCATATGACTTCCATTTCGATACCGTCGCCTGCACCTCGGCAACAATTTTCGCGGCGCGTCCGCGTTTCATGGATGCCGTCTTTGCGCAGGCGTTGAAGTCCTCCATCGTAAAGTTGTCGCGTTTTCCATTCATCGTCATCTGATGGCTTGCCGTCCACGCGCCCGAAGGATTGAAGCTGTAGGTCATGTCAAAAGCCGGTGACAGCGACCACTCGCCGGATTGATTCATCAGGAAGGCAATATTCTTCACATGGTCGTCCTGGTTGCGGGCCACGATGTTGAAGGCCATGCGTCGGAACAGTTGCTCGATGGCCTGCATGGGCAAGCGCAGTTGCCTCATCACCAGCAAGGCCTGCTCGTAGCTGTAAGCGCCTGCCATATTGAAATCGAAATGTGCCATGGCGCAGAGTGACTGCATGTGAAGCTTCTCGCCGCCCGCAAGGCGGTCAAATCGGCGCGTCATGAAATGCGACCGGCCGTTCTCCTTGAACAGCCGGCATTCACTGATCTCGATGCCGCAGTCAAGTGCCATCAGGTAATACGCATACTCGATCAACCCGTAGCCTTTCGGGTCTTCCAGTTCCTTGTCCTTGTTGCCGGTCACGCCGTCGAATTTCAGCAGCCAGTATTCAAATCCCTTGCCGGCCTTGACCTGGCCGGACCGTACTTCATTGGTTTTCGGGTTCCAGGCGATGACCGCCTTCGCCCTCGCGCCGCCGGCGGAGGTGCCGACTCGCAGAATATCCCTTAGCGCATCTTCGCTGCCCTCGGCTGCAAAGGACGCCTGCAGGGTATTCCGGTGGGTCAATACCTCCGATGCAAGCTCAACCAGCTTGCCGACCTCGATGTGCGTGGTCTGCCTTGCCCTGGGGCCGATGGCGGGGGCAAACTCCAGCGCACCCATGCCGCGTTCGCCGGTATAGCAAAGCCGCTCGACAGCGTTGAACGAATCCGCCTGCCGCCCCTGCGAGGCCAGCCAGGCATCGATCAGTGCGTTGCCGAATCTGTCGGGTAGCGAGTCGGCCAGCAGGCCGGGCAGCCCGAGAAAAGTCGGGCGGGAAAGCTCGGGGAAGCGGAATACGCGCCGTGAAAGCGGCATCGCCATCGGCGCGACCTGAATGCCGCTTTGCGCGAACGCCGGATCGTATTCAAAACTGGCGACGTCCTCCCCCTCCAGCAGCGAGACCGCGCCGATGGTTCTCCCCCACAGCCTGACTTCGGCCAGCGTGCTCATGGCGCCTCGCAAGTGTGCTTATGACGTCTCGCATGCATGCTCATGGCTTCTCATCCCAGCGCCACGGTTTGCCGGCCGCCTTGGCGGCACGTTGACCCGAAGCCCGTTGCCGGACCTTGCCCTTTCGTTTCAACAAATCCATCGGCCGGGGACCGGACTCCGGAATCACGCTATCCAACCCGGATGCGGCACCCAGCACCCGCAACACACGCACCAGGGTGTCCAGTTGCGACGTTAATCCCGCCTCCATGCGCTCGAGCGTGCGCTTGGCAATGCCCGCCTGTTCGGCCACAGCCGCCTGGGTCAGCTGCAATTCAACCCGGCGAGCGGCAATACGCGCGCCCAATTCGGCCAGCACGGCATCGTCTGTGAGCAAACCGGTGATTTTCATGGTCGTAATAGTTGGCGAATATTTCGGTTAAATTGCCATATATCGTCAGTTATTGCGATATATACATTGATTATTATATTAAGTCAAGTCGCAATTTATACCGATATATAGCAATTTATCGCAATTTGTCGCAATGTATTACGATATTTTCTTCATTATGGATTTGCCCACAATGGTTGCTGTAGATGTCCGTGTGCAGATGCAGAACTGCACACCTTCCTCGAACACGGCTACAACGCCTTCCACCGCATGGGCGACCCGGCGGAATTCCTCGACACCATCACCACGCGCGAATCGGTGATCCTGCGGCAGCTTTATGAGGGTGCGGTGCGGCCGTTTGACATTCCGGACAACGCCTGAGCGCCGTGCTGCAGTGGCTGACTTTTGACTCGAAATACTGTTGTCGCTGTTTGATCATCCCCGCATGCTGCCGGACGCATGCGCGACCTTGCCAGGCTATAGCATGCTTGCTATATTGCATCGTGGCCTATGCCATCGAGCCTAATAACGCCGGAGGGCAAGGCCTGAAGGAGATTCAACGTGGCTAAGACAACCCAATCCAAGGATCGCTACCAGCCGGTGGCGTTCAATCCCAAGGCGCACGCGGCGAAGAAGCGCAAGACCGATCCCGCCTTCCGCGCCGCCTACGATGCGCTGGAGGATGAATTCGCGGCGCTCGACGCACTGCTGCGGGCACGCAAGGAGGCCGGTCTGACTCAGGAAGATGTCGCCGCGCGCATGGGCGTTTCCCAGCCCGTGCTGGCACGCATCGAATCCAGCCTGGGTAGCCGCAAGCATTCTCCATCCCTGGCGACCCTGCGCAGGTATGCGGATGCCTGCGGCAAGAAGCTGGTTATTCAAATGATCTAAGCAGGCGCACCAATCCGATGAAGCTGCAAACCTTATTGCCTCAAGTGTCCATGTACGCAGATACTGCGCGGCGGTTGCGGGAGAAGCGAATTGGATCAGCTTCGACTTCCTATTCGAGAATTGACGCGGACCCTATTTGCGCGGGCGAAGCCCTCAGACAGTGGGAAAGGAAGCAGTGGCAGGCCGAGAACAGTGAGGCCATGGGAGCTTACAACACATACGTCGAGCAGCACGGCGTGTTCAGCGACGGGCTGCGGAGCTTCTAGTAACCCAGTTCGACGTTCGCCGCAAACAACAAAAGATACCTGTATCGATACCGGTATCTTTATTACTGCAATTGCCCCCTCAGCGGTCGCCAGTCGTGTGCGCTCATATGTCCAAAAGATGTAAATCGTGGTCTGTCACCAATTACGCGCATAATATGATCGTCAGAGGATACCCAGTTTCAGCAATGGGCATTCCTCAATAACATAGCGCTCCCGCATTCCCGCTGCAAACTTCTTCAGCAATTCATGGATTGTCATCAGATCGCACATGATTTGTGGGTGCATGATGATCGGTGGTTCCACCTGGAGGTCGCCTGATAGAGTTAATACTACGTAGGGAATCAGTGACCCAACCTCGCGTTCTTCGCCTTTGATCCGCCCATACTGTTCAAAATCATGTGACCTGAGGGCCACAGAAGCATCATCTTGAAGTTGCTTCAGCCTCGCAACATCAGCATTTGTAACGCAGCTGGGGGGTATGTAAGGCGGTATCCGATGCGAGGTGGAGTCCCGGTATTTCTTCGCGTAATCCTCATACCACTTCTTGCTTGGTCCTTCATTCAAATAGTTCAGAAGCGTTTCAGGTAAGTATGGCTTGATTGCATCCTTAAATAGACCTATCTGTAGTCGGTTCCGGTAGTTGTCCGGATCGGGAAAGCTGCCATTCAAGGCGCACACCCAAGCAATGTTGTCCAACACACCATAGGTGTTAATCAGGAATGACTGAAGATAGATGCCTACGTCAGCAAGTTCAGCCTGATTGAGTAGCTCTTTACGGTCTGGTGGATAGATACTAAAGATATTCTCTGCGCACCGATGGATGGTCCCCAAGCGGCGTAGCACACCCTGTCGAAGGAAAACTGCCGCACTTGGCACTAGAAGGTTTTCAGAGAGGTGGAGAAGGTCAAGCATTAGCCTCTCCTTTTCCCGGCGCATATCCACCAGTTCGGACGTAAGAGATGTAACGGTATTTTCTGGGTAGTACATCCGGAAGGATTGGATACTTAAATGATTACAGAATATTATCCATTAATTAGCCTTGAGCCCAGCGTCCGGGTTCCTACCACGACTGAACCCATTTGGTCACTCCGGTTGGTGACCGCTTCGGACGTACTCGAAACGGTACTCGTTTTACTTCCGTCCTGATTTCTCCCAGCCGCGACAGCCCTCCCTCATCTCGCCCTCGCCGTATTGCAGGGACTGACTTTCAGTTCAACCCTCCCCTGCTCCCGACCGCGTCATCGCCTCCGCCCGCACCCACCGCTCGAAATCCGCTTCGCTCACATACCCCAGCGCCAGCGCCGCTTCCTTCAGCGTGCTGCCCTCGGCGTGCGCCCGCTTGGCGATTTCGGCGGCGCGGTCGTAGCCGATGTGCGGCGTCAGCGCGGTCACCAGCATGAGCGAGCGCGCCATGAGTTCGGCGATGCGCTCGGGGTTGGCTTCGATGCCGCACACGCAATGCGCCTCAAAGCTGGCCATGCCGTCGGCCAGCAGGCGCACGCTCTGCAGGAAGTTGTGCGCGATGAGCGGCTTGTACACGTTGAGTTCGAAGTTGCCCGAAGCGCCGCCGAAATTGAGGGCGACGTCGTTGCCGAAGACCTGGCAGCAGATCATGGTGAGCGCCTCGCATTGCGTCGGGTTCACCTTGCCCGGCATGATCGAGCTGCCCGGCTCGTTCTCCGGCAGGCTGAGTTCGCCCAGGCCGCTGCGCGGCCCGGAGGCGAGCCAGCGGATGTCGTTGGCGATCTTCATGAGCGCGGCGGCGAGCGTCTTCAGCGCGCCGTGCGCGGCCACCAGCGCATCGTGCGCGGCGAGCGCGGCGAACTTGTTGTCGGCGGCGGCATAGGGCGCGCCGCGCCGGCGCGACAGTTCCGCCGCGACGCGCGCGCCGAACTCGGCATGGGTGTTGAGGCCGGTGCCGACCGCCGTGCCGCCGACGGCCAGCGCATGCAGGGGCGGCAGCGCGGCGGCGACGTACGACTCGGCCAGTTCCAGTTGCGCGACGTAGCCGGAGAATTCCTGGCCGAGCGTCAGCGGCGTGGCGTCCTGCAGGTGGGTGCGGCCGATCTTGACGATGCCGGCGAAGGCGGCGGCCTTTTCCGCCAGCCGTTCGCGCAGGGCGCGCAGGGCCGGCAGCAGCCGGTCGCGCAGGCTGTCGCAGGCGGCAACGTGCATGGCCGTGGGAAAGATGTCGTTGGAGGACTGGCCGAGATTGACCGCGTCGTTGGCATGGACAAGGCGGCCTTCGCCGCGCGTGCCGCCGAGCAGCTCGGAAGCGCGGTTGGCCAGCACCTCGTTCATGTTCATGTTGCTCTGCGTGCCCGAGCCGGTCTGCCAGACGGAGAGCGGAAACTCGCCGTCGTGCCTGCCGGCGAGCACCTCGTCGGCCGCCGCGGCGATGGCGTCCGCCGTTTTCCCGTCGAGCAGGCCGAGGTCGCGGTTGACCACGGCGCAGGCGCGCTTGACGGCGGCCAGCGCCAGCACGAGTTCGGGCGGCATGCGCTCGGTGGAAATGGCGAAGTACTGGAGAGAGCGCTGCGTCTGCGCGCCCCACAACCGGTCGGCGGGGACCTCGATGGGGCCGAAGGAATCGCGTTCGGTTCGCGTTTCAGTCATGGAGTATCCTTTCATCTGAACGCAGGCCTGTTTTGTGTGGTCCCAGTATTTACCCCCTCTCCCGCTGGCGGGAGAGGGTTGGGGTGAGGGTGGATCGGCTGCTCGCCTGCCCCTCACCCTGGCCCTCTCCCCGCATGCGGGGAGAGGGGAAAAGTGCTCGGGCTGCCCGCACGAAATGCGGATGAACGTTAATGGAGGACCCCAATGCCCAACAACCCCTTCAACACGCTGCAGGACCTCGATGCGAAATCCGGCGCCGGCGGCAAATTCCATTCCATTATCGCGCTGGAGCAGGCCGGCTTGGGAAAAGTTTCGCGCCTGCCGGTGTCGATCCGCATCGTCCTCGAATCCGTCCTGCGCAACTGCGACGGCAAGCGCATCACCGAGGCGCACGTGCGCCAGCTCGCCGGCTGGCAGCCGCAGGCGGCGCGCAGCGAGGAGATACCCTTCGTCGTGGCGCGCATCGTGCTGCAGGACTTCACCGGCGTGCCGCTGCTCGCCGACCTGGCGGCGATGCGCGATGCGGCGCAGCGCCAGGGCAAGGACCCGAAGATCATCGAGCCGCTGGTGCCGGTGGATCTGGTGGTCGACCACTCGGTGCAGGTGGACCATTACGCCGCGGCGAATGCGCTCGACCTGAACATGAAGCTCGAATTCAGCCGCAACGCGGAGCGCTACAAGTTCATCAAGTGGGGCATGCAGGCCTTCGACACCTTCAAGGTCGTGCCGCCCGGCATCGGCATCGTGCACCAGGTGAACCTGGAATACCTGGCGCGCGGCGTGCTGCACAAGGACGGCGTGTATTACCCCGACACGCTGGTCGGCACCGATTCGCACACCACCATGATCAACGCCCTCGGCGTGGTCGGCTGGGGCGTCGGCGGCATCGAGGCCGAGGCCGGCATGCTCGGCCAGCCGGTCTATTTCCTCACGCCGGACGTGGTCGGCGTGCATCTCGCCGGGCGCCTGCGCGAGGGCGTCACCGCCACCGACCTGGTGCTCACCGTCACCGAGCGGCTGCGTGCGGCCAAGGTGGTCGGCAAGTTCGTCGAGTTCTTCGGCGAGGGCGCGGCCTCGCTCACCCTGCCCGACCGCGCCACGCTGGCCAACATGGCGCCGGAGTACGGCGCCACCATGGGCTTCTTCCCGGTCGACGACAAGACGGTCGATTACCTGAATGCCACCGGCCGCACGGCGGAGGAAGTCGCCGCCTTCCGCGCCTACTTCACGGCGCAGGGGCTATTCGGCATGCCGAGATCTGGCGACATCGATTACAGCGCGGTGCTGGAAATCGACCTCGCCGCCATCGAGCCGAGCGTGGCCGGGCCGAAGCGGCCGCAGGACCGCATCGCGCTGTCCGCCATGAAAACCCGCTTCGACGAACTGCTGGCCGGGCCGGCCGACCAGGGCGGCTACGCCAAGACAGCGGCCGACCTGACCCGTCACCAGACGGTCCGCGCATCCGCCCCGCGTGCCGAGGCTGGCGGCTTGAAGGCGCGCAACGAAGTCGAGATGGTCGACAACCACCCGGACAACCAGGGCGAGCCCGCCGCCGCGCACACCATCCCGGCTGCGGACGCGGCGAGCCTCAACCACGGCGACGTGCTGATCGCCGCCATCACCTCCTGCACCAACACGTCCAACCCGGGCGTGATGCTCGCCGCCGGCCTGCTGGCGAAAAACGCCGTGTCGCGGGGGCTGACTATCGGCCCGAAGGTGAAGACCTCGCTGGCGCCCGGCTCACGCGTGGTGACGGAATACCTGACGCAGGCCGGCCTGCTGCCCGCCCTGGAGCAGCTCGGCTTCCAGGTAGTGGCCTACGGCTGCACTACCTGCATCGGCAACGCCGGCCCGCTCGACGCGGAAATCGAGAAGGCCATCTCTGCCAACGATCTCGTCTGCGCTGCGGTCCTCTCGGGCAACCGCAACTTCGAGGCGCGCATCCACCCCGCCATCAAGGCCAACTACCTCATGAGCCCGCCGCTGGTGGTGGCCTTCGCCCTCGCCGGCCGCGTCGGCATCGACCTCTCAAGCGAACCGCTCGGCCAGGGCAAGGACGGCCAGCCGGTCTATCTGAAGGACATCTGGCCATCGCAGGACGAGGTGGCGAAGGCCCTGCATTTCGCCACCGACCCCGAGACCTATCGACGGCTCTACCGCGATTTCGTCAAGGGCAACCCCCTGTGGAACGCCATTCCGTCCAGCGCCGGCCAGACCTATGCCTGGGAGAAATCGACCTACATCGCCGAGCCGCCCTTCTTCAGCGGCTTCGGGCCGGAGCCGGGCAAGGCCGCCGACGTCACCGGCGCGCGCGCGCTGGCCCTCTTCGGCAACTCGGTGACGACCGACCACATCAGCCCGGCCGGCGCGATCAAGCCCGATTCGCCGGCCGGCCGCTACCTGCAGGAGCACGGCGTGCAGGTGGCCGACTTCAACAGCTACGGCTCGCGCCGCGGCAACCACGAGGTGATGATGCGCGGCACCTTCGCCAACGTGCGCATCCGCAACCTGATGCTGCCGCCGGATGCCAAGGGCGCGCAGCCGGAAGGCGGGCGCACCCTGTTCCAGCCCGGCGGCGAAGAGATGTCCATCTACGACGCGGCCATGCGCTACATCGAGGAGGGCACGCCGACGGTGATTTTCGCGGGCGAGGAATACGGCACCGGCTCGAGCCGCGACTGGGCGGCGAAAGGCACGCAACTGCTCGGCGTGAAAGCGGTGGTGGCGAAGAGCTTCGAGCGCATCCACCGCTCCAACCTGGTCGGCATGGGCGTGCTGCCCCTGCAGTTCAAGGGCGAGGACAGCGCCGCCGGCCTGAAGCTGCGCGGCGACGAGACCTTCGACATCACCGGACTCAAGGCCGGCATCACGCCGCAGCAGGACGTCACGCTGACCATCCATCGCGCCGACGGGAAAAGCCGGAATGTCACGCTGCGCCTGCGCATCGACACGCCGGTGGAGGTGGATTACCTGCTGCACGGCGGCATCCTGCCCTACGTGCTGAGGCAGTTGCTGGCGGGCGGTGGGGCTAGCGGTTGAAGCTGTAGCCCTCGGCCGGGTGCAGCTGCCACTCGCCGTCGCCGCAGAGTTCCAGCACCTGCCGGTGATACTTCAGGATGGCCGGGCGGTGGCTGACGCTGACGAGCGTGGTTTCGGTGGCGGCCAGTTGCTTGTACAGGCTTTCCTGATTGGCGACATCCAGGGCGCTGGTGGCTTCATCCAGCATGGCGTAGCGGGGCCGGGTGAGCAGCACCCGGGCGAAGGCCAGGCGCTGCTGCTCGCCGATGGAGAGCAGCTTCTCCCAGTCCCTTTCCACATCCAGGCCGCCGAACCGCTCGGCGAGATCCGGCAGGTTCACGCGTTCCAGCAGGCGCAGCAGGTCCTCGTCCGGAACCTTTCGCTCCCGGTGCGGATACAGCAACTGGCTGCGCAGGGTGCCCAGGATCATATAGGGCGCCTGCGGCAGGAACAGGATGTCCTCGGCAGCGGGACGCACGATCCTGCCATGGCCGCAGTACCACAGGCCCGCGATGGCGCGCAGCAGCGAACTCTTGCCGCTGCCGCTCTCGCCGACGATCATCAGTCCCTCGCCCGCCTCGATTGCCACAGTGATATTCTTCACAAGGGTGCGCTCGCCCCCCGGCGTCATCAGCGTGACCTGCTCCAGCGCAAGGCGGTCGCCTTGCACCGACTCGATCAGGCTGGGGCTGCGCGACCGGCATTCCGGCGTGGCGGCCAGCACCCGCGAAAAGGTGTTGAGGCGGTCGATCCCCGCCGCGAAGCGGCTCAGCCCCTCGAAGTTCTCCACGATCACCGAGATGGCGCTGAGCACCGCCGCGAAGGCACCGGCGGCCTGAACGGCGCGGCCGACCTCCAGTTCGCCTGACAGCACGCGCGAGGCGATGATGGCGCTCGGCAGCACGATGGTGAGCAGTCCGTAGGCGTACTGGAACAGGTTCAGGAACAACTGGCTGCGGATCAGCCGGTTGTAGTTGTCGAAGGCTGCGGCAAAGCGCCGCCTGACCTGTTGCGACTCCTGCGCCTCCCCCCGGTAGAAGGCGATCGACTCGGCGTTCTCGCGGATGCGCACCATGCCGAAGCGGAAATCCGCCTCCCGCCTGAGCTGCATGAAGTTGAGGCCGAGCAGCACCTTGCCGAACACCGCCAGTGTCACGAAGGTCCCGAAAAACGCATAGAAGACCAGGAAGTAAACCAGCTCCCGGGAAATCGACCAGAGCACGTTGCTGAATGCCGCCAGCTGCAGGATCGCCCCGATGAGGATGAGCAGGAAATACAGCGACCGCTGGGTGAAGGTGTTGATGTCCTCGGAAATGCGCTGGTCGGGGTTGTCGATGCCGGCATTGGCATTCAGTTCGTAGTAGTGCCGCTGCGTGAAATAGCTGTCGAGGAAGCGCCCTGTCAGCCAGCGGCGCCAGTGGATGCCGAGCTTGTCCCGCACGAAGTAGTAGAAGGCATAGATCGGCACGGCGATGAAGAGCAGGCCGAGGCAATACCGGATGGCGTCCCAGAAACGCTCTTCCTCGCGCGCCGCAAGGGCCGAGGTGAATTCCCCCGTCTGCTCGTTGAACAGGACGGCGAAATGCGTCTGCCCGAGCAGCAGCAGCACCAGCAGCGCCAGCATTCCCCAGGCCTTCCGTTTCTCTTCATGGCGCCAGTAAGGCGACGCGATGGCCCAGAACCGCTGCCACAAATGCCGATCGACTGTTTTCATTGTTTCGCCAGGAATTCGGTACGCCCGCAGAGTCGGGCCATGGCCTGCATCAGCAGCATACCGCCATATTAATATGCGCCGGGATCGGCCCGCTCAAGGTTTTCATGACGGTGCCGTTAAAGGCCAAGGACGGGTGGCTTCCGGAGGAGGTCTTCATGGGATTGCGGGAAGAAATCGATGCGGCGCTGCATGCACACGCCGCCTGGCGAAAACATTTCAAGGACTTCCTCAATGGACGGGCGTCCTTCGAGACCAATCTCGCCGGCGTGACCGACCAATGCGATTTCGGCCGCTGGCTCGCCAAGGAAGGCTATCGCCTGATGCCGAGCGAGATCCATGGGCAGATCCTGGAAGTCCATGCGGAATTCCACCATGTCGCCGGCGAGATCGTGCGCAAGATCAAGGAAAAGCACTTCGCCGAAGTGCGGCAGGATCTCTCGGCCGGGGGGCCCTTCAACCGTGCCAGCGCAAAGCTCTCCGACCTGCTGCACAAGGCTTCCCTGCGCGAAAAAAGCGCCACGGCCGCCGCGGCCCCGGCGGAATCGGCCGCCGAAGCGCCGGCCGAGGCATCTCCGCCGGCCGCGTGACCTTGCCTGTCCGGCGGCCCGTCTAAACGAAAACCCACAGCATGACGGAAAGCCCCGTCGTCGCCCAGAACACCACCGAATCGGGATTCATCGTGCCTCCTGACGGGCCGCGCCCAGAAGGGCTGGCGAAGCCGCCCTGAAGAAGTACTCCTGGGGTGCCTCGGAGGGGGCATGCGCCCCCGCGGGGGGCAGCGAACGAATGTGTGCGTGGGGGTTCATGTTTCCTCCTTGTCCATGTCTTGCAGGATAAGGAGGGGACTGGCTCAGGGCGTGAGCCAGGCCGATCGACCCCTCACCCCCGCCCTCTCCCCGCATGCGGGGAGAGGGGGAGATTGGGTCAGTACTGGCCGAGCGCCTTCTGCAGCTGCGCGGCGACGTCCTTGCGCAGCGTGGCCGGCGCCAGCACTTCCACCCCGGCGCCCTGCTTGAGGATGTCCATCACCAGTTCGCGGCTGTCGGAGAAAGGGACTTCCAGCAGGTAGGCGCCGTCCTTGTCGAAGCGCGCCTTCTGCCGCGGATGCCATTGCTCCAGCGACACCCAGCGCGCCCGCTCGGGCGTGAAGCGCAGCTTGGCCCACGAGACTTTCCGTCCGGAGAAGATGCCGTAGCCGGCGCCGAGCACGGAATCGAGCGTCTTTTCCGGGATGTTGCGCGCCGGCTGCTCGATGATCTCGGTGCGGCGGATGGCGTCCACCGCGAAGCTGCGCAGGTCGTTGCGCAGGTGGCACCAGGCGTCGAGGTACCAGTTGTCGCGGTAGTGCACCAGGCGCTGCGGCGACACCTCGCGCTCGATGGTCTCGTCGCGCGCCCGCACGTAATGCGAGATCAGCAGCCGCTTGCGCCGCAGCAGGGCGGAGCCGACCACCGCGAAGTGGTCCAGCGCCATGCGCCGCGAGGCCATGCCGAGGATGCGGATGCGCTTGTGGATCTCCTCGGTGGTGTCGTCGGTCGTGCCGAGCAGCGCGCGCAGGCGCGCCAGCAGCGGCGCGATGTGCGGCCCGAGCAGGCCGCCGGTATCCAGGCCCATCAGCAGGTGCTGCATGGTCAGCAGCGCATGCACCTCCTGCGCCGAGAACCACATGCCGGGCAGCTCGTACTGCGCCGCGCCGCCCTCGCGCCCGGCGAAGCGGTAGCCGCCCTCCTCGCGGTCCCACACGATGGGCGCGTTAAGGCGGTTGCGCATGTATTCGAGGTCGCGCTTGATCGTCGCGCGGGAGACCTCCAGCTTCTCGACGAGGAGCGAGAAGGGAACGATCTTTTTTTCGTTGAGCAGCTGGTCGATGCGGTAGAAACGCTCGGTGCGGTCCATCGTGCAGGCTCCGGTGGCTCACGGTATGAGCCAGATTATGCCTCAACTGACCTGCAGCGGGCCGTCCTGTGCGTCGAAGAAATGCGCCTGCTCGAAGAGCGAGGCGATGGTCACCTTGGCGATGCGCTTGTCGTCCGGCGCCACGTAGAGCACCGGCGTGAGCATTTCCTCGAAGATCCCCCGCAGGCTGCGCGCGCCGACCTTGTATTCGATGGCCAGCTCGGCGATCTGCTCGAACACCAGCGGCGCGATGGTCAGCTCGACGCCCTCGCCCTGCAGGATCTCGCGGAACTGCCGGTAGATGGAATTGCGCGGCACCGTCATGATGCGCACCAGCATCTCCCGGTTCAGGTCCTGGAAACTGGCGACGATGGGCAGCCGGCCGGCGAACTCGGGAATGAGGCCGAACTCGAACAGGTCGGTCGGCTTGACGCGCGCATTGAGCCTGTCGAGGATGTGCTGGTCGTCGCCCCCGGTGGCGGAGATGAAGCCGTAGGCATGCGACTTCGCCTGGATGCTGTTGAGGCCGACGAAGGCGCCGCCGCAGATGAAGAGGATGTTGGTGGTGTCGATGTATTGCCCGTGCTTGAGGCGCACCGGCGAGCCCTCCATGATCTTCAGCAGGGCATGCTGCACGCTCTCGCCCGAGGCGCCGCGCGCCTGGCCGCTGATCGCCTTGAGCTTGTCCACCTCGTCGATGAAGACGATGCCGCACTGCGCCCGCGCGACATCGCCGTCCGCCTTCTCCAGCAGGCGCTGCAGGATCGCGTCGATCTCCTCGTTGACGTACTCCGTCTGCGCCAGCGAGGTCGCATCCGCCGTGACGAAGGGCAGCCTGAGGGCGCGCGCCAGCGTCTCGCACAGCAGCGTCTTGCCGGTGCCGGTGGAGCCGACCAGCAGGATGTTGCTCTTGGCGACATCTACGATATCGCTCCTGGCCTTGGCGACCTTCTTGTAGTGCGAATAGACTGCGACGGCGAGGACCTTCTTGGCCTCGTCCTGGCCGACGACGTACTGGTCGAGATATTTGACGATGGCGCTGGGTGTCATGCGTTGCGGCTCGCTGGACTGGGGTTCCGATCCGCATTATGCCCCGATGGCCATGGCCATGCCGGTTTCATGGACAATTGACGCCGGAACGGCGGGCGAGGATACTTCATTCACCGCGCGCTGTTGATTGACTTGACAACAATCCCCCGCAGGAATCATCCCGCAACCGGGCAAACCGAAGGAGAGGAGAATAAAAATGAAACTCAAGGCATTTTTCGCCACGCTGTTCATCGCCGGCATCCTCGGCGCCCCCGCTGTACAGGCCCAGACAGAAATCCAGTGGTGGCACTCCATGAGCGGCCAGCACAACGAGAAGATCAACGAGATCGCCAAGGGCTTCAACGCCAGCCAGTCCGAGTACAAGCTGAGTCCGGTCTACAAGGGCAGCTACCCTGAATCCATGACCGCCGCCATCGCCGCCTTCCGCGCCGGCAACCCGCCGCACATCGTGCAGGTATTCGAGGTCGGCACCGCCACCATGATGGCGGCCAAGGGCGCAATCGTGCCGGTGGCCAAGCTCATGAAGGACGCCGGCGAGCCCTTCGATCCCAAGGCCTACCTGCCGGCGGTGACGGGCTATTACTCCGACACCCAGGGCAACATGCTGTCGATGCCCTTCAACAGCTCGACGGCCATCTTCTACATCAACAAGGACGCCTTCAAGAAGGCCAAGCTCGACCCGAACAGGGCGCCGAAGACCTGGAAGGAATTCACCGTCGCCGCCGAGAAGCTAAAGGCCGCCGGCCAGTCCTGCGCGTATACCACCGGCTGGCCCTCCTGGGTGCACGTCGAGAACTTCAGCGCCTGGCACAACCTGCCGATCGGCACGAAGGAAAACGGCATGGCCGGCCTCGACACCGAGTTCCGCGTGAACACCCCGGCCCACATCCAGCATATCGCCACGCTCGGCTACTACGCCAAGCAAGGCTGGTTCACCTACTCCGGCCGCAGGCAGGAAGGCGAGGACCGCTTCATCAGCGGCGACTGTGCCATGCTGACCTCCAGTTCCTCCGCCATCGGCAAGATCCGCAAGGGCGCCAAGTTCGACTTCTCCGCCCACTTCCTGCCCTACCACGACGACATGCCGGGCGCGCCGCAGAATTCCATCATCGGCGGCGCCACGCTGTGGGTCCTCGCCGGCAAGCCGGCCGGGGATTACAAGGGCGTGGCGAAATTCTTCGCTTATTTGTCACGTCCCGAGGTGCAGATGGACTGGCATACGAGCACGGGTTACGTGCCGATCACCCTGGCCGCTTATGAGATGACGAAGAAGTCCGGCTACTACGACAAGAACCCCGGCGTCGACGTCGCCATCCACCAGTTGAACCACAAGCCGCCCACCGCCAACTCCAAGGGTCTGCGCTTCGGCGGCTTCGTGCAGGGCCGCGAGGTTTTCGAGGAGGAAATCGAGTCCGTCCTGCAGGGCAAGAAGACCGCCAAGGCGGCGATGGACGATGCCGTCAAGCGCGGCAACGACATCCTGCGCAAGTTCGAGGCCGCCAACAAGTAACAGCACGCAAAGGGAAAGTCAGCCTCCACAGCACGCCGAATGGAAAAACGCGTCGTCTTCCGCTCGGCGTGGTTGCCTTATGCGCTGCTCGCGCCGCAGATCGCGATCACGATCATTTTCTTCTTCTGGCCGGCTGGCCAGGCGATCTGGTATTCCTTCCAGCTGCAGGACGCCTTCGGCCTGAAGACGCAATTCGTCGGACTGGCCAATTTCCAGTCGCTCTTCGCCGACTCGCGCTACCTCGCCTCCTTCAAGATCACCGCGCTCTTCAGCGCGCTGGTAGCCGGCTCCGGCATCGTCATCGCGCTCCTGCTGGCAACGATGGCCGACCGCGTGGCCAAGGGCGCGCTGGCCTACAAGACCCTGCTCATCTGGCCCTACGCCGTGGCGCCGGCGGTCGCCGGCGTGCTGTGGGCCTTCCTCTTCGCGCCCTCCATCGGCATTGTCACCTATGTGCTGAAGAAGAACGGTGTCGACTGGAACTGGGTGCTGCAGGGCGACCAGGCCATGCTGCTGGTGGTGATCGCCTCGACCTGGAAGCAGATCAGCTACAACTTCCTCTTCTTCCTTGCCGGCCTGCAGTCCATCCCGCGCTCGCTCATCGAGGCCGCCGCCATCGACGGCGCCGGGCCGGGGCGACGTTTCTGGACGATCATTTTCCCGTTGCTCTCGCCCACCACCTTCTTCCTCATGGTGGTGAACATCGTGTATGCCTTCTTCGACACCTTCGGCGTAATCGATGCCACCACCCAGGGCGGGCCGGCCGGCGCAACGAACATCCTGGTCTACAAGGCCTACTACGACGGCGTCAAGGCGGCCGACCTCGGCGGCTCCTCGGCGCAATCGGCCATCCTCATGCTGATCGTCATCACCCTCACCGTGGTGCAGTTCAGGTTCGTCGAGCGCAAGGTGCAATATTGAAAGCACACAGATCGCCCGCACGGTTTTACTCCCTCTCCCCGTACGCGGGGAGAGGGCTGGGGAGAGGGGCAGGCGGTCCGCAATCCACCCTCTCTCCGACCCTCTCCCGCCAGCGGGAGAGGGAGCAAGGCGATGGCGTCAAGACCCGATGATCGAGAACCGCCCCTGGCTGACCTTCTTCGCGCACGCCGTGCTGATCCTTGGCGTGCTCATCGTCGCCTTCCCGCTCTACGTCACATTCGTCGCCTCGACGCTGACGCTCGACGAGATCATCAGCGTGCCCATGCCGCTCGTGCCGGGCTCGCACCTGTGGGAGAACTATTCGCAGGTGCTGACCTCCGGCACCGAGGCCGGTGCCGCGGCGCCGGTGGGCCGCATGATGTTCAACAGCCTGGTCATGGCGCTGGCCATCGCCATCGGCAAGATCGCCATCTCGATCATCGCCTCCTTCGCCATCGTCTATTTCCGCTTTCCGCTGCGCAATTTCTTCTTCTGGATGATCTTCGTCACCCTCATGCTGCCGGTCGAGGTGCGCATCATCCCGACCTTCAAGGTCGTCTCCGACCTGGGCATGATCGACACCTACGTCGGCCTGACCCTGCCGCTGATCGCCTCCGCCACCGCCACCTTCCTCTTCCGCCAGTTCTTCCTGACGGTGCCCGACGAACTGGCCGAGGCGGCGCGCATCGACGGCGCCGGGGCGCTGCGCTTCTTCTGGGACGTGCTGCTGCCGCTGTCCAAGACCAGCATCGCCGCCCTCTTCGTCATCCAGTTCATCTACGGCTGGAACCAGTATCTGTGGCCCCTGCTCATCACCACGCAGGAGAGCATGTACACGGCCGTGATCGGCATCAAGCGCATGATCACCAGCGGCGATGCGCTGACCGAATGGCACCTGGTGATGGCCACCGCCATGCTCGCCATGCTGCCGCCGGTGGCGGTGGTGATCCTCATGCAGCGCTGGTTCGTGCGCGGACTGGTGGAAACGGAGAAATGACTCGATGGCACAGGTAAGTTTTCGCGGCGTGCGCAAGGCCTTCGGCAGCACCCAGGTCATCCACGGCTTCGACATGGACGTGAAGGACGGCGAGTTCGTCGTCATCGTCGGCCCCTCCGGCTGCGGCAAGTCGACCCTGCTGCGCATGGTGGCCGGGCTGGAGGCCGTCAGCGAGGGCGACATCGCCATCGGCGAGCGCAGCGTCACGCACCTCGAGCCGAAGGACCGCGACATCGCCATGGTGTTCCAGAACTACGCCCTCTATCCGCACATGCGCGTCGCCGACAACATGGCCTACGGCCTGAAGATCCGCGGCCTGCCGAAGGACCAGATCGAGGCGCGCGTGGCGCGCGCGGCGGAAATCCTCGAACTCACCGAGCTGCTCAAGCGCAAGCCGCGCGAGCTGTCGGGCGGGCAGCGCCAGCGCGTGGCGATGGGCCGCGCCATCGTGCGAGAGCCGGCGGTTTTCCTCTTCGACGAGCCGCTCTCCAACCTGGATGCGAAGCTGCGCGTGCAGATGCGCGCCGAGCTGCAGGCCCTGCACCGGCGCCTGGCCACCACCAGCCTCTACGTCACCCATGACCAGGTCGAGGCGATGACGCTGGCGCAGCGGATGGTGGTGATGAACAACGGACGCGCCGAGCAGATCGGCGCGCCGCTGGAGGTCTATGAAAAGCCTGCCACCACCTTCGTCGCCGGCTTCATCGGCTCGCCGCCGATGAACCTCATTCCCACGAAGCGCGACGGCCGCGACATCCTGCTCGGCGTGCGGCCGGAACATCTCGAGCCCTGCGCGGAAAGCGAAGCGACCATGGCGGTGGATGTCGACCTCGTCGAACCGCTCGGCAGCGACACCCTGGTGTATGGCCATCTCGGCGAGAACGGCGACGGCGCGCGCATCGCCGTGCGCCTGCACCAGTCCTTCGCCGCCCACACCGGCAAACTGCCCGTGCGCCACGACCCCGCGCACGAACACCACTTCGACGCCAAGACCGGGCTGCGCATCGACTGATTTCCCCCTCTCCCGCCCGGGCGGGAGAGGGCTGGGGTGAGGGTGGGTCAGCCCTACCGCCCCGCACACCTCGACGAACCCCGCCCCCGCCCGCCCCTGCGTCACGTACGCCGGCTTCGCCGCCAGGCGGTCGCCGAAGTCCTTCACGTTCGCCACTCCCACCGAATTCGGAAAGAACCCGAACATCGGCGCGTCGTTGGGCGAATCCCCGACGAACACCCAGCGCGCCCGTTCCCCGGGCGCATCCGGCGACGCGCCGAATTCCTCGGCCAGCATGCGCCGCGTCGCGGACAGCTTGTCGTAATCGCCGAACCAGCCGTTGACATGGATGGAGCTCACCTTGGCGCGCATGCCGGCCGCCTCCATGCGCCGCACGATGGCGTCCACCGCCGCAGTCGGCAGCGGCGCGACGTCCTCGCAATAATCGATGGCCAGGTCGGCGATGCGGCAGAACTGGTCCGACGCCAGCGCGCAGCCCGGCACGGCGGCGAGGATCTCCTTCGCCAGCGCATCGAGCCGCGCCTGCCGGTCCGCCGGCGGCTGGCCGACAAAGACGGTCTTCACCTTTTTCGCCCCGGCGTCATGGCGCATCCAGAACGCTCCGTTCTCCCCCACCACCCCATCCACCGGCCACATGCGCGCGATGTGGTCGCACCACCCCGCCGGCCGGCCCGTCACCGGAATCACCTTGAGGCCGGCGGCGTGCAGGCGCTCCAGCGCCGCGTAGGCGGCGGCGGTCAGGCGGCCTTCTGTGGTGAGCGTGTCGTCGATGTCGGTGAGGACGCCGATGAGGTTGGAACGGACCAGCACGGGAAATTCGGACAAGGGGAGCATGGCGTGATTAGAGAGGACGCCCAAGCCGCTTTTCGATCTGCTGGCGCTCCCATTGCGGACCCAGAAACCAATCCGGCCTGAAAACGCGGGATGCGTGTATCAGGAGGCCCACCCCCCAGCCGCCCATGACCCAGAAGACCCACATGCGGTTCGGCGACACGATCACATTGACGGCAAGCAGCGCGAGGACAACGATGATGTAGCGCAACGCGTGCAGGTAGAAGCCGCGCAGCGCGCGAACATACCTGAAGGCTTCTTCTTCCTGTTTGTCGACCTGGGTAGCTGCTGTTGAAGTCATGGTTTGCTCCTGGCTCAGGGTTGAAAAGTCCACTTCGAATACCGCGCCAAGAGACTTGAGTGATTCGGTGCTTGCCGGCTGGCCGGCTTCAATGCGTTGAATTGTCCTGGCACTCAAGCCGCTGGCATCCGCCAGTTGCTGTTGGGACCAGCCACGCTTAAGACGCAATTTTTGAATCAGCATTTCAAACTCCAATGGCTACGGAGCACCCAATATGGCACCGAGCCAGAAAATCCACCACGACACGATCACGACATCGACACGACAGCACCATGACATGAACCAACGGCCTGCGCAACGCACTGAATGATCGAGGATAAATCGGCATGGTCTGTGTCGCGCGGGAGCCGGACTAGTTGGCCAAGTGGGTCAGGGCCAGAACCAGCGGCGCGGTCAATGCCGCCAGCGCGGTCGAGATCACGAGGCTGGCGGCCACCGGCCCTTCGAGCACATTGAACTGGCGCGACATCAGGTAAACATTGGCGCCCACCCCGATCGAGGCGAGCAGGACGACCACCTGCGTCTCCATCGGCGGCAGGCCGATGAGGATGGCCAGTACCCAGACCACCAGCGGCTGCAGCAGCAGCTTGATGGCCGTGATGGCGAGGCTGATCCGCAAACCTTCGCGGATGCGGTACGCGGCCAATCCCATGCCGAGCGCCACCAGGGCCAGCGGCGCGGCGGCCTGTGCGAGCAGCGCGAGCGGCACGTCGATCGGCGGCGGGAGGGTAAAGCCCGCCAGCCCGTACAGCGTGCCAAGGAGGATGCCGACGATGATCGGATTGGTGAGGACGGCGCGCAGCGTCTTGGCGCCGCCCTGCAGCGAAAGGCTGCCGTGGCGGGCCCACTCGACCGAGACGGTCACCAGGACCCACAGGATCAGCGCATTGAAGACCAGCACCAGCGCCACGGATGGCAGCGCGGCATCGCCCAGCACGATCTTGGCCAGCGGCAGGCCGAGCATGACATTGTTGGAGAAGACGCCGCCCAGCGCGAAGACCGATTGCCCCACGCCGTCGAGACCGAAGGCTCGCCAGGCAATCAGGCGCCCGACGACGAAGACGATCAGGCAACTGCCGAAGAAGGCCAGCAGCAGGCGCGCATCGACGGCAGGCAGCTTCGAGAAATCGCTCATCAGCCGGAACAGCATCACCGGCAAGGCGATGGAAAAGACAAACCAGGACAGCCTGTCCGACCACACCTTGGGCATGCGGGAAAAGCGCATCAGCGCATAGCCGGCGAAGACGAGGGAATAGAACGGGACGGCGAGCGTCAGGTGGTGGAAAAACGTGGCCATGAATCAGGGGAAGCCAAAGGATCGGGAGCCGGATTCGGGCGGGCGCCGACAGCACGCTCGCCCAGCTCAAGCGGAGTGATATCGGTCCCGTGCCTTCGGCGTTGACGGAAAGCGATTAGATCGAAACTGCAGCAAGACTGCTGGTCATTCAGGCGGCATCACTTTCCCGCGGCAGGCGCCTGGCGCGTCTTGTCCAGCACGGTCATCGCGCCCGACACCATGGTGGCGACGTCGGTGAGGTTCGCCGGCACGATCAGGGTGTTGCCGGTCTTGGCCAGGTTGCCGAAGGCGCTGACGTAGAGCTCGGCGACCTTCAGGTTGGCGGCCTGCGCGCCCCCTTCCGCGGTGAGCGCCTTGGCGATCACGGTGACCGCATCGGCCGTGGCGGTGGCGACGGTGGTGACGGCGATGGCTTCGCCCTGGGCGCGGTTGATCGCCGCTTCCTTGGCGCCCTGCGAGGTGAGGATCGCGGCCTGCTTTTCCCCTTCGGCGATGTTGATCTCCTCCTGGCGCTGCCCCTCGGACTTGGCGATCACCGCGCGCTTCTCCCGCTCGGCGGTGATCTGCGCCTGCATGGCGCGCAGGATCGTCTCCGGCGGCGTCAGGCTCTTGATCTCGTAGCGCAGCACCTTGATGCCCCAGGTGCGGCCGGCGTCGTCCAGCGTCGAGACGATCAGCTTGTTGATTTCATCGCGGCTCTCGAAGGTCTTGTCGAGCTCCATCTTGCCGATCTCCGAGCGCAGGGTGGTTTGCGCCAGCTGGGAGATCGCCAGCACATAGTCCGAGGTGCCGTAGGACGCCAGGCGCGCATCGACCACCTGGAAATAGATGATGCCGTCGACGGCGAGCTGCGTGTTGTCCCGCGTGATGCAGATCTGCTCGGCCACGTCGAGGGGCACTTCCTTCAGGGAGTGCTTGTAGGCGATGCGGTCGAAGAACGGCACGATGAGGCTCAGGCCGGGCTCGAGCACGGCGTGGAACTTGCCCAGCCGTTCGACGACCCAGGCGCTTTGCTGCGGCACGATGCGCACGCTCTCGATCACGAAGGCCACGATCACGGCGAGCACGAAGAGCGGAACGGCGAAGCCGGACATGGGGGTGAACGACAGTGCGGCAGTCAGAACGATGACGACGAGTAGCTTGAGGAACATGCGATCTCCTTGAGGGGGCTGAAGCGGTTTTTATTGCGGAGGATTGACGCCGACGTTCAGGACGCCATTCTCCTGGCCGCGGATGCGCAGCACGTCGCCGTCCCGGTACTCGCCCTCGACGCGCGCGTCCCAGGTGGCGCCGCGGTACTTCACGCGCGCCATGCCGGCGGCCCGGTCGATCCACGAATCCATCTGCACGATCTGGCCGCGATCCAGGTCGTTCGATCCCGCGGCCTCGCGCGGATGGCTGGCGCGCCACCAGCGCAACAGATAGATGCCCATTATCGCGGCGGCGCCGCTGACAAGGCACTGCAGCCAGAAATCGCCGCCCAGGTAGGCGGCAAACGCACCGGCCAGCGCGGCCATGCCGAATACCAGAAGATACAAGGTGCCGCTGAGCAGTTCCAGCGTGATGAGCAGGAGTCCGACAATCGCCCAGGTCAGATCGGGGGTCATTACCATTGATCCTTTGTCGATGAATTACCTGTTTTCCAGACAAGGCGGTGCGGCTTTCGGGTGGCGCCGCACTTCCCTGCACTCGATTCGGGGCTCATTATGCCCCCCGGATAGCAAGACCACAATTCGGAATTCAATCCGGAAAACGGCTTCAGCCCCACGCGAAATCCACTTGTCCCGCCGCATCGCAGCGGCTGACTTTCACCGGCCGATCCGCGTCAAGGCCCCTATGCGCATATGATCCGAATATGATCCGGGTCAGGATCGTTACTCGAGGAAACCCGCTTGCCCCCGCTCCGCATATTGCTACTCATCTCCGCAGCCGTCTTCCTGGTCACGATCGTGCAGATCGGCCTCCTGCAGATCGCCTTCGACAAGCTCGGGCTGTCGGCGGACTCGGCGACGCTGCTGCTGATCGTCACGCTGCTGGGCAGCATGATCAACCTGCCGCTGTTCACCATCGGCACGGATCCGGTCGCGCAGGAGAAGCGCCTGCACGAACTGCCGCGCATGCTGCTCAAGCGCATCTCGGTGATCCCGGGCAAGACGATCATCGCGGTAAACGTCGGCGGCTGCGTGGTGCCGCTGGCGTTCTCGCTCTATCTGTTCAATTTCAGCGAGCCGTCTTTCCTGTACGTGATGGTCGCGGTTGCGGCAGTGGCGGCGGTGGCTTACGGTGTCAGCTTTTCCGTGCCGCGCGTGGGCATCGCCATGCCGATCCTGATCGCGCCGCTCGCCGCGGCCATCACCGCCCTGACGCTCGATCCGCAGCAGGCGCCGGCGCTGGCCTACATCGGCGGCACGCTGGGGGTGCTGATCGGCGCCGACCTGCTGCGCATGAAGGACATCAAAAAGCTCGGCGAGCCGGTGGCGTCGATCGGCGGGGCCGGCAGCTTCGACGGGATTTTCGTGACGGGAATCGTGGCGGTACTGCTGACCTGACCCTTCTATCCGCGCTGCACAGTTCGAGGGGATCGAAATGGTCCCGCTTCAGAAAAAAAGACGGGGCGCATGGCGCCCCGTCTTTTCGGCATTCGGCGGAACTTACTTCGCCCCGTTCCTGGCTGCCTGTTTGGCCCCTGGCTTCGGGCCGCGCGCGAAGGTGGGCAGGTTGCCCGACAGCCGGCAGCTGATGCCCTCGATGCGCTTGCCGTCGACGAAGCGCGTCACTTCGCAGCAAATGATCTCGCCCTCTGAGGAGAGTTGCGACACATGCGACTTCACCTGTTTCACCGGCATGCGAAGTGCCTTGGCGATATCGATGTCGAGTTCTTCGCCGCTGGTTTTCAGGAATTGAAGAATGGATTCTTGCATGCGGGTACCCCCTTTTCGGTTGTCCAATTTGGAAACGGGCCCGGAACGGGCCGGCGGAAGGTTTATAAAGCGTTATTTTACATGAATTATTTCCATTTTCCCATGGCCAGACCCCTTTTGGTGCACTGCGGGATTGGCGGAAACCCAATAGGGGCGCGGGATTGCGCGGATTCCGCTTTATTTTGCGGCAGGTTCGACTGATGCGGGCGGGGTGTCCTTGCCCGCCTGGGCTTCCTGCTTGAACCTGGCGACGGCCTCGTGCAGGGCCTTGCGCAGTTCGGCGGCGGAGCGCTTCTTGCCCTTCTTGTCCTGCATGCGATCGAGAATGCTGCTGATTTCCGAGGGGCCGCCGGTGCTGCCGGCCACTTCGGCGGGCGTGGTGAGCGCGGCGCCGGCGCGGACGGCTTCATACAGCAGTTCGGCGCGTTCGCGCCCGGCCTCGTTGCGCTTGGCGGTGATCACCAGCACTTCCGGCTTGCCTTTCTTGTCGCGCTTCGCCTGGATGGTCGATACCTCGCTGTCGTGCCGGTGCAGGGCAATGGTGGCGAAGAGGGCTTTGCGCAGCGCATCGGTCGGTTTGCCCTCGGCCTGCGCCCGGCGCATTTTTTCGAGGATGTCGTCGATCTCCGGCGGCGCGGCGACGGATTTCACGGCCTTGCCGTAGGTTTCCGGCGGCGCCTTGACAGCCTTGGCGAATTCCTCAGGATTGGAAACCATTTTTGCGATGCGGAAGTTCTTGAAACGCATGGCCCAGATCAGGGCGGTTTCACCCCATTCGTTCGTTGCCTTGGGGTCGGCGCCGGCTTCCAGGAGCAGGCGGGCCAGGCTCTCATGCCCTTCGCGGGCGGTCATCATCAGGGCCGTGGAATCGTTCGGCGTGCGGGCGTCGATGTCGGCACCCTTTTCCACCAGCAGGCGCGCGATGTCGTCGTGGCCGGCGAAGGCGGCGTAATGCAGCGCGCCCCATTGCTTGTCGCCGCGGTTCACCTCGGCGCCGCGCTCGAGCAGCCAGCGCACGACATCGATGTGTCCGCGCCAGGCGGCCAGTTGCAGGGCACGCTCGCGGTAGCGGTTCATGAAGTTCACATCCGCGCCGCGTTCGTGGAAAAGGCCCATGATTTCCAGGTTGCCGATCCACGCGCCGATCATCAGGCCGCTGCCGAAGCGGTCGCCGACAAAGTCCGGCGGCAGCCCCGCCGCCAGCCATTTCTTCACGGCAATCGTGTTGCCCGCCTCGACGGTGACGCCGAACTCGATCGGCGTGGGTAAGGGAGCGGGCGTCTGCGACCAGGCCGATTGCGGCATCAGGCAGACAGCCAAGCCGAACAGGGCGGCGCGGATTATGGATAAGGACGCTCTCATGGCTCATTTATAGCAAAATGCGGCTTTCGAGGGTTTGATCTGCATCTGCTAACCATGTCTTCGCGCCGCTTTCTGTTCGCCCTGGCGGCCTCCCTCGTTCTGCACCTCGCCCTGCTCGGCTCGGGTGCGATCGCCCATCTGCTCGGCGGGAAAGTCAGCCCCCGCAACACGGCGGCGATTTCCGCGCGCCTGTTGCCGCCCGCCACCGTGCTGCCGAAGGACCTCCTGCTGAAGGACACCCTGGCCGAGCAGGCATCGGACAAGGTCGTCCAGGCGAAGCCAAAGCCCGTCGAAGGCAAAAGCCGCCGGCCGGCTCCGCGCACGCCGGAGGAAGCCGCCCAGCGCAAGCTGTCCGAAGTGCTGTTCTATCCGCCGGAGGCGGTGGCGCGCGGCATCGAGGGCGAGGTGCGCCTGTTGCTGACGCTGGACAAGGACGGCCGCCTGCTCGATGCGCAAGTCGCCGCCGGCAGCGGCCACAAGATGCTCGACGATGCGGCGCTCAAGGCCGCCCACGCCATGGGCAGCCTGCCGGAGGCCGGCGCGCGCGAGGTTATCCTGCCGGTGGTGTTCAGGTTGCGGTGATATGGGTGTCATCCTCGCGAATGCGGGGATCCGAATTGAGCCACTGGGTTCCCGCTTGCACGAGGACGGCACCTACCGCGCCTTCTCCTGCTCCTGCAGCGCACGCCACAGGATCTTGCCGGTGGCCGACTTGGGCAGGACGTCGACAAACTCGACGATGCGCGGCGCCTTGTAGGCGGCCATGCTGGCGTGCGCCCAGTCCATGATGTCCTCCTCGCTCACCTGGCCGCGGTGGGATTCCCGGATGACCACGATGGCCTTCACGGTCTCGCCGCGGCGCGGGTCCTTCGCGCCGATGACGCAGGCCTCCTGGATGGCCGGGTGCCGGTAGAGGAGGGTTTCCACCTCGGCCGGCCAAACCTTGTAGCCGGCGGCGTTGATCATGCGCTTGAGGCGGTCGACCATGAAGAAGTAGCCGTCCTCGTCCGCCTGGGCGATGTCGCCGGTGCGGAAGAAGCGCTTGCCCTCGATCCGCACGAAAGCCGCTTCGGTCGCCTGCGGGTCGTTCCAGTAGCCGTGGAAGACCTGGGGGCCGCAGGTGACGATCTCGCCCGCCTCGCCCGGCGGCAGTTCGCGAAAGTCAGCGTCCACGACACGGCTGTCCACATCGTAGATGGGAATGCCGAGGCACTGCTTCTTCGCCCGCTCGGGCGGATTGATGTGCGTCGGCGCGATGGTCTCCGACAGGCCGTAGCCTTCGACGTAGGTGATGCCCATGTCGAGCAGCTTCTGCGCGACGGCTTCCGGCATCGCCGCGCCGCCGCCGCTCATGCGCTGGATGCTGGACAGATCGTATTCGGCGAGCTTCGGGTTGGCGAGGAAGTCGACCACCATGGTGGGGATGGCGGTCCACGCGCCCACCTTGTAGCGCTGGATCAAGCGGGCGGCGGCCTCGCGGTCCCAGCGCGGCAGCAGGACGATTGTGGCGCCGGTGAACAACGGCCCGCTCATGCTGCCCTGCATGCCGGTGACGTGGAAGTACGGCAGCACCGCCAGGCGCACGGTGTCGGGCTTCATGGAGAACCAGTATTCCCCCGCCACCAGGGTGTGCATCACCGTGCGGTGGGTGTGCATGCAGCCCTTCGGCCAGCCCGTCGTGCCGGAGGTGTACGGCATCACGCAGAGATCGTCCGGGCCGGCCGTCATCTGGCCGGCACGCAGGTCGCGCGCGAGGATCTCGCTCCACAGCGCAACGCCGGCAGCGCGGATGGCCTGGCGCGGCGCGGCGATCATCTCCGGCAGCGCGAGGTCGGTTTGCTGTCCGAGGTAGTCCGAATAGGCGGCCACGACGATGTGCTGCAGCCCCTCCGCCAGCAGCGGCTGCATCTGCGCGTAGAGTTCCTGCGCCACGATGGCCACCGCGGCGCCGCTGTCCCGGACGTAGTGACGCAACTCGTTGGTGAGGTTCATCGGATTGACCGGCACCACCACCGCGTCGGCGCGCAGGATGCCGTAGTAGCCGATGACGTACTGCGGGCAGTTCTGCATGAAGAGCAGCACGCGGTCGCCCTTCTTCACGCCGCATTCCTTCTGCAGCCAGCCGGCGACGCGCTCGGCCTCGTCGCGGAACTGGGCGAAGCTGACCGGCGTATCGTAGAAGATCAGGTAGGGCTTGTCGGGGTAGCGCGCCGCCGAGACCTCGGCGTTGTGGAATACCGAGGTGGCCGGGATGCTCAGGCTACGCGGCTGGCCTTTCGGCCAGAAGGCGAAGTGCCGATCGGACATTGGCGATTACTCCCTCTCCCGCCAGCGGGAGCGGGGGAAAACCGCTCCCGACATAAGGCTCATTTCTCTTCGAGATGCCGCCCGAGCTCGTACTTGGCGATCTGGTTGCGGTGCACCTCATCGGGGCCGTCGGCGAAGCGCAGCGTGCGGGCATTGGCGTAGGCGTGCGCCAGCGGGAAGTCGTCGGAGACGCCGCCGCCGCCGTGCACCTGGATGGCCCAGTCGATCACCTGGCAGGCCATGTTGGGTGCGACCACCTTGATCATGGCGATCTCCTTCTTCGCCACCTTGTTGCCGGCGGTATCCATCATCCAGGCGGCGTTGAGCGTAAGGAAGCGCGCCTGGTCGATGAGCATGCGCGCGTTGGCGATGCGCTCGCGCGTGACGCCCTGGTCGGCCACCGGCCGGTGGAAGGCAACGCGCTTCAGCGCGCGCTTGCACATCAGTTCCAGCGCGCGCTCGGCCAGGCCGATCAGGCGCATGCAGTGGTGGATGCGGCCCGGGCCGAGGCGGCCCTGGGCGATCTCGAAGCCGCGGCCCTCGCCGAGCAGGATGTTGCCGACAGGCACGCGCACGTCCTTGAAGTCCACCTCGCCGTGGCCGTGCGGCGCATGGTCGTAGCCGAAGACGGTGAGCGGGCGCACCATGGTCACGCCCGGCGTGTCCATCGGCACCAGCACCATCGACTGCTGCTGGTGGCGGTTGACGTTGTCCGGGCTGGTCTTGCCCATGAAGATGAGGATCTTGCAGCGCGGATCGGGCGCGCCGGAGGTCCACCACTTGCGCGCATTGATGACGTACTCGTTGCCTTCCCGCACGATCTTCGCCTCGATGTTGGTGGCGTCCGAGGAAGCCACGCCCGGCTCGGTCATGGCGAAGCCGGAGCGGATCTTGCCGTCGAGCAGCGGCTGCAGCCACTGCTGCTGGTGCTCCGGCGCGCCGTAGCGCACCAGCACTTCCATGTTGCCGGTGTCGGGCGCGGAACAGTTGAAGACTTCCGGCGCGATGGGCGAACGGCCCATGATCTCGCACAGCGGCGCGTACTCGAGGTTGGTGAGGCCGGCGCCGAACTTCGACTCGGGCAGGAAGAGGTTCCACAGGCCTTCCGCGCGGGCCTTCTCCTTGAGATCGTCGATGATCTTCGTCGGCACCCAGGGGTTGCCCTTCTTGCGGTTCCCCTCGAGTTCGGCCTCGAAAACGGCCTCGTTCGGGTAGACGTGCCTGTCCATGAAGGCGTTGATGCGCTGCTGCAGCGCCCTTACTTTTTCCGAGTGTGCGAAATCCATGTCTTGCTCCAGTGATGAATGCGTCAGATTTTTCCGGCGAGAATGCTTTCCACCTGCCGCCATGCCTCCTCGGCGAGCGGGCGGGCGCGCTTGCCGGTGTCGATGGCCTCCTGGCTGGAGGCGTTGCCCTGCAGGGCGCGCGCCATGATCCCCTGCAGGATGGCGGTGAGGCGGAACATGTTGAAGGCCAGGTAGTACTCGAACTCGGCCGCCGGGATCGACTCGCGCCCGGTGCGCCGGCAGTACAGGGCGACGTACTCCTGTTCGCCCGGAATGCCGAGCGCCTTCAGGTCGTAGCCGACGAGGCCGCGGAACATGCCGGGCGACAGGCGCCAGGCCATGCAGTGGTAGGCGAAATCGGACAACGGGTGGCCGAGGGTGGACAGTTCCCAGTCGAGCACGGCGAGGATGCGCGGCTCGCTCGGATGGAAGATGACGTTGTCGAGGCGGTAGTCGCCGTGCACGACGGAGGTTTCGTCGCCGGCCGGGATGTTGGCCGGCAGCCAGGCCATGAGGTTGTCCATGGCCTCGATCTTCTCCGTCTCGGAGGCGCGGTACTGCTTGCTCCAGCGGTCGATCTGGCGCGCGAAGTAGCTGCCCGGCTTGCCGTAGTCGGCCAATCCTACTGAAGCGTAGTCCACATTGTGCAGGGCGGCGATGACGCGGTTCATCTCGTCGAAGATGGCCGTGCGCTCGGCGGGCGCCATGTCCGGCAAGGCCGGATCCCACAGGATGCGGCCCGCGACGTAGTCCATGATGTAGAAAGCGGTGCCGATGACGCCGTCGTCCTGGCACAGGGCATAGCTCTTCGCCACCGGCACGTCGGTCTTCGCCAGCGCGGTGATGACACGGTATTCGCGGTCGACGGCATGTGCGGAGGGCAGCAGCTTGCCGGGCGGCTTGCGCCGCATGACGTATTTCCTGTTCCCCGCGGAGAGCAGATAGGTCGGATTGGACTGGCCACCCTTGAACTGCTCGACGGTCAGATCGCCGGAAAAGCCCTCGACGTTGGCACGCAGCCAGTCGGCCAGGCGGCCGGTGTCGAAGGCGTGTCGCGACGAGACGGGACGGGTGCCGACGAATTTGTCGCTCATATCAACTTGACGAGTTGCTTGCCCAGGTTGGCGCCCTTGAGCAGGCCAATGAAGGCCTTCGGCGCGTTTTCCAGCCCTTCCGCCACGGTTTCGCGGTACTTGATCTTGCCTGTGGCGACGCCCTGCCCCAGTTCCTTCAGCGCCGTCGGCCAGCGCGCCATGCGCTCGGAGACGATGAAGCCCTCCATGCGGATGCGGTTGACCAGCACGGAGCCGATGTTCTTCATCGGATAGGGCTCGGTGTTGTATTGCGCGATGAGGCCGCACAGCGTGATGCGCGAAAAGGCGTTCATGCGCCCGAGCAGGGTGTCGAAGATCTCGCCGCCGACGTTCTCGAAGAGGCAATCGATGCCTTTCGGGGTGGCGGCCTTGATGTCCTTCCACAGGTTGCCGGCCTTGTAGTCGACGCAGGCGTCAAAGCCGAGCTCCTCGACGACGTAGCGGCACTTCTCCGCCCCGCCGGCGATGCCGACGGCGCGGCAGCCGTGCAGCTTCGCCAGTTGGCCGACGACGCTGCCGACAGCGCCGGAGGCGGCAGTGACCACCACCGTCTCGCCGGGCTTGGGCTGGCAGATGTCCATCAGCCCGATCCAGGCGGTGACGCCCGGCATGCCGACCGTGCCGAGATAGGCGGAGAGCGGGATGTGGCGATCATCCACCTTCATCAGCATCGTGCCGTCGCTGACGCCGTAATGCTGCCAGCCGAAGAAACCCACCACCTTGTCGCCAACCTTGAAATCCGGATGCTTCGACTGCACCACCTCGCCCGCCGTGCCGCCGACCATGACGTCGCCGAGATTCACCGGCGCGGCATAGGACTTGGCCTCGTTCATGCGGCCGCGCATGTAGGGATCGAGGGACAGCCAGTGGTTGCGCACCAGCAGCTGGCCGTCGGCGATGTCAGGAATTGGCGTCTCGACGAGCTTGAAGTTCGACTCTTCGACCCAGCCGGCAGGCCGGCTGGCGAGCAGCATCTGCTTGTTCATTTCGGTCATATCGTTTTCCTGTTGTTATCCCCTCTCCCCGCACGCGGGGGGAGGGTTAGGGAGAGGGGGTTGAGTTAACCCGCCGTCTCGCCGGGGCTGACTTTGCGTTTCACCTTGAACGAGGCCATCGCCTTGGCCACCAGCGCGCCGTCCGCGTCGCGCATCTCGCCTTCGCAGAAGATGATCGAGGCGCCGCTGCGCAGCACGCGCGCCTCGACCGTCAGGCGGCCATGGCCGGCGGCGATGAAGCTCACGCTCATGTCCACCGTCACCACGCCGGCGGCATGCGGCACCATGCTGCGCGCCGCCGAGCCCATGGTGACGTCGAGCAGCGTCATCACCACGCCGCCGTGGGCATACTCCCAGCTGTTGTGCAGTTCCGGCCGCACCTCCACGGAGGACACGGCGCGGCCCTTCTCCCAGTGTTCCTCCTTCGCCTTCAGCAGGTCGATGAAGGGGATGTCCAGCCCGAAGAATTGCTTGTCCTTTGTCATTCGCAACGCACCAACTCATCCCCTCTCCCCGCAAGCGGGGAGAGGGCTAGGGAGAGGGGCAAGCGCCGGACCGCCCTCCCCCCCGGCCCC
>WBZL01000696.1_pt1 | contig 37560 bp, 31 predicted proteins | sample 5204291 | NCBI WGS metagenome assembly WBZL01 (sample SAMN12344345, study PRJNA552823) | activated sludge metagenome | biome: Activated sludge suspended growth; feature: Nitrification reactor; material: Wastewater; isolation source: activated sludge from nitrification reactor of wastewater... | reverse complement strand
CGACGGCGTCACGTCCGGCGTCGCGGTCGGCGTGGGCGTGACGTCCGGGGTGGCGGTGGGCGTAGCGGTGGGGGTGGCCGTGGGCGTAGCGGTCGGCGTCGCCGTCGGGGTCGCGGTGGGCGTCGCCGTCGGGGTCGCCGTCGGGGTCGCGGTGGGTGTCGCCGTGGGGGTGGGCGTCACGTCCGGTGTCGCCGTGGGCGTGGGCGTGGGCGACGGCGTCCCGTCCGGTGTGGGGGTCGGGGTCGCATCGGGTGACGGCGTGGGGGTGGGATCGGGCGTCAGATCGTTGATGGTCACGGTCACGACGTCGTTGCCCAGGGTCACACCGGGCGTCTCCTGGGGCAGGCTGATCGTGATCTCCACGGTCTCACCGGGGTCGACCTCGGGGTCGTCGGTGAGGGCGGAGAGGGGGATGGAGTACGGCCCGGCGGCACCGGGCGGATAGGCGAGCAGCACGAGCGGCGGGTCGAAGTCGGTCCCCGACGAGGCGGTGCCGCCGGTGACGGCCACGGCCACCGGGAAGCCGGGGTGGTCCGCACTCGTCACCGAGATCGGGATCTGGACCATGGCCCCCTCGTTCACCGAGGAGGTGGCCGGCACGCTCACCTCGACCCCCTCACCCACCACGAAGTCGACCACGTCGAGGTCGACACCGGGGATCGGCACCTCGACGCCGGGCTGCGGCGCATCGAAGCCGTCGAGCGGCGAACCCACGTAGGAGAACGGGAGCCCGGTGTTGCCGAGGTCGGTGACGACCGTCCACAGCTGGCACGACGCACTCGTCGCCGGCCCCTTGTAGCCCACGTGGGACAGGGCGTAGTTGATCTCGTCCAGGGTGCCGATGCCGGCGATGGCCGGGTGGAACTCAGCGGGGTCCGAGGTGGCGAACGGGTGCGAGGTGATGTCGCCCGGCAGGGCGTCGATCACCGCCGCCACGGCCGCGGCCTGCAGCGGGTCGTACCCCGGATCGCCGGGATTGGGCAGGTCGAGGGCCGTGCGGACGAGCTGCTCGAGGTCGTCGTCGATGGGGAGCGACGCCCACCGCAGCTTGAAGGTGCCGCAGGTGGTCCACATGACCAGCAACATCTTGTTGCCGGCCACGTCTTCGATGTCGGGGTCGGCCACGGACAGATCGCCCAGGTCGTTGATCCCGGGCGCCACTGCCGGGAGGTACACCTCGGTGTCGACGGCCACGTTGACCGGTGCGGCGGGCACGGTGAGATCGGGGCCGTCGTTCACCTGGTCGACGCGCAGTTCCACGTAGTGGGTGACCGAGTCGCCCGGCGCGTTCCCGTCGACCACCAGGACCGTGAGCACGGCCGGGGTGCCGTCGGTGTTGGCGTAGTCGGTGGGTGGGGTCCAGGCCAGCGTGTCCAGCGCGGCGTCGATCTGATCGGCGTCGCCGTTCAGGCTCACGCTCCCACCGGTGCCGTCGTTGTTGGTGCTGTCGGTGACGATGGCACCGCCCGGGGTCGGACGGTCCCACGGGTAGCCGGCCGGCTTGGCGCTCACGTCGACGGCCAGGGTGCCGGCGTTCACGTCGAGCTGGACCCGGGCGCACCCGCCCAGGGCGAACGCCGGCGAGACCGGGTTGCAGTCGTCGGCGGTGGCCGTGATGTCGAGGTTGCGGTAGTCGCCCGATATGGGGTCCTGGACGTCGTCGAAGGCGATGGCCGTGTTCACCAGGGTGTAGAGCCGTTCGGGCGGTTCCGAGCCGAAGCTGGGCGCGGCGGCCCCGGCCGGGTTGGAGCCGACGCCCACGGCGAAGGCCACCAGGACGACCGGCGCCGCCAACCGCCACCACCTGCCGCGCCTCGCGGTCACGTCGCCCTCCTCGTCAGGGTCCTCGACGGCTCCCTGCCCCGTCGGCAAGGGTGTCTGACTCCGGGGAGGTTAGCCCAGGAGCCTCCTGCCCCGATGCGGTGGTCAGGGGCCTGGACCCGCCCGCTCCCACCCCTGCTCAGAGGAACGAGCAGGCGGAGCCGACGGCCTCGTTCAGGTCGGGGTCGGGGTACTTGGCGTCGAGCTCGGAGAACGAGTTGCCCACGGTCTCGGTCTCGGACTGGAAGGTGGAGACCAACCCGGTGATGGTGGACTGGAAGGCGGCCGGATCGGCGGTGTCCACGGCCTCGGCCTCGGCGCCCGCCTCGGTGATGGCCGTGTGGAACTCCTCGAACTTGCCCACCAGGTCGGCGAGGAAGTCCTCACCGCCTTCGATGTCGGGGGCCCCGCCGTCTTCGATCTCACCGATGAGGGTCTCGGTCTGGCCGGCCACGTCGTCGAACAGGCCCACGATGGCGGCCTTGGCCCCCTCGATGTCGCCGGGGGTGATGGACGACGTGATGCCCTCGCTCGACGCCTTCACACCGTCGAGCCAGGCCTGGAAGTCACCGCAGAAGTTGTCGGCCCAGTCGTCGACGGCCACCAGGTCCGACGAGGGTTCCCCGTCTGACGCCTCGGTGGGGGTGGTCTCGCCGTCACCCTCGGAGCTGCCGTCGGCGCTCGCCGCAGTGTCGTCGGGAGACGCGGCCACCGTGGTGGTGGCGTCGGACTCCTCGGAATCGCCCGAGGAGCTGCACGCCCCGGCGAACAGGGCGAACAAGGTGAACAGGGCGAACAGCGTCTTGCGCATCGGGCTGGTCCTCGAGCGTGGGCGGACGGAGGTCCCCGGACCGGGGATGGCCCGGAACCCTAGGGGTTGGCCGGGCACGGGTGCGCTCAGTCGGCGGATAGCAGCGCGGCCACGCCGGCGTCGTCGAGACGGCGGAAGCAGCGTCGGGCCCCGACGCGGTCGAGCAGGGCCACCTCGAGGTCTCCCGGGGCGAGCGTGCGCTCGGGCCCGGCGAGGGCGCCGGTGGCCGCGGCCAGGGCGCCGGCCAGGTCTGGGGTGGGTTGGTCGCCCACCGCCGCCCGCAGCCGTTCGGCGACGGCTTCGGCGTCGCCTCCGAGGGTGGCGGTGGTGTCCTCGTCGATCACCGTGCCGTCGTAGAGCAGGTGGAACAGCTGGTCGTCGGCCGGGGCGGCCCCCACCTCGGCCACCAGGATCTCCACCTCCAGCGGCTTCATCTCGTGGGTGAACACCTGCCCGAGGATCTGGGCGTACTGGTTGGCCAGGCTGCGGGCGTCGACGTCCTCCCGGCTGAAGGAGTAGCCCTTGAGGTCCGCCGCGCGGACCCCCGCGATGCGAAGCTGGTCGAACTCGTTGTACTTGCCCACGCCGGCGAAGGCGATGCGGTCGTAGATCTCCGACACCTTGCGCAGGGTGCTCGACGGGTTCTCGGCCACGATGAGGATGCCCTCGGTGCACACCAGTGCCACCAGGCTGCGCCCGCGGGCGATGCCCTTGCGGGCGTAGTCGGCCCGGTCCTTCATGACCTGTTCGGGGGCGACGTAGAACGGCATGCTCATTGGACCGCACCTCCCTGGTCGTCGGCCAGCAACCGGTCGTACATGCCGGCCAGTTCGCCGTCGTCGGTCCGCGTGAAGCCCTCGGCGTCGATGGTGGCCATGACCGGCCAGATGTTGCGCCGCACGTCGGGGCCGCCGGTGGCCGAGTCCTCGTCGGCGGCCGTGACCAGCGCCTGCAGCGCCAGGCCGAGTGCCGCGCCCCGGTCGAGCGTGTCGCGGAAGCCGAGCTTGATCACGGTGGCGGCGTGCAGGCCGCCGGATCCGGAGGTGGCGTAGTCGTTCTCTTCGTACCGACCGCCGGTGATGTCGTACTGGAACAGCCGACCGGACCGCCGGCGGGTGTCGTACCCGGCGAAGATCGGCACCACGGCCAGCCCCTGCATGGCGGCCGGCAGGTGGTTGCGGACCATGGCCGAGAGCTGGTTGGCCTTGCCCTCCAGCGACAGGGGCCAGCCTTCGACCTTCTCGTAGTGCTCGAGCTGGAGCTGGAACAGCTTCACCATCTCCATGGCCGGGCCGGCCGCTCCGGCGATGGCCACGCCCGACCAGCGGTCGGCCGGGAACACCTTCTCGATGGAGCGGTGGCTGATCAGGTGGCCGGACGTGGCCCGACGGTCGCCGGCCATGACCACGCCGTCGGCGTAGCGGATGGCCACCACGGTGGTGCCGTGGGTGACGGCCCCGGCGCTGCCCACGGGGGCCGATGGCGCATCGGGGACCAGGCCCTGTCGGCGCAACAGGGCGGCGAAGTCGGGCCCGGGATCATCGCCGGGCGAGAAGGTGGGGATCTGCACCCCGGGGAGGGTAGCCGCACCCAGGAAGGGTGCGGTCGGGCGGACCGCAGGGAACGAGGAGCCCTACTCCCCGCCCTTCTGGACGTACGAGCGGACGAAGTCCTCGGCGTTGGACTCCAGGACCTCGTCGATCTCGTCGAGGAGGTCATCGATGTCGGCCTTGAGCTTGTCGCCGGCCTCGGAGACGGCGGGCGCCTCGGTGACCTCCTCGGTCTCCCGGGCGGGGGCCGGCTTGCGCTTCTGTTCACGTTCAGCCATGTCGCACCTCCTTCAGCTCCATCAGGCGGATCATCCTGCTCCACTCAACCTAGCGAGCAGGTCGGCGGGATCGGTGCTTTGCTCGACCAGGGTACCGACGTGGGCCTTGGTGCCCCGCAGGGGTTCCATCATCGGCACCCGGCGCAGCACGTCGCCACCCGTGTCGAACACCAGGGAGTCCCAGTTGGCTGCCACCACGGCGTCGCCCCAGCGCTGCAGGCACCGGCCCCGGAAGTAGGCGCGGGTGTCGTCGGGGGGCTCGGTCATGGCCGCCTCGACCTCGGCGTCGTCCGTGAGGCGTCGCAGGCCGGCCCGGGCCGCCAGCGATCGCTCGGGCCGGAGGTCGTGGTACTGGAGGGCCAGGGCGGCGAGCCGCTGGTCGGCCCAGTCCAGCCCGTGGCGGTCCTGGTAGGCCGTCAGGATGCGGTGCTTGGCCACCCAGTCGAGCCGGTCGGCGAGGGAGGAGGGGTCGGTCTCCAGGCCGGTGAGCACCTCTTCCCACTGGTCGAGCACCAGGGCCGCCGCCGGGCCACCCACCAGCTCCAGCCCGTGCTCGTCGGCCCAGGCCCTGGCCGCGGCCAGCAGCTCCCACTGCACGGCGAGGGCCGTGACCGAGGTGCCATCGACCAGCTCCAGGACGGAGCGGAGCGTGAGGTCGTAGGACACCTGGCGCATGGCCTGCACCGGTGACCGGAAGGCGGCGATGGCGGGCAGCGCGTCGTCTTCGACCATGGCCAGCACGAACGAGGTGGTGCCCACCTTCAACAGCGTGGCGGTCTCCGAGCAGTTGGCGTCGCCGGTGATCACGTGCAGCCGTCGGTACTTCTGGGCGTCGGCGTGGGGCTCGTCGCGCGTGTTCACGATGGGCCGCTTGAGGGTGGTCTCCAGCCCCACCTCCGCCTCGAAGAAGTCGGCGCGCTGGGTGAGCTGGTAGGGCACCTCGGCCACGCCCAGACCGGGTGCCTCCGATCCGACCTTGCCGCTCCCGGTGTAGATCTGGCGGGTCACGAAGTGGGTGGTGGCCGCAGCCACGATCCGACCGAACGGCACCGACCGGGCCATCAGGTAGTTCTCGTGGCAGCCGTACGAGTTGCCCTTGCCGTCGGAGTTGTTCTTGTAGATCACCAGCTCCGACCCCTCGGGCAGGAACCGGGACGCAGCCGTCATGGAGCGCTGCAGGATCCGCTCCGCGGCGCGGTCGTACCGCACCACCGAGAGCGGGTCGGCACACTCGGGGGTGGCGAGCTCGGGGTGGGCGTGGTCGACGTAGTACCGCGCACCGTTGGTGAGGACCGCGTTCACCAGGTGGGTCTCCACCTCGGGCGGCTGGGCCGGTCCGGACGCGCCCCGGGCGTCGTTGCCGGGCATCTCGTCCTCGAAGTCCCAGCCGACCTTGGGGGCGGCCGCGTGGTCGCGCTCCAGTTCGGAGAGGTACGCGTTGATCAACAGCGACGAGGCCGTGACCGGGTTGGACTCACCGGGTCCGCGCTGGACGATGCCGTACTCGGTCTCGATCCCCAGCACCTTGTGCAACGCCATGCGCGGCACCCTACCGGTCGCCACCCGACGGCCCGACCCGCCGATTCCCACCTGTCACCACCCCAGGGGGTCAGGACGGGGACCTGCGTTCGAGGTGCCATCGACCAGCGCCATGTGCCACCATCCGGTCCTCGCCGTCTCGTCCGATCGGAACGCCCGTGATCCTTCTCGCCATCCTCCTCTGGGGCATGTTGTCCGGCTGGCTCGCCAACCTCATCCTGGGTGGCAGCTCCCGTCCCGACGACTGGGGGCCGCTGCTGGTGGCCGGCCTCGCCGGCTCGTTCGTGGGGGGCATGGTCCTGAACCTGATCACCGGCAACGGTCTCGACCTGGCGCCGAGCGGCCTCATCGGCACCGTGCTGGGCGCCGTCATCGTGCTGGCGGTGTGGAACGCCGCCAGCCGCCGGAAGGGCTGACCCCGTGGTGGCCGGCCCGCAGGCGCCGTCGGTCGACGGGACCACCATCGACGACCGACGGGAGGTCGGCCGGTCCCGGCGCGCGGCAGTGCCCCGATCCTCGTTGGCCGAGCTGGTCGTACCCACCCGTGACCCCGTGGCCGCGGTGCTCGCCGACGACACGGGGCGTGACGCCGATCTGGTTCCGGTTCGCCACCACCGCATGTCAGCCTCGGCGTTCACCTTCTACCGGGGGTCCGCCGGCCTGATGGCCGGGGACCTGGCGGCCGGTACCAGCACGGGACTCACCGTCCAGCTCTGTGGCGACGCCCACCTCTCCAACTTCGGCTTGTTCGCCACGCCGGAGCGTCGCCTCACCTTCGACCTGAACGACTTCGACGAGACCCACCCGGGTCCGTGGGAGTGGGACCTCAAGCGCCTCGCGGCCAGCGTGCACCTGGCCGCGGCCGCTGCCGGGCACACCCCGGAGGAGATCGAGCGCAGCGTGCGCTCGTCGGCCCAGGCCTACCGGCGCCGCATGGCGTTGTACGCCGAGACCCGCACGCTCGATGTCTGGTACGACGCCGTCGACCTGGACACGTCGCTGCCGTCGGTCCGACGGGCCGAGAACCGTCGGATCCTGGAGGGCGTGATGGACCGGGCCCGTCGGCGCACCGGCGAGCGGGCCGCGGCCCGTCTCACCGAGCCCGGGCCCGAACCGGGAACCATCCGGTTCCGCAGCGACCTGCCGCTCATGTGGCGTCTCGTCGACGAGGCGGGCACTGGCGACCGCGAACGCGACCTCCAACGACTCGATGCCGTCATGGCCCGCTACCGGCGCACGCTGTCGCCGGAGCGCGCCGCCCTGCTCGGGCAGTTCCGCACCGTCGACATCGCCCGCAAGGTGGTGGGCGTGGGCAGCGTGGGCACGCGTTGTTGGATCGTCCTGCTGCAGGGACCACAGGGTGCCGACGACGTGGTGATCCTGCAGGCCAAGGAGTCCGGGTCCTCAGCACTCGAGCCGTTCACGGCGCCGTCGGGGTTCGCCACCAACGGTGAGCGGGTGGTGCGCGGGCAACGCCTGATGCAGGCGGCAGGCGACCCGTTCCTCGGGTTCACCGAACCCGAGGACGACGCCGCCGACGCCTACGTGCGCCAGCTCTGGGACATGAAGGGCTCCATCGAAGCCGACACCCTCGGCTCCAAGGCGCTGGAGGGCTACGCCCGGCTCTGTGGCGCGGTGCTCGCCCGGGCTCACGCCCGCAGCGGCATGGCCCCCGAGATCTCGGGGTACCTGGGGCGCAAAGGCAAGGCCGACCGCGCCCTGGTCGAGTTCGCCCGCCGGTACGCCGCGGTGGCCACCGAGGACCACGAGCAGTTCACCCAGGCGATCGCCGACGGCCGGGTGGACGCCCGGCCCGACCGCACCGTCTGACCGGCCCGGTGACCCCGGCCGCGCTGCTCGGACCGGCTCCTACAGGTACTGCCCGGTGGCGACCCGCTCGATGGACCGTCCGCCGGCGGGTTCGGCGTCCTCGCCCCGCTTGATCAGAGTGCGGATGTAGACGATCCGCTCGCCCTTCTTGCCCGAGATCTTGGCCCAGTCGTCGGGGTTGGTGGTGTTGGGCAGGTCCTCGTGCTCCTTGTACTCCTGGTGGATGGAGGCCAGGAGGTCGTCGGTGCGGATGCCGATGGGACCACCGGCGATCTGGCGCTTGATGGCCAGCTTCTTGGCCCGGCGCACGATGTTCTCGATCATGGCGCCCGACGCGAAGTCCTTGAAGTACATGACCTCCTTGTCACCGTTCTGGTAGGTGACCTCGAGGAACTGGTTCTCCTCGTCGGCCCGGTACATCTCGTCCACCGTGGTCTCGATCATGGCCCGCACGCACTTCTCGGGGTCTCCCCCGCCGAGGTCGCGCACCTGGTCGGCGTCGAGCGGCAGGGTGGTGGTGAGGTAGCGGGAGAAGATCTGGGCGGCCGACGCCTCGTCGGGACGTTCGATCTTGATCTTCACGTCGAGTCGCCCGGGCCGGAGGATGGCGGGGTCGATGAGGTCCTCGCGGTTGGAGGCGCCGATCACGATCACGTTCTTGAGGGTCTCCACGCCGTCGATCTCGGCGAGGAGCTGGGGCACGATGGTGGACTCCATGTCGGAGCTGATGCCCGACCCGCGGGTGCGGAACATGGAGTCCATCTCGTCGAAGAACACGATGACCGGCCAGCCCTCCTCGGACTTCTCCCGGGCCCGCTGGAACACCAGGCGGATCTGGCGCTCGGTCTCGCCGACGTACTTGTTGAGCAGCTCGGGGCCCTTGATGTTGAGGAAGTAGCTCCGGGCGTGCTCGTCGCCGGACACCTCGGCCACCTTCTTGGCGAGCGAGTTGGCCACGGCTTTGGCGATGAGGGTCTTGCCGCAGCCGGGCGGCCCGTAGAGCAGGATGCCCTTGGGCGCCGGCAGCTTGTACTCGGCGAAGAGCGCGGCGTGGACGAAGGGCAGTTCCACGGCGTCGGCGATCTGTTCGATCTGGCCGTCGAGGCCACCGACGTCGTCGTAGGAGATGTCGGGCACCTCCTCCAACACCAGCTCCTCCACCTCGGGGCGGGCGAGCTTCTCCAGGATCAGACCCGAGCGGCTGTCCATGAGCACGGTGTCGCCGGCTCGCACGGTGCCGGCCAGATCGGGGCCGATGAACTCGCACACCCGTTCCTCGTCGGCCCGCCCGACCACGAGCACCCGTCCCGATCCCATGTTGTCCTTGACCGTGACGACCTCGCCGGTGAGGTCGTGGCCCCGGGACAGGATCACGCTGAAGGACTCGTTGAGGGCCACCTCGTCGCCGCGCTTGAGCGTGTGCAGCACCTCGGGCATGGCCGCCACCCGCATCTTGCGGCCGCCGGAGTACACGTCGACGGTGTCGTCGTCGTTGGTGGCCAGCACGGTGCCGTAGGCGGCGGGCGGCTGGGTGAGCTTGTCGACCTCTTCGCGGAGGGCGGCGATGTGGTCGCGCGCCTCGCGCAGGGTGTAGGTGAGCTTCTCGTTCTGGCTCACGGCCTGCTGGAGCTGGCCCTTGGTCTCGAGCAGTCGCTCCTCGAGGGTGCGGACCCGCTTGGGGGCGTCCTGGAGCCGCTTGCGCAGGTTGACCACCTCGTCCTCGAGGGTGGCGGCCTGCTCCCGGAGCTCGGCGAGCTCGGCCTCCTGCTCGCTCAGCGGCTGCTTCGCTTCGTCATCGCGCACGGAAGCCCTCCCTGGCTCGGGCCCGGTCGACGGGCGACTCGTTGGCGACGCTACACCCGCCCCTCCGGGATGCAACGCACCCCCCGGACGCTTCACGGAGGCGAAACATCCCGATCATCCGGGCCGCTCCCCGGGCATCGTGCGATGGTGCCAGACGACCTCGTCAGGCGCGTCCTCGGTGGTGCCGACGACCTCGTCGGGCGCGTCCCTCGCTGAAGCCCGACCACCTCCCCGCCACGTGTTCGGGGTGGCCGGGGCGCGCCCGGTTGTGACGTACGACCACGGCTCCACCGGGATCGGCGCCACCTGCAGGTTCGGTTCGCCGCGATGGGTCCGCTACGCTCCGCGTCACGGCCAACCCCACGTTCGCCCCGATCGGGCGACGCGAACCACGAGAGAGGCAACCGCACCATGAAGGTCTGGATCGACCAGGATCTCTGCACCGGCGACGGGCTCTGCGAGGAGATCGCTCCCGACGTCTTCACCCTCCTCGACGATGGTCTCGCCTACGTCAAGGAAGGCTCCAAGGTCTTCTCCGACCCGGGCGGCGCCGAGGGCCTCGCCAACGTGCCGGCCGGCCAGGAAGAGGCCACCATCGAGTCCGCCGAGGAGTGCCCCGGCGAGTGCATCTTCATCGAGGTCTGATCGCCGGCCCTCCGGGGCGCGTCCACACCTGAACCAGCTCGAACGACGGGGCCCACGGGCCCCGTCGTTCCGCGTCCGGGCCCCACCCCGATGCCCGGTCTCCCGACCCGGCGATGCCCGAACGTGGTTCCGCGGTCAGCCCGTCTTCGGTCCGACGTCGGTCATACGTCGATCCGATGTCAGTCCGACGGGAGCAGGCGGGCGTGGGTGAGGAAGCCGGTGTGGGCCACCATGCGGTGGTCGGGCCGCACCGACATGCCGTCGATGTTCCAGCCCCGCTGCAGCACCTCGATCGTCTCGGCCAGCTCGAAGCTGCTGTCCACCAGCCGCTCGCGGAACTGCACGGCCTGGATGATCGTGGGGGTGTAGGCCAGGATGATCCCCCCCGGGTGCAGGGCCTTCTCGGCATGACCCACCACCTGCCAGGGCTCGGGCAGGTCCAGCACCACCCGGTCGAGGTTCTCCTCGTCGATGCCCTCGTAGCAGTCACGCTCCTCCACCCGGTAGCGCTCGGTGAGCTCGGTGCCGCCGAAGGCCGCCACGTTCTTCTGGGCCCGCGCCGCGAAGTCGGCCCGGAGCTCGTAGCCGGTGATCACCGCGCCGGCCCGCAGCATCGTCATGGAGAGGGCGCCCGAACCCACGCCGGACTCCAGGACGCGGGCACCGGGGAAGATGTCGGCCAGCATCAGGATCGGGCCGAGGTCCTTGGGGTAGATCACCTGGGCGCCGCGGGGCATCTTCAACACGAAGTCGCTGAGCGTGGGCCGGAAGGTGGTGAACGTGGCCCCGCGCGACGACCGGACCACCGCGCCCTCCGCCTGACCCACGATGTCGGCGTGGTGCAGGAAGCCGGAGTGGGTGTGGAACTCGCCGCCCTCCTCCAGGGTCACCAGGTAGCGGCGCTTCTTGCGGTCGATGAGGAGGATCTCCTCACCCACCCGGAAGCGTCGGTCCGGCGCGGCATCGGTCACAGCGGGATTCCTTTCGAGGTCAAGGTGACGGGCTGGGCTCCCGCCGACTTCTCGATGAGCCGGCAGAAGGCGCAGACGTCCGACGTGGTGGGGGCGCCGCACCGTTCGCAGACACCGAGCACGGCGGTGCCCTCACCCTCGGGATCACCATCGGCCGGGGCGGCGTCGGCGAAGCGGGCGGAGGCCCGGGCCAGGAAGCCGAAGTAGAAGTCGTGCTTGGAGCCGGGCGAGCGGGCCTCGATCTCGTTGAGCGACTCCTTGTAGCCGAGGTGCTTGTTGCCCACGGCCATGGGGCACTCCTCCACGATGTAGTCGATGCCCCGGAGCACGCAGTAGGCCGCCATCTCCCGTTCGCCCAGGCGCACCAGTGGCTTCACCTTTCGGGGGAACCCGGGGCGGGCCGGCAGCACGGGGAGCTGGCGGGCCAGGTACTCGGTCTGCCAGCGGAGGGTGTTGCCGAACAGCACGGCGGCTTCGTCGTCGAGGTTGTGGCCGGTGGCCACCGCGTCGTAGCCACCGTCGAGCGCGGCCTTGTCGAACAGGTGGCGCTTGGACAGCCCGCAGGCCGAGCACGGCACGCGGCGGGTGACCTTGGCCGCGGTGGGCACGTCGATGTCGTAGTCGGCGCGGAGGTCGACCTGGTGGAGGGTGAGGCCCCGTTCCTCGGCGAAGGCCCGGACCATCTGCCCGGACCGGTCGCTGTAGCCGCCGATGCCCAGCCCGATGTAGAGCCCGTGGGCCTCGTAGCCCAGCTCGACCAGGATGTCCCACAGGGCCAGGCTGTCCTTGCCGCCCGACACGGCCACCAGCACCCGGTCGCCGGGGGCCAGCATGGCGAACTCGTCGATGGCCTTGGCCGTCTGGTCCCGGCACAGCCGCAGGAAGTGGTCGATGCAGAAGTTGGCGTTGTGCCGGCGGATGTCGATGACCGCCGGCTCGCGGCACACCCGGCACTTCACGCCGCGCCCCCGGAGATGACGGGGCGGATCTCCACCTCGTCGTCGTCGGCGAGCATGGCGTCACCCGGCACCAGCGTGCCACCACGGATCACGAGCACGGACTCCCGGTTGAGGTCGAGGCGCCGGAGGAGGGCCACGATGCTCACGGGCCCGTCGACCTCGAGGGTGCGGGTGGGGTTGCGGAGGTGCACCTTCACCGCCCCATCCTGCCCGCCTCGCCCACCAACCCCGAAACCCTCGGGCCCGCTCCGGACCCGGGTACGCCCTGTCGGGTGGCTCAGCGCCGCCGGGCGCGGGCCTTGAGGTCGGCTCGGGTGAGGATGGCCTCGCCCGACGTGCGGGACCGGCGGGCCTTGCGCCCCTTGGGTGGCCGTGCGTCCTGCACCTGGCGGGCCTTACGGGCCTTGCGGCCCTTGCGGCTCAGCTGCTGGTCGGCCGCGGGGGCCGAGACGATGGTGGCCACCCCGTTGGCGATGGTCATGCGGTCGCCGGGGCGCAGCGTCTCGCGCAGCAGGATCTCGGGTTGGCGCTGGGCCAGGCCCCGCACCTTGCGGAGGGTCCACAGGCCGGTGCCCACGTAGAACCACCCCCGGTTGCCGCCGAACACACCCCGGTTGACACCGAGGCGCTCGACGGTGCGGAGCAGCCCGCCCCCGCCGGCGAGACCGCGAGCTCTGCGTCGGGCCATCAGTAGCGCCGGACCTCGATGACCGTGGTCTTCTTGCGCCCGCGGCTGCGGCCCAGCAGGAACACGCCCAGCACCACCGCGGCCGCCACCACCGCGCCCACGGCCACGGCCGTGCTCTTGGCGGCGTCGGCCCGGTCGTCGACGTCGGAGGTGAGCTGCCGGAACTTGGCCTCGAGGTCGTCCCGGGTGATCTTCTGCGGTTCGGCCACCGTGGTGGCTCCCTTCTGGGCGGGGGTCACCGGGGGGCCTCGTCGTCCTTGAACGGCCGCTTGATGGCGGCGGCGGAGAGCCCCGCGCCGACCAGGGCGAACACGAACGCGGCGAGGTGGGGCACGTAGTCCCAGCTCCCGGTCAGATGGGCGTCGGTCTCGGTCTGCAGGCCCCGGAGGATGGCGAGCGATCCGAAGAGCAGACCGAGCGTGAGCAGGATGGCCCCGGGCAGGCCCCACATGAGGAACCTCCCGATGGACTTGAGCGGATCGACCGTCTCCTGCTTGGCGTAGCTCTTGATCAGCTCCCAGAGGTCGGTGAGGATCTCGCCGGTGCCCTTCTGCTGCGTCTGGCTCGCACCCGGTGGTGCCACGTGTCCTCCTGTTTGGACCTGAGCGGACAGGTCACCCGTCGTCGCGTCGATGTTGATCGGACCTCGGCTGGCGCCTCGGTAGAGCCACCGTGCTTGTCTGGTCGTCTCGCCTGTCGGCGCGCCTCCTGGAAGTCCGAACGGCACTTCCTATCGGGCGCCCGCCCTCGGTGCAAGGACCGTCGGGTCCTCAGCCCGGTAGGTCGGTGGTGGGCGCCAGCCCGGGAAACCACAGCGTGAACCCGGGGGCCCCGGCCAGGCAGGCGCTCACCGCTACCTCGGGGTGGTCCTCGAACGCCCGGAGCGACGCCTCGAGGGCAGGTGCGAGCAGGCCGGCGAGGGGCACGGCCGCCAGCGCCGCGGACTGCACCACGTACGACCCCACCGGGGCCACGAGCGGCTCGCCGGGGGTGTCGTCGCAGGCCTGCTCGTACTGGCCGAGGAGGGCACCGAGGAAGTCCTGACCGCGGCGGGGGTCCTCGGCCTGGGGACCGTTGGCGATGTAGGCGAAGGTGGCGGTGCGGCCGTCGGACATGGTGACGAAGCCGGCCAGGGCGGTGACGCTGTTGAGCGAGCCGGTCTTGGCCCGCAGGCGACCCTGGGCCGGGGTGCCCAGGAAGCGGTCCCGCAGGGTGCCGCTGCGGCCGGCCACCGGCAGGCGCGAGCCGATGGCCCCGTCGACGCCGCCGGAGGTGACGAGGGCACCCACCAGGGCATCGCACGAGGTGTGGTTGGTGCGGTCCAGGCCCGAGCCGTCGGCCATCACCGTGCCGGCGGTGGGCACGCCCAGCTCCCCCGCCCGGGCCACGATGGCCGCCGTGCCGGCCGCGGTGCTGCCGCCGGTGCCCGCCTGCACCCCCAGCTCCTTGGTCAGCAGCTCGGCGGTCCCGTTGTCGCTCTCCTCGAGCATCTGGCGGACCACGTCACCCAGGGGCGCCGAATCGATGGCGGCCAGCTCGCCAGCGCCGGGCGGGGCGGGTCCGAGGGCCACACCGCCGTCCACCGCCACGCCCCGGGCGAACAGGAGGGCGTTGAGCTGTTCGGCGGCGTGGAGGGCGGGGTCGTCCACCCGTCGACGCACCGGGGCGTCGTCGGAGCCCTCGGCCGGCAGGTCCAGGCGGAAGCCGTCGTCCACGGTGAGGGCCCCGAGGGGCCCCACCTGGTTCTCCCTCTGGTAGCGCTCGGGCCAGCTCGGCACGGTGCGGAGGGCGTCGTAGCGGGTGTCGTCGGCCACGATCCGCCCGGTCACGCGCCGGACCCCGCCGGCCACCAGCGCGTCGGCCAGGGCATCGAGGAAGGTGAGCGGCTGCTCGGCCGTGCGACGCACGAAGGCGTAGGTGGCGGTGGTCAGGAGCGGGTCTCCCCCACCCACCAGCGCCACGTCGCCCGTGACCACACCGTCGACCGGGGCCGGGCCCAGCACCCGGGTGCGGAAGCGGTGGTCGGCGCCCAGCCGGTCGAGCGCCACCTGGCCCACGACCACCTTCTGCGTGGATGCCGGGACGAGGGCGCGGTCGGCCTGGTGGCGGAACACGGTGGCCCGGGCGATGTCGACGCGCAGGCAGCTCTCGGGCGGCGACAGCGCCACCACACCGTCGAGACCGGTGAGCAGGGCCGGGTCCACGGCCACCGGAAGGGCGGTGCCACCGGGCGTGGTGGTGGTCGCCGGGTCGTCGGACTGGGCCGAGGTGCCCGGGTGGGCGCTCCCGGCGCCCGCGGGGGTGGACGGTCCGAGCACCGGCTGCAGCGCGGCCAGGCCCAGCGCCAACGCGGCGAGCCCGACCCGGACGGCGAGGTCACCACGGCGGTGCATCGGTCGGTGCATCGGACGGTCCATCGGGTGGCGGGTGACGGTGGGGCTCGGGATCGGAGCCTCAGCCCACCGGCAGGCCGCGGGCCTGGCGCCAGCGGCTGTAGGACCAGGCGTGGGCCAGGGCGGTCACGGCCCGGTTGGCCGACGGGTAGCAGAGGCGGCCGGTGGCGCGCACCGCTGCGGGGCCGGCGTTGGCGGGGTCGGTCACGGCCAGTTCGGTGGCCACCAGGACCGGCTTGCCGGTGGCGGCCGACACCTCGGCGGCGGCCGCGGCGTAGCGGGCGTCCTGGCGTTCGTGGAAGTCGACGATCCGCTCCAGGCCGTGGTCGGGGTAGAAGGGCCCGTTGCGCATGAGCCGGGCCTGGTTGGCCTGGATGCCGATGCCCAGTTGGATCACGGCGTCGACGTCGGGGTGCCCGGCCACCATCTGGAGCACCTCGGGGATGGTGTCGCGGGTCTCGCCGCCGGCCAGGTCCACCGGGTTGTTGCGGCTCCAGCGGGGAGGGAGCTTGGTGTCGATCTGGGCCAGCAGGTCGGCCGGCAGGGCGAGCAGTTCCAGGTCGGTGCCGGCCAGGGCGTCGGCGGCCACCACGCCCCAGCCGCCCACCGTGGTGAGCACCACCACCCGTGGCCCCTGGGGCAGGGGCTGGGTGGCGAACGTGGCGGCGGCCTCGAACGCCTCCTCCACGGTGGCGGCCCGGGTGATGCCGGCCTGGCGGGCCGCACCCTGGAACACCCGGTCGTCGGTGGCCAGCGAACCGGTGTGGCTGGCCGCGGCGCGCTGGCCGCCGGCGGTGGCCCCGCCCTTCACCAGCACCAACGGCTTGTGCTCGGTGACCGAGCGCATCCGCGCCAGGAACGCCCGTCCGTCGTCGATGCCCTCCACGTACGCCAGTCCCACGTGGGTCTCCGGGTCGGAACCGTAGAACTCCAGGTAGTCGGCCACGGTGGTGGCGGCCGCGTTGCCGGCGCTCACGGCCCGGCTGATGCCCACGCCGGTCTGTACGGCGTAGTTCTGGAACGACGACACGAAGTTGCCGGACTGGCTGGCCACCCCGATGTGGCCGACGGGCGGGTACGGCGCCACGATCTGGGCGCACAGCTTGGACGGCGGGGACACCACCCCCTGGCCGTTGGGGCCGGCGAGCAACAGGCCGAGCGACCGGGTCTGGGCCACCAGCGCGTCCTGGGCCTGGCGGCCGGCCTCGTCGGCTTCGCCGTAGCCCGCCGACGTCACGAACACGGCCTTCACGCCCTTGGCCGCCGCCGCCTCGATGATGGCGGGGTTCGCCGCAGCCGGGGTGCAGCACACGAGGAGGTCGGCGCTGCCGTCGGGGATCTCCGACACGTCGGCAACCGTCTGGATGCCCAGCACCTCGGCCCGGTCCCGGTTGGTGGCGGCCACGGTGCCTTCGTAGCCGGCGGCCAGCAGGTTGTGGAGGGTGACGAACCCGAACTTGCCGGGGTGGGTGGAGGCGCCGGCCACCACCACGCCGGTCGGGTCGAACAGGGCCCGGAAGCCCGCCTCCCGGGTGGCGGCATCGGCCCTCCCGGCACGGTCGGCGGACGGGGCCGGGGCCTCGTCGGCCAGCTCCACCAGGGCGTCGACGGCGATCGGCCGGCCGTCGACCACGATCAGGGGGTTGAGGTCCGCGGACACGATGCGGGGTTCGGCCTCGGCCGCGGCCGACAGGGCCGAGATGACATCGACCAACGCCTGGCGGTCCACGGCCGGCTCGCCGCGGAACGGGCCGAGCAGCGCCTGGATGGCCAGGTCGTCGATCATCTCCGCGGCGTCGACCGCGGTGACCGGCACCGGCCGGATGGACACGTCGGCCACCGCTTCGGCCAGGATCCCACCCACGCCGATCATCACCGTGGGGCCGAACTGGGGGTCGGTGGCCAGGCCGGCGATGAGCTCCCGGTTGCCCTGGAGCATGGGGGCCACGAGGAGCGTCACCGCGCCATCGTCGGGGGTGGCGGCCGCCAGCAGGTCGGACCCGGCGGCGCGCACCGCGTCGGCGTCAGCGAGGCGCAGCCGCACCAGGCCCCGTTCGGTCTTGTGGGCGATGGCGTCGCCGTTGAGCTTCACCACCACGGGGAAGCCCAGCTCGGCCGCGGCCGCCGCCGCCTCCTCGGCCGTGGCCACCACCCGCTCCGGGGCGAAGGGCACCCCGTGCCCGCTCAGCAGCGCCTTGGAATCGGCCTCGCTCAGCGTGCGTCCCGGTGGGGTGGTCGAGGCGTGGTCCGGCGTCGGCAGCGACATGGCCGCCGAGGGTAGAGCAGCCGGCCGCCCACCCGGTGGTCGAGCGTCGCCCGGCCGACCTCCGCGCCGGCTCAGGCCGAGAGGTTGCGGTGGTCGCGGGCGCGGGCGAGGGCCGACCCGAGGTGGGCCAGGCCCTGTTCGATGATGACGTCGACCGGCTGGGGGCGGGCGATGAGGTAGCCCTGGGCGGCGTCGATGCCGAGGGACGTCACCACCTCCAGCTCCTCCACGGTCTCGACCCCTTCGGCCACCAGGTGGAGGCCCAGTCGGTTGGCCATGGTCACCATGGCCTCGGTGATGATCCGGGTGTCGGGATCGTGCAGCAGGGCCTGGGTGTAGGTGGTGTCCACCTTGAGCCCGTCGATCGGGTACCGGCGCAGGTGGCCCAGCGACGAGTAGCCGCTGCCGAAGTCGTCGAGGGCGAGGGCCACGCCGGCGTCGCGCAGGCTTCGCAACGCCCGGTCGACCTCGTCGCGGGGGTCGATGAACACCGTCTCGGTGAGCTCCAGGGTGATGTCGGCCGGGTCGATGCCGCTGTCGGCGATGATGGCGATGGTGCGGGCGGCGTAGGCGCGGTCGAGGAGTTGTCGGCCCGACACGTTGATCGACACGCGCAGGGAGCCCGTCCCCGCCTCCGCCGCCCGGATCCGACCGAGGGCGTCCAGGGCGGCGCGCAACACGTGATCGCCGAGCGCCAGGATCAGGCCGGACTCCTCGGCCATGGGGATGAACTCCGCCGGATCCGTCGAGCCCCAGCGGGCCAGCGCTTCGAACCCGCGGACCTGGCCCGTGTCCACAGCCACGATGGGCTGGAGGTGCACGCCGAGCGACCCGTCGCCGATGGCCCGGCGCAGCGAGGTCTCGACGGTGAACCGACGCTGGGCCCGCTGGCGCAGGGTGTCGTCGAACACCGAGGCGCAGGCGCGACCCCGACGCTTGGCCTCGTACATGGCGGCGTCGGCGTCCCGCAGCAGGCCCTCCGGGTCGAGGACGCCTGGATCGGAGAAGGCGACCCCGATGCTGGCGGTGAGGTGGGCGCCAATGTCGGGCACCCGGACCGCCTCGATCCGCCGGAGCAGGTCGTCGGCCAGGGCCATGACCCGGCCGCGGTCGGCACCGTCGCCCACCACCACGAACTCGTCGCCGCCGAACCGGGCCAGCAGCACCGGCTCGGTGATGTCCATCAGGGTCTCGGCGACCGCGGCCAGGAGTCGGTCGCCGGCCCCGTGCCCGAGCCCGTCGTTGACGATCTTGAGGTTGTCGATGTCCACGAAGAGCACCGCCACGGGCTCGCCGGCCTCCCGCCGCTGCTCGAGGTGTTCGAGCAGGGCGAGGCGGTTGGGCAGACCGGTGAGGTGGTCGAGCCGGGCCTGGTTGGCCAGCGCCCGGGCGTGGGTGCGCTCGCTGGTGACGTCTCGCATGATGATCCCGAAGTAGACCTCGTCGGGATCGCCGCTGGCCACGGGCGTGACGGTGGTGGCCAGCACGTGGACCTCGCCGTCCGCCAGTCGCAGCTCCAGGTCGCCGGTCCACCGTCGCAGCCCGCGCAGCGACGGCTCGATCTCGGCGTTGCCCAGCGCCTGCATGGCCCGGCCGGCGTAGGTGGCCAACGGCACACCGAGCTGGAAGTTGGGGATGAGCCGGGTGGCGGTCTGGTTGGCGAACAGCACCCCTCCGCCCAGCCGACCGACCATCACCAGGTCGTCCACATCGTCCAGCACCTGGACCAGGCGCTCGTGGGACCGACCGGTCTGGCGACTCACCTCCTCGGACTCGATCTGGTGCTCGATGTCTCGCAGTTCGGTGACCACGGCCCCAACCGCCGGGTCGCTCAGCGCGTTCCAGCTGATGGCCTCGAACCAGCGCCAGGTGCCGTCGCCGTGGGAGAGCCGCACCCGCCAGGGATCGGAGCGCTGCGGCAGCTGGAGCATGGCCTGCCACTGGGCGAGGGCGCCGGCCATGTCGTCGGGGTGCACCAGAGCGGCGAGCGAGGACCCGACGAGGGTGTGGACCGGCCGGCCGAGCAGGTCGGCCACGTTCAGGGTGGCCCCCTCCACCACGGCCTCCCGGCTGAGCTGCACCCGGAAGGTGGTGCCCTCCTGCACCCAGGTGGGCACGATGGGTCCACCCTCGGGTGGAGCGTCGGGCTCGTCGCCGTCGGCCGGCTGGAGGCTCACCACCATGGCGTCGATCAGTTCGGCGCCGATGAGGTCGATCAGCACCGCGTCGTACCAGCCGGGTGGAGCCTCACCGCCCGTCTCGGTCACCGCCGGTTCGACCAACAACACCCGGGTCCGGCCCACCCGTTCGGGGCTGCGCGCCGCGGTGAGCCAGGCCTGGTGGAGCCGGGTGTGGTGGGCGGGGTCCACGTAGCCCAGCGGGTGTTCGTCGCTCACGATCCAGTGCACGCCGGGCAGCCGCTCGGCCAGCGACGGGCTGGGCGGGGCGGTCACCCCCACGCGGCGCAGGCAGCGGGCCACCGTCCCGGCGGCGATGGCGTCGAGGGCGTCGAGCGCGGCGTCGAGCCGACGATCCACCGCGTGCAGGTCCAGCCCCAGGTCCACCGGCGCCTGCTCCTCCTCGACCCCCCGGGACATCAGCCATCCACCCATTCGTGGCGACAGCTCGGGGGCGTGGGGGGGACGGACAACGCGACGTCCTTCAGGATCGGGGAGAGCGCGCGCACCCTACCGCCGCAACGCGCCCCGAGCCCGGGGGTCTGGGGCCACCTCATCGAGCGATCGATGCCTGGACCAGGCACCGATCGCTGTGTGGGGTTCCTTCCTCGACCAACCTCACGGCCGACGTGGCGCGTCCACGGTCAGGGGGCGGTGGGACTGAGGGCGACGTGGAAGAGGTTGCGGAGGTGCTGGAGGCGGGCCTCCAGGGCGTCGGGGGCCAGGGGGTCGCTGTCGAGCAGGCCCTCCAGGAACGGGATGTCGCTGAAGTAGCTGAACATCACGCTGTAGCCGGTGAGGAGGAGCTGTTCGGTGTCGACCCGGCGGAACCGGCCGGCGTCCATCTCACGCTCGAACCAGCCCATGGCCCGCAGCAGGAACGGGCGCAGGGCCTGGCCCAGGTCGATGCCCAGGTGGGCGCCACCGTCGAGGGCCTCCCGCCGAACGATGCGCACGAACTCGGGGTTCTCCTGGAAGAACCGGAACCCGGTGGTGATCACCAGGTCCACCTGCTTCCAGCCCTCCATCTGCTCGGCGATGGAGCCCTCGACCCGGGCACCCCACTCCTCCAGGCTGATCCGGAAGACCTCGGCGTAGATGGCTTCCTTGGACGGGAAGTGGTGCAGCAGGCTGGGCCGACGCAGCCCCACGGCCGCCGCGATGTCGTTCAGCGACGTGCCGTCGTAGCCGTGATCGGCGAAGCACCGGCGGGCCTCGACGACGATCGCGTCCCGGGTGGAGAGCGCGGGTCCGGTAGCAGCCATTCCTTGCCACCCTAGATGCGCGGACAGGACCGCCTCGTGGACCAGGTTCGTCCTTCTCCTCGTCTGGCTCCTCAGTCGGCCACGCTCTCCTGCCGCTCCAGCGGCTTCGCCGCGATCCGCTCGGGCCCAGAGCCTCGCCTGTCGGCTCGGCTCCCTGGGCCGGGGTACCGTCGTCGCCATGGAGATCGTCGCCGCCGTGTTCATCGAGAACATCGAGCTCCGCCCCGCCCCGGGCCCGTCCACCCGCATCGACCTCACCGGGGTCCACTTCTCGCTCGCCGCGCCCCAGCCGGTGCCGGTGGAGGTGGAGCCCCACCTGGTGGTGCTGGTGCGCTGCGGGCCCGACGAGGCGGGCACCGGCGCCCTGGAGACGGTCTACCGGCGCAACGGCGAACAGGTGGCCCGCAACGTGCAGCCCCTGCAGGTGGAGCCGGGCAAGTTCGCCTACCGCCTGGTGCGGGCCGAGCTGCACTTCGACGACTACGACACCGTCGAGGCCGAGGTTCGCATCGACCTCGGGCCCACCACCACCGTGCCCTTCACCTTGCTGCCCCCGGCCGGTGAGGCCTGATGCAGGACCCGCCAACGGCCGACGCCGCGGGTTGATGGGGTTCGGGGCCGCCGTCTCCGAGCACCCGCTCGCCACCCACGCGGTGGGCGAGGTGGTGGGCCAGGTGCTCGAACAGGTCGGCCCTGCGCCCGACGTGGCGGTGGTGTTCGCCACCGGCGGCTTCGCCGGCGCCATGGAGGACATCGCCTCCACCGTGCGGGCCACGCTCGCCCCGTCCACCCTGGTGGGGGCCACCGCCGTGTCGGTGCTGGCCGGCGGCCACGAGGTGGAGGACCGCGCCGCGGTGGCGCTGTTCGCGGCCGACTGGGGCGGGCGGCTGCGCACCGGCGCCCGTGGGGCCCGGGCCGTGCGGTTCGATGCCCAGCGCGACGGTGAGGGGTGGCGCCTCCTGGGCAGCGACGACGTCGCCGTTCCCGGCGCCACCCTCCTGCTGCTGGCCGACCCGTTCACGTTCCCCATCGACGGGTTCCTGCACCGCCTCCACCGCCAGGCCCCCGGGGTGCGGGTGGTGGGCGGCATGGCATCGGCGGCCCGGGGTGCCGGCGGCAACCGCCTGGTGGCCGACCAGACCGTGACCGACCGCGGCGCGGTGGGGCTGTTCTTCCCGCCCGGGGTGCCGGTCCACCCGCTGCTGGCCCAGGGCTGCCGGCCACTGGGCGAGGCCCTGGTGGTCACGGCCAGCCGCGGCAACCTGGTGGAGGAGATCGCCGGCCGTCCGGCGCTCGACCGGCTGAACGAGCTGATCGAGGGCGCCGACCACCGAGACCGTGCCCTCATGGGCCACGGGCTCCACCTCGGGCTCGCCGCCCACGAGGCCCGGGAGTCCTTCTACGCCGGCGACTTCCTGGTGCGCACCGTGCTGGGCATGGAGCGCGCCAGCGGGTCGGTGGCGGTGGGGGGCGACGTGCCGGTGGGCACCACCGTGCAGTTCCACGTGCGAGACCCCCAGACCGCAGACGAGCAGCTCCGCTCGGTGCTGGCCGACCAGTCCGGCCGGGCCGCCCTGGTGTTCACCGGCGACGGCCGGGGCCAGGCGCTCTTCGGCGGCCCCCACCACGACGCCGAGGTGGTGCACGAACACGTGGACCGCGGCGCCACCGCCGGCATGTTCTGCACCGGCGAGATCGGCCCGGTGGCCGGCCAGTCGTTCGTCCACGCCCTGGCCACCGCCCTCCTCGTCTTCGAGTAGCCAGCCCGGCCGCGCCGAGCGGACGCGTGTGCCCCCGGCGCCCGCGCAGCCGCCCCCATACACAGTCGAGAAGTGACGGTGCGGCCGCCGACGTGTGTGCACCAGGCGCGTTCCCAGCCGCCCCCCTGCACCGACGATCAGGTGTCGGTGCGGGGGCGGCGGGGTGGGTCAGCCGGCGGCGGGGTCGAGGCTGATCGACTTCTTCTGGAGGTAGGCGTCGACGCCCTCGGGGCCCAGCTCGCGGCCGAGGCCGGAGTCCTTGTAGCCACCGAAGGGGGCGCCGAAGGCCATGCCGAAGTGGTTGATGGTGACCGTTCCGGTGTCCATGCGTCGGGCGATGTCGGCCGCCGCGGCCCCGTCGGCGCCCCACACCGAACCCGACAGGCCGTAGGGCGAGTCGTTGGCGATGGCCACGGCGTCGTCGACGCCGTCGTAGGCGATGACCGACAGCACCGGGCCGAAGATCTCCTCCCGGGCGATGGTCATGTCGTTGGTGACGTCGGCGAACACGGTGGGATCCACGAAGAAGCCGGTGTCGAACGCCGGACGGCCACCACCGGTGGTGACCCGGGCACCCTCGTTCTTGCCCTTGTCGATCAGGCCCAGCACCCGATCTCGCTGTCGGTCGGCCACCAGCGGGCCCACCTGGGTGGCGGGGTCCATGGGGTCGCCCACCACCTGGGCGGCCACGGCCTCGGTGAGGGCGTCGACCACCTCGTCGTAGCGCGAGCGGGAGGCCAGGATGCGGGTCTGGGCCACGCAGGCCTGGCCGTTGTTGAGGATGCCGCCGTCGATGATCCCCTGGACGGTCTGCGCCAGATCGGCGTCGTCGAGCACGATGGCGGCCGACTTGCCGCCCAGCTCCAGGGTGCACGGGCGCAGCAGCTCGCCACACAGGGCGGCGATGCGCTTGCCGGCGGCGGTGGAGCCGGTGAAGCCCACCTTGTCGATCCCCGGGTGGGTCACCAGGTGCTCGCCCACCTCACGGCCGGCGGCCACGATGTTGAGCACGCCCGGGGGCAGACCAGCCTCGGCGAAGATCTCGTGGAGGTCGTACGCGCTCAGCGGTGTCTCGGGGGCGGGCTTGAGCACCACGCTGCAGCCGGCGAGGAAGGCGGGGGCCAGCTTGAGGATGGTCACGAACAGCGGCACGTTCCACGGCACCACCGCGGCGGCCACACCGAGCGGCTCCTTGCGCACCACCACCTGGCCGAACATGCCCGGGCGGGTCTCCTCCAGCTCGAAGGTCTTGCCCAGCTCGGTGTAGTAGTCGAGCACCATGGTGGGGGCGAGCACCTGGCCGAACATGCACCACGAGTACGGGCTGCCCATCTCGGTGGTGATGAGGCGGGTGAGGTCGTCCATGCGGGCCTGGATGCCCTGCGACGCCCGGCCCAGGATCTCGGCCCGCTCGGCCACCGGCATGCGGGACCAGTCGGACTCGAACGCGGTGCGGGCCGCGGCCACGGCCCGGTCGACGTCGGCCGTGGTGCCCTCGGGCACCCGACCGGCCACCTCTTCGGTGAACGGGTTGATCACGTCGATGGTGGCGGAGCCGGCGGGCTCCACGAGCTCGCCGCCGATGTAGAGCCGGTCGTGGACGATCACTGCAATGCACCCCTTGTGCGCTCGTGGTTGGCGGCCGACACCCTATCCCACCGATCTGACGCCGCGTCAGGTCGAACCCCGCGTTCTGGCGTACCTCAGGTCCACCCCCCGGACCTCACGTACGCCAGTTCGGGGTTGGTGAGGTCGTGCCAGGAGGGCCTTGGGAGCGGGTCGGCCCCGACCGGTAGGTTTGGGCCGTCCCCCACCACCCGAGACGAGCCTGGGAATGACCTCGAACGACCTCGACGCACGCGCCATCAACACCATCCGGGCCCTCGCCATGGACCTCCCCGAGCAGGCCCGCAGCGGCCACCAGGGCACGGCCATGGCCCTGGCCCCGTTGGCGCACGTGCTGTGGACCCGGATCATGAACTACGACGCCGAGGCCCCCGAGTGGTTCGACCGGGACCGCTTCGTGCTGTCGGCCGGCCACGCCTCGGTGCTGCTCTACTCCATGCTCCACCTCACCGGCTACGACCTGTCGCTCGACGATCTCCGCGCCTTCCGGCAGTGGGGCTCGCGGACGCCCGGCCACCCCGAGCGGGGTCACACCGCCGGCGTCGAGGTCACCACCGGTCCCCTCGGCCAGGGCGTCGGCAACGGCGTGGGCCTGGGCATCGCCGAGGCCCACCTGCGGGCCCGGTTCTCCGCCGAGCTGTGCGACCACCACACCTTCGTGATCTGCGGTGACGGCGACCTGTCCGAGGGCGTCAGCCACGAGGCGGCGTCGCTCGCCGGCCACCTGGGGCTGGGTCGCCTCGTCGTCATCTACGACGACAACCACATCACCATCGACGGCCCCACCGAGATCGCGCTCACCGACGACGCCGCCGCCCGGTTCCGGGCCTACGGCTGGCACGTGGTGGAACTGGGCGAGGCCGCCAATGACCTCGACGCCCTGGAAGCCGGCATCCGCGAGGCCATGGCCGAAGAGGGTCGTCCGTCGCTCGTGGTGGTGCGCAGCCACATCGGGTTCCCGTCGGAGAAGTTCACCGACAGCCCCAAGGCCCACGGCAACCCCTTCGACGCCGCCGAGATCGCCGCCACCAAGACGGTCATGGGCATGGACCCCGACCAGACCTTCCACATCGCCGACGACGTGGCCGAGCTGTACCGCGCCGCCGGCCGCCGGGGCCGGGAGGCCCGCCTGGCGTGGGAGCAGCGCCTCGCGGCGTGGACCGGCGACCGGGCCGCGTTCGACGCCGCCGTCGCGGGCACCGGCGTCGACGAGTGGGCCAAGGCCCTGCCCGCCTGGGAGGTGGGCGACTCCGTCGCCACGCGGGTGGCCTCCGGCGCCTGCTTCGCGGCCCTCACCGAGACGGTGCCCGGCCTGCTGGGCGGCGGCGCCGACCTGTCGTCCAACACCGGCACGCTCCTTCCCGGGGCCACCGCGTTCAGCGCCACCGAGCCGGCTGGCCGCCAGCTCTTCTTCGGAGTGCGCGAGCACGGCATGGGCTCGATCCTCAACGGGCTCGCCGCCCACGGCGGCACCCTCCCGGTGGGCGGCACCTTCTTCGTGTTCAGCGACTACATGCGGCCCGCGGTGCGCCTGGCCGCGCTGGCCGGCCACAAGGTCATCTACAGCTTCACCCACGACTCCGTGGGCGTGGGCGAAGACGGCCCCACCCACCAGCCGGTGGAGCACCTGGCCTCGCTGCGGGCCATGCCCGGCCTGCGGGTGGTGCGGCCGGCCGACGCCAACGAGACCGCCGCCGCCTGGCGCCAGGCCGTGGAGACCGACGGTCCCACCGCCCTGGTGCTCAGCCGCCAGAACCTGCCGGTGCTGGCCGGCACCGCCGAGGCCCCTGTGCACCGCGGCGCCTACGTGCTGCACGAGATCGGCATCGCCGACGGCGACCTGCCCCACGTGGCCCTGGTCGGCACCGGTTCGGAGGTGTCGGTCTGCCTGGCTGCGGCCGACCTGCTGGTGGCAGACGGGCTGGGCGTGCGAGTGGTGTCCATGCCGTGCTGGGAGGACTTCGACCTCCAGGACGAGGCCTACCAGGCCGAGGTGCTGCCCGCCGAGGTCCCCACCCTGGCTGTGGAGGCCGGCACGTCGTTCGGCTGGGACCGCTGGGCCGACGAGACCGTGGGCATCGACCGCTTCGGCGCGTCGGCCCCCGGTGCGGTGGCCCTGGAGCGGCTCGGCATCAACGCCGAGCACGTGGCCGCCACGGCGCTCGACCTGCTCGACGCGGTGGCACAGGCATGACGCGCCTGCACGACCTCCACGAGGCCGGCGGCCAGAGCCCGTGGCTCGACAACCTCCGGCGGGACTGGCTCCAGAGCGGCGAGCTCGGCCGCTGGGTGGAGCGCGGCGTGCGCGGCGTCACGTCCAACCCGTCGATCTTCCAGAAGGCGTTCACCGCCACCGACGCCTACGACGAGCAGTTCGCCGCCCTGGTGGGGGCCGGTCGATCGGTCACCGACGCCTACTGGGACCTGGTGGTCGACGACATCGTGCGCGCCCTGGCCCTGCTCGAGCCGGTCCACACCGCCAGCAGCGGTGAGGACGGCCACGTGTCGGTGGAGGTGGCTCCCGCCCTGGCCCGCGACACCGACGGCACGCTGACCGCGGCCCGGGAACTGCACGCCCGCATCGACCGTCCCAACCTCTACGTGAAGATCCCCGGCACCACCGAAGGGCTCCCCGCCGTGAGCCAGGCCACCGCCGAGGGCATCAACGTCAACGTCACGCTCCTGTTCAGCCTCAGCCGCTACAGCGAGGTGATCGAGGCGTACCTGAGCGGGCTGGAGGCCGCCGACGGCCCACTGCACACCCGCTCGGGCGTGGCGTCGTTCTTCGTGAGTCGGGTCGACAACGAGGTCGACCGCCTCTTGGACGAGATCGGCACCGAGGCCGCCCTCGCCCTGCGGGGCCGGGCCGCGGTGGCCAACGCCCAGCTCGCCTACGGGCTGTTCCGGCAGCGCTTCGCCGGGGAGCGGTGGGAGGCGCTCGCCCAGCGGGGGGCCCGGGTGCAGCGCCCGCTGTGGGCGTCCACCTCCACCAAGAACCCCTCGTACTCCCCCACCCTCTACGTCGACACCCTCATCGCCCCTGGCACGGTGAACACCATGCCCGAGGCCACCCTCGATGCCTTCGAACAGGCCGGCACGGTGGCCCGCACCGCCGATGCCGACCTCGACGGCGCCCGGCGGGTGCTCGACGACCTGGCGGCGGTGGGCGTCGACCTCGACGACGTCACCACCCGCTTGGAGGCCGAGGGCATCGACGCCTTCGTCCAGTCGTTCGACGACCTCCTCGCCGCCCTCGGCGACAAGGCCGTCGGGTCGGCCGGGTCAGCCGCGTCGTCCACCAAGGGCGGGGCCTGAGGCCGTGGCGCTCAACGGTGAGGTGGTGGTCACACCCGACGTGACGGGCGCGTTCGCCCAGCAGGTGCTCGAGGCGTTCCGCTCGCGTCCCCAGGACCACTTCGCCCTGGCCCTCACCGGCTCCGACGACGCACGCGACTGCTACACCCGCCTCGCCGCCGATGCCGGCAGCCACATCGACTGGTGGAAGGTCGACGTGTACTGGGCCGACGAGCGGTGCGTGCCCCACGACCACGAGCACTCCAACTACCGCATGGCCCGCGAAGCCCTGCTGGACCAGGTGGGCGCCGCCCACGCCACCCATCTGATGCGGTGCGCCGAGGGACCCGACCCGTACCAGTTGCGACTCGGCGACCTGGGCGGGCTCGACCTGGTCCACCTGGGCATGGGCGCAGACGGCCACACCGCCGGGCTGTTCCCCGGGTGCGACGCCCTCGACGCCGACCCCGGCCGGCTGGTCTCCATGACCGAGGACCCCACCGGCGCCGCGGCGTACCGCCGCATGACCCTCACCCCGGGCGGCATCGCCCGGTCCGGCACCGTGGTGGTCACCGTGCAGGGCGCCGACCGGGCCGACGCCCTGGCCGCCATCGCCGCCGGCGTCGACCTCCCCGCTTCCCGCATCCAGGCCGCCCGGGTGGTCTGGCTGGTCGACCCCGCCGCCGCCGCCGGCCTGCCCACCGCCTGACCCCCAGCCGCTCCCTGGACCGGCACGCGCGCCGCACCCGAACTGGCGTACCTGAGGTCCGGGGGGCGGACCTGAGCAACGCCAGAACACTGGGGTGCTCGGGCCACCCCGAACTGGCGTACCTGAGGTCCGGGGGGCGGACCTGAGCAACGCCAGAACACTGGGGTGCTCGGGCCACCCCGAACTGGCGTACCTGAGCAACGCTAGAACACTGGGGTGCTCGGGCCACCCCGAACTGGCGTACCTGAGGTCCGGGGGGCGGACCTGAGCTACGCCAGAACACTGGGGTGCTCGGGCATCGGCCGCCGGATCCCCGCGTCGGTCAGAAGCGGGCGAAGTAGCGGGCGTCGATCAGCAGGTCGAGCGCCAGCACGTCGAGGCGGGCGCCACCGGCACGGGCGGTGGACCAGTCGGCGCGCTCCTCGGGCGTGGGGAGCGTGAGCACCAGGCCCAGGTGCAGGACCGTGGACTCCACCAGGGCGGCCGTGCGCTTCACGTTCTCGGGCGACTCGCTGAACCACAGCAACACGCCGGTGCGGGTCATGCGCCGCTTGGCGAGCACGTCGACCCAGTAGGTGCGGCCGGCGGCGTCGGCGTCGCGGCCCAGCACGTTGCGGTAGAGGAGGTTCACGAACGCGGCGTCGTCGGGCGCACCGAAGCGCACCGAGAACTCCCGCGAAGCCATCACCTGGGTGGCCAGGGTGGCGAGCGGGGCGCCGACCTTGCGACGGTTGGTCCAGAACGCCAGGCCACCGCGGTCGGGGGCCCGGCCCAGGGTGGCGAAGTAGAGCCGGGTCACCGGCTGGACGGTGCCCGCCCCCTCGCCCTTGAACAGTTCGGCCACGAACTGCTCGGGCGTGACGGTGCCCACGCGCAGGGCGGTCTCCCAGAGGTTGATCTCGCCGCCGGTGCCCTCACGGAACAACACGTCCCGGAACGCCTGACGGGCGAAGGGGCCGGGGCCCGAGAAGGGGGCGAACCGGGCCGTTCCGTACCGACGGGCCCACTGCATGATCTGCTGGCGGATGCCCAGCACCTTGCCGGCGTAGTCGGGGTCGGTCGCCCACACCCCGCCGCCGAACTGGTCCCAGGTGGTGGCCCGACCCTTGGGCTTCACCAGGGCGAAGCGCGTGTCGACCAGCGGGTGGGCCAGGTTGGCCTCGGTCACGGTGGGGTCGGCGTAGGCCCGGAGGTGCTGGATCTGGGCCCGCACACCGGTGCGGGCGTCGGGGAACGCCTCGGCCGTGGTGCCCGAGTCGACCGCACCGAGCCCCGAGAAGTTGTTGAGCTCCGGCGGTACCCGGGCGGAGAACCCGAAGTAGCCGGTCTCCACGATCGACTGGGCGAAGGCGATGTCTCCCGCCACGCCCTCGGCGGCCCCCTCGTCCACGTAGTACGTGGCCAGCTCGTCGATGCCGACGGTGGCCCGACTGGTCTTGCCCGTGGATCGGTACCAGCCGGCCAGGTCGGCCGCCGACACCACCGACCGGCCCATCACGGGCGTACCGGCGGCCTGCGCCGGGCTGGTCGCCTGGGGCGCCACCACGGCCACCACGGCGGTCAGCAGGGTGAACAGCACCAGCGCGGGCGCAACGGTCAGGACGGTTCGGTGGCGCAGGGGCATCCCACCATTGTCGGCACGAAACGCGCCGAGTCCAGTCACCGGTAGCCTGCCGCCCATGTCGAGCACCGCCGGGGACCGCTGGGACCACCCGCTCCCCGAACTCATGGAGCGGGCCCGGGCGATCCGCTCCGCCCACCACGGCACCCGGGTCACCTACTCCCCCAAGGTGTTCATCCCGCTCACCATGTTGTGCCGCGACCGGTGCGGCTACTGCACGTTCGCCCAACCGCCCGCCCGCCTCGACCATCCCTACCTCACCCCCGAACAGGTGCTGCGCATCGCCCGCCAGGGCGCGTCGGCCGGCTGTCACGAGGCCCTGTTCACACTGGGCGAGCGGCCCGAGGAGCGCTACCCGGTGGCGGCCGAGTGGCTGGCCGAGCACGGCCACGCGTCCACCGTCGACTACCTGGTGGCCATGGCCCGCCTGGTGGTCACCGAGACCGGCCTGCTCCCCCACGCCAACGCCGGCGCCCTGTACCCGCACGAGCTGGAGGCGCTTCGGGCCGTGGCCCCGTCGCAGGGGATGATGCTGGAGTCGTTGCGTGCCGATCTGGCTGCCCACCGCGGCTGCCCCGACAAGGAGCCCGAGCGGCGCCTGGCCACCCTGGAGGCGGCCGGCGAGCTGGCCATTCCGTTCACCACCGGCATCCTGGTGGGCTTCGGCGAGGACCGGGCCGACCGCATCGAGGCGCTGGAGGCCATCGCCGCCAGCCACGCCCGCTGGGGTCACGTGCAGGAGGTGATCGTCCAGAACTTCCTGCCCAAACCCGGTACCGCCATGCACCAGGCCGAGCCGTGCCCGCCCGACACGTTCCTGGAGGCCATCGCCCTGGCCCGGCTGATCCTGCCGCCCGAGGTCCACCTCCAGGCCCCACCCAACCTGTCCGACGACTTCGGCGTGCTGCTCGACGCCGGCATCGACGACTGGGGCGGGGTCTCGCCGGTCACCGCCGACCACGTGAACCCCGAACGACCCTGGCCGGACCGGGACCGCCTGGCCGAGGTCACCCGGACCGCGGGCCTGGAGCTGGCCCCCCGGCTGACCATCTATCCCAGGTACGCCACCGCCCCGCAGCGCTGGGTGCACCCCGACCTGCACTTCGCCGTGCTCGACCGCTCCGATGCCGAGGGCCTGGGCCGAGACGACCCCGGCGCCGTGCACCCCCAGACCGTGGGCGAGGTCCGCAACGTGGGCGACGGGGCCGAGGTCGTGCTGGTGGGGCGGCGCTCCACCCAGTGGTACGTGGGCCTCGACGCCGACCCGCCGCACCTCGTACCCGGCGACGCCCGGGCCACCGGTGCCGTCGGGGAGGTGTTGGACGGTGTCCGGGCCGGCCAGGTGCCCGACGAGGACGAGATCGTCACGCTGTTCTCCGCCCGGGGTCGGGAGGTGGCGGCGGTCGCCGCCCTGGCCGACGAACTGCGCGCCGCCACGGTCGGCGACGCGGTCACGTGGGTGTCCAACCGCAACATCAACTACACCAACGTCTGCACCTTCAAGTGCAGGTTCTGCGGCTTCTCCAAGGGCCCCCTGTCGCTCAACCTGCGCGGCACGCCCTACCTCCTCACGCTCGACGACATCGCCCAGCGGGCCCGCGAGGCCGCCGACATGGGCGCCACCGAGGTCTGTCTCCAGGGCGGCATCCACCCCGACTTCGACGGCGACTACTACCTGGACGTCACCCGGGCGGTGAAGGCCGCCGTGCCCCACATGCACGTGCACGGGTTCACCGCCCTGGAGGTGTCCGAGGGCGCCCGACGCTCCGAGGAGCCCCTGGCCGCGTACCTCTCCCGCCTCCGAGACGCCGGCCTCGCCACGCTGCCCGGCACCGCCGCCGAGATCCTCGACGACGAGGTGCGGGCCATCCTCTGCTCGGACAAGGTGAACACCGAGGAGTGGCTCGAGGTGCACCGCACCGCCCACCAGGTGGGCCTCAAGTCCAACGTCACCATCATGTTCGGCTCCATCGAGCACCACCGCTCGTGGGCGCGCCACCTGGTGCGCACCCGGGCCCTGCAGGCCGAGACCGGAGGCTTCACCGAGTTCGTGCCGCTGCCGTTCGTGCACATGGCCTCGCCCATCTACCTCCAGCACAAGGCCCGGCGCGGTCCCACCTGGCGCGAGGTGGTCCTGATGCACGCCGTGGGCCGCATCGCCTACCACGGGTCCATCCCCAACATCCAGGCCTCCTGGGTCAAGCTCGGCGTGTCCGGCGTCCGCCAGCTCCTCCAGGCGGGCGTCAACGACCTGGGCGGCACCCTGATCGACGAGAACATCTCCCGTGCCGCCGGCGCCAGCCACGGCCAGGGCATGGATGCCGCCGGGTTCGCCGACGTGGTGGCACCCCTCGGGCGCACCCTGGAGCAGCGCACCACGCTCTACGGCCGGGCCGCCGTGGCCGCCCCCTCGTGACCGGCACCGAACCCACCGTCGACGCCACCGGGGGCGGCCCGGGTGCGGAGCTGCCCACCGGCCAGGTGACCGACACCGGTCTGGCCGCGCCGCCGCCGCCCGCCGACCACCGCTTCGACGCGGAGATCGACGAACTGCTCGAGATCTCCGGCATCGATGCCAACGTCGACCAGGTGCAGGCGATCCTGCGCACCACGGTCGGCCTGGGCCACGACCGCCCGGCCCGGCTCGACCTCAAGATCACCAACGCCGCGCTGGCCGAGATGCGCGCCGCCTTTCGGATCTTCGCCCCCTACGTCGACATCCCGAAGGTCACGATCTTCGGGTCGGCCCGCGTCACCGAAGCCGATCCGCTGTGGAACCAGACGCGAGACCTGGCGGCCGCGCTGGCCGATTGCGGCTGGATGGTGGTGACCGGGGCCGGTCCCGGGATCATGCACGCGGGCATGGAGGGCGCCGGCGCCGAGCGGTCCATCGGCGTCAGCATCCGGCTCCCGTTCGAGACCGAGGCCAACGAGGTCATCGCCAAGGACCCCAAGCTGGTGTCCATGAAGTACTTCTTCACCCGCAAGCTCATGTTGGTGAAGGAATCTTCGGCCTTCGTCTGCATGCCCGGCGGGTTCGGCACGCTCGACGAGACCCTGGAGCTGCTCACCCTGCAACAGACCGGCAAGGCCGAGCCCACCCCGATCGTGCTGCTCGACGCCCCCGGCGGCCGGTACTGGCCGGGCTTCGACCGCTTCGTCCGGGAGGAACTGGCCACACGGGGCATGGTGGCCGATGACGACATGGAGCGGGTGCTGGTCACCGACTCGGTCGACGCCGCCCGCACCGAGATCCTCCAGTTCTGGCGCAACTACCACTCCCTGCGCTGGGTGGGGTCCACGTTGGTCCTGCGCCTGCGAGCAGACCCCACCGACGACGAGGTGGCCGACCTCAACGACCGCTTCGGCCGGCTGGTGGCCTCCGGTCGCATCGCCCGGAGCCGTCCGCTCGGCCCCGAGCGGTCGTCGGGCGACGAGGTCCACCTGCCCCGGCTCACCCTGGTGCTCGACCAGTACCGGATCGGGTCGCTGCACCAGCTCATCCGGGCGGTCAACGACCTGCCGAGCGCCCCGCCCCTCCCCGGGCCCTGACCGTCACCCGGCCAACGGTCCGCTGTCACCCCCGGGTGGCAGACTGCACCGCCATGGCAGGAGAGTTCGACGACATCAGGGGCCGCCTCGAGGCCATCGCCGAGGAACTGGCCGACCTGGCCATCATCCGCCTGCGGGAGTCGATCGATGCCGGCGGCCACGAGCTCCCGGTCGACGAGCGGCGCCTGACCCGGGCCCGCCGGGCGGTGGAGAAGGCCGTGAACCTGCTCGCCGAACCCGACGACACCCGCGACGACATCTGAGCCGCACGTCGGTCGTCGCGCCGCGTCGCACCGCGTCGCGCACCGGTGGCGGGCGGGCGCTCGACGGGCACCGGCTGGACGTTCGGAGGCCTGGCCCCGCCCGGTAGTGTCCGGCGGTGCCCGAGACCGAGCCCACCGACCTGCACCAGTGGGTGTCGTTCGAGGACGCCGACGAGGACCGCACCTGGCTGTTCGACGTCACCTTCCTGACCAGCAACTGGTCGTGCATCTTCGGGCGGGGGTGCAAGGGCGTGCTCACCGAGGACTTCAGCGAGGCGGAGCAGGGCTGTTGCTCCTACGGCGCCCACTTCACCGGCCCCGACGACATCGCCAACACCCAGGCCCGGGCCGAGCGCCTCACCCCGGCCCAGTGGCAGTTCCGCGACATCGGCCTCCGCGACGGCGTCACCGAGGTGAACGAGCACGGCGACACCACCACCCTCCTGGTCGACGATGCCTGCGTGTTCCTCAACCGGCCCGGCTTCGACGGCGACGGCCTGGGCTGCGCGTTCCACCATGCGGCCGTGGCTGCGGGGGAGCGCCACCTGGACTGGATGCCCGAGGTGTGCTGGCAGCTCCCGCTTCGCCGGGTCGACGAGACCGACGAGCTGGGCCACGTCACGTCCACGGTGCGGGAGTGGAAGCGACGCGACTGGGGCGACGGCGGCCACGAGTTCCACTGGTGGTGCACCGACGGCCCCGAAGCCTTCGGTGGGTCCCGGCCCGTGTACGAGGAGCTGGGCGACGAGCTACGAGAGCTGGTGGGAGACGAGCCCTACCGTGCGATCGTGGCCCACCTGCGCGCCCGGACCGCCCGCCAGGGCTCCGAGGTCCACCTCCCCCACCCCGCGGTCCGCCGCTGACCGTGCGGGCTCCGCAGCGCAGCGAGGAACGGCCCGAACGGAACCGGTGGATGAGCGCCGAAGGCGCACCAGGAGCAGCGCAGCGGCAGGTCTGAAGCGTCGCAACGACGCTGGACATGGCCCGAGCGCAGCTCGGTCAGCGCTTGAGCCGGCGGCGGTCCTGCTCCTTGAGGATCCGCTTGCGGATCCGGACGTTGGCCGGGGTGACCTCGACCAGTTCGTCCTCGGCGATGAACTCCATGGCCGTCTCCAGGGTGTGCACCTTCGGTGGCACCAGCTTGATGGCTTCGTCGGCGGCATGGGTGCGGATGTTGGTCTTCTGCTTCTCCCGCACGCAGTTCACGATCATGTCGTCGGGCCGGCTGTTCTCGCCGATGATCATGCCCTCGTACACGGTGACGCCCGGGCCCACGAAGAGCTCGCCGCGGGTCTGGAGGTTGTCCAGCGCGTAGGCCGTGGTGACCCCGGTGCGGTCGGCCATCATGGCGCCGCCCTGGCGGTGGGGCAGCTCGCCCACCCACGGCGTCCAGCCGGCGTGGTGCGTGTGCAGCAGCGCCGTGCCCCGACTGGCCGTGAGCAGCATGCTCCGGAAGCCGATGAGGCCACGGGCCGGGGCCTCGAAGGTGATCACCGTGCGGCCCGTGTCTCCGGGGCGCAGGTCGGTGACCCGCCCCTTGCGGGGGGCCAGGGCCTGGGTGACGGTTCCCACGTGGTCCTCGGGCACGTCGCACACGCCGCGCTCCAGCGGTTCGTGGCGCTTGCCGTCGATGTCCTTCACGATCACCTCGGGCCGGCTGGTCTGCAGCTCGTAGCCCTCTCGGCGCATGGTCTCGATGAGCACCGCCAGCTGGAGCTCGCCCCGGCCGGCCACCTCCAAGATGTCGGGCGAGTCGGTGTCCTCCAGGCGGATCGACACGTTGCCCAGGACCTCTCGCTCCAGGCGCTCCCGGAGGTGGCGCGACGTGAGGTACTTGCCCTCCTTGCCGGCCAGCGGCGAGGTGTTCACCCCGAACGTCATGCGCAGGACGGGCTCGTCGACGCTCAGCCGGGGCAGGGCCTCGGGCGTGGTCGGATCGGCCAGGGTGTCACCGATCTCCACCTCGGGGAAGCCGGCGACCACGAACAGGTCTCCCGCCACCCGCTCGTCGACCTCGTCACGGGCGATGCCGGTGAAGCCCATGAGGGTGGCGAGCTTGCGCTCGACCGCCTTGGCACCCTCCATGACCTCCTCGTCGAGCAACGCGACCCGGTCGCCCTTGCGCATGGTGCCGCGCACCACCCGGCCGATGGCCAGCCGCCCGAGGTAGTCAGAGGCGTCGAGGTTGGTGACGATGGCCTGCAGCGGGCCGTCGGCGTCGACCTTGGGGGCCGGCACGTTGTCGACGATGCACTGCAACAGGGGGGTGAGGTCGTCGCCCTCGCCCGGCATGCCGATGCCCACCACCGCCTTGGCCTCACGGGCGATGGTGGAGATGACCGGGAAGTCGATGTCGGCGTCGGAGGCACCCAGGTCCATGAAGAGCTCGTAGATCTCATCGAGCACCTCCTCGGGGCGGGCGTCCTGGCGGTCGACCTTGTTGATCACCAGGATCGACGGCAGTCCGGCGGCCAGGGCCTTGGACAGCACGTAGCGGGTCTGGGGCAGCGGGCCCTCGGCCGCATCGACCAGCAGCACCACCCCGTCGACCAGTTCCAGGGAGCGTTCCACCTCACCACCGAAGTCGGCGTGGCCGGGCGTGTCGACCAGGTTGATCTTCACGTCGCCCCACTGCACCGACGCCGCCTTGGCGAGGATGGTGATCCCCCGCTCGCGTTCCTGGTCGTTGGAGTCCATGACCCGGTCGACCACGGCCTGATGGGCACTGAACACGCCCGTCGAACGCAACAGGGCGTCGACGAGGGTGGTCTTGCCGTGGTCGACGTGCGCGACCAGGGCGACGTTGCGTAGCGCGGCGAACGACACGATGGGAACCTTTCGGCGGGGTGCAGCCCGCCGATGGACGGGTTCGAGGGAAGGGGTAGAGGGGGCGGGGCGGTCAGCCCCAGGCGTCGGATTCGGTGGGGGCGGCCTCGACGAGGCACCACGACGCGTGATCGTGGCCCGGGTCGGCACCACACTCAGGACACGACTGCTCGTCGGCCCGGTCGAGGATGTCGTCGAACGACGGTTCCGATGACCGCTTCAGAGCGCGTGCTTCTTCAAATCGGCGATGACGACCCTTTTTCACTGGGCCACGCTCCCGAGAGATGATCCAATCCGGAGGGCAAGTGTAGCCGGGCCGAACGGGTCTGATGCACGTCGGCCCCGGCCGGGAACGCGGGGATGACGCCGATCAGGCCGGCGGGACCCGGTCCTCCAGCACCAGGTTGCCCCGGCCGTCGAAGGCCAGCGCGGCTCTCCCGTCGACCAGGTGCCGGATGCGCTCACCCACCAACTCGGCCCGCCAGCCCGTGCTCAGGCGGGCGTCGGGATCACCGGCCAGGAGCGCCTCGATGTCTGACCGCGTGGCCAGCAGCGAGGTCTCGATCTCCATCTCGCGCGAGAGCTGGGACACCCAGGCCGACACCAGGGCCACCGCCGGACGGAGGTGGCGATCCAGCTCGGGTCGGGTCGAGGCCTGCTTGGGCACCGGCGTGGCCAGACCGGTGGCCACCGCTTCGAGGATGGCCTCCCCCACCCGCCCCTTGGCCTGGCGTTCGTCGACCCCACGGATCCGCCCGAGGTCCGCCACGGTCTTCGGGCGCCGCTGGGCGATGCCCATGATCGCCATGTCGGACAGCACGAAGCGCACCGGTTGGTCCAGCTCCATGGCCCGCCGTTCCCGCCATGCCGCCACCGCCCGGGCCACGGCCGCCTGCTCGCCGCGCAACGTGCG
>WBZL01000694.1_pt1 | contig 37622 bp, 53 predicted proteins | sample 5204291 | NCBI WGS metagenome assembly WBZL01 (sample SAMN12344345, study PRJNA552823) | activated sludge metagenome | biome: Activated sludge suspended growth; feature: Nitrification reactor; material: Wastewater; isolation source: activated sludge from nitrification reactor of wastewater... | reverse complement strand
TCGGAATTGATGCCACGCTGGACGTGGCAATAAATGGGCAATCCATTGACGCCATTGTAGAGAACGTGGCACAAAATAAACTCGTGGCAGAAAATCCAAAATGATTCGCTTCCTGCTTATCCTCTCGCTTGCCTCCCTCGCCTGTTCTTTGCCCAACCTCGTGGCAGAAAATAGACCGCTTGCCGCCGAGTCGGGACAGACGCCAACGGAAAAGCCTGTCCCGACTGCCGATATACTAACCGTGATTGTCACAGCGAATAAAGCCTTGAACGTGCGGACGGGTCCAGCCGTGAAATTCCCGACAATCTCGTATCTGCTGTCGGGCTGGCGCGTGGAGATCGTGAGCGAGTGTGTCGGCGGATGGGTCAAGATTGAATACAGCGGCATGACGGGATGGGTCAATGCCGATTATTTGAGCGGGAGCATTTGCGATGAATAAATTTCACGCCAAGCGAACATTTTTGGATGGGCGGTGGTTCGCATCCAAGTGGGAGTATTTGCCGTGATTGAATATCTCACGATTTACGAAGCGCATAGGACAGATACGATAAAACAATCCGTCTTAATCCGCGCCTCTTCGATTGGCATTGCGCGGTTGGCGGCGCGTAAATTGTTCGGCGAGGGGGTATCCTTCATGGTTCGAGAGGCGTTGAAAGAAGAAATCGAACAGGCGCGGAAGCGCGGAGAGTTTATCGTTGACGCGGAGGGCGAATGAACAAGAAACTTATCCCAACCGAATCGCAAGAGCAAGCAAACTTCGTCAATGAGGTTCGGCTTCAATATCGTAACGATCCGACATTTATATATCCGTTATTTTTTTCCACCCTCAACGGCGCATGGCTTGGGGGCAAGTCTTTTGCAATTTGGCAGAAACATCAAAAAGAGGGAGCGGTTCAAGGCGTGAGCGACATACTGTATCTGCAATCACGAGGTAATTATTCGTTTTTTGCGGCAGAAATGAAAAGGTCAGATCGCCGCAATCAAAAAGACGGTGGTCTAACAGAGAGCGAATTGAATTGGATTGAGGCGGCAAGGCGGAGTAATGGTTTTGTTTCTGTATGCTATACAGCGGAAGAGGCTTTCCGCGAGTTTTCAATCTATATGAATTTATCCATACGTGAATAAGATGTGCAGTAAGATCGGCAGGTACACGGCGGATTTCCGCTATATCGAAAACGGCGAAGAGGTCTACGAGGACGTGAAAGGACGCATGACGAAGGATGCGGATTTGAGAATCAAGATGGTCGAAGCGATCTATGGTATTGAAATTCGATTGATCCGTAAAAACGATATGTAAAAAACATACCCTATAAGGAGTAGACAATGAAAGCAGACACAAAGGTTTTTATCATCGTTTGCGTGATCCTTATCGCGTTGTGGTTCGCGCTCTACATAAGTCGAGGGTGAGACCATGCAAACGATGATTGCGGTAGCGCAAACTCTTGCTTTGATACTGGCTGGCTGGTGTGTGTGGCTGGTTATCTTTGCTCTGATTGCGCGAATCAATCCGTATCAAAAAAGCGAAAAACTTCGCGCAGACGCGCACACTGAGTACGCAAACAAGGTTACGCCACTCATGCACGAGGAACTCCCGAATATGCACGCGATTGACGATCCCCGCGAGCGAGTGGCGGCGACAAAGAAAATAATCAACCATAACAAAAAATGGGACAAAGCGCAGGCGAAAATGAAACGAGACCTTGATACAGCCGACAACCAAGAAGTGACAGAGGAGTTTAATCTGATTGTTTGGGGAGTTGTGATTGTGATTGGATTGGTGGTATTTGCGTGTGGGGCTGTGCTTTACGCGGAGGGATTGATACGGTGATGGGTTGAAATATGTAGTGTATCATTCCGCCTCTCAAACTAAAAACCGCCTGCTCCGGGACGAGGGCGGTTAGTAGGACGGCAAGCCATCAACAGACAAGCGGGCGCGTAATGGCGAATACAGGATCGGCAAAGTACAGGGATGCGCGTGTGAGAGTCTCATGCCCGAAAGTATACCACAGACTTGTTTATACAACATTGTTGACAGTCCGCTTGTCTTGCAGTAAGATTCTTTTTGTGGTTCGGAGAGGTTGCCCCCCTCAACCTTGCCGAGCCGCATGAATCATTTTGTTGCTCCTTGCAGAGAAAATGAGTTGCACGAACACAAACCGCCCGGAGCATGGGCGGTTTGTGTTTTGGGGTATAATGCGCTTGTCGTTCCTAACTATTCAAAAGGAGAATTCCCATGATTGAAAGTTTGCTCAAACCTGTGTTGGTACTGTTGCTTGGCTACCTCTTGCGCCTCGGATTGGTCGCTATCGGCGTCCAGTTGGACGAAGCGGTATTCAACTCCATCGTCGCGGCGATTGCCGCGTATCTGCTTGCCCTGCTCGGTCTGGAGGGCGGCGTTCGCGCAGTCGGCTTTTTCAAGAAAAAGTAATTCGAGACGATCACATACAGAGGGCTACGGAGTCAACTCCGTAGCCTTGTTGGTATTATGCCTCCCATTATCCGAGTCCCTCCCATATACGATATTAGCCATTGGGTCGAAGTCCCTAACTTCCGCGCGCTCGATCCGATGGCGTGGCTGATACTGACGAAAGCCACCGAAGGGACTGCGTACCTCGATCCGACTTATGCTATCTACTCCAAAGAAATACGCGCGGCGGGCATACGTCTTGGCGCGTATCACTTCATGCGTCCGGGCGACGAACTATCGCAAGCCGACTGGTTTTGCGAGGTCGTGCGCGATAACGGATTGAACGGCGATGAAGTCTTGGCGTTGGATTTGGAAGTTGGCGGTATCAATCTTGAACAATGCAAACGCTTTATGGATCGTGTCCAGCAAAAGACGGGAATACGCCCGATCTTATACAGTACACAGTTACAAATCGAATCGCTCTATCCGATTCCGAACACGCCTCCCGCGTGGCTGGAAAATGAATGGCTATGGATTGCGGAATACACAGAGCCGGCAAGTAACAATGAGATACCGCCCTACATTGTGCCGGCGGGGTGTAGCGCGAGTCGGATTGCCCTCTGGCAATACAGCGATAAGGGGGTCATCGGCGGCACGGGAAATAACGTGGACTTGAATATCATCAGCGGCGAGTTTATCGCCCATATCGGATTGCAAGAACCGGATAAAGGAGAGACACCAATGAGCGATACTTGGAAAGTCACATGGGAAAACGGCGCGAACAGACGCCCCGCGCCGAGCGCGAACAATTCCCCCGTTCCTCCGCCGTTGAACAACGGTGAGGAGTTTGAAGTTGTGGAGTACAGCATTCCCAACGGAAAAACGCAAGAGCAGGAATACTGGGGAAAACTCACTAGCGGTCTGTGGGTTGCCTTGACGTATAACTCACAGCCTCGTGCCGTGAAATTGACAACGCCGCCTCCCACTGGCGATCTGCAAGTCGGCTTGTCTATCACGGTGAATCAGCCGATTGTCGAATTGAGTGTCAATGGTGAGGAATGGAAAAAAGCCTAACCGTCGGATTGAGTTTTTACGAAGTTCAGCCGACGCCCTCAATCCCTCTCTGGCGGATGAAGCCGAGTATCAATCCGCGTTGGGCGGCATGGCAAAAGGCGTTGGAGTTGGGGCAAAAGAAACACGGCTTTCCCGATATTCTGCCAATAGGAGTCGGGCAAGGGAAGCGTGTTGATCTCACAAGAGAATGGCAACAGTATCTGATGGCGATTAACCCGCGCATGACGCCCCGCGATGTGTCCGCGATCCTGAATTATCAGGTCGCTTTTACCAACGGGACGGGATTCGGCAAGCCGGACACGCCGTACCAGAATTGGATATTGAATCAGGACACAAAATCGAAACAACCGAACGGCGATCCGCTTTTGCCGCAATTCGATTCGGTGCGGACGTGCGCCTATGCCTGTCATACGGGAGTCGTGGTCGGGAATCAATTGAAACTCACCGTCCTAAATGGCAACAACCCGCCGCCGTCCATTGCACAGGTGAATCCGAAGTCACATCCGCATCTCTTTTTTCACGCGACGATTGTATGGATGGACAACAATAATAACGAGTTATCCCGCGTCCCGTTTGAGCAACGCGCCATCGCGCCCGAATGGGGATACAATTTCGAGGTGACGATGATGCCGCTGGTGAGTTGCTATGATATTTTCATGCCGCTGGATGAGGTCGAGCGGGTGAGCGCGTACAGTCTGCCGTATTACAAGTATCCATAACAAAAAGCCCCTGAACAATCAGGGGCTTTTTGTTAGTCCAACGGTTTGCGTAACCAGCGGCGGGTGCTTGGGAACACCACTGCCACGCAAGACCTCTATTTTTCGCCAGACTTCCCGCCGTCTGGTTCACGCGGTGTTAGACCCCGTAAAAGGCTCTCAACTAAAGACCTTGTTTCAGGATGCAACAATATTTTCTCTTGGTTTTTTTCATACCATGCAAGAGTTTCCCATTTGCCAGTTATAGCGCGACCTGCTCCAGCCCAATCAGCAACCATTTCACGGGCGTATTTTTCAGGCATGGGTATTGGCATGTTTGGGTCATTGTCCTGCATAAGATACCAATATTGCCAGTGGTGCGGGTTTCTGCGTTGGTGATAAAGCCATGCGCGATTGAATCGCTCTCTTGTAAAGTGACCGAATGGCGCGGCTTCTGCGATGCTGTAAAGCCTAAAAGCGTCAATATTTTCTTTTTCCTGCTTCGGCTTATTGTAAAAGTATTCAGCGTATGGGATGAACTCGCTAGGTAAAAACTTGCTCCAATCATGGATAAGTAAAAGCCAGATAGGGGCTTTGGTTTTCAACCCTGCCACAAAGACAAAATATTTGTGGACTAAAACATATTTGAGATATTGTAAGTATGCTTTCACGATACTCCTTCTTAGGGGTCTAACGGTTTGCGTTACCCGCGCGCCGATTTATACTTAGGACAAAACTCTTCGTGAACACCGTAAAGCGAACCGCACTCGCATACCAGAGCCGAAGGCGGAGTCGGCTGCACGCTTTGTTGGGCGGCGATTTCACCAAGCGCAGACATCACGCTATCAATTCCACAATTCAAAACAAGACCCAGCAAAACGGCATAGGCTGAGTTTGGAGGAAAATCAACTTTTACATTTTTTAGATCAACCATGCTACCTTCTTTCTGTTGAGCAGTCCGCCCAACGGTTTATGCTTTACCCGCTCACTTCGAGCGAGTTATCATCGGATTGAATATTACAAGGCTGGTCTTTCGCCACAGCCTTCAAAAAGTCGGGTGCAAGCATGTGTTCGGCGGCATCATAGAATTGGGCTAAATCAGCGAGCAAACCCTGCTCATTTGCCCACTCAACACAATTCCACTGAGAAAACCACTCTAGCCAATCTACAAAATCAAAAGCAAAATACTCCCCATGAACCCGCTTATGAGCAAATAATTCATGGAATGATGCTTCATCACGGCGAAGGTTTATATCTTGTGATTCGGCAGAGATAAAGCGAAGAAGTTTATGCGGACCGGAAGAAGATAGAGTTGCAATCCTTCTCTTTTCATTTCTTGTGCAACCTATCTTTACAAGACCATCATCGAAAAGAGCCGCATAAATTATGCCACCTCTACCAGTTGTGATAACACCCATTGATATACTCCTTCGCCGCCGAACGGCACAGCGTTACCTGCGCCGCGATTTTTAGATTGACGCTAATTCAGCCGCAGACTTAGCGGCGTCAGGTGCACGCAATGTTGGGCGTTTTTCAACGATTGCCCAAGCCATCTTTTTCACACGAGCAAAACCGCTCTTGGATGGGTAGCGTGTTTTTACGGCATTGTTGGCGACCTTGATTTGCTCATCAGATATGAAGTCAAGATAGCGCAACATTTTTGAATAACTCTCTGCGATGCTTGATTGTGTTTCAAGTTTATTAGCGCAACGAGTTTCGATTTCTTTCACGATTTCATCAAACATGATTTCTCCTTTTGCAAGTAAACGCCCAACGGCTGGTTTACCTGCACGGCGTTTTACGCCACGCAACAAAGCCAACCAATGATTTATTTATGCAATTCTGTAACATCTTCGGACGGCGTAGCCGTGTCAGGTGCAAGCATTGTTCGGCGGCAATCATGCCTTACCATATCTTTGGTATAAAGTGCGTACTTTCCATTGATAGGATTTCTGAACCACTCTAAACCACTTTTATTGCAATACTTACAAGTGCGAGTAAAAGGAACTGCTTCAAACTCGTCTCTATCGTATGTTGCCATAAATTACCTTCTTTCTCAGCGTGCCGCTGAACGGCTTGCGTTACCTGCGGGGCGAACCCACAGAACGCTTGCCACTAATAGAACCTTTTTGAGCCGCACGAGTCGCCCCGTCAGGTACACGCTTTGTTAGGCGCACTCTTGCTCGTAGAATAGGCACCTCAAAGCCTGTGAGTTCGGACAACTTCACAAGTAATTTTTGCCGATCTTCTGCGGACGCCTTAGTAACAAGCTGGCAATCTGACAATGCAGCAGAGCCGCCAAACGGATAGCCAACCCAATACAACCTGTCGCCATCAATACAGGCAACAACCCAATTTTCGCCACTCGGCACATGACGCACAACATCACAAACGTCAATCGGTTCATACTTTATCGGTGATGCAGGACGATATAAGCAACCAAGTCCAGCATGACGATCTAACGACGTTCCGCACTTACAAAAACCTTCTATCGTAGAATCGAAGTCGTTTTTTTCTAAATCTTTATTCACCTGAAAATTCTCCTTTCTGCCAAGACTTATATATTGATGCCATCTGTTTTACTGCGGCGTAAGGTCGCATGGGCAATCTGCCATCACCTCCGCAATCATCACAATACAACTCTGTATTTTCAGGGTCAACTCCACTGCCTTTACATTTTTCACAGACTGGAACGATTTTATTATCGTTGCAGTTTGGACACGTTCCCCAGGGATATTTGAAGGTTTCCTTACATGAAGGGCATATAAATTTCACATCTTCCCTTTGATTCCACTTCAAAAGCCGAATTAATACAATCTGTGCATCTTCTTCCGAAACTGGCATCTTGAAAGTTTTCTCAAGAATTGCCCTAACTTCTTCGACTTTCATGTTTACGTTAATTTTCAATTCAAACTCAAGTTTATTAGCCATTTATTCCTCTACTTCATGCCACGAAGCGCCTAACGGTTTGCGTTACTGGCGGGGCTGGTATAAATCACAGCCATTACCAGTGCGGATTGGACATTGCGGGGTGAGTTCCAATTTGCAAGACGTGCAAGCCCCGTCCAGTGCACGCTGTGTTAGCCCGCGCATATTGTAAGAAATAACATCATCGAGTTCAAACCACTTCTTGCAAGATTTACAATAATATTCATTAGCGTTATGCTGAATAAGTGGCTGACTTTCACAAGAAGGACAAATATCCATTTTATTTCCTTTGCCCATAGCGGGCTAACGTTTTGCGTTACTGGCGGCGGGCGGGCTTGCGACCAGCCTTGAGACCAGATAACTCTTCGGGCGTGGATAAGCCCGGTAAAGCGGGAGACTCCCCGCCGTCCAGTGCACGCGGTGTTAGCAGGCGTGGTTGAAGCCTTGCTTTCAAAATCCGCTTTTGTGCAATTTCAAAATAATTTTGCTCACGCTCAATGCCGATAAACTCTCTGCCAACTTCGACACATGCCACACCTGTACTACCTGACCCCATGAACGGGTCTAAAATAACTTCGCCTTCGGTGGTGTAATCTGTCAAAATTGAACGAAGTAACTGTGTTGGCTTTTGCGTTGGATGAAAACGCTCACGCTCCTTTGAGACAAAACCCTGCTGGATAAGCACATATTTTTTGATTGAGTTTCGGTCAATGCTTGTCCAAACTAACTCGGCGTCACCAAATGGATTTTTGAATTTGATTTCGCCTGTCTTATCCCAAACAATCCAATGCTTGCCAACTGGCAATTTATCGGTAAAAAAGTTGCCGCCAAAGATAAAAACCTTTTTGGCAATGCGTAACATCTCTGTGAAATATTCTTGGCTTGGGGATTGGCTATCCCATCCAACTTGATAATGCTTGTCCGTTGCAGATGCGCCAAAACCACCAACACCACCATCGGCATTTATGCCATAAGGCGGGTCAGTGACTATGCAATCAATACTATCTGACTGCATAGAGCGCATGATGGGGAGACAATCGCCGTGATAAAGTGACATCGTTTCAGCCTGCTAACGGTTTGCGTTAGCCGCGTGTGCGACCAACAGAAACCTTTGATTTGGATTTGACGACCTTTGCGCCGCGACGTGGCACACGTCGGCTGCACGCTTTGTTAGCCTGCTTTCTTTGCAATAAGACTAGCGAGATAGCCAGAAACGCCGTTTTCAGCGGCATACTTTTCAGCGGCAAAACGTCCAGAAGATTTCAAAACGCACTTGACTTTGTTCAATTCGCGGCGATGAAACGAACGATATTTCTTGCACTTCTCGACATTGCGACCAGCTTTTTTGCTACCAGTTCCTGCCATGATATTTTCTCCTTTGCCCAGAGCGGGCTAACGGTTCGCTTTACCTGCGCTACGCGGGTTTGACATGCCCCGCGCCTTTGCAGGATTGACATTCGCCAGCCACAAGATAACTGCGCTTCTCGTACCCAACTCCATCGCAAGCGGGGCATGTCAGCGTAGCGTCAGGTGCAAGCGGTTGTTCTACGGCTTGCTCGCTAAGCATTTCCATCAAACCATCATAGACTTTTTGCGCATCTGCATCCTCTACGCGGACATAATCGCTGAAAACTTCTTCCAAAATTTCTTGAACTTTTTCTTTTGTTAGCATGGCTTCTCCTTTCAAAAGAGCCGTAGAACGGTTGGCGTTAGTGGCGAAACGGTTTGCCGCAATTACCACAGCGACCGGGCGTTTCATCATTGATAAATGCTTCATCTTTGCACGCGCAGGTAGTTTCGTCCACTGCACGCGGTGTTGGGCGGCTACTGCACGGGCAAGGCGAGACGTGCATTACAACCGCCGCATGAGTTTTGGATGACGCAATTTCTTCAATAACCATTTTCAAACCACAAACACTACACCGAATTACTAACTCCATTTTGATTACCTTTCTGGCGGAGCGTCCGCCCAACTAGGGATTATCCAATTTCGTACACACATAATTGTCAACAGCGATTCGTACAAGATCATTCACCGTATAATAGGGCTTCAATCTTTCCGCTTCTGCTTTCAACCTGTCCAACGAGGCGGTAGTCAATCGTCCATTCCAACGACTCAAGCCCTGCGGCTTGCGTCCCTGTTTTACGCTTCGCTTGTATGTTTTCGTGCCGACAGTGTATGTGTTTAAAGCCATTGTATCCCTTTGGGCGGGCAGTGGGCAGTCCTGCCCGCCGTCACAAAGGAGGAGGAGCGGGCGGGTCACCATGCCGCCCGAAATCCACTAGAAGGGGACATTTGCCTCGTCAACGGAGATTGTCGCTTCGTGCTTTTCACCGCTTGACGATAAAAAGCGCACAGTGCCAGCCGTCACTTCGTACGATGCGGCGGGGTTGCCGTCCGAGGTGTTCCAGATACGGGGATTGCCCGTTGATTTATCGGGCGACAACGTGCCTTCGATCAACACTTTCATGCCCTTTTTGACGTACTGGTTGCAGACCTCCGCCAGGTTACCCCATGCAGAGACCCGAAACCAGATGGTCTCTTTCACGGTCTCGCCCTGTGCGTTTGTGTATTGTTTGTTTGCCGCAACAGAGAACGAGGTCACAGCCTGACCCGAAGGGGTGTAGCGCATTTCAGGGTCTCTACCGACGTTGCCGACGATAAGGATTGTGTGAAACATCATTCACCTGCCTTTGCCTGTGCTTCGGCGTTGTCAACGATGGTTTTGAGTTCCTTGTACGCCTCGCGCAAATCATCCAGCGTTGTTTCATCGCGCTTGATTTCAGGCGTCACGATTTGCACGGCGTCGGCGCGTTTGAGGAGAGATTGCCATTCCTTCCACGCTTTATCGGTGACGATTTCGCGCTCGATTGGAGCGTCGGCAAGATGTTCGTCCTCGTCGGTGAACTGTGTGCCGTAGCCAGCGTGAGCCAGGGCGCGTCCAATAGCGGCGGTTTCTGCGCCCTCGAACGGGCGGGATTTTGCTACGCCTTGCATCTTCGGCGTCCCGTGACCAGTAGCGAGTATTCTGCCTTCGCCGTCAATGACGGTGGCTTTGATAAGCCCTTCGCCTACAACCTCGGTTGTGATCGAGCCTTTCGGGTGTTCTTCGCGGAACCAGACGATCCGCCAATTGACAGGCAGATAATCCTTGCCTTGCATTTTCATAATCTTGCTTTTGGGGTCAAACTTCGTCATTGTGTCTCCTGTTGTCTAAAGTTGAATACGATGTAAAGTTGGTTAATGGTATTTTTCCGATTACCTCGTTTCAAGTTCCCGCCGCCGATCTGACGGCGGGGCAAAGCGGCTGAGCCGCGTGTTGCTATGGTCTCACGCTTTCGCGGGTATCCTGTTCGTCGCGCCATTCGGCGTCGTCGTTCAGCACTCGTATCGCGTCCTTCCCGAACGCGCGGAAAGCAGATGTAACCTTTTCTGTCAGGTCTAACTGCCCATACGCGGCGGTGGCTTGAATGTGAGTGGGGTAATTGCACAGTTCAAAATACGCCTCTTGCGCTTCGGGGGTGATGTTGTTCATGATGCGCTTTTGTTCAAGTTCGGCAAGGCGGTTGCGCCAGTATTGATTGTTCGGGTCGATTTCCAAAAAACTACGGCAAGCGGCGATCTCGTTGTCAATCCGTTCGTGTTCGGGGATGGTAGGTGTCCAGCCGTTCATGATGTTTGCTCCTGTTTTACTAATCGTTCGACTTCCTCGTCGGTCAGTGGGGCGTCGGTGTAGCATTTGACAACCACCCACTGACCTTTACGGAGTTCCTCGATGTCAATATGGCGGGGGTCTGCATGGCGGATGATGCGGTACTCGTTCATGCCGTCATTCTAAACCACGAAGATAAATGCCACATTAAAATTAGAGGTTGGTTTTTAGCCGTGACTGGGCGGCTGTGTCTGTGGTAGAATAGCGGCATGAACAATGTGATGTTGAGGGTATGGCGATGACCGATTTAGTTTGGACTCCCGTACAAATCCGTTTGGGTCAGATCGTGGCATGGACGGATAACCCGCGCATGTCCACGAGGGCGCAAGGGACGCGCCATCGAGATCGCGCCCAAATATGTCGCGGTGGCATTGGAGCGCATGGCGACCGCGTTCCCTGAATTGGAAATCAAAAGGCTTGACTAATACCCATGAGGCTGGACTTCTTTGCGCGTTACACGAATCATATAGATCACCTTGCGCCGCTCTGGAATCATTTCCCCGCAGAGCGGCGCGGGGTGTTTTACACGACGGAAAAAACTGCCGACTATGCCGTAAAAGAATTGAAAGAAGCAACCGTATTCGACGGCGATCTGCCTATGGCGGACAATCCGATTCTCGTTTCCTCGCACGGCGATATACTCCGCGCCCATAAGGGAGGGCGGGAAAGAATCATTCATATCGAGCATGGTATCGGGCATGGGTTCGGGACTGCCGCGTATCCAGATGGGCGCGGCGGGGCGCGTGATTATGTCTCGCTCTTCCTCGCGCCGAATGAATACACAGCGCGAAGGATGCGGAAGGTTAGGGATACGCGAGTCGAGGTGGTCGGCACTCCGAAGATGGATGATTTCGCCGGCTACTTCCCCGCTACTGAAAAGTCCTCGAATCCAGTCATTGCTATCGGGTTTCACTGGGGAGATCGCGGAGCGCAACCGCCTGAATCGGGGAGCGCGTTCGAGGCATACGAAGAGATTTTGCCGGCGTTGAATGAGAGATATAATCTCATCGGCTACGCTCATCCGCTGGCAAAAGAATTCCTGCAAGGCGCATACGAACGAGTGGGGATCGAATTCGTCGAGGATTTCCGCGAGGTGCTACAACGGGCAGACGTGCTACTCAACGATCTCTCCTCCGCCCTGTATGAGTTCCTTGTGACCGGCAAACCCGTTGTGGTTCTCAACGCCGCATGGTTTCGGCGGGATGTTCATTTTGGGATTCGTTTTTGGGATTATTCCGACATAGGGATTCAAGTGGAGAATGCCGCCTCTCTGCCGGCGATGATTGACTTGACGATTGAAGATTATGCCACGATCCGAGTCGCGCAAAGACGCAAGGCGATCAGCGATCTATACCCTTACTTGGGAAGCGCGACACAACGGGCGGTGAGTATATTATTGGACTACTTGGACGGACTCCCATGACCTATACTTCGCAGATGGGCATTGAAGAGTATTTGGATGAATACTTTACCGCGCCCGGATTTTTCCTAGAGATCGGCTGTTGGGATGGGTTACATATCTCTCAAACGGCATGGCTGGAAAAAGAACGAGGCTGGCGCGGGGTGTGCGCGGACCCGTTCCCGCGAGGCTTCGAGAGTCGCGCCTGTGTAGTTGCGAATCACGCGGTAAGCGCGAAGGGCGGGATTAGGAAGTTTATCAAGGTAAGCATAGATCGGCGGCACGGCGGGGATGTGTCCTATTTGTCGGGATTCAAAGATTCCCTGTCTGCTCACTGGCATGTTATCAGCGAGTTCTGCAATTATGAGGAAATGGATATTCCGACTATCCCCTTCGATGAATTGTGCCGACTGTATTCCGTCCCCGCGCATGTGGATTTTCTCTCGCTGGACACGGAGGGATGCGAGGCGGAAATATTGGAAAGCGTGGACTTTATGCGGTATTCCTTCGGGATGATTTGCGTCGAGCATAATCTATCCGAGACGGCGCGGCAGAGGATCGCCGACGTATTGCTACCACAGGGGTACAAGTTGTATAAATCCATTATGCTGGACGATCTCTATGTATCCGTATAAGCAATGGCTGGAAAACGAGTACGATCAATGGATTCGGGCGTTACAAGAATCCACTGTTTTGAATTTCAAAGATCACCCGATGGTCAAGCGGATGTTAGGGGAGGTGGATCGGTATTATGCCGTTTCAAATTACGGATTGCCAGAGCCGTATTATTTGCTTGAACGGATAGATAATATCGGGCGTTCGGCATTCGATTCCCTGTCCGGCGTGGCGATTCGCATGGCGTATTACGCGCAAAAGGTCTTGCAGGAAAAGCCGACCTCCATTGTGGAGATCGGCGGCGGATCAGGACAGTTATTCGCCACGTTTCGGGCAATGGGATTCAAGGGCGAATATTATATTTATGACCTGCTCGAAGTCCGCTCGTTCCAATATGCCTATCTGCGGGAAGTGGAAAATCAAACGGGACTGCGACTCCAACAGGAATTGAGGCATGAGTTTTGCGTATCCCTGTATGCGTTGGGAGAGTTCGACGATGAGACAAAGGCGTGGTACGTCGAGCATGTAATCAACCACTGCAAGCACGGGCTGGTCGTTTGGAATCCTCATTCGGGAGCGACGAAAGAAGTCCCGTTTCCATGTCGTGAGGTCTACGAAATTCCCTCGCTTCATCCCGATAACAAGGTATTGACGTGGTAAAGAAATTATCCTTTTCACAGTTGGGGAAGTACGGGAGGCTTGGGAATCAATTGTTTCAGGTTCACTCCCTCATGGGGATTGCGGAGCGACTCGGAGCGCAAGCCGTATTTCCTGAATGGGAATATGAGCGGTTCTTTTCGACTCCCCTACCGCATGGGGAAATGGTTGCGGAGTTTCAAGTCAAGGAACGTGAATTCAAACATCACGAATGGGAGATTCCGCAAGATGCCGATCTGTTGGGATACATGCAGAGCGAGCAATACTTCGGCTCGTTCCGTTTGAGATTTGCCGACGCCCTGCTCGAAAAGATGCAAACAAAATATGCCTCCCTCTTCGAGAAACAAACGATCTGCATACAGGTACGGCGCGGGGATTATGTCGGCAACCCGAATTATTATCAATTGCCGATCACCTTTTACTTCGATGCCCTGCTCGCCCACTTCCCGAATTGGCGGGAATTCAATTTGCTCGTGATAAGCGATGATATAGAGTATTGCAAGGTGCATTTCGGGAGTCTGCCGGACGTGACCTATGCCGAGGGGAATCTGGATATTGAGGACATGGCGTTGGGTTCTCTGTGCAATCACTTCATTATCTCGAATTCGTCCTTTGGCTGGTTTACCGCGTGGTTCGGAGAAAAGGAATACAGCAAAGTAATCCATAGCGGGTATATGTTTGCCGGCGCGTTACAGCGCAAACACTCCTCCGAGTCCTACCGCCCGGCGCGATGGATCAACCATCACAAGCCGGACTATAAACTTGATCTGCGAGACACGACTTTTACCATCCCTGTATTTTACGATCACCCTACCCGCAAGGAAAATTTCGATCTGTGCCTGTACCTGTTATTGTCCGAGTTGAATACGCATATCATCGTCGGCGAACAGGGCGGCAGGACGTTCGAGGGCGCGGGGCAGTGGGTCGAGTATATGAATTTTGATCTGCCGCACTTTCATCGAACGAAGATGTTGAACGACATGGCAAAAGAGGCGCGGACGCGCTTCGTGGTCAATTGGGATTGTGACGTGATGATTCCGCCGATCCAGTTGTATATGGCAGTCGAGGAGTTACGCAAGGGCGCGGATATGGTCTTTCCCTATGGCGGACCGTTCGCCCGTATGCCGCGCAACCCGTATTATGAAATGTTGAATGGGGCGCGGGATATTGGAGTCGTGCGCGGGGAGGCGTTCAAGGGACGGGAGGCGGATCACTTTAGCGTCGGCGGGGCGGTGATGTTTGATAAGGATTCCTTCGTTGACGGCGGGATGGAAAACGAAAAGATGATCTCATTCGGTCCCGAGGATGTCGAGCGGTATGAGCGATTTAGCCGGCTAGGGTACGATATTCGCCGCGTGAATGGGTGCTTGTTTCACCTGAATCATTTTGTCGGAGATAACTCCTCGCCTCGTAATCCCCTCTTTGCCGCGAATCAGGCGGAGTTGGAGTATATCCGCTCCCTGAGCGATGCGGAATTGCGCGGATATGTCGAACGGTGGGAATGGCGCGGGAATATCTATTCGACGGTCTACTATGAGGATATATCTGCGGGCGCGATCCGTTCGGCGCGGTTGGTGATGCAAGAATTACGGGAGGCGGGGATTTTCCCGTCCTCTGTGATAGACATAGGGTGCGGAGTCGGGGAGTGGAATAACGGGCATGAGGACTATATCGGCGTGGATTATCGTGTCAAGATGGACGATCTAATCATCCCCCGTAGTCGCTTCATCGAGGCGAATTTGAATCGAGAGTTCCCGAAGTTCGAGCGGCGGTTTGATCTGGCGTTGTGCTTGGAAGTGGCAGAGCATCTAAAGCCGACACGCGCCGCGCCGTTGGTGGAATACCTTTGCTCTCTTTCGGATACTGTGCTATTCTCCGCCGCGATCCCCCATCAGGGCGGGAACGGACATATCAACGAACAGTGGCAGGGCTATTGGATGGATTTATTCAAGGCGCGGGGGTATACTGGCGTTATGTTACCCGCTATTCGAGGGAATTCAGAGATTGAGTTATGGTATCGGCAGAATGCGATCCTGTTCGTCAAGGGCGGGACTGGCGGGATCGGAGAGCCGGCGCGAAACTTCGTCTTGCCGGAATATTACTTGGAGATCGTGAAGGGATTGCAGGGATGAAAGACAGTAAACCAGCGAAAACCAGCGATGCAAAAAAAAAGAAAAAGGGCGGGCATGGCAGACCGTTCAAGAAAAACGATCCTGCAACCGGGTTTATAGACGCGCGGATTAATCGCTCCGGTCAGAATCGTGGATTCTCGCAAGTCAAAACAGAGGTTCGAGAATTGGCGCAAATTATCCTCACCGAACGAGTGGATGATATACATAACAAGAAAACTGTAACAATGAGCCGTTTGGAAAAATTATTCCGAGACTGGCTGGCAAGCAACGATGTCGCCAAACAACGCGAAGTCGTGCAATATGGGGTCGGCAAAGTAGCCGACGAAGTTATTGTAAATTCAGAGATTGAAAATTTTATCAGTTCAAATTTAGACCTATTAACCGATGGTCAAGTAGAGCGTTTGCGAAAAGGGGAAAGCGGTTTGGGAATTTTAGGAGAATTATTGAAGGACGCCGCAAAGATAGTCAAAGAGAATAAAGCCAAACAAAAATGAGTTTCGATCTTGCCCTTGCCGCCGAAGAGGAAAGACGCCGGCGCAAACGCGAAGGCATAATCCTAAACGCTCCCGCACAGTGGAATGAATGGTTGTCCACCATCTTCCCGCATTACTTCTCCGCGCCTTTTGCCCGTCGGCATGAGGATTTTTGGGGATGGGTCGAGTCGGTGGAAAAGGATAAACGCCCGACTCCCTTCGTAGCGATATGGGGACGCGGCGGCGGAAAGTGTCTTTCAGCCGATACTGAAATAATGTTGTCAAGCGGACTGAGAAAACCAATTAAGGATGTGCGCGTCGGAGATAAAATCATCTCTTATTCCGAAAGCGAAGGGAGGTTTGTCTCGGATGCCGTTTCAAAAAAATACTATTCAGGAAAAAAGCAGGTCATGCGGATAAAAACCAAAGCGAAAAAATCCATCCGGCTAACCAGCGAACATCTCATATTAACCTATTGCGGCTGGAAAACTGCCGGCGAGTTGACGATATACGATAGGATTGCATCCCCGCGCCGCGTTCCTATCAATCCATATATATTCGACAAAACAGACGAAGAGGTTAGATTTACGGCTTATATATTGGCAGAGGGAGGAACGAGCGGAAAATCATCATGCCTTTGGACGAATTCAGATGGCGTCATTATCAATGATTTTAAATATTGCGCCGAGTCGTTAGGTTTTTCGATAAGACCTTCTGGTCGGTATGGGTATTATGTCAGAGGCGCGTCCGAATGGGTAAGGAAGAATCGACTCGATGGAAAATTATCCATTAATAAAAGAATACCCGAATGGGTATTTGGATTGACAGAACGGCAGAAGTGGTTATTTTTATCTGCGTTTATAGATACTGATGGATGGGTAACTTTGGAGCGTGGAAGATTAGGAATCACGCTTGCTAATCGTGAAATGATTGTTGATCTACAATATATCTTCATGCAATTAGGAGTTCTAACTGTTGTATATGAAAAGAAAAATAAACACGCTGGCGCGTGGACGGTGGCGGTAGACAGTGAATATGCAGAACTTTGTTCAAACCGTCTTTCACTTTTGTTGAAGGGGGATAAATTGCGTCAAAGTCTTGGGGGATGTAAAACAAAATATAGCCTTCTGGACGTTTACCCTTGTGAAGCCATGCAGGGATTGCCAAGAGGTTTGAATCGAAAAATACGCAATATAAGCGGAATGAAGTTGGGAAATTCTGCTTATGATGTCACAAGGGGAAAACTTCGCCGAGCCATGTCTTTATTTCCACTGCATCGCTGGTTGAAACTAGAAGAAGATGATGTATTTTGGGATAGGATCGTGTCTATCGAAAATGACGCTGGGACCGAAGAGACATTTGATATTGAGGTAATGAATAATCATAATATGATAACAAATGGTCTTGTAACACATAATAGCACGAATGCCGAAGCCGCCGCGATCCGACTCGCCGCAAAAAAAGTACGGCGATATGCGTGGTACGTCTCTTCGACACAGGATAAAGCCGATCAACACGTGGATACCATCGGGGCAATGCTGGAAGATTCCGAGACGGCAAAATACTACCCCGAATTATCCGATAGGGCATTGAATAAATACGGGTTCTCGAAGGGCTGGCGTCGGCAGAGACTCCGCACGGCAAGCGGATTCACGATAGACGCGCTAGGCATGGACACAGGCGCGAGAGGCGCGAAGATAGACGATCAACGTCCTGACTTAATCGTGATCGATGACGTGGATGAGTTGTTTGATAGTGTCAAGAGTACCCTAAAAAAAATAAAGATATTGACTCAATCCATCCTCCCCGCCGGCTCGAAAGACTGCGCGGTTCTATTCATTCAAAACCTCATCCATGCCGACTCCATCGCCTCGCGCTTGGCGGACAATCGGGCGGACTTCCTTACCGATAAAATCCTGTCTGGACCGTACCCGGCGGTGAATAACCTGATCGTCTCGCAGGTACAGGGCAAGTACACGATTCAAGGCGGCGAGCCGACATGGGCGGGGCAGGATTTGGCGACGTGCCAGAGTCAAATATCCACATGGGGCTACTCCGCGTTTATGCAGGAGTCTCAACACGATGTAGACCGGGGCGCGGGCGCATGGCGCGAGGTGCAATTCCAGCACATTGATTACACTGCCCTCCCCGAATTCGTGCGTACCGCCGTCTGGATAGACCCGGCGGTGTCCAGCACAGAGCAATCCGATTCAATGGGGATTAGCGCGGGAGGGATTACACGCGCCGGCAAAGTCATTGGCTTGTATTGGTGGGAGGGGATCACCTCGCCCGAAGATGTCCTAGAGCGCGGGATTCTAAAGGCAATGGAAGTACGGGCGACTCATGTCGGCGTTGAAACGGATCAAGGCGGGGATACGTGGAAGAGCGTATATCTGAGATCGTTAGAAAAGATAAAGAAAAGACTCAAAACACAAATGTCGGCAGAGAGGTATAATCGCCTCATCTTCCCCGCGTTCACCTCCCGTAAAGCCGGCGGCACGGATGAAACAACCGGCAGGGCATACGGATCGAAGGTAGAGCGCAATTCTAAAATGCTGGCAGATTACGAGCGCGGCATGGTGCTACACATGAACGGGACTCACCCGATGATTGAAAAAGCCTTATGGCGATTCCCGAAAGAGCCGCTCGATCTTGCCGATAGTTGGTTTTGGTGCTGGAATGATTTACGCAATAAGCCGCAGGTAAGAGCGTTATAGGTGACGATATGAAAACAAACAAGCCGGCAAAGACTGGCACTCCCCGCCGACCTTCGGGCGGACTCAAACTCAACCGGGCGGATAGGGCGTTTATTCAGGCGACGATCTCACGCGCCGCGTTATCTTCCAGACTAGGGACACAATTCAACGGGGAGCGCGATCTATATAAAACCTTCGGCTACCCACAAAACCCCGGCTATGATGAATACAAAAATCTATTCGATAGGCAAGGGCTGGCGAATCGGCTGGTATCCATTTTGCCGAATGACGTTTGGAGTACCGATCCGATCCTCATTGACGGGGAGGCGAGGTCGGATAATCTCGAAGAGAATGCGACTCCTTTCGTCAAGGGATGGGCGGAGTTATTGGAAAGACTCCCCGTCACAACCGCATTCCGTGACGCCGATATTATGTGCGGGTACAGCCGTTATTCCATTGTGCTACTTGGCGCGGCGGGAGACGATTTGGCACAGCCGGCAGGGGATGGCGCGTTGGCATTCCTACAACCGCTGGACGAACGGCAAGCCGCGATTGATTCGTATATCACCGACATAAAGAGTCCCCTATTCGGAATGCCCGAATACTATAACATCACATGGACAGACCCGAACAATGGCGGACCCGTGTTCGATGTAACGGGCGGGAGTAAAGTTCATTATTCGCGGGTGATTCATATCACGCATGACCGCATGGGATCGCGGGCGTTCGGGACGCCGGGCATGAAGGCGATTATCAACCGCCTATATGATATTGAAAAGGTGACGGGAGGAGGCTCAGAGGCGGCATGGCTGGCGGTCTATAAAGGATTGCTCTTGACGGCAAAAGAGGGCGCGGAGTTGCCCGCCGCCGGCTCTCAGGCGGCGGATGATTTGAAGTCCGCCGTCATGGACTATATCAATCAGATTCAGCGCGTCGCCGTGTTGGATAATGTGGACGTTCACGATCTCGGAGTCCAGACGGTAGACATTCGCAGTATGTTCGATGTCTTGATCGAGGATTTATCGGGGTCGAAGGGGGTCCCGCAGAGAAAATTGTTAGGATCGGAGCGCGGGGAATTGGCGTCGAGTCAGGATATGCGCGAATGGAATATCCGCACGACCAGCGAGCGGACGAATCAATCCGAGCCGATCTCATTGAAGCCGTTTATTACTTGGTGCATCCAGCACAAGATTTTGAAGCCGCCTCAATCGGGAAAGTTCTCGTTCGCGTGGCAGGATGTCTACCCTGAGACGTTGAAGGAAAAAGCGGATCGCGCCCTTGTCATGGCGCAAGGCGCAAGCACAGTAACGGGCGGTGCGCCGGAGGATGCGTTCGATCTAAATGAGTTCCGCGCCGTAAATGAATTGCCGCCGCGCACGGTAGAGCAATTGAACGAGTTTGAGGATGAAGCCGACGAGCGATTGAGAGCCGAGGCGGAGGCGAAAGTGAAGCAACCCGCCGAGGATGAACAGGATTCCGAAGAGTTGAAAAATGAAGAAAAAGAAAACATCCCGCTTTAGGCGGGATGTTTTGACAGATTTACGGGTATGGATTTTCACCATTTACAGGGTAACTTCGGAAAGTTGATACTGTATTATTCGCTTTCGCCTTTGACGCTCCGTAAATCTATGTGATGGGTATGGATTTGCACCAATTATTTTAGTCCGCATGTTAGGCTGTCGTTCACTAGTCAACAACCAAGTCGCGATCTTTACTCTTACGCCTATTACGCTCCATCATTACTCTGAGCCGATTGTATCATGGACGGGTGTTTGAGTTGTAACCACTTCACAAGTTCGCCGGCGCGTCGAATGCCGAGGGATACATTGCCGTCGCCGAGAGTAGACATGATGCTTTCGGTTTCCGCGTCCAGATAGGTATTGCGGACTATGGGCGCGGTGAGTTTTTTCTTTGCGCCGGCTCCGCGCCGCTTGCCGCCGTGCGAATGGATGGATTTCATTACGGGAGTCCTTTCAGGTCGTACCACCGCTCGACATTGTATCCGAGGCGGGTGAATTCCCTTTCGAGAATCTCGATCACGGATCGGTTGTTGATGTCTTGAAGATCGTACAACAGGGATTTGAGAGTCTCTTCCGTGATTTCAGGAATGACGGTTTCCTGTTCGAGTTTGGCGATCTCTTCGGCTGACCAGTCCCGAATCCATTGTCCGCTATCGCCGCGTTCTTGCCATGCGTAAGCCTCCGTATGGATGTCGGCATAGTTCAAGCCGAGTCTCTCGCAAAAGCGCAGGGCGATTAGATGCACATTGCCGTCAATTGTGCCGTCACATCCTTGTCGTTGTGTGAACGGTCTCACGCTCCATTGAATAAATCCCCATGATGTCAAGCGATTTTTACGGACAAGTTTTCGGGGATTTTGGGGGTATAATCCCCTCCATGTCGGCGAGTATCCCGAAGTTCATCCCGCGATCCAAGAGTCCAAAGTTCCCCATCGGAAAAATCCGCAAGATGGAAGGCGCGGAGTTGGAGCGTTATCTTCGGGATTTCTCTGTGGAGGAGATACGCCAATCCCGCGCATTATGGGCGGAGTTGGCGCGGCGTCCCTCTCTTATTCTGTTCGAGGCGAATGAACACAAAATTCGGCTTTGATCCGCGCACGTTGAATTACTATCAAGAGACGAAGAGAGGCAGGCGAAAAGTCTCACGCGAGTCCGTCCTCCGCGACGTGGAGTCTTTTACGTTGGGAGTCCAGCAAAAGCAAAGGGAATTATCCAATCAGTTAGCCAATGGAGTCATTACAGCGCAACAATGGTATGATGAGTCGGCGCGGTTGATGAAGTTGTCCTATCGCGCCGCGATGGATGCGGCGCGGGGGAGTAGCGCAGAGCCGACGGAAGAGGAAAAAAACCGCTGGCTGGAAGTGGCGTTGATCCTGTTATTGCTTTTGAATTTCACCGCCGACGCGCTGGAAGAGGACGAATTGCCAATTACAAAACTTCCGGGAATTATGGTAGCGCGTGGCGCGGCAGTTCGGAGCATCTTCAAGAATTGGAGTCTAGGACTCGTGAAGTCTGCCGGCTTTACCGAAGCGCGGCGCGTGCTAGGAATTGCCGAGCATTGCAACGATTCGGCAGACCGTAAAGGCTGTATTGAATTGGCGGCGCAAGGCTGGATTCCGATAGATCGTTTCGTTCCCTTCGGCGGCGCGACGTGCCGCGATCACTGTAAATGCAGTTTTGAATTCCGATGAGTCTCTCTTCCCCGATTGTCCCACCTGATAAAATCAACGTGTCGCTCGTCGCTTTGCGGCTGGCGCGTATTCTTGACCGTCTGCCGGCAGGTCGGCATACGATCACCTTCAACAAGTCCGAGATCGCGGCGGAGGCGTGGAAGGTTTCGATTGTCGGCTACGACGAATACGGCAACCCGACTCACCAACAGTACGCAATCACCAAGACCTATTCGCCCGAATAATTGGAGGCTAAGATGAAAAATAAACGTTTGATGTATTTCGTAAACGGAATTATGAACTCAAAACAGTTCATTCAAAATTATAATCCTAATCAACCCCGTGACCCAGCGGGGTCAATAACTGGCGGGCAGTGGTCAAAATCAGGCAGTGAAACAACGGAGTCGAAGTACAACAACGGAAAACCTTTTTATAGATACACTTCAAAAAATAGTCCACTTTCGCAATGGGGTCATGCTATGTTTGCTGATGATAAAGAAAAAGTTGTTGAACACTACTCATACGGCAGAAAGGCGTGGATATTTTCTCCAAAAGCAACCGATAGTAGAGTTAGAAACATTGAGGACTTGAAAGAAAAAACTAGAATAGAATGGAAAAAAACGGTTGATTTTTATAATGAAAATGGATATTATAAAACTGTTGGTGGCGGCGAAGACCTTAAAGATTTTATTGAAATGAATCTTAGTTTTGATGAAGTATTTAGTTATTTGAATCCTACAAGAATTGTTGACTCTGCGGAGGGATGGGACGGAGATTTGGGGATTTGGTTTTATCATGCTGTCGCAGAGCCGAACGACATTATGGCGATTGTCACGCAAGACGGTGCAATTGTTTGGGACGATGATATGATTATTAGATCAAGCCGGGATGACTGGTAAATGTCACTGAATTGGAGACGAAGATGCAAGTTAAAATCGGAAACAAAATTTACGATAGCCATGAGACGCCGATCCTGTTGATCCTCACGGATGAGGAAAAAGGGCATATCGCCAACATGGACCCGCTTGCGACGAAATATTGCTCATTCCCAGATAGTGCGGATGTGGACAAGATCACCAAATGGATGAATGCTCCCGCCCTTGACTCTTGACGGTTCTTTTGGCATAATCCCGTCCAGCACAGGGGTACACGTCTAGTCGAATACCAGCGTACCACGTTTTCACCGGGCGCAAAGACTTTCCGAGTCTTTGCGCCTTTTTTGTTTTTTGGAGTCACATGCCTTACAAGGTCTACGAAGAGAACGGCGAATACTGCGTCCATAAGATCGCGGACGATGGCGGCAAAGGGGAGAAGATCGCCTGTCACGGCGCGGATAAAGATAAGGCGGCGGCGCAAGTCCGCGCCCTGTACGCGAAGGAAAATCAAGCCGACTTTTCCAATACGTCTATTTTAGTTTCCAATCAAGCCAAACGGGTCACGAAGAGCGGCAAAGAGTTCCTTGTCGTCCACGGAGTGCCGGCGCGTGAGCAGGTGATGAATACCTATCTCGTGCCTGAGTTGGATTTGGTGCGTTCCCTCAAAGGTTGGAACGGCGTACCGATCACGATCCAACATCCCAAACTCAATGACCGCTCCGCGAATGTCCCCGATCCCGATGTGGCGATTATCGGACGTTTCTATAATTCCGCGTGGGATCACGAGGGCAAGCGTATGACGGGGGAGTATTGGATCGAGATCGCCGAGGCAGAAAAGTACCTCGAAGGAAAAAGCATTCTCACGAAGATCAACGACGGGACTCCGCTGGAAACATCCACCGGCTACTATGCCGACGATGAACAGACTGCCGGCATATTCGGCGGCAAGGCGTATAAGACTATCCATCGCAATTTACTCCCCGATCACATCGCCATTTTGACGAACGAGGTCGGCGCATGTTCCCTGCAAGACGGATGCGGAGTCAATCGCAATGCCGCCGTGACGAATTGCGAATGCGATTGCCCGTATCGCAAGGCAATGTCGAATAATTCCTTTCCCGCATTTCAAGAGGGACACTTACCCGTCAAGATGCTGGTTGGATATTCGGTCAATAAAGGCAATCGTACTGCCGAGCAGTTGGACGATTTGAGAAACTATATCAAAGAGAACGGCGTGACCGATCCAGTTATCATCGTTCGGATGAACGATAAGAATATAAAAATCCTCGACGGCAATCATCGCGTATCTATGGCGGATGAATTAGGGATCGAGCAAGTGCCGGCGCAGGTGGTAGACGATGAAATGCGCCCGTTATCGTTACATGCGGTCTACGCCGAGCAATTGCATCTGTACGATCAATCCTATCTCAACGAGCAATCGCTGGATCAAAAGATATACGCGCTCCGCGAGGCGTTCAACAAACAATTCACCGAAGGCGACGGCGGGATTTGGGTGCGCGAGATTTATCCCGCCTATCTCATCGTAGACACTGGCGGGGAATTATTCAAGGTCGCCTATCAACAGAACGAATCCGAATTCACGTTTTCCCCGCGCAATGAATGGAAGCGCGTCGAAATGCAATACATCGAAGTCGCCGAGCAAGACCCAAATAATCATTCGCGGGCAACCGATCCCGCTTTGATGCCTAATCATAAAAAGGAGTCCACTATGAAATTTGACGAATTGCAAGCCCTTCTCGCCAAAAAGGGTTTGACGGTTTCCGCGAATAACGACGAATTCACCGTCGAAGAGACGCAAGAGCCGACAACCCCTGAGATCACCGGGCTGAGCGCGGAGGAAGTTACCGCGCTGAAAACGCTGGCTGGTTTAGCCCCGAAGTTGAATCAAAAAGCGTTGGACGGGATCGAGAAACTTCCCGCCTTGATCGAAATGGCGAACAACGTCGAGGCAGAGCGCAAGGCGGAAAAAGAATCCCTCGTTGCGCTCATGGTCTCGAATGCCGCCAATACGCTGTCGAAGGATGAATTGGAAGCGATGCCGCTGACTGTCCTTCAAAAAATCCACGCGAGCAACAGCGTGTCCTATGCGCCCATCGGTAGCGCGAGGGAAACACTGTTCGGGAATGAGGATGTGCTAGTTGTCCCTTCCACGTGGAATATCAAACCGGAGGCTGACAATGGCTAACAATGCTCATACCATCCTGTTGAGCGTTCGGGAAGTTTTCGAGCGCGAATGGAAGTTGACGGCTGGCAAGGATGTCACGCCGGGTATGTGGTTGGAGTTTGTCGGCTCTGCAAGCCCGACCGTCCAGCCGCATTCTTCCGCGTCGGCGATCCCTCCGCAGAAGTTGATCGCCACCGAAGCCCCTTGGCGTTCCGGTTCGGACATTTCCGACGCCTATGACACGGACGGCGAGAATGTCGAAGTGCATTATGCCGTGCCGGGCGATCACGTCTATTGCCTCTTGAAAGCCGGCGAGAACGTGGACGCCTTCACTGACCGACTCGGATCGGACGGCGCGGGCGGCGTTCAGGTCGCCACGACCTACGCCTTCCTCCGCCCGTTGGAGTTGGTCAATAATGTGTACGGGTCGGGGTACGCAAGAATCCGCTGTGAGGTGATGTAACATGAACAACAATTCCTCGATTATCCGTCAAGGCTACGTCGGCGAAGGGCAGTTGCTAGAGCCTCTCGCCATGCGCCCGTATCTCAACAAGCAGGGCGTCCCGGTGGTCGCCGAGCGCGTTGGGATGAAGTTGAACAACGGTAAATTTGTCCCTGAGTACCGCGAGCGGCGCGTCTACACTCAAGCCCTGCTCCGCAAGTATGAATGGGAAATGATTGACGCGGAAGTGCTGGACGTGATGCGTCAACCGTTGATCGGCGTGAACGATCTGCTCTCCGGCGGATTGACTCACAATGTCGGCGACGTGGGAGTCTCGATCTCCACGTATGAGCAGTTATCCGACATGAGCGATGCCGATATTTCGATGTCTCTCACGCCGAAAAAAGGCGAGGGAGATCGCGTCGAATTCACGCCCGTTTCGATCCCGATCCCGATTATCTCCAAACCCTTCACCCTTGATCTGCGGACTCTTGCCGCCTCGCGGCGCGGGAATGGAGAGGCGTTGGATGTCACGCAAGCCCGTACCGCGACCCGCAAGGTGCGCGAGGCGGTGGAAGAGATGCTCTTCAACGGCTCTTCGCTGGCGGTGCAATCCTTCGCCATTTACGGATATACCACGCAACCGAAACGCTCCACCGGTGCGGCGTCCGCCTATGGCGGCGCGGACTGGTCTACTGCCGACGGTAACGCGCACAAAACCATCGTGGGAATGATTCAGGCGTTGGTTGATTTGGGCGCGACGGGTCCGTTCGGACTGTATGTCAACAACACGCAGTACGGCGAGATTCAACATCTCAACGGTTCGGGCAATACGGCGGAAAGCCAATTGTCCACCATCCTCCGCACGATCCCCGATCTGAAATTCGTCCATCGCGCTCCGCGTTTGGACGCCGGCGAAGCCGTGCTTGTCCAGATGACGAAAGAGACGGTTGATCTGGCTATCGGGATGGATGTGACTCCCGTCTCATGGCAGGAATACGGCGGAATGGTCAACGAGTTCCGCGTGATGACCGCCGTTGTGCCGCGCGTGAAATATGACGCGAACGACTCGTGCGCGGTCGCGCACGTGACCGGTATCTAGCCGAAAGGTCTACGATGTCTCAAAAACTCCAATATCGTGTAAAACCACACGCCGCCTTCGGTCCCGCACGGGAATACAAAGAGGGCGCGGTTGTGGAGTTGACGGCGGAGGAAGCCGCGCCGTTCCTTGATCTTTTGGATTTGGTCGGAGGAAAGGGGAGCATCCTTCCCTCCGATCTTCCTCCTCTGCAAAACGACGCGGGAATCGAAGTCCCCGCCGAGTTGATGTTCGAGGAGGGAATCCGACTCGAAGGCGATAAGCCGAAGAGCAAAAAGAAGAGCAAAGGCGAATCCTAATGGCTTACGGAGTCCCCGCCGACGTTGCGGCGATGGCGCGTATCTGGACGGATAACGGGGCATGGTCGGCAACGACCAATCCCACGACCACCACCGTTCAAACGTGGCTGGATCGTCTCTCCGCGCAAATGGACTTAGCCCTGAAAGCGAATTGGTTTCCGACTCCCGTCGTGGAGGCGGACGCGCCGACTGCCTATCAAGCGATTGCCCAGTATGTTTGCTCCCTCGCCGCCGATCAAGCGCATCTTGTCAACGGCGTAGACCGCGAAGTATCGCCGGCGGGGAAGATACTGCAAGACATGATTAAATGGGTCGAGTCGAACGCCGATGGCTTTGTCGCCGACGGACTCGCGCAGACTCCGACTCCCTCTGTCAAGAATCAAGCGATGTTTCGGACGATTGCCGGCTATGATTGAGATCACCACGAATATCCGCGAAGCCGCCGAGAAACTCAAACGTCTGCCGCGCCAATGGTACGGCACGACGCTCGATATATTGGCGGAAGCCTCCGAAGAGATTCGCCGGATCATGTCCCGCCCCGGCTTGCCGGTGACCTATCCCATCGAATGGGATAGCGAAAAACAAAAGTGGTATGTGATCGGCAAACTCCGCAAGGAAGGCAATCTTCCCTACCGGCGCACAGGCGAACACGCGCAAGGCTGGATTTCCGAGCCGATCAATGGCGGATATATGACCGCCAACATCGGGACTCAAGCCGTCTTTTTATACGGTGCGCCGAGCGGACAATTTGCCGGCGCGGTCCACGTCCAGCCTAGCGGACAATCCCATATCCACAAGGGACGCTGGCGGTTAGTCTCGACGGTGGTCGAGGCGGTTCTATCCAGACTGCCAAAAGACCTCATGGATCGTTTGAGAGTCAAGGCGAATGGCTGATTATACGGATTATTATTCGCCGATCAAAACAGGCTACATGCAAAGACTCCGCTATTGCCTGAAAGATGATTTCCTGTTAGCCGACGGCGAAGATGTATCCTTGCTGACCGAGCGCGTATCGGATAATGAGGCGAATATCAAGCGAGGCTATTCGTATTACATCGTCGTCAAGCCCTCCATTTTCTCCGAAGTGCAAGGGCAAGCCATGAATTCAAAAGAATGGCAGACGATAGACTGGACGATGCGCGTCGAATTGTATGTGCGTTTCATGGAGGCAATGGATCAAGGCTCGCTCTTCGATCCGTTCCGCTCCGCTGTGATCTGGCATAGCATGACGCGCCGTTTCCTGAAAGCCGAGACGATTGAGGGCGTCGCCATGCCCGAAGTAACAGGCGTCGAGAAAATCCGAAGCGTGAATCCATTGGGTGATTTTAGTTACTATCGTTTCCTCAACGCGCCGCCGACGATGAATCCGAATTTTGTGTTTCAAGCCCTCGCGGTGGTTGTGAGGCAGAGAATCAGGTTTGAGTTATGAGCATGGATGGAATTGTCGCTGGCAGGATCGTTCATTATGTGCTGACTGCCCATGACGCCTCGTTGATCTACGAGAAAAGGAACGCTGAGAATATCACAGGCAATGGAGTCTTTGAAGCAATCCACGTCCCCGCGATGATTGTCGCCGTAACTCCTCACTTATTCGGCGAGGGAGAGCATGGCGTCAACCTGAAATGCTTTTTAGACGGCGACGATTCGTACTGGATCACAAGCCGCAAGCACGACGAAGGAAAATCCGCCGGCTCGTGGCACTGGATGGAAAAGGCGTAACGATGGAGAAAAAGATGAACAAGACTCCCGCTCCCTTTACACCGAAGAGCGAGACTCCGAAAACGATTCCCTGTCCGATTCATGGGCAGAGGTTGACGATTGAAAGTATCGGCGGAAAGCGGATAGCGATCTGCCGCTGTACGAATGAAAATAATCCGCATTATGGGCAGACCGTATGGGAAAGCCCGGACTAGGAGAGTCACATGACCACACTGACCGAGACTGAGAAATTTTGGGGAGTCGATTCTTTCAATGCCTTTGCCTTCCCGCTGAATGCCGACGGCTCGCTGAAAGCCACCAGCACGGCGGTTTATGAGGGCGAAGAGATTGACGGGACGCGGGATTTCAACCTCACCCCCGCCGAGGGTTCTGTCGTTGCGAACGTCGGCAACGGTAGACTCCGCGACACGATCTACCGCGCCCCGCGTGAAGCCTCCCGCGCCGAATTGGTGATCGGGTTCGTCAATCCCCGCGTGAAAGCCCTGCTCTCCGGCGTGAATACCTACAACGTCGGCGAAGCGATCCTGTCGGGGCGCATGACCAATAAGCAAGGCTCTGAGCCGGACGTCGCTTTGATCGTCACGCAACGCGGGCATAATGACAACGGATTGACTCGTTTCAAGTCCTACCTCATTCCGAAGGGCAGGATCATCCCGCGTGATTCACCCATGACCGAAAACGCGCTGGCAGAGACGTATCAGGTGACGATCTCGAATACCAAAAAGCAGATTTGGGGCAAGCCGTATTCCACGAGTGAACATGGATTCACGGATGCCACCTATGAAGAGTTGGTTTCGGAGTATCCCGTCGCCGTCGTCGCATGGCAGGGCGATGGAGTCGAAGATGAATTCCTTTTGCCGACGGATAAGCCGGCGATCTCAACCGCCAAAATGACCGTGTTCAATTGGGATACCGGTTTGCAGTACGTGACCGGCATTACAAAGACCGTGACGAAGATCACGCTCGGCTACCCCTCGACGGGACTCATCGTCTGCATGTACGAACACGCCGAATAACGCGATGGAATTACGAACAAAAACGATCCGCCTCATGGATGGGAAAAACCTCGTTGTCCACGAGGCGGATGCTAGTTATGATGCGCGGATGGCGTTGTTGGTCAACGAGGCGAACGAAGCCGATCACGACGATAAGAATTTCCTCTTCTTTTGGCGCACGTATTATCCGATCCTAGCCGCATGTACGAACGGGCAGATACCGACTCCCGCCGAGGCGTATGCCCTTCCCGCCGACGCGCTGGATGAATGGTATCTTGCCGTGTGGGAATTGAATCAGGATATTCTCGGCGCGATCAAAGAGGCGCGGAGTCAGGTCGTGGAATTCCGCGACGGGTCCAGCCTTACGACGCACGAGACTCTCGATCTGCCGTCCTTTACCATGCGGATCGTCGCGCTGGAAAATGAAGCCCTGAATCGTGAGAATACCCCCGCCTCCGAGGTCTCATTCCGAACGTATGTCTATCCGCGTATCGCGGGATGCTCTTCGGGGAATGCGCCTTCCGTCGAAGAGGCAATTCAATACCCTCGCGCAGAGTTGGCGAAGTGGTCGGCTATCGTGATGGATTTGAATCCCAAATTGTTTCAATTCATCATGGACGAAGCCGCGAGGGTTTCGCCGCTGGCTGAAAAGGAAGAGGTAAAAAAAAAGAGAAAACGCCGCGCACATCATAAGCCGGCTGTCGCCTCTCTTCCGTAAGGCGTCTACTGCGATTCCCGATCAATCGGGGATAACGCCGGCGCAAGTCTCGAAGTGGTGGGATTATTGGATACTCTGGCAGTTGGTGAAAAAAGACCTACCCGCCTTTGTCATCCTGAGCGCGTGGGAGGGCGCGTTACCCAAAGAGATGATGGATGTATTTTTGGAGTTGGACAATTTTCATTCGCACATGGAAGCGCAGAGATTGAAAGAAGAGTCCAAAAGCAATCATGGATAATCAACTAGATATTATCGTCAAGTTCCTTATAGATCGGGCGGCGGCGGGATATACGGATCAAGCCATTGCGAGTCTTGAACGACGGATCAAGGATTTCGAGGAGTCTGTCCGCGAGGCAAAGAAACAGGCGCGGGAGTTGGGGGAAGTAGCAAACCGCATGAATCAGATATTCCGAGGATTGTTCGCCGGCGGCGCATTACTAAGTGGCGGAATATTTGCGATTGCGAATAAATACGTCAATCAGGCAACCGAAGCCACTGAGGTTACGATTGCATGGAAAAAAGCGCAGGACGATCTGGCGAAAGCGGGATCGAGGACGGGCGCGGTATTTGCGGAGCAAGCCCTTCCCTTACTGCAAAAAGCGGCGGAGATAGCCGGGAAAGCCGCCTCCTTCATCGAGGCGAATCCCGAAATAGTACGCGCCGCGCTCAATGTCGGCTTGATAACCGCCGGTATTGGCGCGATTGGAATCGCTGTCTCAAAGGGTATCCGCCTGTTTGCCGATGTTGCCTATCTTGCCGCGATAGTGCAAGAGCAGATAGGAATCCGCGCCTTCGATAAAGCCGTTGATAAATTTCTTGTCGGCGTTGGCGCATTCTCCAAAACGAATATTCCGCTTGCGCGTGGAGGCGGCGGACTGACAAAAGGACTAGCCTCTGTTGGACTGCTCACTGAAGCCGGCGGAGCAACCGCGCTAGGCGCATCCCTTGCGGCAACTCTTGGACTTGTGATTGGCGCGGCGATCAATGACGCCATTACAAAGATCACTGGCAAGGGCGCGTATACGAATCAATTCGCAACCGTCGGCGCGAATCAACTGGCGTCAAACGTCCTCTCGCCTCTCGCGCAACGCTTTGGCGGCATTAGCCCGGAAGAGGCGGAGCGCAAGACCCTCGTCTTTACTGCGTTGATCGGCAAACTGACCGGCGCGATAGATGAAAATTCCCCGCTCTGGCAAAAAGCGGCGGCGGCGGTCAAAAAGGCAAGCGGAGAGATCGAAGAGTCTGCCGAAGGACTAACCGGCGTGGAAGCCTCTGAGCAATTCGAGCAGATTCTAAAAGCCTATGAGGATTACAAACGCGACGATCTCAAACTGGTGCAAGACCATTATAAAGAGCGCGAGAAGATCGTTTCCGATTCCCTGAAAGAGGAAGAGGACTCCATGCGGCGGATGAACGAGGGGATTGCGCGAGTCCGTTCGCAAGCCGGCGCGTCCATACGTCAGGCGACTCAACAATTCACACAGGATAGCCGTAACGCCGAGGTTGAATATGCGAGTCAACGGGCGCAGATTATCCGCGATGGGGGAGTGGAGATTCAACGGATCGAACAGGAATTACAGGAACGACTCCGCAAGATGGCTCTCGATCACGGCGAACGGATGGACGATCTGGCGCGGAGTCGGGACGCGCTAGGGTTGGTCAAAGAACAACGCAATTACAACCGCGAACGATCCGAAGAGGAGCGTAACGCGAATATCGAGATACGACAACGCCGGCAGGATTTGGCGATCCGCTTGCAGGAATTACAAGCCTCTTTCGAGCAGGAACGGGCGCAACGGCTGGCGGAATTCCAGACACGCATACAGGAAATACGCTCGAATGCCGCCTCGCAGATTGCGGAGTTACGGGCGCAGAATCAAGCCGAGTTGCGCGAGATACGCGAACAACGAGTCGCCCGTATCCGCGAATTAGATCAACAGTTTACAGACGAACGCAAGCGCAGGACTCAACAATTCCTGCAACAAGTCCGCGATCTGGACGCCTCTCTCTTGGGGGAGCAAAATCTAAAGAAAAGTTATCAGGCGAAAATGATCGCCGATCTGGATCGCTTCCTTGCCTCCTATCGCTCGAAGTTAGGCGCGTTGGCGTCTGCCAGACCGCCGGGAAAATTCGAGGGCGGGTATGCTTCGTATGGCACATATACACTAGGCGACTCTTCGACGGGCGGACGCGGCAAGACAGAATATGTAATGAGCGGCGCAACCACCGAAGCGGCAGAGCGTTTGTTGGGAGGGCAGTTATCGCAGGGCAGATTATTGTCCGCTCTGAGTCTCTCCGCCGGCTCTCGCAATGCTTTTAATTATCAGGATAACCGCCGCATTGACGGGCGACTCGGACCGGTGGAGCGGCGGCAAATTGCCAATGACGTGATCGAAGCCATGCAGGGAATATTCAGCGGCGGATTATCCGCGAGAGGTATATAAATGCCGTTTCCAAATGAATTAATGATCGGTACGTTTGCGGGCGGCGTCAATAACATGGTAGCCGTTTCATCGCTAGGTCAGGGAGTCTACGCCTCCGCGATAGCCGAAGGAGCATTCACCGTCAACCCCGTTCACTATCCAACGACGATAAAAACAGCCGACGGATCGGAAATTGAAATGGGATGGGCGGAAGCCGATTGGCATATCGCGGGATTAAGGGACGAACAGTATACCGCGCTCATTGCCTATAAATCCAGTTTGACAACCTCGCTCTATATCCGCACGTTATCCAACGATGGGAAAACGTATAAAAATTATTCCGTCAAGGCGATCTTTCCGATTATGCCGAATCGTGGCGACCCGATGGCAGTCGAAGCCGGCGGCGTGTTTGATTTTACGATTCGTTTTATTCATGCGGTGGAGATACCCGAATGATGTTCGACGCGCAACAAGTGATAGAGAGTCCCACGTCCTATCTATATTATTTCGACGAAGAAAAACAGGAGTGGTATAGATGCGCCCTTTCGGATTGGATACGATATGAGGCAAATTTCGATTTGATCGAATGGCATTCATGCCATCCGCCTTTGACAAGCGAATCGGCGGAAATGGAAGATAAACCCTAATGGCTAGAGCAGTAACCGCCGGCGAACTAACCACACTGCGAAAGAGCGGGCATTTTTCCGAGTTATATGCCGCGATCCTTACCCCTGCGTCAGTTTACACTGCGAGGCTTGCCGCCGTGCCTTCGAGTACGGATATGGTTGCCGTGATAACCTTTACCAGCGGAGTCGGTACTCTCGCGGATGTTTTGCCGGATATGACCCTCTATATCGGCACAACCGCCGGCGCGTTCGATCTAGGTATGGTGAGGATACGCAAGACTCCCGTAGCCGGCACGTTCTATATCAGCGAACAATCGAAAGTCAATTGGCAAGCCGACGCCTATCTTACCGTTGTGCGCGACTTTGATTTATGGGTAAAGCATATTCATATTGACGGCGTAACGCCCAAAATGGATTATGACGTTGCCTACTCCGACCAGCATAGCAATTTCAATCCCGTTCCCGTACTCGGACCGCATCGATTCGCTAAACTTGTCGGCGGCACGGTCAATGTGCAGTTAGGATCGGAAACAGGTTTTTCCTCATGGGTGTTCGGTTCAACCATCAGCAGTTACGCATGGACGATCCCTGACGCCTCCGCCATTAACAACGCGGCAATTGAAAAGCCGATAGCCACGTTCAATACTACGGGCTGGCATGTCTGCTACTGTGTCGTAACCGCCGCCAATGGCAAGACCAAACGCGGAGTCCGATGGGTGTATACGTGGGACGATAACAACAAACCCGCGACGGTGTTCAATCTGCGTGACTGGCAAGAGGATATACAAGACGGTGGAATCTCATTCACGCTTGAAATGGCGGCAGAGGCGGGCTTGTCTACTGTGCGCGAACGCGCCTTAGTAGGGCTTTTCAGCGTAGACCATTACGGGGCATACAACGACCATCAACAGGTATCCGTAGGAGCGATTACAGGCGCGGAGAACGTGCGCGGGATAGGGAGAATCGCAGAAGAGTCCATCCAGTACGATTTTGAAAAAGGCACTGTGACGTTCCGCGTAGACGGGTATCAAAACTGGTTTAAGAGGATTGGCGCGTTCCCCATCGGGCTTGAAATAGAGACTGCGCCCGACGCATGGACTGATATGCCGGCTCTTACTGTTGACCGCGCCTTGTGGCACTTGCTTGAATGGCGATCAACGGCAACAACCATCATGGATATTGACTTAACCGATGACGTAAGATTGGCAACCGAACTTGTTTCCCCGGCGGGGAATCTGTGGAGTCAGATGGGCGAATTATCGTTCAATACGATTCTCGCTAATTCATCGGTGGATATGTACGGAAGGTATTTCGCGCAGATAGACCCGCAGATCACGCCGACGGAGGATCGGGCAACGAAGATCGTCAACGTGATGACTCTTACAAAGGCAGATGTCGTTTCGGGAATCAATCTGCGACGCGGCATCGTGCCAGAGACCGCCATGATGAACCTATCGGGGATCAATGTGGACAGCGACGGGCGGGTATCTTCGTTTTTCAGCCTTGCCCCCGGACATATCGGTTACGAGTACGGGACTATCGAAGTGGTTGACCGTCTATTATTGACAGACCAAGCACAGGCGAACACGCTTGCCGCTATGATTCTGGCATGGCGGCGGAATCTATACCCTGAAATGACTATCGTGCTGGCTGGCAATAACAATATGATTTCCTGTATTCCGAATCAGTTTGTCGTATGGCAAATTGACGCGGCGGATACGCCTCGCGGAATCACGGTGAATCAGAATTTTATCCCGCGAAGCCGCTCTATGAATTTCGACCCTGAAACGGGCTATCTCTCGTATGAATTGAATGTAGAGAGCGAGGTATTCCCTGTTCTCTCTGCGAACGGCGACATACCCAACAGCGGCGATTCTAACCCAAGCAACCCGCCTCCACCCGCTTCCTTTCCTCCTCTGCCCGATTTTCCTGTGATACTTCCCTCCGAAGCCGTGACCGGCGATCCGAAGAAAGTAATTATGCACGAAGTACACGTAGGGTTGATCTATACCGAAAATTTCCACGAAGCCTCGCCAACATGGATTACGATAAACAACGGATTGACGGCGGAGCAATATAAAGGGATTCATCACATTGTCAAAACGCCCTCCGGCGGGATATATATTTTTCGACGTGAGATAGATTGGACAGGCGGTCACGGCGCACCTTTCATCGCCTATGCTTCCGCTCCCGGCGCGACATTTACCATCATCGAAGACGTTGCCTCGATTACCGCTAAACATGGCGGTACATTGCAGTTTGTTTCCGCTGTTGGCGTTAATCAAATAAACGGAAAAGTTATGTATATCATTGGAAGCAATACAGACTACGCTCATGTATACATAGGAGAGGGAACGGTTTTTTCAGAAGGGGCAACGATAACTGGAATCCACACCGGCACAGGAGCGCGTTTTGGCAATGTATCTTTCGGCGACGGTTCTTGGGTGTTTACAGGGAATAATTCATCGTTCAATATGGGCTGGTGGAGAATCAGCGAAGATGGTTTGACGCTGGAGGCAAGTGCTTCAAGAACTCCTCCATACGCACACCATATCCGCGTGGGAACGTCAGGTAAACTGTACCATTTTGGGAGATTCGATGTATTAACTTATTCTACTGACAACTGTGCATCTTTCACGGATATTGTCGACGCGCAATTCAAACAAGACGTAGAACAGTGTATTGCCTGTGATCCTACTGGCAATTTTCTTATGCTGAATTGGACAGCATCGGCATTGAAAGGTAAATCCTCCGACGCAGGCGCAACCATGACTGCCTTGCCGTCACTACCTTACGGTGGGCAATACAATTTTGAGTATTGTAAAGACGCTGGTGTACAATCGAAATGGATTGCGGCAAAAGGTGTCGTGCGTTACTCTCCCGATTTCGGGAATACATGGCAGAATAAAGAGGGAAATATCTACTCCCTTGTCGGAGTGCCTAACATCGAGTTTGTGCGGTATTATGGATAGCAACCATGCCTAATAATACAAACAGGGTTAGAAAAAAACTTGAACAAAAGATACTGGCAGGCGGATTGCCGTATCTCGAACGGATACCCGCTTCGCTTGGAAATGAAAGCGGAGTTGTGAGCGCCGGAGGCAATCTCGTGTGGGTGCGAGTCGCCAACGGGCAAACGCTCAAAGTTGTAAATCTCATTGCGCCGCTGGAATACAACCGTCAGGTATTCATTGGGCGCACGAAGATTCAGCCGTCTGTGTGGCAGGTTTTGGACGTGCAATGGGCGTATGATAACGCAGGAGATCGGGCGAATATCATGTATCACCACGAACAACACGAATATCCGAATCCAGATACAGTATTTGTTCGACGCGATCAATTCATGCCGTTACTTGTTTTACCCGGCGGGGGATTCAATGTGCGTTTGTTTGGGGATATTATATACAAACCGTCCATGTCCGCGCCTGTGCGCGTGGCTGATGAGGACATTGACTTGTCCTCTTACGCCATAGCAAGCGGGGCGCGATACGTTCTATTGGAGATCACCAGCGCGGGCGAAAAGAATTATGTCGTCGGCACAACCTACGGAACGCTTGCCGAATTGAATACTAAGCCTTTGCCGACTCCGACGCTGGAATCATTCCCTATCTGCGCGTTTATTTTTTACGGCGGACAAACGGGATTGCGTCGGGATTCTGTTGAGCGAACGATTATAGACTTGCGAGTTTTTACATCGGATGGCGGAGGTATTTCGGCGGGGGAATTGCCGACCATGACCGCGAAGCGCGTGCTAATGACCAGCGACACAGGAGTCATCGGCACGGACGATCAATTGTATTACGATGCGGCGAATGACATGCTGGTTTTGGGAAATATTGCCGAGACGCCGATTACAGGGCAACGCTCTTTTCAGATAGAGGGGGATGGAATATCGCCGAATCTTTTTATGACCTCCTACGGCACGGCAATCGCCCCATTTATAACCGGCATGGTTGCCGATGGGTCTTTTGCCTCGAAAACCAACGTAAAAAACGGCATGGTATTATTGAGATTACGCGGGCGCGGGTGGGATGGGTCGGCGTGGAGTAGTACGCGGAGCGAAATTCGAGTTGTCGCCGATGCGGATTGGGGCGGGGCGTCTCACCCGACGCGGATCGAGTTTTGGGTTACGCCTGTCGGGTCAACCACTTTGACCCTCGCGCACACCATCGGCTCTGACGGGTTGGGACGCGGAAGCGCGATGGCGTTTCAGCGTAAATTGAAGGAAAGTTTCTCGCTTGCCGACGGCGCGTCCCTCGTGCT
>WBZL01000692.1_pt1 | contig 37733 bp, 27 predicted proteins | sample 5204291 | NCBI WGS metagenome assembly WBZL01 (sample SAMN12344345, study PRJNA552823) | activated sludge metagenome | biome: Activated sludge suspended growth; feature: Nitrification reactor; material: Wastewater; isolation source: activated sludge from nitrification reactor of wastewater... | reverse complement strand
GAAGCCGTCGCCGTTGACCGCCGCGTCGGTGATGTATTCAAAGCGCAAATACACCTGCTGTCCGGCGAACTGGGAGAGGTCTACGGTTTCTTGTTGCCAGCCGTTCGTTTGTCCGTTGTAACCCCAGCCGTAGGAGTTACCGGAGGGGTCGTCGCCGGTGCCGGAGGGGGTAGTGAGGATTTGCCAGGTTTCGCCGTCGAGGGAGGCGGTGAGGTAGGTGTAGTCGTAGTCCTCTTCGAGGTCGTACCACATCCAGTAGGAGAGGGTGAGCGGGCCGGTTTGAGCGGTGAAGTCAAACTGCTGGGTGAGGGTCATGTCGGATTCGTCGCCCCGGTTGGAGTAGAAGGCGTATGCGCCGGAGTGGGGGTCTTCGGGGAGGACGCGGATGGCGGTGGAGCCGGTAAAGTTGAGGGTGTAGGTGCCCTCACAGGTGATACGAATGTAGTCCACGCCGTATTGGGTGACATCGCGGGTGAAGGGGTCGGCGGGGCAGGTGCGGAGGGTTTCGGTGTCGTCGGGGGAGGGGGCGGAGGCGTAGTTGCTGTAGTCGAAACGGCCATCGCTGACGTTGGGGTCTTGGAGATAGGAGGCAATCGTCCAGTCCTGGAAAACGTCGTTGGCGGTGGGGAGGCCTCCGCGCAGGGTGTCGGTTTCGCCTAAGCCCGCGAGGACGAGGTCGATGCTGGCAAAGCCATTTTGTGCGTCGGCGACGAGGGCTTTGGTGGCTTCTTCGCCGTAGCGGTCAAGGAAGTATGTGACGAAGAGGAAGGCCGCGCCGTAGTGCGGGGTGGTGTCTTCGCCGCCGCCGGGCCAGGTGTTGAGTTGGAGATCGGGGTCGCTGGTGTAAACCCAGTCAAAGCCGCCTTGTTCGTAACCGTTGAGGAACGCGGCGAGTTCTGAGAAGCCTTCGTTCATCCAGGTTTCTTCGTTGCGGTCGCGGTACCAGTGGATCATGTGCTGGAATTCGTGGGCGAGGACGCTGTAGGTGAATTCTTCGCCCAGATCGACGTTATCGGCGTTGAGGAAGAACATTTCGTGGGCGTTGGAGTATTCGTGGGCGAGGGGGTGGACTTCGTCGGCGGAGGAGAAGTAGCCCGCGAGAGAGAAGCCCAGATCACCAGCGAAGACAATGTAGAGGTGTTCGTCGCCATCCACGCCGGGGGTCCATTCACTGCCGAAAAATTCGCGGTCGGTGGGATAGATGTCGTTTTCAAATTCTTCGGCGAGGGCCTGGAGTTCGGATTCGCTGTAGGAGACGCCATTTTCGATCCACCAGTAGGCGTGGGGGGTGACGTAGCGGAGGGTGGTGTCTACTTCAAAACTCTCGGCGCTGTCGGTGTTGGTGGCCCAGAAGGTTTCTTGATCGCCGACCTGAAAGGGGACGGTGGGGGCTGGAAGGGTTTCGGGAATGTCGGCGATGCCGAGCAGGCGTTGGGCCAGGTCGCGGGGGTTGTTTTCGGGGACGAGGGCGTTTTCGAGGGTGAAGAGGGTTTCGGTGGAGATGATGACGGGGACAGGCGTCACGGTGGGGGTGGCGGTGGGACCACCGTTGGGGATTTCGGGAAGGGGGGTGTTGGTCGCCTGGGGATCGAGCTGACCGGGGGTGGGCGACAGGGTGGGGAATTCACCGGTCACGGGGGTGGGGCGGAAGAGTTCCAGGGAGGGGGTGGGGGTTTGACCGGAGGGAATTGTGGAGTTTTGCGAGGTGGAAAAGGTGGCGTAGGTGAACACGCCAAAGGCAAAAAAGCACATGCATAAACAGCAGAGGATGACAAGAATAGAAATGATCACAATCGTGGTCGTGGTCGTTGATTTCATAGAGACTCCAAATGGAAAGAGTACGCCGGGTAGGCGTTGTGGATATTTACGGGTGGGAAGCGGGATCGTTGCAAGGCCCCCTGTGTGGGTGCGAGGGGTTAGGGGGAGAGTTATGCGTGGGAATCGGGTTTCAGATCGGTTGGGCGGACACGAATTTCTCCATGTTGGGACGGGTATTTGCCTTTTTTGTCGGCATAAAATTCACGCACAATATCCAGGTCGGCTTCTAAATTGCCGGTAGGCGTGATCATTTTGCCGATGCCAACCCGACGATTGGTGTAATCGAAATAGGCCAGGGCGATGGGGACTTTGGCGGTGAGGGCGATGTAATAAAACCCCGTTTTCCAGTAGGCAGTTTTTTTGCGCGTGCCTTCAGGGGTGATGCCGATCACTAAATTTTCCCGTTTGTGGAATTCTTCGGCGATCTGATCGACAAAATTTGTGTGGGCGCGCCGGTTGACGGGCACTCCCCCCAGCGCCCGCATCACGAAGCCCATCGGCCCCCAGAAGGCTTCATCTTTGGCGAGAAAGCTGAACTTGATGCCGCTCGCCATAGAAAAGAGCATGGCGAGGGGTAAATCCCAATTGGTGGTGTGATGTGCGCCCACAAGGATGTATTTTTTCTCGTTGGGGATGAAGGTGTCTACCTGCCAGCCAAACAGATTCAGGATGGCGTGGGCAAATTTTTGTAAAAAAGAGAAGTGAGTAAGAAGTGAGGTTTGCATAAGTTCTCCGAAACGTCGGGGTTATACCACCGGGTTATAATTGTCGCTATGCTTGCAGAAAATTTTCAGAAAAGAATGTTTTGCATGTACGGGCTTTTAGGAAGCGTACAAAGCGCGACAGGGTTCGTTTTATTGTGGCGAATTCCTTCGGAGACAGCCGGAGGGGTTTTGTTCGGGCTGTCGTTGGAACGTTTTACCCTGCTCGGGGGCATGTTGCTGTTCGGGTTGATATTTTTGGCGCTGGCAGTGGGGGCATGGCAAAATTCCCGGTGGATGGGGTGGGTGGGGGAAAAATGGCATACACACCTACACCAGCCCAAAATTTGGGGAACCTGGGTCTCCGCGTGTCTCCTGTTGTTGATCAGTGGGTGTTTCTTTACTTTAATAACCCCAGAAATCACAGAACCATTCGCGGCGGCGTACTTTTTGCGGTTACAACCTCTGGCTTTGCTCATGGCCGGGTTGGCCGGGCAAACTTTGATCGCCCTCCCGTTCATTCGGTTTGGCCCAACATGGCGGCAAACACTGCGTGAAAATCCCGAATGGGCTCGTGTCGCTATCCTGTACGGCGTGTTTCTGCTGTTGGCAGGAGGCCTCCAACGCTACTTATCCCTCACAGGCCCCGACGCCGTGGGGTGGAATACGTTAGGGACGCCGCTTTTGGATACACAAGTCGGGCTTGTTTTTTTGCTGGGGTTTTTGTTGGTTTGGGGTGGCACCCTTTGGAAAGCGCCCGCAGAGGGCACACGCCCCGCTCGCTGGAAACTCGATGCGCTGATTTTTGTATTCTTGTGGATCGCCGCCGCGTGGTACTGGCACGCGCTCCCCTTAAGCAATAACTGGTACCTCTCCGCCCCGCGGTACCCCACTTTCTCGTACTACCCCAACTCAGATGGGGTGGTCTACGATACCACGGCGCAGAGTCTGCTCTCCGGCATGGGGTACAAATCCTCACATTTGCCGTACCCGCGCCGACCGCTGTATGATTTGTTCGTTTTCGGGCTGTATCTGATCAAAGGGCAGGATTTTGAGGGTGTGGTCGCGTTGCAGTCCATGCTGTTGGCGGTTTTCCCGGCGCTCGTGTATCTGATGACCAAAAACATGCACACCCGTCTGGCGGGGATCATCGCGGGGGTACTGGTGCTGTTGCGCGAGGGGAATGCGATGGCGCTGACACAGGTTATTACCGCCTCCCACTCCAAAATGGTGATGTCAGATGTTCCGACCGCGGTTGGGGTGGTGCTGTTCGCGTGGGTGGCGTTTCGCTGGTTAACCGCTGACCGGACACCCGTCCCCGGGACGACCGTCTCCGGGATGGCGGCGTCCAAACGTTTGGGGCTGATCCTGATCGCAGGCGGGATCCTGGCGGCGTGGATGCACATCCGGATTGAGACGGGGGTGTTCATCCCGGTCGTGTTCGGCCTCGCGCTATTGCAACGCCCCCGCCTGAAAACGCGTTATCTGACCAGTTTGTTCGCCTTTTTGGGGTGCATGATGCTGGTTTTATCGCCGTGGATCGTGCGTAACTGGAAAATGACCGGGCTGGTTTTTCTGGAAACGCCCGATAACCGCCTCAGTTTTTTGACGGGGCGGTTGCAACAAACCACCGAAGATGACCTCCCACAAGCCCCCCCGGAAGAACCAGAGAGCACCCCCCGCCCCAAAACCCGCCCGCCGACCGCGACCGCACAAACGGATCAACCCGGGTTGGTCCAGGTTCTGTTTCAGCACGCCATGCACAGTTTGAGTCAGGCAATTTTGCTCTTCCCCAACACGTACCGCATCTTTGATAGCACCATCGGCTACTTGGGGCACAAAGACCCGGCGACGTTTTGGGCGCAGTGTTGTTCCGGGCACGATTACGTGAAGCGCCTCCCTTATTGGGAGTGGGGGAAATGGAGTGGTGAGATTCCGCCCCAAGCGGTGATTCCCAATCTCATCAACTTACTGATTCTAACCATTGGCTTTCGGCAAACCTGGAGAAAACATCGGTGGAATTCCCTTTTGCCTGTCGGCCTCGCGCTGGCGTATTACGGGGCCAACGGGTTGGCGCGCACCTCTGGCGGGCGTTATCTCTTGCCGGTGGATTGGGTCTGGATCGCCTATTACAGCATTGGGATGGCGCACCTCCTCGCGGGGGGATACCGCATGTTTGGGGCAAATCCGCAGTCGTTTTTGCTGGAGGCCGCCGTGGAAACGCCGCCTTCGAGCGCGACGCCTGCCCGCCCCTGGCAAATATACACCGCCATTTCCCTGAGCTTTTTCCTGTTGGGCGTCTCCCTACCTGCCGCGGAGACCATTTTTCCCCCGCGTTATACCGAGGCCACCCTGAACACCTGGTTTGCAGAATTTATTGAGGCGGACACTCAGCAAATTCTCGCCCCGCATCTACAGGAATTTTTCGCACAGGGAGGCGCGGTTTTACAAGGCCAAGGGAGCTACCTTCGATATTATGGGGCGGATCAAGGGGAACCGGGGTCGCAGTACCCTGCCGTTTACCCGCGCCCCTTCCCGCGGCTCAACCTGTTTCTCGTCGGCCCCACCGGGCTTGGGGTCAGCCTGCCACTGGGGGGGAGACCCGACATCCGGGCCGAAAACGCGGCGGATGTACTCGTCTTGGGTTGTGTTCAACCAGATACCAAAGCCAGTTACTTCGATGCCCTGGCGATCTTTTACCCCTCTACGGGCGAAATCTTCGTGCGTGAACCCTTCCCCTCTGTTTTTGCCTGCCCCTTCTCTGAACCATAAATCAACCCCGCCGCGGTGATCACCCCGAACATCACCCACATATTCGACGTGGCAAATGAATCCGTCGAAAACCCGACCAAACAGGCCGCGACAAACCCCAGCACCCCTGCCTGCCCCCAAAAGCGCCTTTCCTCATCGTCTGCCAGCCACAGCCGGACAGCTTCCCCCAATACCACGCCCAAAAACCCGGTAAACACTGCAAACCCGACCAACCCCGTTTCCGCCAACACCCGGACAAACAAATTTTTCGGGGTCAGTAAAACGGCTTGTTTCTTTTCCGGGGTTATCAACTCCAACACTTCGGGGTAACGGTACAAAGGCACGTCGGGCAGAGCCTCTTCAAACACCAGCGCGTAATTGCCCATGCCTACCCCAAACACCGGATATTCCTCAAAAATATTGAGCGCGGCTTCCCAATACACAAACCGCTGGCCGAACGCGATATACGTCCAGTAATTACCTCCCCCCTCCCCCTCTTCCGTCCAAAACGACCAAAGCCGCGAAAAATATTTGTTCTGCGACCCTAACAGCACAATGACCACCACCAACCCCGCCACCACGCCCCCCGCGAGGAGAATGCGTTTCACCCCCTCCCACGTGCGCTTCCCGGTGACTGATTTTGCGGTGCGCCATCCCAAAAAGCTCAACCCAAGCAAAACAAACAGGATCACCAATCCCCCGCGGGAATACGTCAAAATCAAAATCCCCACCGCCCAAACCAGCAGAAAATCCTCGGTCTGCCATTTTCCCAGACGCCACCGAAACAAGCTGAACCGCCGAAACACTGCCGTCAACAGCCAGGGCAACACCAAAATACAAATTTGCTCGGCAAACCAACTCGGCTCATACGCCATGCCCGACACGCGTCGACGCTGTAAATTTCGCGTCGAAATCCAATGCTGAAGCTCATTCAGCAAATCGAAATACTTTCGCATCCCTGAACTGTTAGGGGGTACCACGTACACCGCTTGCAACGTGCCCCACGCCAACGCCACCACAAACCCCACCAACAACCAGCGCAACGTGAACCACAAATCCTCCCGATCTTCCGGGATCAGCGCCACGATCAGGTAAAACCCGCCCCCAATCGCCAGCGTCAACACATTCCGAATCCCCCGATCCAACACCGTGATCTCCTTAAACGCGGGAATCCCCAACACCAACGCCAGTGCGCCACTAATCAGCGCCACCAGCCCAAAGACAAACAACGGCACAAACGCCCGCGGCAGACGCCGCTTAAACAGCCGCGGCAACACCAAAATCAACAACCCCAACATCGGATAAATCGCCAAAGGCTGGACCGTGGACTTCCCCCCCAACACGCCAGGGACAAACGGAAAACTCGTCACCGGCAAACTGACCAAAAACACCGCCCACAGCCCCCGCTGAAGCCGCCCGAACAGGGTCGTCGTTTTCTCAGACATCATCCCCACGCCGACGCCCCACCCGCGCCACCCGAAAACCGATCCACCCTAGCCCCCCCGCTATCCCCCCTACCAACGCCAACAACCCCGGCGCACGAACCGCCCCCCCGCCGATCTCCCCTCGTAACTCCACCACCAAATACGCCGACAACCCGCGGGAAGCCATTTTCTCGGCCTGCCACGCCGCGCTCAGCGTGTCCATCTGCGCTTGTTCCGCCTGAATTTCCGCGTCCAACAGCCCGCGTTTGACCGCCAACACCGCCAGCAGATCATCCGTCCAAGTGCGATACGCCTGCCGTTCTGCGCCCTCCGCCGGAAAATCGCGCGGGGTGGCGATTTCTTGTGCATATGCCCACAATTCTGCGCGCTCCGGTGCGGACACGGGATCACTGTCTGGGGACGCCAACCACGCGCGCACGCCGGTCTCGATGGCGCCCAGACGCGTTTGGGCTTGTGTCGCCTCGCTCAATTTTCGGGCGACGAGATTCACATCCAGATCGAGTTGGAAAAAGGTTTGGGCATGGGTGATGAACCCCGTCAATTGCTCGAACGCGATCTCCCGCCAGAGAGCGGCAAACCGCGTGGCCCGCGCGGGGTCCTGATCCCGTACAACCAGGTCCCATTGCCCGGCATTGCGCCACTGCACGGACAACCGCGCCCGCAAATCTTCCCGATCCGCGTCCGTCTCGCCAATCTGCGCCAGCACCTCATCCACCGTCACATCCGACAAGATCAGATCGGTGACTTCCTCAAATTGTGCGTTTTTATAATCATCGGGGGAGGTGAACAGCGCCTCGGAATTGAACGCAACAAACAGCGGAGCGCGCGCCTCAAAATCCGTCGGGAAAACAAACGCCACCCCCCACCCGACCGCCGCCCCGATCAAAAAAGCCAACACAAACAGATACCACTGCGTGATCCACGCCCCTACTTCTTCGCGTAACGACCAACTGCCTTCGTTCATCGGCTTATTTCCACCGTTTCCGATTGTCGATCCAGAGAATGCCCACCCATCCCGCCAACAAAACCCCCGCAAACGCCGAATTGGCCCAAATGGGCGGCAGTTCCAACGCCATAAAAGCCAGGCATCCCAATAACAGGGCGACCACATGCATGAACAACACCGCGCGATTCCGACTCATGCCAAACGCCACCAACCGGTGATAGGTATGATCCATATTGGCCCGGTAGATCGGCTTGCCGCGGCGCAAGCGGGAAAAAACGACAAGCGTCATATCAAACATCGGAACCCCTACGAGCAAAATCGGGAGATACCAAGATTGACTTCGTAAAAAGCCTTCGGGGTTATAAGCAATAGCCAGGGAAGCCAGCGCAAAACCCAACCATTGCGCCCCGGAATCCCCCAAAAAATAGTGCGCCGGGGTGGTATTGAAAAAATACGCGCCCAAACAAACCCCCACCAACACCGCACTGAACAACGACAGGTAAATCTGCCCGGAATCGAAGGTGGCCAGCATAAAAAAAGCCGCGGCCAACCCGGCCAGGCCAGAGGCCAACCCATCCATACTGTCCACAAAATTGAATGCATTCGTAATGCCCAGGATCCAAAAGATCGTCAGGGTCCAATTGAGCCAATTGAGATTTGCGTCAAACAACTGCACCTGAACGCCCAGCCGGATCAAAAAAAGTGTGGCGATCATTTGCCCCACCAGTTTTAACCGCGCCGAAGCACCTTTGACATCATCCCACAATCCAAACGCAAAGATCACCAGTGAGGGCCACAAAATTTGCCAGATGGACGATTCCCGCAAGGCCGCCTGCCCCAGGACGACGAGGAGCGTGCTCAGCAAAATAACCCCGCCCCCGGCAATCGGCACGGGGTCTTGATGTTGTTTGTGAGGGGCACTCCCGGGTTTATCTTCCACGCCTGCCCATTTCATCAATTTGATCATCAATGGCGACATCAACAGAGAAATCACCCCAGTCAAAAAAATAAGGCGAAAAGTTATAAAGGTCATAGAGCGATAAGTTCTTGATACACCGCAAAAGTAGCCGCATTCACCATCTCGATGGTGTACTTTTCCAACACACGGTGACGCCCAGCCAGGCCCAACTGCTTTCGCAAGCCCGCGTTCACCACCAGTTTTTCCAGCATTGCGGCCAAAGCCACAGGGTCATTCGGTGACACCAACAGCCCATTATACCCGTCCGTTACAAAATCCTGACATCCGGGAATGGTCGTTGTCACGAGAGGCCGCCCACAGGCCGCCGCTTCGATCAGCGAAGTCGGGACCCCTTCCCCATAGTTGGAAGGCAAAGCCACGATGTGCGCCCTGGCATACACCGCGTTCATGTCATCTTGAAAGCCCCACCACTCGATCACTCCTTCCTTCTGCCATTGTTGGAGCGTTTCGGGCGGAATGGACGCGGGATTGCCCGGATCAGGTGCCCCCACCAACACGACCCGAACCTGTACCCGCGCGTGGAGCAGGCGCGCCGCCTCCACCAACACCCCCGCCCCTTTATCCCACAGCATCCGTGACGCCATTAAAATGACCGGGACCCCCTCCGGCTCCGGTTGGGGGTGAAACCGAACAGGGTCCACGCCCACACTTTCGATTAACCGTGCCCGCGCGGGGGGGATGAGCCTGTGCGTGGTGAAATAATCCCGATCCGTAGGATTTTCAAAGGTGGCGACCACGCGGGAAGAGGCAAACGCCAACCGATAAAACAGATGTGCGAAGGGACGCAAGCCCCGCGCGGTCAGATCATTCCCCAAAAACACATACCCCCTTCCGGTAATGGAATTGATCACCGCCGGTACACCTGCCCACAAAGCCGCCAACGTGCCATACAAGGCAGGTTTGATCGTATGATGGTGAACCAACGCAGGGTGTTCGGCTTGGTAAAGACGCGCGAGACGCGTCAAAGCAGTCAATTCCCCCCAGGGATTCATGGACTGACGGCCTACATGCCAGGGCACCCAACGATAGCCCAGCGCTTGCAGTTTTTCCGCATACGGGCCGGGCGGCGAGACCATGACGACTTCCAGCCCATGCGCCCGCAGGAAATGGGCCAGGTCACGACGGAAGTTATAGAGGTACCATTCGGTGTTGGCGACGAGGAGGATTTTCATGAGGTGGGCAGTATTCAGTGGGCAGTGGTCAGTGGGCAGTGGTCAGTGGTCGGATTGGCATTACTTTATTGCTTCATGAGGTGCCGTGCGCGGTTTCGAGGAGGAGGTTTCGCAATTTGGGGGCATTCGCTTGCAGACTGTACTGCGCTTCGACCTTCGCGCGGCCCGCGGTGCCCAGGCGGGTCCGCAAGGCGGGATCGGTGCGGAGGAGGTTCAGGGCGGTGATCCAATCTTCGATGGTTGAGGCGAGGTAACCATTCACGCCAGGTTCGACAATTTTCTGGTTAACCCCGACCGGACTGGCGATGACGGGCAAGCCGCACGCCATGTACTGGATGAGTTTGTAGCCACATTTGCCGCGCTCGAAAGGTTCGTCGGGCAGGGGCATGATGCCGACGTCGAACCGTTGAATTTCGGCGACTTCGGTGGCCTCGGACCACGGACGATTTTCGAGGGGGACGCCTGCCAGGGACACGTGCCCCCCGCCGACCTGGATCATGGTTCCCCCATCGTGGGCGCAGACCTCGGCCAGGGCGGGTTGGATACGTTGAAGATAGGGGGCCGTGACCGGGGCACCGATCCAGCCGATGGTGAAGGGGCGGGGGGGCGGCGAGGCATTCTGGTAGCGGTCAGCGTCCACGACCGAGGGGATGATCTCGATCCGTTTGGCTCCGGCTTGTTGGGCGTGTGCGGCGAGATAGTCATTTCCCGCGACCACGAGGGCGGCGTGGTGCATCACTTCCTCTATTTTCCGCCCCAAAACCCGACGCACGAGGGGGTTGGGGTGTAGATCGTAGCGGTGAAACACGGCGTCGTCGTAGTCCACCACGTAGGGAGTGCGGGTGAGGGCTTTTTCCAACCAGGCCGGGAACCAGGGGAGACTCTCTTTTTCGAGCCAGATCAGGTCAAATTTTTGCGCCTGGAGGAGGGCGCGCCCCCGCGCGAGGTAGGCACGCGCGAGGAAGGCCAGACTCTGTCGTTGGCCGGTGTAGAGTTTTTGGACATATTCATCGGCGAGGAGCGGGCACACGGTCACCTCAATACCTTGCGCCCGGAGAAATGGCAGGTATTGGTAAAAGCGCACGCGACTGGCAGAGCCAAGGGGACCGTAACGGGAGAGGAGAAGGAGGTTCACGAGGGGGATGAATGTTTCAGCATGATGGCAAACGTTTGTGGGAGCTTCTGCCAGAGGCGCAAGTAGCCCCGAAGCGTTTCCTGCACACCCTGGAAGGTGCGCCGCCGAAAGGCAATGAGGAGGCGGGGCCACGGTTCCAGGAAGAGGGTGGCGAATAGGATGAGCGTTGCCGAGCGGCGATCAAAGTGTTTGTACACGTAGAGGAGGCGGCTCTGCAAAAAGTAGAACAGGCGATGGGCGCGGATTTGATTGGTGGTGCCTTGCCCGGCATGGTAGGCTTGGGCCTCGGCAAAATACATACTTTGCCATCCGGCTTGCGCGGCCCGGAAGGCCAGGTCAACATCTTCATAATACAGGAAAAAGCGGGGATCAAAGCCTTGAATTTGTTCAAAAGTCGTCCGTCGGATGAGGCAAAAGCCGCCGGGGACTTGATCGACGGGGCGGGAATCCTGATGATCCCATTCCAACATAAAATGTGGCGGAAAGCGTTGGGGGAAGAGGTGATCCAGCCCTAACATTTGGGGAAGCAACAGTTTGAGGGAGGGAAACCGCGCGCAAGACCGTTGAATGTGTCCTTCTTGATCGAAGAGTTGGATTGAAAAAATTCCCGTATGTGCCATGCGGGGGGTTTGAGAAAAAGGAAGCAGTTTATCCAGCGTATCCGGATAGAGGCGAATATCCGGGTTCAGGATGAGGAGATAATCGCCCTGGGTCTGTGCGGCGCCGAGATTACAGGCGATGCCGAAACCAGCGTTGTTCGGATTGTGGATGACGGAGAGGGGCAGGGGAAAGCTCAGGTGTTGGGCGGAATCATCGGTAGAGGCATTGTCGATGACGATGACGTTGAGGAGGTGATAGTGGGTTTGGGTGGCTTGGGCGATGGAAGTCAGGCAGGCGCGCAGTTGCGGACCAGCGTTCCAATTGACGATCAAAATATCCAGGGTGGGTAACATGGCGCGGATGGGTTGCCTGACGGGATTTGACCATCCCCCGAGGGCAACCTCTAGGGCTTATTTTTGTTGCCGCGAGGTACTCGGCAAAAGGCCGGAGACAGTAAGGTTAGGGTTAAAGTAGGGGTCGTCGTTCTTCCGCCATGTTTCGGCGTTTTTGGACGGGGGGTGGGCGTCCCAAGTTTTATGGTTGAAGAAGCGGAGGCGTGCAAAGGGGGTGTAAAGAATCCGGTGGCCCTTTTGGCGCGCTTGAGCGCAGAGGGTGAGATCGCTCTGGTCTGGGTGGGTTTCATCGAAAGGGCCAACGCTCTCATAAATTTCCCGGCGCATCATCATACACGCTCCACTGACCGCCGAATAATTTCGATACCATTCGATCAACCCAAAGACGCCAAATTCTCTTTCCCGCGCGCCGTGGAAAATGTAGTGCGCCTGCCCGGTTTTCGCAAAGATCATGCCGGCGTGTTGGATGAGGCCTTTGCGCGACAGCAATTTTGCGCCTACGATCCCGATTTCAGGGCGTTCGGCCCAGCGAACCAGTTCTTCGAGCCAATCCGGGTCCAGGGGATCAAGATGGGGGTCGAGAAAGAGCAACAGGTCGCCGTGCGCGTGCTGTGCGCCCAGGTTTAACGCGGCAGGAAGGGAGGTGGAGGAGGTAGGTACGCTTCGCACCCGCGGGCCTTGCGGCGGATTCGGCGCATCGGACAGGGGGTTGTGTGCCCCCACCACGATGATTTCGTAGTCCGGGTAATGGGTCCGCTGGGTGAGGGCGGTGAGGCGTGCCTGCACATCTTTGAGGTTTTCTGCGGGGAGAATGATCGAAACCTTTGCCCCCCTCACCGGCCATTGAAAGCGCAAACAGCTCGGGGGAATGACCACCCCCTGGGCTTGGGCAATACCCCGGCGTTTGAGGTGGTTTTCCACGCTCCGCAGTTGGGCATTGAAAACGCCTTCTTTCGCCTCTGTGACAATGGCGGTAGAACCGCTAATTTGCCGCCAATGATAGAGAACTTTGGGAATGTGCGCCACATGCGGCGAACGTTCGGTGATGCGCAATGCGAGGTCCCAGTCTTGTGCCCCATCCATGCGGGGGTCAAACATCCCCACTTCGAGGGCCAGGGTGCGGCGCATCAGGCAATGGCTCAGATAATTGGCGGAAAGGAGCAGTTCCGGCGACCACCCCGGTTTGAAGAGGGGGCCGCGGCGTTTCAGGCCGTCTTCGGAGAGTTTATCTTCGTCAAAATACAACAAGTCCGTCGCGGGTTTTTCGTTGAGGGTTTGGACAATTTCAAAAAGCGCGTCCGGAGTAAGCGTGTCATCATGGTCAAGAATCTGGACATACTCGCCCTGGGCCATCTTGAGGGCTTCGTTCGAGTTGCCGGAAATGCCCAGATTTTTGGTCAGCGTTTGGAGCCGGAAACGCGGGTCTTTTTGGGTATATTCGGTCAACAGGGCCTGTAGCCCTTCCCGGTCCGAGGCACCATCCACCAGGCACATTTCCCAGTTGGGGTAGGTTTGAGATAAGACAGACTCCAGGGTGGCGCGCAAGATGACCGGGGGAGGGTTGTACACCGGGGTAATCAGGCTAATCAGCGGGCGGGAGGCAAATCTCTGCGCTTGTGCCCGCTGACGGGTGAGGGTTTCCGCGGAGGGGGTGTTTTCCTGCACCCATTGCTGGTAGGCGAGGCGAAGTCGTCCGTAAAAGTAGAGACGGCGCACGGTCACGCGGAGGAAGACCCCCGGCCCCTGTTCCAAGAAAATCTTGCGCCCGCGCGTGACGATCTGGAGGAGACGCACACGCCAGGCTTCCGAAGGAACCACCCGCGCCAACACGCGGTGGAAAAGATTTTCGAGCGGGGTAAAAAACGTCATCTTACGGAATAATGATGACCGGGAGTTCGCTATACCAGGTGGTGTGCATAAACCCGTCATCCACATCGGCGGAGATGTAATACGTGCCGACGGGGACGCCAGTGGTATTCCAATAGCGAGAAATGCCCGTCAGGACATCCACTTCGGCGGCAGGGCCACCGGCCACTTTGATAATCGGGAGAAAGTATTTTGGATCACCACCGAGGAGAGGGGCGAGCGCATCCCCCGCGGAATTCCCCACCGAGATGAGGGTACGGCCATTGTTGGGGTTTTTGTCGGTGTCGTAGTACAGGGACACGGTGACGCCTGTTTCCGGGAGGGTGGTGTAGTTGATCTCGAAGGTGCTCCCTTGGGGGGCGTAGTTATCGGTTGTGATCAGCAAATAATCGAGATGCATTAAGGCCGGAATGGGCATTTCGATGGGGTCAAAGCGAAACACCTTCGGGGCCCCGCCCCAACTACTACCGGGTTCCATCGGGGCGGTGCTCAGATCAAAGCTGTACTTGTGCCAGCCTTCATAAATGACCATGTCTTCGGTGGTCATCGCATCCACAGCCGGGTTGGTGTACCACCAGAGCAATCTTTGGACGCGCCCCGTGCCAAAAGGATCTTGACCATCTACGGTGAAGTAAAAGGAAACATATTTGTAGAGACTGGTATTGATGGTATTGTCGTTATATAGGACGTAGAGTTGGGGATCATCTACGACCGTCCAGATATCGGCAATCCCGTTGTTAAAATCCAAAGTGGTGACCCCTTGTGTGAGTTTAATATCTTCGGCATTGCCCATGCCCCAGGCATCGCCGAGGACGGTTGTGGCATAATCTTGACCGCTCAACATACTGGGGCTGAGGAACTCCGTGAGAAGCGGAGCGCGGTGGACCGTCAGCGTTTCCCCTGCACAGGTGGGGGTCCCCGTGTTATTTTGCAGAGCGTACACATAATAATTGCCCGGTTCAAACGATTCCGGGAGCGGCAATTTTGCACCCGATTGTGTGTTTTGTTCCGGGTCATCCAACAGTGTCGCGCCCCAGTTGAAGGTGCCCGCCCCCGACCCGCCCGAGGACGCCGTCCCAATGAAATAACCATTGGTGCCACAGGCTGTATCGCTCACATAAAAATACAAACTGGTATTGGGCGTTGTCCCGGTCCAGGAGAGGGGGACAATGTTGCTGGTATCTTTCGAGGTCAATCGCGCCCAGTCCATTTTGAAATTCATCTGAACCGTGGCCGGATCGATCCGCAGGGCAAGGGGCTGACCAGTCCAGGTGCCCTGGAAATTGGCCGAGGTCGGCAAATCCAAAACATACACCCGGCACCCGGCCTTGGTGGTAAAGTATTGACTGATGCCATTGCTGGCGCTTAGGTGCGGGGATTTATCATACATCCAGTACACATTGGCAAAGTTGTTCGCCCCTGAGTTGTTGCACAGTTGAAAGGAAAGTAATTTATAGACGCTGGTATCAATCGGGTACTTATCGCCCAGCCGCAGGACTTCCTGGGTGTCAATAATGCTGGACCACAACAGCCAGACGTTGGGGTCGTTGTTCGTCCCGCTCATCGTCCAGGTGTCGCCATTGGCGACGAAGTTATCGCGGTTCACATTCGTAAACGCGGTCGGGAAATCCGGGTAAGGTTGCCCGTTCATATCCCAGGGGAGGGCAAGTTCCTGCGTCGCGTAGTCTTTGCCTTCGCTGATTTCTGTCACGCCCAGGGACAGGGTGGCATTGGGCGTCGCCAGCCCGGTTTCGACCCAAAACAGGTAAAAAAAGGCCAAAATGGCAATCATCGCCGTCAGGCCTATGCGCAAGTAAAGGGGGGGGAAAGGTTTGTTGGTTAAGATATTCATGGCTCTCTCGCTTATGGTTGATCTAGGGAATGGAAATGATTATATCCTAACCCCTGGCCTCCTTCTCCGGATGACATTAAGCCAGGAGCCAATGATCCCCCACTAATCGTCCTGTTCGTGGCTTTGGACTTATTTCGGGAATGGCCTACAAACACCTAAAAAAAGGGAGGCGTGGGGAGGAACCTCCCCACGCCTCCCTTTTTTCGGAACTTCCTACTTCTGAGGCGGACTATTTTTGCATGATCACCAAATCTTGATGGTTGCCAATATAACCGGGGATAATATCGATAATTTTGAAATATTTTCCCCATTCCCGACGAATGTACTCGTGGGTATGGAAGGTGTTGCGATAGTATTCTGTATCTGTTTGAATCGCTTCCACATCATTCAAATTGGGATTCAAGCCGACATCGAGAAACCCATGTTGGCGCACAATATCCAACAAAGTGCGGTTGAAATTCGCCCGACAGATCGTGGTACTTCCGTGAGTCGTCATCAACAGAATCGCGCCATCGGCGGCCATGCGCTTCAATTCATTGAGCCACTCAAATTGTTCTTTTTCGCGTAAGTGCGTAAAAATGGAAATCCCAATCATCAAATCAAACGAGGCCGGAGGTAAGCTCGTGGGGGGATGCGTAGGAATGTCCAAAAATTGTCCGAACCCTAAATTTTGTTGGCACCACTGAACATTGTCCGCGTCAATGTCCACGCCCGTGACCGAAACCTGTTCGAGGTCCGAGAAATACCGTGTCATCCGGCCACAACCACAGCCCCAATCCAGAATCCGGGGGAACTGCTCGTACCGTTTCCCCAACGTTTTCTCCAGCGCGAGTTCCAATTTACGGAAGGTCGTGTACCCCTCCAGCAAAAACGTCCCTTCCGAATCCCCCCCATGCACACGCATCCGCCGGAAACCTTCCGGGATGGGCAATTTCCGGGCGCGGTGGTGGTTGTAGTAGTAGAGATGCTCCTGTTTCAGCGGTTGTTTTGTGCTCTGGTGGACGTATTTGAACAAGACATCTTGCGTGGGGTCTTTGGGCAGGTCCCCACGGCAAACATACCCACTGTCTTTCAACTTAGGCAAATACCAAAACAAATCTTTGATGTCCTGGCGTGGGCGGGGAAAATCAACCTGGGTATACGCCCGATCATTCATCGAAAAACCCACCCGCGCGGGATCCCCTTGCGGAGGAATCGCCCACCCCCGAATCTCCACCTCATCCCCTGTCACCTGGAAATAGTCTATCACCCAGGGTTCCACATCCATCAGCGCCTGCAATTCCCGCGCCAGCCCATCCTGAGTTTCTTGTTTGGCCCCGGCAGTAAACTTTCCGCCCGACAGGGCATCTACGATTTTGAGAGTCAAAGATTTGATTTTGTTCATAAGGGTTTATCCATCATGGGAAAATACGTTTCTGAAGATGCGCCAGAGTTCACGGACGTGCCTGTCCGATAACCTCGCTGATCCGTTTCAGGCGGGCGACACGCCCTTCTTCTCCAGGCATCGCAATGGTCGGTAAACGATGGGAATAAGACAGATGCGGATTGAAATACCGATCCCCGGCGGCAACAGGTTCCATAAAATGTGCCAACCCAACCTCAATGTCTTCAGGGGGAATGAAACTCCCGCGCGTTTTCCCCTCGTAATGCTTAAGCCGTGCGTAAGGGGTGTACACGGTTTGTAAGCCGCGCTCATCGGCGCGAATACAAATTTCAATATCACTAAACGCCAAAATATACGCTTCGTCGAACCCGCCCAACATCTCAAACACCTCGCGGCGCATCATCATGCACGCTCCGGTGATCGCGGTGTAATTGCGATACCAATCCACCGAGCCGAACGGGCCGCCATATTTTTCCGGCGCCCCCCAAAAAACGTGACTCGCGTGGCCTTCCATCCCAATCACCACCCCCGCATGTTGGATGGTCAGATCAGGGTACAGCAATTTCGCCCCGACCACGCCCACGTCCGGGCGTTCGGCCCAGCGCACCATTTCTTCGAGCCAATCCGCTTCCAAAACTTCGGTATCGTTGTTGAGGAAGAGAAAAATATCGCCTGTGGCATGTTGCGCCCCGATGTTATTCGCCCGGGAGTAGTTGAACTTTTCGTTGTACGGGACAATTTTGACGCGGGGGTCCCGGCGCAGGGAAGCGTAATATTGCAGAGTTTCGGGTTCCACACTGCCATTGTCCACGATCACAAATTCATAATTCGGATAGAGCGTGATTTGGGTGATCGAGGAGAGACAACGACTGAGGAGCGCCACCCGCTCTTTCGAAGGGATGATGATCGACACCTTCCTGCCCGCGACCTGCCACCGTGCCCGTAAAAAGCCCATCGAGGGGAAATTAACCTGAGGGTTCACGCACCCCGTCCGGCGGAGGTGGTTTTCCACGCACCGGATTTGGGTGTCAAACACCCAGGGTTTGGCGGTCAAATCGCCGGAAGTGGAACCACTCACCTGCCGCCAGTGATACAGCACTTTGGGAATGTGGGCGATCCGGTTCGTCCGTTCGGTCACGCGGAATGCCAGGTCCCAATCCTGTGCCCCGTCCGAGGCCGGGTCGAGTTTTCCGGCCTCGATCACGAGCGTGCGGCGCATCAACGCGTGGGTCAGGTAATTGGCCGAGATCAGCAGAACTGGCGACCAATCGGGTTTAAAGAAGGGAGACAGGCGAGCGGTCCCGTCCGCGGAGAGTTTATCTTCATCGTAATAGACCACATCCCACGCGGCGTTTTCGTTCAACAAACGCGCCACCTCGTAAAAGGCATTGGGCGCAAGCAAATCGTCGTGGTCAAGAAACTGGACGAATTCCCCTTGCGCCATGTCCAGTGCGGCGTTCGAGTTGCCAGAAATCCCGAGGTTTTGCGTCAACCGTTGCACGCGAATGCGCGGATCCTTTTGGGCATACTCGTCCAGCACTTTCTGCAATCCCAGTCTATCGGAATTGCCATCCGCGAGGCAAAGTTCCCAGTTTTCGTAGGTTTGATGCAGAACCGACTCAAGCGTCTGCCGAAGCACGTGCGGGGGCGTGTTATACACGGGGGTGACAATGCTGATGAGGGGCTGGTAAGCCAGGGTGGTCGCTTCGACGCGTTGACGGGCCAACATTTCGGGCGATAGCGCCTCGCGCACGATCCAGTGTTGATAGGCGGCAATGTTATCCGCGATCCGCGCCTGGGGCGTTATGTCGGTGGACCCGGTCATTCGCCGTCGCCAGACCCGCGCATAACCCTCCCTCCCCTCGCGGGTCACCGTTTTCACATCATTGATCAGCCCACGTATGAGCCGGTGGCGGAAACTTCCGTCCGGCGCGAGGTATGTGCTTAAGTCCCGTAACTTTTGCAGGATTTTCCAACCTGTTGTCGCCTGCTGTTCGTCCCAAATTTTGGCTTTTAATTCCAACCCCAGGGCATAATTTTCCTTTTCATAAAAAGCCGCGTGGACACGTTGGATTTCGTTTTGCAAACGCTGGTTTTCGGTGGTTAAACGCTCCCGTACCAGGTTGGCCACATTGAACTTATGTTCGTCCACGAGGGCCTGTTGGCGCAAGTCGGCGTTTTCCTTCCGCGTGACCCAGGCCCAGCGTTCGTAATCCCGCGCCATCCGGGGAAGCGGCTCTTGTTTGCGGCGATACCGCGCGGCCCAGGGGGTGATGAAGGTCGCGTCAAAATCTACATCTCGATAGAACCCCTGGTGGGCAAACAATTCTGCCCAGTATTCGACCGGCTGAACGTTAAAATGGGTCGCTTCTGAATAGTCGACGGGAGAGGACGAAAAAATAATGTCGTCCGTATGCTGGCAGAGGTTGCGTACCGCCTCCTCGGAGGCGCTCTTCGGCAGGTGTTCCAGCACTTCGATGGTGACGATCAAATCATATTTACGGGGAAAGGGTTCAGTGATGGACCCCACCCACACGTACTCACGAATACTTTCGTGAGCCTTGCCAATGGCATACTCGGAAATGTCTACCCCCCAGGCCTCCACCCCCTGCGCCCGCAGTTGTTCCACCAGGAAGCCCATCGCACAACCCGCATCCAGCACCGTAGGCGGTTGGACCCCCGCCACAATTTTCCCCGCAATGGCCCCGAAGAAGTTCAGCCAGTGTTCATCCCGGATGTATTCCCGCCCACAATTGTGCGCGAAGTAGTTTTCGTCGTAAAGGTTAGAGGTTTCAGCAAGTTTGTTCATGGTCTCAGTCCAAATGGTCCCATGTCCCATTAAAAGTGACAAAGCCGTATCTTTCCCGGTTGTTGTTTGCGTCATTGACGACGCGGAAGGGAAAGGCACGGGTCTGAAAATCATAAATGATCAGGTAACTCTGATCGGCAATGGCGACGCTAATTTCGTACAGCCCGCTCAACAACGGCAGGTTCGTGACTGTGTACCTCACCGTCCCCTTCCCCGAGAGTGTGGGCAGGGGACAATTGGCAAAGTCCGTGTTCGGGCCGGTGATATGCACATGATCGTGCCGGAAAAACCCCACCCCAAAAATAGGGCCGTGGACCGGGCGCGTGGTTTCGTACCCGATGTGGATTTTCAGCGCCCCCCCCGTTTCAAAAATCGTTTGCTCTTCGTCCGCCAGGTTGGTGATTTTCACTTCCGTAATGCGGATTTCTTTTACTTTTTCGTCGAGTTCCTCGAGATTTTGATCCTGTACGTCGGCCAACCGTTTCGCCTCTTCCGTGGTGTTATGCTGAAGGTAGCGTGTGACCACTTCCTGCGGCGCGCCCATCATCATCACCTTGCCCCGGTTCAGCCACATCGCGCGGGTACACACCTCCAGCACACTCGTCAGGCTATGAGTGACTAGCAAAATCGTCGTCCCTTTGGTTTTGAATTCTTGTATTCGCTCGTAGGATTTTTCCTGAAATTCTGCATCACCCACCCCCAAGATTTCATCCACAATCAACACATCGGGGCGCACATCCGTCGCGACCGCAAATCCCAGGCGGGCCACCATCCCGGTCGAATATGTGCGCAAAGGCGCATCGATAAAAGGTTCCAACCCAGAAAACGCGACGATCTGGTCCATGTTGGCATCAATCTCCGCTTTCGAACGCCCCAAAATGGCGGCGTTAAGATAGACGTTTTCTCGCCCGGTCAACTCGTGGTCAAACCCAGCCCCCAACTCTAGCAAAGGCGCCACCCGCCCGGTGATGCGAATCCGCCCCTGCGTAGGGCGCAGAACCCGCGCAATCACCTTCAGCAACGTGCTTTTCCCCGCCCCGTTCGGGCCAATGATCCCAAACACCTCCCCAGGCGCAATCTTCAAACTGATCCCGTTTAACGCCCAAAAATGTTGGTATTGAACCTTGCCCTGCACACGGCGAATCAGATATTCCTTAAACGAAGGAATTTTCTCCACTGGGCTACGATAGCGGACAGCGACCTCGTCGAGTTGAATAATCGGAGCTTCCACACTAAATCCTGTACGCCATCTCATCCGCCCGCGACGTAAACACGAACCAGCCCAGGGCCAGCATCACGAGGGCAATCAGCCCCCCCTGCAAAAATTCGATCCACGAGGCCGCTTGCCCCAAAAAGATCGGTTTCCGAAACAATTCCAACAGGATGTACACTGGATTGATCTTCAATATGAATTGAAATTGCGGCGGGAGCAAAGTAGCCGGATAAATAATCGGGGTCAGATAAAAGAGCGCGGGCAACGCCACATTGTAAATTTCCACCACATCGGTAAAAAAGACCGCCAGGGTCGAGATCAACAGGGCGATTCCCAACACAAACATCGTCGCCAACAACAGCGCCACCGGCAAAGTCAACAGGGCCAGCGTAAACGGTTGCCCCACCACCACCATAATCAAAGCCAGAGGAATCCACGCCAGCAGAAAATTGACCACCCCATTCCCCACCACCGAGACCGAAAAAACCGTCCGGGGTACATAAATCCGCTTGATCAGGTTGCTCCCCCACACCAATTGTTGCATCGCCACCGTCGTCGTTTGGGAGACGAAATTCCAAAAGATCAACCCCGAAAGCAAATACAGTGGGTAATTTTCAACCTCAAACCGCATCATCTGCGAAAATGCAATCGTCAACACGACTGTATTTAACAAAGGATTTAACAACGTCCACACCACCCCCAGGGCGGATCGTTTATACCGGGTCTTGATACTGTTCGTCACGAGCATCCGCAACAAATCTTTGTAACGCAAAAGCTCCTGAAACTCATAAACCGCCGGATGCCCTATTTTTTCGGAATCGTATTCAACATTAGACAGCATAGACTCTTCTGATTCTCGAAAAAATGATGTGCGATGGAGGTGTCCCATCCCACATCATTTTTCTGGATAATTACACGTAATTTTGGATTCTCCCATGTGAAAGAAAGGATGTCAAGCACACCACTGCTCGAGGACATCCACCACCCGCCGGGCGGCGTGCCCATCCCACAGCGCCGGAACCCGTTTTTCGCGGGGGACTTGATCCTGTTCGAGGCGGGTCGCCGCGGCCACAATCCCCGCCCGTTTCGTCCCTGCGAGTTGATTACTCCCCTGCTCAATCGTCGCGGGGCGTTCGGTATTCTCCCGAATGGTGATGCACGGCACGCCCAATGCCGTCGTCTCTTCTTGAATCCCCCCCGAATCGGTCAACACCACCCGGGCTTTTGCCATTAACCCCAAAAAGTCCAGATACCCCAACGGTTCGACGATGCTGATCCCGCGCGGGGTCAGCCCCCCTGCCTTCATCCGCGCCACCGTGCGGGGGTGGGCGGGGAAAACCAACGGCCACCGCGCCCCGATCTCTTCCAACGTGGATAAAATCTCGCGCAACCCGCTCTCGTCATCCACATTCGCGGGTCGGTGCAGGGTGACAACCCCGTATTCTCCCTCAGACAGGTCAAACGCTTCCCACGGACGCCGCGCGAGGGCGGCGGACAAGTGTGTGTGCAGGGAGTCGATCATCGTGTTCCCCACAAAAAAGATTTTCGTGTGATCCATCCCCTCACGCAGGAGATTTTTCTCCCCGCTGGGCTCGGTCACAAACAACAAATCCGCGAGGTGATCGGTCAGGATTCGGTTGATCTCTTCCGGCATCTCCCGGTCGAACGAACGCAACCCGGCTTCGACATGCGCGACCGGAATGCCTAATTTGCTTGCGGTCAGGGCACATGCCAGGGTGGAGTTGACATCTCCCGCAACGACGACTAACACCGGGCGATGTTCGAGCAGTACCGCTTCAAACGCCATCATGATCCGGGCCGTTTGTTCCGCGTGCGAACCCGAGCCCACCCCGAGATACACATCCGGGCGGGGCATCCCCAGTTCATCGAAGAACACGGTGGACATTTTGGCATCGTAATGCTGACCGGTATGAACAAAAACCTGTGGCATCCCCCGACGATTAATTTCGTGGATGATAGGGGCCATTTTGACAAAGTTGGGGCGTGCGCCGACGATAGTACAGATCATGAGGTAATAGGGGTACATAGGGTAGATAAGGTACATAGGGTACACAGGGTATTTACTTTATCTCCCCTATGTACCTTATTTACCTTATCTACTTATCTTCCATCGCTAACTTTAACGCCTCTTCCCACGGCGGGAAACGCAATCCGAACATATCCGCGAATTTGTCGCAATTGAGGGTCGAATAGGCGGGACGAGCGGCGGGGGTGGGGAAGTCAGCGGTGAGGGCGGGGATGAGGGTTTTGGCAGTTTGAAGTTCGGGGTGGGGATCGTATTTCAGGATCGCTTGCGCCCACTCGTAGCGGGAACACCCCCCCTCTCCGGCCAGGTGATAAATCCCGCGCCGTTCGGTGAGCCAGGGGGTGAGATGTTGGCCGCCCATCGCGATGAGAAGCGCGGTCACTTCCGCCAGCAAACGGCACCACGTCGGGCACCCGACTTGATCGGTCACGATTTTTAGTTCAGGGAATTTGCGTGCCCATTCGAGGGTTTTGGTGACAAAACTGGGGCGGCGAGTGCTGTACACCCACGCGGTGCGGAGGGTGATCGAGGCGCCGCCCACCTGTTCGAGGGCGATTTCCCCGTCGAGTTTGGTTTTCCCGTATGCGCCGAGGGGGTTGGTGGGATCGGTTTCCACATAGGGGGTGGTTTTTGTTCCGTCGAAGACAAAATCGGTGGAGTAATGGATGAGCGCCGCGCCGAGGGCCTTTGCTTCTTCGGCCAGCACACCGGGGGCAGTGGCGTTGATGGCGTGGGCGGTGACGAGGTCGGTTTCGGCCTTGTCCACGGCGGTGTATGCGGCGGCGTTGACGATCACGTCTGGGCGGACGCGGCGTACCCACGCGCGGGTGTTGTCCGTATCCGCCAGATTGATGTCCGGGTAGTCAATCGCGGTGATGGTGCCCAACGGGGCGAGGGTACGCTGGAGTTCCCAGCCGACTTGGCCGGTATTGCCGATGAGGAGAATGTTCATAGGTTGCTTGGACGAGACTAAAGGTGCTGATCGACGAGGCGCAATAAATACTGCCCGTATTCATTGCCTTTCATCACTAACGCGATGTCGCGCACTTGTTGCGCGGTGATGTAGCCCATGCGGTAGGCGATTTCTTCGGGGCAGGAGATCATCATGCCTTGCCGTTCCTGGAGGGCGTACACAAATTGCGAAGATTGGAGCAGGGATTCATGGGTTCCGGCATCGAGCCAGGCGGTGCCACGCCCGAGGACTTCTACGCGGAGTTTGTTCATCGCCAGATAGGTTTTGTTGACATCGGTGATTTCGATTTCCCCGCGTGGGGAGGGGGCGAGGTTGGCGGCAATGTCTACGACGGTGTTGTCGTAAAAATAGAGACCGGGGACGGCGTAGTTGGACTTCGGCTTTTCCGGTTTTTCTTCGATGCTGAGGGCAAGCCCGTTTTCGTCAAATTCGATGACGCCGTAGCGTTCGGGGTCGCGTACCGAGTAGGCGAAGATCAGCCCGCCGTCGGTCAGTTGGGCAGAACGGCGCAGTTGTTCGGGGAGGCCGTGCCCGTAGAAGATGTTATCCCCCAGAATGAGCGCCACGGTATCGTCCCCGATGAATTCCCGCCCGACGATGAAGGCATCCGCCAGCCCGCGCGGTTCGGCTTGTTCGGCGAAGGAGAAGCGCATCCCCCACTGACTGCCATCGCCGAACAGGGTTTTGAACATCGGTAACGCGTCGGGGGAGCTGATGATCAAGACGTCCTGTATCCCCGCCAGCATGAGCATGGAGAGGGGATAGTAAATCATCGGTTTGTCATACACCGGTTGAAGTTGTTTGCTGACGCTGATCGTAATCGGGTAAAGCCGGGTGCCTTTGCCACCGGCGAGGATGATGCCTTTCATGGGGACTCCTTTTTCTCAGTATTCAGTGTTCAGTCGTCAGTGGTCAGTTCAATTTTTTTCGGTACTGATTACTGCCTACTGACTACTGACCACTATCTTTTCGCGTAATTCCTCTCCATCCACGCCCGGTATTCCGGGTTGGCGCGGATGGCATCTACCCATGCGGCGTGGTCGAGATACCACTGGACGGTTTTGAGCAGGCCGGTGGCGAGGGATTCGGTGGGGTGCCAGCCGAGTTCGGTTTTAATTTTGGTGATGTCGATGTCGTACCGCCGGTCGTGGCCGGGGCGGTCTTTGACGTAGGTGATGAGGGACTCGTGCGGGGCGTGGGGAGCGTGCGGGCGCAGTTCGTCGAGGATGTGGCACAAGGTTTGGATAACTTCGATGTTCGGGGGTTGGTTATCCCCGCCGACGCTGTAGGTCTCGCCGGGGGTGCCGCTTTGAATCACCCGGCGGATGGCCTCGCTGTGATCGTCCACGTACAACCAATCGCGGATTTGCATCCCGTCGCCGTACACGGGCAGGGGTTTGCCTTCGACGGCGTTGGCGATCATGACCGGGATCAGTTTTTCGGGGAACTGGTGGGGGCCGTAGTTGTTGGAGCAGTTGGTGATCGTGATCGGGACTTTGTAGGTGTGGAAATATGCCCGGACGAAGTGATCACTGGCGGCTTTGCTGGCAGAGTAGGGGGAGCGGGGGTCGTAGGGGGTATTTTCGTTGAATGCCGGATCGGTGGGGGCGAGGGAGCCGAACACTTCGTCGGTGCTGACGTGGTGGAAACGCACCTGATCGAGCGGGAAGGCTTTTTCGTCCACCCAATAGTGTTTGGCGGCGGCGAGGAGGGTGTGGGTGCCGACCACGTTCGTTTCCAGAAACAGTTCGGGGAAGTGGATCGAGCGGTCCACGTGCGTTTCGGCGGCGAAATGGGCGATGGTGTCGATCTGGTATTTGTGCAGGAGCGTGTCGATCAACGCCCGGTCGGTGATGTTGCCTTCGACAAACACGTGCCGCGCGGGGTCGGGGAGATCGTGCAGGTTTTCTGTACTGCCCGCGTACGTCAGCACATCTAGATTGACGATGAAAATCTCCGGCTCATGCGCCAGCATATACCGGACGAAGTTGGAACCGATGAATCCGGCTCCGCCAGTGACGAGAAGGTTTCGCATAATTCTCCTGTTCTGAAGCAATGGGTGATAGTTACATCTAAAGAGACTGTCACTAGTCAAATAAATCCGCATTTGCCAGGGTTTTCGCTTCCTGGTCTTTTTTCGATAACAACGGCGTCACCCCTTCCAGGATGGGCCAGTCAATGCCAATCGCGGGGTCGTTCCACAACAGACTGCGATCCCATTCGGGCGCGTAGTAATCCGTCGCTTTGTACACGAGTTCGCCCCACTCGCTTTTGACATAAAAACCGTGGGCAAACCCCGGGGGAACCCACAACATTTGTTTATTTTCGGCGGTGAGCCACGCCCCCACCCATTTGCCAAACGAAGGCGAACTGCGCCGAATATCCACCGCAACATCGAAAATTTCCCCGGCCACACAGCGCACAAGTTTGCCTTGTGTCTGCCGGATTTGATAATGCAACCCGCGCAACGTGCCTTTCGAAGAGCCGGAGTGGTTATCCTGCACAAAGTCGGCGGAAATACCACCCGCGGCAAACCGTTGCGCCTGGTAAGTTTCCATAAAAAAACCGCGATGGTCGCCAAAAACCCGCGGCTCAATCAAAATAACATCAGGAATGGAGGTAGGGAAGAAGTGCATAGGAGAAACGTAGAACGCAGAATGTAGAATGTAGAATGTAGAACGCAGAATGTAGAATGTAGAATGTAGAATGTAGAATGTAGAATGTAGAATGTAGAACGCAGAATGTAGAATGTAGAATGTAGAATGTAGAATGTAGAATGTAGAATGTAGAATGTAGAATGTAGAATGTAAAGCGTGATTGAGTATTCACCAACTCGTCGAATCGCCGAATCGTATTGTACCTTGTTCAAACCATTCCAGTCTGATTAACGCTCAAAACCGCTCAAGGATACTGGCAATGATAAATGCTCAAATCTTGGGAATAACCGGTCTTTCGGCCTGGAAAATGCTGAACCGGGCGGCAAAAATCGGCGATCAACGTCAGTTCCAACGAGGGGAACAAACCATCGTGCAGAACCACAAAATTGGGTTGGTAAGTCTCGATGGCCCAGATGGCAGTCGTCTCATACGTCGTTTCGGGCGCAAACAGCTCGGCAACCTCGGGTTGGATCAGCCCGGCAAAGTCTACCATCTGGCGGGGTGCGGCATAATAGCCGATCACACCTACTTCCAGCGCCCCAATTTTCGCCTTGGGAAGCGTGTTTTCGGCCAACCACTCCCCCACCAAACGATAAGCCACCAAACGATCATCGGGGAAATGATGAATTTGGGCGAAAGATAACGTCTGGAAAACCGTCACCCCTGCGAAGAGCAAGATCGCCACGCCCGACAGCACACGTTCCCCGATTCGGGACCGCGCGGGGAACCGTTCTACCACACTGATTCCCAGCCCAATCATCCCCACCATCCCCGGCACGAGCGGCGCGTAATACCAAAAATAGCGCGTGACCCCCAACGCCGTATACGCCAGAAAATACAAACCCGCCCAGGCCACCAGCAACAGCCAGGGCCGCGCCCGCCACCCGGCGACCCCCAGCCCCAGCCCCAGCAGACCCATCTCCACCGCAAAATAAGCATCCTGAAAGTACGGCTTCAAGATGATCCAAAAGCCGGGCGCAAACTTTTCGCTGATGTTCATCAACCCCTGCGCATGTTTGACCGCCAACGTAATCGGAAGCGGCGACCCAAAATAAGGAATGGCAAACGTCGCCCACGCCAGGAGCATCCCCCCCCCGACCGCCCCCGCCAGCCAGGGCAGAGTCCGAAGGTCATTCAGGGCGCGGAACGGATGTCGGAGGAGCCAATCCCCAGCAATCACCACCCCCAAAATGGCGGCGTCCCCGCGCATGAGAATGGCGAGTGCGAGCAGGATCGCCATCCCCGTGAAACGGTTCCGCACGTAGAGGGCCAATGCTCCCAGGCACAGGGCGAGGAACACCGGCGTTTCCGACCCCAGCGTGCGTACCAGGAGACCAAAGGTGGGGTACAGCGCGAGGGCCACCCACCCCGCGCGGGGGTCTTTCCAATGGCGGGCGACTTCCCACAGACAGAGTGCGCCCGCGGCCAGACTCGCGGCCCCGATCAGGTTCGCCGCGCGGGGCAGGTTGCTCCAGAATACGCGCACCCCTGCGAGGAGGAGGGCAAATAGGGGGGTGGTGGTGCTGAGGAGGGGTTCGCCCGGGTTGTACACAAACCCCCGTCCGGCGTAGAGGTTTTCCGCGTAACGGTAGGTGACGTAGGGGTCGTCATTCCCCCAATCCGGGAGGAAAGCGAAGATGACCAACGTGGTGAGGCAGAAGTAGCCGAGGATGAAAAGCAAGAGGCGACGATGAGGGAGAAAGAAACGCACGGGGGGAATGATACCAAGAGTTTGGAGGGGTGGGCAAAGTTCGGGGGAAAACCGAGGATTTCATCTCCCTGGTGAGTTATGCGATCCGCGCGGCCAGGTGGGAAGGGCTTGTACGAGGTTGCATCCTTTTTTGGGGGACTTTCTTCTCTTTGCGCGTCGATATAGCCATTCTCATTTTGGACGAACGGCGTTCCTTAATGTGCGTCTTTAGGCTTCAGGGAGGTCGTTTTAAGGAACGCCGTTCGTCGGCTGGTGTCGATACGAATATTTTGTGCAAGATGATTAGGTTAAGTTATACTGCCCAACCATGTATTCGGTCCAACGGCTTCGACAATATTTACTTTGCATCACTTTGGGAAGTTTGGGGGCGCTTGTGTTTTTGTTTTCTATTCCCGGAGATGCCAAAAACGCTTTCTTTTTGGGGATTTCACCTGCGCGGTGGGCATTGGGACTGGTTTTACTGCTGATCTTGGGGGGTGTTGCGTGGCTTACCTGGACATGCTTGACTTCTGACGCTTTCGCACAAGCGTTGGTGAAGCGGGGACAAGGATTATTGGAACGAAGGCGTGTGTGGCAGGGGGTGATTGGCTTATCCACGGTTTTGTGTGTGGGCAGTCTGGCGTTCTTCTTTAAGTTGACTGATGCAATCGATGATCGCTTTCAGCCTTATATGCTTCGGTTAGCGCCTTTGGTGCTGTTGATCATGCTGGTTAGTTTTTTGAACCTGCTGTTCTTCTTGCAGGTCTTTACGAAGCCCGAAGAACGGCAAACGGTCCAATCTGATGTTTGGGTGAACGGGCTTGCGTTTGGGGTGATTTTGCTTCTGGCGGGGGTAATGGCGACGACTGGATTAGGAATTCGTCCGCCCCGGAACAGTTGGGGGATGGGGTGGGGTGATCCGGCAGTGCCGATCCTGACCGGACAGGGTTTGATCGCTTTCGGGTTGGGGCTTGTGTTTTTCGTCTTTTTTATGGTGGGGAAAGGAGTGTTCAACAAATTGCGTTGGGGATTTTCTGCAAAAAAGGTGGATGGGCTGATTTGTCTTGTGATTTGGGGATGTGCGGCACTCTTATGGACGCAGAAACCTTTCACCGCCAACTGGTTTGCGCCCACGCCCACCCCTCCCAATTTCGAGCGTTACCCGTATTCAGATGCGTTTATCCATGATGCCATCGCGCAGAATATTTTGATCGGGGAAGGGTTGAAATGGGCGGAGCATCGCGTGCCGCGCCGCCCGCTTTATGGGCTGTTTTTGGCGACCTTGCACTCCCTAGCAGGACAGGATTATGACAAGGTGGTGCAAGGGCAAATCCTTGTGTTGGCTTTGTTTCCGGTAGGCATGTACCTTTTAGGAACCGTCCTTCATCACCGGGCTTCGGGTGTTGTCGGGGCGGCGCTGATCATTTTTCGGGAGCTTAACGCGCTTGAATTGTCGGACACGATCAATGTCTCGCACGCGAAATTGATGATGAGTGATTTGCCTACGGCGGTTCTGGTTTGCGGGTTTGCCGTGCTGTGTACGTTGTGGTTGCAAAATCCCCAACGCAATCGAAACTGGGCATTCATCTTGGGTGGGGTGTTAGGTCTTACGATGCTGATTCGGACGCAGGCGGTTTTCCTGATCAGTGTTCCTTTGGTCGTGAGTCTGCCACTCCTGCGTGGGAATAAAACGGGGTTATCTTGGGGAAAACACGTGGGGATGCTGATTGTGGGGCTGTTGGTTGTGGTTTCACCCTGGTTATGGCGCAATTGGCAACTGACGGGAGGGTTAGCGTTTGATGAAACCAACTCTCAAATTGGGATGATTGCGCGCAGATTGTCGCCATCCCCCGAAGCTTTTGATGACACATTGCGACCAGGGGAAAATGAGGCCCAATATACTCGTCGTATGACCCAAGAGGCGATGCAGTTTATTCTGAAGCATCCAGGGGAAGCCGCAGACTTGATCCTCTCAAATTTTTTCCACAGCCAGTTTTCCACGGTGATCATGTTACCCACTTCGGGGTTGGGGGAGACTGCGGAGGAGTTTGTCCGTGAGACCGGATATTGGTTTAAATGGGAGGGGGTCTTTAAATCGACAACTTATTTTCCTTTAGCGCTCAATCTTAGTTTACTCGCCTTGGGATTAGGTGCTGTGTGGAAGCACAAGAAATGGCTTGGACTGATTCCTTTGGGCATCTTCTGGGTATATAGTCTGAGCAATGCCCTGGCCACGATCTCCGGCTGGCGTTTTATGCTTCCCGCAGATTGGGTGGGGATTCTTTATTTCAGCATTGGGTTTATTCAACTGTGTTTGTATGTGGGGCATCTCTTTGTCCGTCCCTCCGCGAACGTCACCCAGCCCGACGCCCCTGTGCATGCTCGGACTGCTACCCGTTCGCCTAGCATCGTCTTCATTTCTGCAATCGGCTTATTTTTCGTGGGGCTATCCCTTCCCATTGTTGAGCAGATCATTCCCCCACGGTATGTTTCGGTGCCTAAAGCACAAACTATAGCCTATTTGACCGAGGCAGGTTACTGGGTAAACTTGCCCGAAACGGTGAAGTTAGAAGTGGAACATACGTTAACCCAACCAGACAGTGTGGTTCTCTTTGGGCGCGGGCTTTATCCGCGTTACTTTTCTGCGGAAGAAGGGTTGCCAGGGGGGGATTGGCCTTCTTCCAGCCCGCGCGGGTGCAACCGCCTCTCGTTTTTTCTAGTAGGCCCTACGGATGCAGATGTCATGATGCCACAGGACCATACAGTTTCTTTGCCCAATGGCCTCGATCTGGTCGTGCTTGGCTATCCAGAAGAAAGCTTTATAGAGGCGGTGGTGATCATCCCGCTTGATCCTTCCCTCCCCCCCCTGTTGAAAACATCCCAGTTTCAAAGTTGTCCAGCCCTCACCCCATAGACGGGCATGGGTCGCCCTTCAGACAGGGCAACTTTCTCTCGTAAGCCTGCGCAGTTCCGGGGGAAGGGAGACTATTTTAGGGGATGAAACCCACCTAAGTGCGCCGCGTCCGGGCTTTGAGAAAGGGAATCGCAGGCAAAGCGTAGGCTTGACTGCCCGCGCGGGAAATGATATTATGACCGATAATCAGTTGAAACCGTAACAAAATGAACCCACAATTGATTATTTGAGTATAAAGATGTCCATTGCTGACGAGTATCCACTCGCCGAAGAAGACGAACCTGAAAGTAAAAACTATATCCAGCCAGAAGTTCCTGAACCCCCACAAAGCCCTCTCATCACAGAGAAAAAATCGCTTGGGGTCGTAGGAACGGTGGGTCTGATTGAACCTGCCGTTCGATTTGGGACCCATCTGCTGGCAATTCTTCTAGTCATTGCCGTTATCCTGGGGATGCGGCATTTTTACTTAAGTGCCCAGGTTGTGGACATTGAGCTACCGCAACGCGCGGTGTTCGCGGCTTCTCTGGGGACTGGAAACACCTCCTCCTCTATCAACCAAGACAATGCACCTGCAATTCCCGATATGCCAGAACTGGTCACCGAGGAACAATTTTCCGCGGGGATTCCCCGTTTGGCGTTATTGCGGACAACCATCCCTCAGCGCCCACGCGTGGATGTGGAAACTTATATCGTCCAAGCCGGCGATACAGTCTTTGGGATTGCGGAGAAGTTTGGTCTGAAACCAGAGACCATTTTGTGGGGTAATCGCGAGATTTTGAACGATGATGCCCATAATCTGTTCCCAGGGCAGGAATTGAATATTTTGCCGATTGACGGGGTCTATCATAAATGGAGCGCTGGCGAGAATTTTCAAAAAGTAGCGGAATTCTATGACGTTGATCCGCAAACCGTTGTGGAATATCCTGGCAACAAATTGGATGTTTACACGTTCGATATCAATAATCCCCCTCTGGAGCCAAACAATTGGTTAATCATTCCCGGCGGCAAGCGCGAGTTTGTCAATTGGGGTCCGCCCGTCATTACACGTTCTGATCCGGCAGTGGCACGTACCTATGGACCAGGATACTGCGGACAGGTCTACGATGGGGCGGTAGGCGCGGGAGGGTTTGTATGGCCGACAACGGCGACTTACCTTTCAGGATATGACTATAGCCCTGCGACCAACCACTATGGAATTGACATTGCAGGCGATACTGGCAACCCAGTTTTTGCGGCTGACTCAGGGGTGGTGGTTTATTCTGGCTGGAGTAATTTTGGCTATGGATATCTGGTCGTCCTCGATCATGGAAACGGCTGGCAATCTTTATATGCTCACCTCAGTTCAATGTACGTTTCGTGTGGACAGAGTGTTTTCCAGGCGGCGTCTGTTGGTGCGGTCGGAAGTACAGGGAATTCGAGCGGTTCCCACCTCCACTTCGAGATGATGTTCAACGGTGGAAAGGTCAATCCCTGGGATTTCGTTTCTCCATAACGCATTACCAACCATAGGATACAGTCAAAATAGCCCCCAGGCTTCGGGGGCTTTTCTTTTTGTCAGGATTTTCGTATGACAAATTATCCCGAATATATAACCGAGATGTTGAAACAAGCGCGTGCAATGTTTAAGGATGAAAACTCCGCAGACGCTGATGCCGTAGGCGTTTGTTATGATGTTTTGGCATTGTTTCCCGATTGCATTGAGGCTTCTGAACTAATTTTAGAGGGATTTTCCACCCCTTGGTTAATCCGCGACTATCGAAAAGCTATTGCGCGTCTGATTGACGAATGGGATGATCGCCCCTGGCAACAACGTCATCGGCTTGCGCTATCTTATGGCTATTTTTCTCAATGGAAACACTGGACAATGGTTGGGGAAGAAGAAAAGAATGAACAATTGGTGGATGTACAAAACATCCTGGAAGAAGGGGATAAACAGCTGTTACAGGCTTATCTGACAGGCGTTGAACGCGCGACCGATATCGCCTGGGCATTATTTCAAGAAGCCCTACACCATGCAAAAAATCTACGCATAACGAGTCTTTGGATCGCGAATAATTACGCACATAGGGGTTTTTTCGGTGAGGCCGTGGATATTTTAGAAACGACCCATCAAGCTTTTCTTGACGACGAAACACGTCGTTTGTGGGCTGAGGTGCGCTGGTGGCGCGATAATCAACACCGCATCCCCTGGATTCCCCCGGATGGTGACGGAAGTCGATACGAAAAATATCTAAAGAAGTACGATCCCGAAAGGTGGGAGTTTGAAAAAAACACCCACCCTCTTTCGCGCGAATATCACCCCCCGGACTTATCTAAATTGCCAACGGATTTTGTCATCCCACAGCCTTTTTCAGAGGATTTGGAGGCGCAACTCGATCAGATTATGAGAGCATCGCCTCCCATTCCATCTCAAAGTGTCATCGACTGGAGCTACTTGAATGAATTGGAGAGTGGCGAAATTGATATTCATAAATTCCCTAAATGGGTGCGAGAATTATTGGAAGAAATTGATGATCCTGCTTTACGGGCAGAATGTGCGGCGGATTTTCTGGAACGATTCTCTACCCCTGAAGCGTTGGATGAAGAGGACAAGGATGAGTATGAATGAGCATTAGCCTGCAACGTAGAATTGGGGTCAAAGGAGAGCGTTGGCCTTATATTGCACTTGGTATAGGCATTCTTTCCATTGGAATTTCCGGGATTTTGGTCCGGTGGGCAGAGGCACCCGGGCCAGTGATCGCTTTTTATCGCATGGCAATTGCAACGACTGTGTTGACGTGGCCGTTTTTTAGGAAAAATAAGACCCACAGTAAAACTTCCGGGAAACTACCAAGACAGGGCATCCTCATCGCTATTTTAGGAGGGTTACTTTTTGGGGGAGATATGGCGATTTGGGCAACTGGCGTAAAACTGAGTGGCGCAACTATCCCCACCCTTTTAGGAAATACAGCATCGGTTTGGGTAGGCTTAGGCGCTTTGATCTTTTTTCGGGAAAAGTTAAAAGGAGTGTTTTGGATAGGGTTAGCGCTTGCATTATCAGGAGCGGCAGTGATCTTAGGGGTGGAAAATTTCCAGGATATTTCAATAGATCTCGGGGCTTTATTAGGCTTGTTATCTAGCCTTTTTTATGCAGGCTATTTTTTGACAACCCAGAAAGGGCGCGAATCCCTGGACGCACTCTCCTATCTTTGGATCGCTGTCTTTGCGGCCTCCGTGGAGTTATTGGTTGTTAACGTCCTCCTACAGAATCCGCTGACAGGTTTTTCTGGGCAAACTTATTTGAGTTTTTTAGGATTAGGATTAATCTCACAGATTGCAGGTTGGTTATCGATTAATTATGCCCTCGGTCATTTACCTGCCACCATCGTAGCCCCTACTTTGTTGGGACAGCCAGTCGTGACAGCTGTCTTAGCCGCGATTTTATTGGGTGAATCGCTAACTGGCGTGCAATTTGCGGGAGGAATCATTGTTTTGACAGGAGTTTACCTCGCTCATCGCAGTCGGAATAAAATAGTCGAGGTCTAAGAGAAGGTTTAAATCCATCTTGTCGAACATATTAGCCTCTGCTATAATGCATTTTGTTGTGGGCGCGTAGCTCAGTTGGTTAGAGCGCTTCATTCACATTGAAGAGGTCGTGGGTTCGAGTCCCTCCGCGCCCATCAAATTAGGTAAAAGGTGTCCCCATCGGACACCTTTTTTCTTTGCACTCTTATTCATTTTGCGTTATGATTGTGCGAGCAATGGGAAAAATGCAGTGATGAGCAAATTTTCCTCACCCACACATAATGATGACAATCTTGCAAACGCTTCTTGCGGAAGATACACTGTTTATTGGAATCGGGGGAATGATTTTATTGATTTTGTGTCTCGCTGTTGGGTATATGTTTGGCCAACACAGCAAGCAAAAAAAAGCGCGGCCGAAAAAGGAAGAACGACCTGAAGGGAGGGTGGATGAACGCTGGAAACAGATTTATCAGCTTTCAACAGATTTAAGCAACACCTTGAATTATGAAAAATTATTAGATACAGCCCTGGATTTGAGCGCGGCGGCATTAACCCAGGGAAATGAGGCCTCCAGTCCATTAGTGAGTGCCGTGTTGCTTTTTGATCAAAATGAACTGATTATCCAAACCGCTCGACGTTTTACCAATGCCGATTTAAGAACGACATTTCCGGGAACAAAAGGCGTTTTAGGACAAGCCATCAATCAAGGGGAAGCTACACGCACCCAAGAAATTACGCAAGACCCCGAAATATCTCGCGTTGTCTCCATCCGTTCCTGTAAATCCGCCTACTGCATTCCATTGCGGAGTGGACTGGATGTCTATGGAGTTTTGCTATTTGCGCATCCAGACAAAGAATTTTTTGAACAGGAAGCGTGCGAAATCTTAGACATCATGGCCGTTCAGGCGATGAATGCTATCCAAAATGCTCGTTTGTATCAGGATTTGGCCCAGGAAAAAGAACGGCTGGCAGAAACCCAAGAAGAAACCCGCAGGAAGCTAGCGCGAGATTTGCACGATGGTCCTACCCAATCCGTAGCCGCAATAGCCATGCGCGTCAACTTTGCCCGCCGTCTCATTGAGCGTAATCCCCAAGAAGCCTCCGAAGAATTATTTAAAATTGAAGAATTAGCTCGGAAAACAACCAAAGAAATTCGACATATGCTGTTTACCCTACGCCCATTAGTGCTTGAATCAAAAGGCCTACGTGCGGCTCTCGAGGCCATGGCCGACAAAATGCAAGAAACCTTCGGACAGGAAGTTTTAATTGATGTAGATGATAATATCGTTGCCCAGTTGGATATGGGCAAACAAGGGGTCATCTTTAATATTGCGGATGAAGCCGTCAATAATGCCCGGAAACACGCTCAAGCTGCCCATATTTGGGTGCGCCTCAAAGCTTCGCAAAGAGGACTAGCCATTCTGGAAATCCGCGATGATGGCGTTGGCTTTGACGTCGAGAAAATCAAGTCTACTTATGAAACCCGAGGAAGTTTGGGGATGATCAACCTCAAAGAGCGTTCTGAGTTAATCAATGGAGTTTTACAACTCCAATCCAAACCTGGCGTAGGGACGCGTGTACAAGTATATATCCCCTTGACAGAAGAAGCGGCAGAGCTGATTTTGCATCGCTCATGACTCCCGTAGAGATAACTCGGCTTCGTCTGAGGTGGAGTAGTATTTTGCTGGGGATAATGATCCTGTTTTGGCTACCCATTGAAGATCTCAATTTAACGTTTACAACCGCTTTATCATTTGCGATTTGTTTTCTAGGGACAACCTTGGCCGGGAACAAATGGCAACTCGCGTCTCAGTACTATGCTTGGGCAGGGCTTATTGGAGGTATCTGCGTGGGGCCTGTGGGTTTTATGTTGATGGTGCTTAAAATCGGCCTTCACAATCACGGAACCCCGGATTTCACATTGGATCAATTGCTTCGCTTATTTGTTGTAACCCCGATTTGGGCGATCAGTGGATTTCTTTTGGGGTTTGGGTTGCACCTCTACCATATTTCGAGGAGATATTAACCATGCCTGTCGCCGCTGGGTTATATTATTTTGCTCATCAAACCAAAAAATCCACCGCCCCGCCCGTACTTCTGCTCCACGGCGCGGGAGGATCACATCTCAGTTGGCCGTCCGAAATTCGTCGGTTGGGGGGATACGAGATTTATGCCCCGGACCTGCCCGGTCACGGTAAGTCGGATACATATGGTGAACAAACGATATCTGCGTATGCGAATCATGTGCTGGCATGGATGGAAGCGATCAATCAGTATCGGGCTTTCATCGTAGGACACTCGATGGGGGCGGCGATTGCGTTAATGATCGCACACCAACACCCCGCGCGGGTCGCGGGTCTGGGACTGCTTGGCATCGGTACGCCGTTAGAGGTGCCCCCGGAAATCATCGAAAATCTCTCAAACCCAGCGATGGTTTCCGCCGCCTTAAATCATCTCAAAGCGTTGTCTTTCGGTCCTGATGTCGATCCTCGTCTTGTAGACTTAGTTTCCAAACGATTAGCTGACATGCGCGCGAGCGTATTACGCGGAGATTTTTTAGCATGTGCCCGGTTTAACATCGAGGAAACCCTATCGGCGATAAACCAACCGACCATCGTCATTGCAGGCGCAAAGGACCAGATGATGCCTTTACGGTACACACAACTCCTGGCAAAAAAAATCAATGCCGCAGTATTTACCGCTATTCCAGAGGCGGGTCATATGTTTATGTTAGAAAAACCCGGTGATGTCGCCGAACGGTTGGACGCTTTTCTCCGGCAATATGAGTTTTTTGTATAACGCCGTCACAGCTGAGAGTAACTGCTCAAGCTTAGAAAGAAAACTCCCCGAAAAAAAGGGAGATAGGGGGATGTACATCCCCCTATCTACCTTTTTTTCGGGCTAATCTCCTGGCTAAGTAGTTA
>WBZL01000691.1_pt1 | contig 37736 bp, 32 predicted proteins | sample 5204291 | NCBI WGS metagenome assembly WBZL01 (sample SAMN12344345, study PRJNA552823) | activated sludge metagenome | biome: Activated sludge suspended growth; feature: Nitrification reactor; material: Wastewater; isolation source: activated sludge from nitrification reactor of wastewater... | reverse complement strand
CGGCGTGCTGGCCTACCTGTCCTACCGCGATCCCAACCTGATGCAGACGGTAAAAAATTATGACGGAACGGCCGTTTTTCTCCGCAAACTCGACCTCAACGAACGGGAACTGACGCGGGGCATCATCGGCGCCATCAGCGGCATAGACAGCCACCAACTTCCCGATGCCAAAGGGCGCAGCTCCCTCTATCGCCACCTGCTGGGGCTGACCCCCGAAATGCGCCAGCAATACCGCGACGAAGTGCTAAACACCACCGCCGCCGACTTCCGTGCCCTGGCCGACGTGCTTGACGGCGTGCGCGACAACGGTGTGGTTGTCGTGCTGGGTTCACCGGAGGCGATTGCGGCGGCCAATGAGGGCGATTGGCTGACGGTGAGTAAGGTGATGTAGGTAGAGGGGGCTATGCACATTATTACCCGAAAACGGTTGAATGAATTTGCTGAAACGCACCCCGATTCAGTTGCTGGTCTTGAACACTGGTACGCTCTTGCCAAGCAGCATGATTTTGTTTCTTTTGCAGACCTACGTATGTTCTTTCTCAGTGCTGATCAAGTAGGCAAATTAACGATATTTAATATTGGCGGTAATAAAGCGCGGTTGATAGCTGCGATTCATTATAATAGACAAAAAAATCTATATCCGTGCGATTTTGACACATGCTGAATATGATAAAAGCAAGTGGAAGGAATAAGATTATGATCCCGGAAGTCGTGACAATTGAACGTGCTTGGCCTCAACTGTCTCCAATTGTTTCTGTTCCCCATACAGAAATCGAGTATCAACGCATTGTGAGCTTGCTTGATATGCTCATTGATGTTGTGGGTGAGGATGAAGAGCATCCGTTGGCTTCTTTAATGGAGATCGTTGGTGTTTTGATTGAAAGATATGAAGATGAACACATTCCTGAATTGCTCGATACATAGAGCTGCATGATGTAATTGAGGTAGAAATCAAGTTCGTTTGTGAACAAGCAAGCGACTGATTGCCGAATAGTGAATACCGGTTACTGAACAAGAGGAGAAGAATGGCGATAAAAGCAGCGATTGCGGAGGTCATAAACGGCCGTAATCTAACATTTGAACAGGCCGAAGCGGCCATGGACTTTATCATGACCGGGCAGGCAACCCCCGCCCAAATCGGCAGCTACCTCACCGCCCTGCGGATGAAGGGCGAAACGGTAGACGAAATTGCTGGCAGCGCCAAATCCATGCGCTCCCACGTCATCCCCGTGCAAATTCCCGTTGAAGGAGATGAACTCATCGTCGACACCGTTGGCACCGGCGGCGACGGCAAACACACCTTCAACATCTCCACCACCGCCGCCTTTGTCGTGGCTGGGTATGGGGTCAAGGTTGCCAAACACGGCAACCGCGCCGCCAGCTCCAAATCCGGCTCCGCCGACGTGCTGATGGCGCTGGGGGGCAACCTCAATTTGACGCCGGAGCAAGTGGCCGAATGTGTGCAGGAAACCAACTTTGGCTTTCTCTACGCCATCAACCACCATCCCGCTATGCGCTTTGCCGGGCCACCCCGCCGCGAAATCGGCCAGCGTACCATTTTTAATATTCTGGGGCCGCTCACCAATCCGGCCGGCGCTCCCTATCAGCTCATTGGCGTATTTGCCCCCGATTTGACCGAGGTCATGGCCAACGTGCTGGCAAAATTGGGCAGCCAGGGGGCCTATGTGGTGCATGGCGCCGACGGGCTGGATGAACTATCCACCACCGGGGTCAACCGCGTCAGCCGCTTGCACGAAAATGGGCAAGTAGAGAATTATCAGCTTGACCCGGCCGACTTTGGCTTTGTCCGCGCCAGCGTAGACGACTTTGTGGGCGGCACGCCGGAAGAAAACGCCCAAATTACCCGCGACGTGTTGAGCGGCAAAGACCAAGGGCCACGCCGCGACATTGTGCTGCTCAACGCCGCCGCCACCCTCAGCGTGCAGTGCGGCGACATACAGGCCGGGCTGGCCGAAGCCCGCGAATCCATTGACAGCGGTGCCGCCCTGCGGACGCTGGAGGCGTGGGTTAAGAAAACCAACAGCTTTTAGGTGATTGGAGATTAGAGATTAGAGATTGTGAACCCTCATCAATCTCCAATCTTCAATCTCCAATCTCCATTCCCCAACAACTATGAGTGTAACTAATATTTCCAAACGACGCGGAACGATTCTGGACGAAATTATGGCGCACCATCGGGAGCAGTTGCCCAAGACGATGCGTGAGGTGCCATTTGAAGATGTGCGGGCGTTTGCGCGGGTGGCGCCGCCGCCGCTTGATTTTTATGCCGCCCTGGCAAAGCCGGGCGTGTCGCTTATCGCCGAATGCAAAAAGGCGTCGCCCAGCAAGGGGCTGATTGTGCCGCACTATGACCCGGTGAAAATTGCCAAGACCTACCATAAGGCTGGGGCGGCGGCCATCTCTGTTCTAACAGATGCCCGCCACTTCCAGGGTTCACTGGAACATTTGCGGGATGTAAAGGAGGCAATCTCTAATCTCCAATCCCCAATCCCCATTCTTCGCAAAGATTTCATCTTTCACCCCTACCAGGTTCATGAGGCCCGTGCCGCTGGTGCGGACGCGATTTTGCTGATTGCGGCGGTGCTGGGGGATGGCGACCTGCAATCGCTGCTGGAGTTGACCCACAAGCTGGGGATGAATGCGCTGATTGAGGTGCATACCGAGGAGGAGTTGCAGCGGGTGCTGGCCTTGGGGCCGCGCATTGTGGGGGTCAATAACCGCAATTTGCAGACGTTTGAGGTGGATTTTGGCAATACGGCGCGGCTGCGGGCGCTGATTCCGCCGGAGGTGCTGGTGGTGGGGGAGAGTGGGCTGAAGAATGAAGGGGATGTGCGGGCGATGCGGAAGATTGGGGTGAATGCGGTGCTGGTGGGGGAGACGCTGGTGAAGAGTAAGGATATTTATCAGACGACGCGGGCGTTTGTGGCGGCGGGGAGGGGGGGGCGGACGACGGACGACGGATGACGGACGACGGCCGCTCACTTCCATGTCATTTCGAGGTTCTCACGGAGCGTGGGAACGAGATGAAGGGCTTGCAGGTCAGGGCGTATTGCATACGCCCTGACCTGTAGGCTTTTTTTGTTGACAACCTGACCGATATTTTGTATCATTTCGCGCTGTTAGTGATACAAAATATCATTTAAGTGAGGTTGTTTGTATGCGGCGAATTGGATTTTTTCTGTGGGTTGGATTGTGGATGGTGTGGTTGGTGGGTTGTGGCGGTGGGGAAGAAACGGCCGTTTCTCCCCCACAACTCACCACCACCACAACAACCAACCTCACCCTGCCCACGCTAACGCCGGTGGCATTGGACGGCGGTAAGCTGCGCGTGGTGGCAACCACCAGCATCATTGGCGATGTGGTGGCGCAGGTGGGGGGCGAGGCAATTGAGCTGACAACGCTGATGGCGGCGGGGCAAGATCCGCACAGCTATCAGCCGGGGGCAGGGGATTTAACGGCCGTTGCCAACGCCCACATCATCTTCATCAACGGCTGGAATCTGGAAGAAGGGTTGCTTGATGACCTGGCAAACATTGCCGAAGATGCCCCTTTGGTGCCGGTGTCGGCCGGCATTGAGCCATTGCCAATTAACGCCGATGCCGATGAGCATGATCATCAGGCTGAGGCAGACCACGCTGATGCCGAGGAACATGGGCATGGGGCGGCTGATCCCCACGTTTGGTTTGACCCCGATCATGTTGAAACTTGGGTACGCAATATTGAGCAAATCCTGAGCCAGCTTGACCCTGCCAATGGGGATAGCTATGCTACCAACGCGGCTGATTATGTGGCGCAGCTTGAGGAACTGGCGGGCTATATGAACAGCCAGGTAGCAAGCATCCCCACAGAGAACCGGGTATTGGTGACAAACCATGATGCGCTGGGGTATTTTGCCCACCGCTATCGTTTTGAGGTGTTGGGAACGGTGATTCCGGCGGCCAGCACGCTGGCGGAGCCGTCGGCAACGGAGCTGGCGGCGTTGGTGCGGGCGATGGAGGCGGCTAAAGTGTGCGTGCTGTTTGCAGAAACAACGGCGAGCGGGCAGTTGGAAACGGCCGTTGCCAGCGAACTTGATACCTGCGAAACCGTGCAAATCCTGACCCTCTACACCGGTGCTATTGGTCCCGTTGGCAGCGGTGCCGATAGCTACATCGGCATGATGCAGGCCAACGTCGAGACATTGGTGGCTGGGTTGCAGTAGGGCAATTTTGCAAAATTGCCCTACAAGGTAGACACGCCATGACAGAGCAGGCAGCAGAAAGCCATACCCACCCCACCGCTTTTTTGCGGCGGCTTTTGGCTGGGTTGCTGCTGCTGGGGCTGCTCATCACCTTGCTGGCGCGTGGCAATGGCGGGTTAACCGCGCAATTCCAGACCTTTGTCACCATTTTCATGGGCATTTTTGTCGAAGCCGTGCCGTTTTTGCTGGCTGGCTCCGTCGTTTCCGGCCTCATTGACGTCTTTGTCAACCAGGAAGCATTGGCGCGGTTTATCCCCCGCCAGCCGATTTTGGCGGCTCTGGTGGGGTCGCTGCTAGGGTTCACCTTCCCCGTGTGCGAATGCGGCGTAGTGCCGGTGACGCGGCGGCTGTACCAAAAAGGGCTGCCGCTGCCGGTGGGAATCGCCTTTTTGCTGGCCGCGCCCGTGGTCAATCCGGTGGTGCTGTTGAGTACCTATGCCGCTTTTGGCTGGGGGCCGGTGCTAATCGGCCGTTTTGTTTTCACCATTCTCATTGCTTTTGGCGTGGGGCTGCTGTTTACGCTGGCGCAGCCGGATGAGGTGCTGCTGCCGGGGGCGGCGGATGAACATTCCCACGGGCATAGCCAGGCCGCTTTGCCGCTGCGGGAGCGGCTTTGGCTGGCGTTGACGGTTGGCGGCGATGATTTTTTTGACATGGCACGGTATTTGATTGTTGGTTCGATGCTGGCGGCGACGATGCAGACGCTGGTGCCGCAAAACACGCTGCTGGCCTTGGGCAGTGGCCCCCTGCTGTCGGTGCTGCTGCTGATGGTGCTGGCCTTTGTGCTGTCGGTTTGCTCCACGGTGGATGCGTTTTTGGCGCTGTCGTTTGTCAGCAGCTTTACGCCGGGTTCGATCATCGGTTTTCTAGTGTTTGGGCCGATGGTGGACATCAAAAGTTCGCTGATGTTTTTGGGGGTGTTTCGGCGGCGGGTTGTGGTGTATTTGATTTTGCTGCCGCTGGCGCTGAGTTTGGTGGCGGCGGTGTTGGTGAATGTGTATTTTTGATTTGGGGAAAATAGGACGCAGATTTTCCTGATTTTCCTGATGGATTGTGTGGCTGATGATTGAAAAGTGGTGGGCGAATTGGGAAATGGTGGAGAGGTGGGTGAAAACGGCCGTTTTGCTTCTCCTCGGCCTCTTTCTCTATACCCGCGTGACCAGTGGTGTGGTTTCATACTACATCAACGAACGTTTTTTTACCTTGACGCTGGTGGCGGGGATGGGGTTTGTGGTGTTGGGATTGAGCTATTTTCGGCAATGGCTTGGCAGCCAGGAGGAAAATCACGACCATGAGCATAACCATAACCATGACCATGATCATGGTTTGACCTGGCTGGGCGTGCTGATTGTGATGTTGCCGCTGCTGCTGGGGTGGCTGGTTCCGCCGCGTCCGCTGGGGGCAACGGCCGTTTTTAACCGCGAAATCAACTTTGGCACCGACCCCATCAAGCCGCTTGCCGCCCCCGGCGGCAACGAGGCGATGGGGATCATTGCCGGGGAGCGCAATATTCTGGACTGGCTGGGGGAGTTTCAGCGCAGCGGCGACCCGGCGGCATTGGCGGGGCAAACGGCCAATGTGATTGGCTTTGTCTACCGCGACGACCGTTTTGCTGCGGACGAATTTATGGTGGCGCGGTTTACGGTGAGCTGCTGTGTGGCCGATGCGGCGCCGGTGGGGTTGATTGTGCGCTGGCCCGCTGGGGCGGAATTGCCGACGGATCAGTGGGTGGCGGTGCAGGGGCGGTTTGAGGTGGGGGTGTTTAACGGCCGTTCCATGCCCATCCTCGTCGCCGAAACCATCACCAAAACGGAGCAACCCCCGCAGCCTTACCTGCACTTGTAGCAAGCAAAGCACTGGGACGCAGATTTTCCTGATAAACCTGATAAGAATCAGGAAAATCAGGGAAATCTGCGTCCTATTAAAAATTTATGGTTCTTGTATCTCGCCATCTGTACCGTTATAGCCGCTTTGACCGGGCGGTTTGGCTGACGCTGCTGGCGGCGGTGGTGGCGGTGGCGGGGATGCTGTGGCAAAGCGGCAACTGGGTGCTGGGTGCGCCGCCCAGCGGGATTGTCTACATTGCTTGGGATGGAGTAGCGTATAACCAGCTTTTTTTGCTTGACCCGGAGACGGATGATGCGCCCCGGCGGTTAAGCGATGAAACGGCTGACGTGGCTGATTTTGCCGTGTCGCCCGATGGTCGTACCGTCGTTTACACGCGGCGGCGGGGGGATGGGTTGGGGGATTTGTGGCTGGTGGGGACAAACGGCCGTTTATCCCGCCCCCTCCTCACCTGCGACGATGCCCTGTGCAGCCAGCCCCGCTGGTCGCCCGACGGCACGCGGCTGGTTTATGAGCGGCGCAGCGTGGCCGCTCCCGGCGCCCCCCCCGGTTCCCCCCGCTTGTGGTGGGTGGATGTGGCGACGGGGGAGACAACGGCCGTTTTTTCCGATACGCAGTGGCTGGGGTGGGGGGCGGCATTTTCGCCAAACGGCCGTTGGTTGAGCTACGTTTCCCCCAATGCCCAAGAGGTGCAGGCGTACAACCTGCAAACCGGCCAAACCGTTCGCATTCCTAGCCGCTCCGGTGAGCCGGGGGTGTGGGATACGCAGGGGGAGAGCTTGCTTGTGACCGATGTGCTGCTGGATGGGGAGCAATTTGCCCTGCATCTGTTTGCCGTGGATTTAGCGACGGAAACGGCCGTTGATCTGAGCGGCACCGGGGCTGAAGTGAACGACAGCCTGCCTGCCGTTTCGCCCGATGGCCGCTGGATTGCCATTACGCGCAAAGTGCCGCGCTCGCCGGATGGCAAACAGGTGTGGCTGCTGCCCCGCACTGGCGGCGAGCTAATCAACCTGACGAACCGGCCGGAGGTGCATTTTGGCATGGTGGGGTGGTCGGAAAACGGCCGTTATCTCACCTTCCAGGGGTACGAACTCGCCCGCCCCGGCGCCGAACCCACCATTTGGCTCTACGACACCACCACCAGCGAGCTGCGTTCCCTCATCACCCCCGGCACCCAGCCCGCCTGGGTCCCGTAGGGCAATTTTGCAAAATTGCCCTACAAGCGTTTTGGTATAAAATATCAATATGAACACCCTGTTGCCATCTGTAAAATCGCGGGACGTAGCACATGAGCCAATGGCACCCACCTTGGCTCTGCGCCACGTGTCGGTGGCGTATGCGGCCGGCACGCACGGCGGCACGCGCCAGCCGCGCCAGGGCGACACATTTGAATACGCCCTGCATGATGTGGATTTTTGTGTGGAGGCAGGCCAGCGGATTGCCGTGGTGGGGCCAAACGGGGCGGGCAAAAGCACGCTGTTCAAGCTCATTGTGGGGACGGTGAAGCCCAGTGAAGGCGAAGTAACGGTGTATGGTCACGGCCCCGACGGCCATATTTGCATTGGTTATGTGCCGCAGCGCAACCAGATTGATTGGTCATTTCCGGTGACGGTGGAAGAGGTGGTGATGATGGGGCGGGTGGGGCAAATTGGGCTGTTTCGCTGGCCGTCGCGCCGCGACCGGGAGCTTGTGGCGGCGAGTTTGGCGCGGGTGGGGGCAGCGCATTTGGCTAAACGGCAAATTGGTGAACTGTCGGGGGGGCAGCAGCAGCGGGTGTTTATTGCCCGCGCCCTGGCGCAGGAGGCTTCGCTGTTGCTGCTGGATGAGCCGCTGACGGGGCTGGATTTGCCTAGCCAGGAGGCGTTGTTTGCGGTTTTGGACAGCGTGCGGCCGGATGGGGTGACGGTGGTGGTGGCGACCCATGACCTGAATTTGGCGGCGGAGCGGTTTGACAAGGTGCTGCTGCTGAACAAACGGGTGGTGGCTTTTGGGTCAGCAACGGCCGTTCTTCAGCCCCACTTTCTCTTGGAAGCGTATGGAGGAGGGGCGTAAAGAGTAATCAGTGAACAGTAAACAGTAATCAGTTACCAGACCGATTACCGATTACCGATTACTGTTTACCGATTACCGATTACCGATTACCACTATGGACTGGCTCCTAGAACCCTTAAGCTACAGCTTTATCGTGCGCGGGCTGCTGGCCTCGGTCATTGTCGGGGTTGTCTGCTCGGTGCTGGGGACGTATGTGGTGCTGCGCGGCATGGCGTTTTTTGGCGACGCGCTGGCGCACACGATTTTGCCGGGGGTGGTGGTGGCGTTTTTGCTGGGCTGGCCGCTGGCGGTGGGGGCGTTGGTGATGGGGATATTAACGGCCGTTGGCATCGGTGCCCTCAGCAGCCAGGGAGTAGTCAAGGAAGACACCGCCATCGGCGTGATCTTTGCCGGAACCTTTGCCCTTGGCGTTGCCATGCTCTCCGCCACCGGCAACTACACCGTGGATTTAGCGCATTTCCTCTTTGGCAACCTGCTCGGCGTTTCGGCTACCGATTTGTGGGTCACGCTGGGGCTGGGCATTGTGGTGCTGCTCACCATTGGGCTGTTTTACAAAGAGTTCCTCGTCATCTCCTTTGACCCCACCCTAGCGGTGACGCTGCGCCTGCCGGCCGAATTTTTGCGCTATCTGCTGCTCATCCTGATCGCCATCACCATCGTCGTTGCCCTGCAAGTGGTGGGCATTGCCCTCATGGTTGCCATGCTGGTCACACCCGCCGCCACCGCCTCCCTGCTCACGCGACGCTTGGCTCCCATGATGGGGGTTGCGGCGGCAATTGGGGCTGCATCGGGGGTGGTTGGGCTGTATTTGTCGTTTTATCTCAACATCGCCTCTGGCCCGGCGGTGGTATTGGTCACAACATGCTTGTTTGTGCTGGCCTTTTTATTTGCGCCACAGCGCGGTTTGTGGTTCCAGCGTGGCTGGTGGCGTAGGGGATGATGAATGGATAACCAGATCAGGGCATTACGGGCGGCATTACAAGATCGCGGTCATCGGCTGACGGCGGCACGGCAGCTTATTTTGACGGTGCTGGTGCAGTGTGGCGGCCATATCAGTGCCGATGGGTTGGCGGAAATGGTGCGGGTGCAGGCACCGCACGTGGGGCGCATGACGGTCTACCGCACGCTTGATCTACTGAGCGAGACAGGGCTGGTTCGCCCGGTTTACCAGGGAACGGGGGCGGCGCATTATGTTTTGCTGGAAGACGGCCACCACCACCATCTAATCTGTACCAACTGCGCCCAAGTGCAGGAGGTGGCTGATTGTGGCTTGGCAGAGGTGGAAACATTGCTCAGTCAACGGTTTGATTTTCAAATTCAGGGGCATCTGGTGGAATTTTATGGGCTGTGTTCAGCATGTCGGGCATGATATATCTTGTTGGTATAGTGCGAATGATCATAAACTGGCATTTTGTTGATCGGCTGCAAGTGGCAAGTAGCAGGTGGCAAGTCTTGTTTGTCAACCAGACTTGCAAATTGCCACTTGCTACCTGCAAGCAAGAAAAGGACACAGTGTTACCTGGGGGTCGTTCGTTAATAACTGGGGATTTAGAAGTTCAACTTCTCTCAGAAGTTGAACTTCTGGAACTGCAAAGTTGTTTTTGATTGAACCCCTAGAGAAAGAAGAGGTGGAGAAAGATGGAAACAGTGAGCTTTACGCAGATGGCGGAGGGGACGCGGGAGGATTATTTGCTGCTGAAGCAGTTGGAGAAGCAGTACAATGAAACGCTGCCGGATCGGCTGCTGGAGGCGGTGGAGGCGTTGAAAACATCGTTGTCGGGGTACCAGGTGACACGGTATGAGCATTCGTTGCAATCGGCCACGCGGGCGTATCGGGATGGGCAGGATGAGGATTATGTGGTGGCGGCTCTGCTGCATGACATTGGGGATGTGCTGGCACCGTATACGCACGGGGAGATGGTGGCGGCGATTTTACGGCCGTATTTGCCCGAACGCATTGTTTGGATTGTGAAATACCATGGCCTGTTCCAAATGGTCTACTATGCCCACCACTACGGCGAGGATCGTAATGCGCGGGATGCGTATAAAGACCATCCCTGGTATGACGATTGTGCCGAGTTTTGCGAAAAATATGACCAAAACTGTTTTGACCCTAACTATGATTCACTGCCACTGAGCTTTTTTGAGCCAATGGTGCGGCGAATCTTTACGCAGGAGCCAGTAATTTAGCTGGAGAGTCGCCGGTGGATGTTGATCTTTTTAGCCGCACCTTTAAGGCTGACCCGCACCCAACTTTTGCCCGTTTGCGGCAGGAAGCACCGATTTACGCCCATGTGGCACCAAACGGCCGTTCCATCTGGTACATCACGCGGCATGAAGACGTGGTGGAAATTCTCAAAGACAACGAGCGCATTGGCAAAAACGCCCGCAACGCCTTTGACCCCGGCGACCACAAACATCCCGTCAGCAGTGGCGGCGTGCTGGATCTCATCAACCAGAACATGCTCTTTGCCGACCCGCCCGACCATACCCGGCTGCGGTCGTTGGTCAACAAAGCGTTCACCCCGCGTCGCATTGACGGCATGATTCCGCGCATCCAGCAGGTGACGGACGGCCTGCTGGATCGCGTGGCAGCGCAGCGGCAGATGGAATACATCAATGACTTTGCCTTCCCCATGCCCATGCAGCTCATCACCGACCTGTTGGGGGTGCCAGAGGCGGATGGGGAGCAGGTGCGGGAATGGTGCAAGGCGGTCATTGCCCCCGGCAGCCACGGCATTAGCTGGCGGCAGCGCAAGCGGTATATCCATGCGTTCATCGGCTATATCAACGTCCTCTGCGCCCAGCGGCAGCAAATGCCCCGCGACGATTTGCTGACGGCACTGGTGGAAGCGGAGGAGAGCGGCGACCGTTTTAGCGAGGCGGAACGGGCGAGCATGGTGGTGCTGCTGCTGGTGACGGGGCATGAGACGGTGGTCAATATGCTGGGGATGGGGGTGGTGACGCTGCTGCAGCACCCGGCGCAGTTGGCGTTGGTGCAGCAGCGGCCGGAATTGTGGGAAACGGCCGTTGAAGAACTCCTGCGCTACGACGGCCCCGTGGAAACCTCCACCACCCGCTGGGCGCGGCAAGATTTCGAGTTCAAAGGCCACCACATCCGGCGCGGTGACTTGGTGCGCGTCGTCATCACCTCCGCCAACCGCGACGGCTGCCAATATGCCCAGCCCGATGTATTTGACATTGAGCGCGAAGACAGCCGTCACCTTAGCTTTGGCCTCGGCATCCATTTTTGCCTAGGTGCCCACCTCGCCCGGCTTGAAGGTAAAATCGCCCTGCAAACCCTCTTCACCCGCTTCCCCACCCTCGCCCTGGCCGATGAAACCATCGAATGGCGCTCTGGCGTGCTGTTTCGCGGGCCGAAGTGGCTGCATTTGCGCTGGTGAAATTTGGAGGGAGTAGGGAGTGGGGTGTAAAAACGCTCTACACCCTACACCCTACTCCCCACACCCCACATCCCCCCAATGCTCCCCTCCCTCATCCGCTTCCTCCACCTCGCTCTCTTTGGCTTTAGCGGGATGCTGCCGCTGCTGGGGGCGGCCACGGTTGCGCCACAGCTTGGCTGGAGCCGCATTTGGCCGCTGCTGCTGTTGGCGCTTGGCTTCCACGCCTTTGCCTACATCCTCAACGACGTGGTTGATTTGCCCATTGACCGCTCCCAGCCCAGCCGGGCGGCCTATCCGCTGGTCGCCGGCCGTATTTCACCTCTATTTGCTATCCTGATTGCCGGGTTGATGGTGCCGCTAACGGCCGTTTACATCCACCTCCACACCCACCAACCCGCCGCCGTCGGCTGGCTGCTACTTGCCTTTCTCTGCCTGGCAATCTATGACGTGTGGGGGAAGAAAACGGCCGTTCCGCCCCTCACCGACCTCATCCAGGGTATTGGTTGGGCGGCACTGCTGCTGGCCGGAGCTTCTACCATTGGTCAGCCCAACCCGCTCACCTGGCTCACCGCCGCCGTTGTGGTAGTCTATATTTTGCTGGTCAACGGCATCAACGCCAGCCTGCGGGATGTGGCGAATGATGTGGCGCATATGGCGGCGCACGGGGTGGTGACAACGGCCGTTTATCTCGGCACCACCCCCAACCCCGACGGCTCGCTCCGCATCCCCACCCGGCTGCGGCTCTATGCCCTGGCATGTCAGGCGGTGCTGTTTGGGTTAACGCTGGGGCTGGTGTGGCTGTGGGGGGGTGGCTGGTGGGGTGCAGGAACGGCCGTTTTGCTCAACCTCCTCTGCCTCACCCTCCTCTGGCAAATGACGCTCCCCCACGCGCCCGCCCCCCAGCACCGCCCCATCTATATGATCCATATCATTCTCATGCTCATCCTCCTCCTCGCCCTCTCCCTCCCTCACCTCGGCAACCCCCTCCGCCTCACGCTGCTCCTCACGTTTATGCTGCCGCTTGTGCTGGCTGACCCGGTTCTCGGCCGGCCGAAAGGCACATGATCCCAACTGGGTTTGCTGAATATGCTTGCACCATGCAGGTAACAAGTGGCAAGTCTGGTTGGCAAACGAGACTTGTCATCCCTACGTCAAAAATCATCCCCGGAACCTGACATTTGTCATTGCCAAAGTGCGCCCAATTTCTGTAGGGTACATATGAGCCTGTTGACTGGTTCACTGTTTGATAACGTGCAAGTATCCGCATTGTGAAACGGCCGTTTGGTAAAACGCCACATCATTTTGGGGAAAGGAAGCAAATCATGCTCTGGTCAACAAATGTACCCTATCGCGTTTTCAGCATTATTGGAGCCACCTTCTTGTTTCTTATGCTGACAACTTCTATTAATCAACTACATGCCGATCCTGGCGATGTACGAACCTATATTGATTTGGGCGATGGCACTGCTTGCGCCCTGGAAAGCGACAACGACCTTATTTGTTGGGGCTATAGCAGGGAGGGTATGACCGCAGTTCCACATGAACAAGCCCCATTTCAACAGTTTGGGGTTGGTGATTTTCATGCTTGTGCTGTCAAACCAGATGGGCAGTTACTCTGTTGGGGTTACAATGATTCTGATGACACCATTGTTCCCGATGGTAGTGGCCCATTTCAGCAGGTTAGCGGCGGCGAAGCCCATACCTGTGGCCTGCAAACAGATGGTACCATCCTTTGCTGGGGCGAATCGAGACGTGGGCAGCTTGATGTTCCGGCCGGCAGCGGCCCCTACAAAGAAGTAGAAGTCGGAACCGGGGGTAGCTGTGGGCTTGAAGCAGATGGAGATGTTGTATGTTGGGGTGGGAATAGTTTGTACAATACGCCCCCAGCCAATTCCGGCCCCTTTTATCACCTGAGTTCAAGTTCCAGACAGACCTGTGCCATCGAAAAAAACGGCACCCTTGTGTGTTGGGGGCAAGACATTCCCGGGCTTCATACTGTGCCGCCAGGAACAGGGCCATACGCCGAAGTAGCCGTTGGTGTTCCACAAATCTGTGCTTTGGAAACCGATGGTGACATTCACTGCTGGGGCAGCCGGTACAATTTCTATGGTGAGGTTGATGTACCGCCTGGCACAGGCCCATTTCTTGATGTAGGTGCAGGCTGGGACTTTAGCTGCGGCATTGAAACCGATGGCGAAGTCGTGTGTTGGGGAACTAATTATTGGAATCAACTAACCCCACCCGCAGGAAGTGGCCCCTTTGGGCCAGCGCGTGCTACTTGTGATGTCAATGCCCCAGGTGTCAATGTGATTTATGGTACCGAGAAAAACGACAAGATTAAAGGCACCGAGGGCGACGACATTATTTTTGGTTATGGTGGCAATGATCGTCTGGAAGGGCTGGGCGGCCACGACTGCCTGATTGGAGGTGCGGGCAACGACAACTTGTATGGTGATGAGGGCAATGACATACTGTGGGGTGATGACGGGCGCGATAAGCTCTATGGCGACGATGGCTATGATATTCTCCACGGTGGAGCTGGTAATGACCATCTGGACGGTAAAGATGGTGACGACACCCTGTACGGTGATGCCGGGAACGACTGGCTAAACGGCAGCAAGGGCAATGACCGCCTGGAAGGGGGAGAGGGTGACGATACCCTGGATGGCGATCAAGGTGGCGATATTCTGTTTGGCGATGCCGGCCGCGATCATCTTCGTGGCAAAGATGGACAAGACGAGCTATACGGCGGTGCTGATAACGACAAACTCTATGGAGGTAAAGACGACGATTTACTTGATGGTGGTAGCGAGACCGATATTCTTGATGCCAGCAGTGGGGAAGACATCTGCCGCAATGGTGAAAAGCTAAAAAGCTGCGAAGTTGAATAATTTCCTGTAGACATGCCATATAGGGCGAAACGACACAATAGATAGATTTTCCTGGCTCCCACGGTTTCCGTGGGAGCTTCTTCCAACTGCTCCTGTAGCATGGCAAGAGCAGTAACAAGATGTTCCGCCACAGAGCTACGGAACGAGGCTGCCGAGTGGTTGAGCAAATTCGATATGCTCGTTAAGGAATGGAAATTAAATAACTTGCACATTGAAAAGTTCAACTTCTCGGAAGAAGTTGAACTTCTTGCGGAACTTATTTAATCCTCGTTCCTAAGCTATCTTTACAATGTATGTTACAAAGCAAACCAGCGGCGCACTAGTTCGACGCGGAAGGTGTGGTTGGGGTGCAAGATTTCCTGGGCGATGAGCTGTTCGAGGAGGGGTGGGTTGGAAACGGCCGTTTCTTCCCCCCTTGCCAACCCCCGCAAAAACAGCCGCCCCGCCTCGTCCACCTGGTTTTGCGCCAGGTCGGCAAAGAAAAAGCTGCCGTGTTCCAGAGCGGGCAAAACGGCCGTTTCCACATCCCCCACCGTCGCCAGCCGTCGCTGGTCGGGCGGCTGCTCATTTTTCAGCGCCACCACCTCCGCACACAGCAACTGCACCAAAAACGGATGGCCGCTGGTCAGCTCCCACACCCGCGCCCGCGCCGCTGGCTCATAGCGCAGGGCAAACCCCGCCACCGGTCGCTCCACCAACTGCGCCGTCTCCGCCTCACTCAGCAAGCCAATGTGGACAAGCTGGACGTTGATGAGATAGCTTGACCAGCGATGAAATGCCGCCAGCGTATGCGACCCCGACAGCAGCACTTTGAAGCGGGGGCGGTGCTGAATCAGATGGCGCAAGGTTCCCAAAATGGCGGCTTCGTCCAAACGGCGGTTGGCAAATGCCTCCGCCAGCACCTCAAACTCATCCAGCAGCAGCAGCCCCGTCTGGCTGCCCAGCGCCCCCTCCACCCCGTCCAGCCACTCATCAAACGCCGTAAACGGATCCGCCGCCACCGTTTCGCGGGTCAGGTCGGGCAGATCAAGCTGCCGCTGCCGCCGCGCCGACTGCCGCATCGCCCGCGCCACGTTGTAGAAAAAGCCGGCCGCATCCCCCGCCCGCGTCGCCGGCCCCTGCAAATCCACAAACAGCGGCACGATATGGCGCGGCAGCAGCCGCCCCAAATTGTTGAGCAGCGAAGTCTTGCCCACCCGCCGCTGCCCATAAAGCAGCAGCGGTGGCCGCCGCCGATCCAGCAAAAGCTGCTCAATGCGGCTGCTGATGTCGGTGCGCCCCACAAAAAGCTCCTGCTTTTCCGTCAGCGGCACGCCGATGATGTAGGGGTTGTCTAGCTCCTGCCGCAGTTCGGCTTCGGCGGCCAACTGTAAACCACCTGCCGCCACCAGCTCCCGCCACCGCGCCACCACTGGGCGAAAGCGCGGGGCATAGGGGTCACTGCTGCGGGTTAGCTCGCGCAGCAGCCCGTCCAGCCGCTCCTCCACGCCGCGCAGCGCCAGCCGCTGGTTGTAGGCACTTTCTTGTGCTAGTGCAGCCGCCACATCCTGGCTGACGCGCTGCAAGCTGCGGAGCAAGGCACTGGCGGGGTCGGTCAGTTCACCCAGCCCCATCCGGTCGCCGATGGTGGCAACGGCCGTTAATGAGCCACACCCCGCCAACTGCCCCACCTCCAGCTCAATTTGCGCCGTCTGCGCCGCCCACCGCTGGCGGCTATCGGCCAAATAAGCCAACGCCCGCGCCCCGTCTTCCGGCCAGTGGGTCAGCACCAGCAGCAGGTGGTCGGCTAATCCAGCCAGGGGCAGCCGCTGAAATTCATCCCAAAAGGCGGAGTGGTGGGGGAAAAACGGCCGTTTGCCCGTCCCCACCCGCCGTTCATCCAGCCGCAGCAGCACCCCATTGGCCGCCACCAGCAGCGGATAGGTAAGCACAGGCCGCCACCACGCCCCGGCCAGCCCCAGAAGCACCCCCAGCAGGGCAAACAGCAGCAGCGATCCAAGGTTGGTTGTTTCGGCCAAAAACAGATAAAGCCCGGCTCCGCTGCCCAACGCCCCGGCCAGCGCCCCCGCCCACGCCCCCGCCAGCCGGTCGGCCAAAAAATAAGGTAAGGCATACAAAGCCGCGATTAGCCCAATCACAAATGGCAGTTCCCACGCCCCACTCCCCACATCCCCACCCCCCGCAAACCCAATCATTCCCCCAATCAGCCCCGCCACAACGCCCCGCTGCCACCGTCCGGTGCGTCCCCACAGGGCAAGGGATAGTGGAAGGGCAATGAGGAGGGCGGCGGCCAAACGGCCGTTTATTCCCCCCGCCAGCAGCCCCGTGCCAACCCCCACCAGCAGCCCAATGACCACGCCGCTGCTTTGCCGCCCCAGCGGGACGGCTTCGCTGAGGAGGGTGCGCGGCTGGCTGATGCCGGCGGCCACGCCAAAGCCCAGCCCCCCCGCCAGCCCGCTGGCAAGCCCGACCACCCCTTCGAGTAGCAGGGCAGGCAATGGGTTGCCGCTGCTGCTTAAAAACAAGGTGCTGGCCGCGCCCACCACCAGCCCGACGGCCATGCCAGCGGCAATGCCCACGGGGACGCTGCCGACGAGACCGACGATGAGGGTGGTGAGCAGGGAAACGGCCGTTCCCACCATGCCTGCCAAGAGCGAGGTGGCTCCACTGACTCCCGCCAGCCACAGGCCACCGGCCAGCACCCCGCCCAGTGCCAGCGGCCAGGTGAAGGTGAGCATGATGAGGTGCCGCCAAAAGGGGAGGGAGCGGAGGGAACGGCCGTTTAATTCCGCTAAACAAAACAGCGGCGACACCCCTACGTCCAGCCGCGCCACCTGCCCGCGCCACGCCGACGGGTGAAAAAAGAGCCACAGCAGCAACCGCACGCTGCCCAGCAGCAGGTTGGGGGGGAGTTCGGGGGTGTCGGTGTAGCGGTTGGTCATAGGGAAATGGGGGATTGGGGATTGGAGATTGGAGATTGACCAGCCTTCAATCTCCAATCTCTAATCTCTAATCTCCCGTTCGATTTTGCAAATGCGGCTGCGCCACCGCTTCCTCGCGGCTGAGGGGCGGGGTGCGTTCCAGTCGCTCCCAGGCGGTGCGGATGGCGTTGAGTTCGGCCGGGTCTTCGGGCACTTCGCCGTAGCGCACGCGCACGTAGGCGTGTGTTACCTGGGCGGCGTCGGCTTCGTGGCCGGGCCAGACTTGCGCCAGCACGGGCAAATATTCATAGGGCGTTTGGGCTTCGGCGCGGGGATAACCGGCTCCGGCGGCGGCGCGGCACATTTGGCGGTAGATGCGGCGGATGGAAACGGCCGTTCGCCAATGGCGCAACATTCCCAGCCGGTTGAGCAGCCGCTCCGCCAGCCCCGGTTCCTCATCGTCCTCGTCGGTTAGCCGGCCGCCGGTGCGCTGGCTGCGCCGCTGTGCCGTTCCCAGCCGCGCCAATCGCCCTAAAAAGAGCGAAATGAGCAGCACTGCCCCCAACGGGATGAGCAGTAGCCCCAGCTTAACGCCGGGGTGAAGCTGGTTGGTTAGCTCAACAAAATCGCCAAAGGTGAGCAACGGCTGGGTGGGCGGCAGCGATTGTGATTCCACTCCCACGCCGCGCAGCAGAGCCAGCAGCGGTGTGACTACTAACTGAATGAGCCATGCCAGCCATTCCAGCAAAATGCTTAATCGCTCTAGCAGGGGAAAGGCGAGGTAGGAGGCGGTGACAAAGGCGACGGTGCCAAGCTGGGAGAGGGCATCCCACAGCGGGTTGAGCCAGGCGATGAGCAGGAAAGGTGTGTTGCCGCTGACGATGAGGGTGAAGAGGGCGGTGGTGAGGACGACAAGGAGGCTGGCAATGAAGATGCCGCCGAACCAGCGTGGGGTGAGAGAGGCGGAGAGGCCGGTGCGTTCTTGCTCGATTTGTTCGGCGCGGATGAGGGCAACGGCCGTTAATGCCGCCAAAAAGTAGAGCAGGACAAAGGGAGCCATGGTAAACAGCAGCCGCACCGTTGCCAGCCAGATGACCAGTGGTGTAAAGAGCAGCCCGCCTACGCGCAGCTTTAACCCCATGGCGTTGATGTCGGGCTGTCGCTCCACCATCGCCTGGCCGCGACTCCAAACGATGGCGACGAGGAAAAATAGCCCCACATCGCGCAGCCAGAAGCTGCCGCGACTTTGGCGCAGGGCGGTGCCGATTTGCCCCAGCCAGCGGAAGTCGAACAGTGAGCCGTGGAGGAGGGTGCGGAGGGTGAGGAAGAGGAGGAGGAGGAGAACGGCCGTTAATACCCGCTGCTGCCGCTGTTTCGGCCAGTTGAGCAGGCTCATCAGCCGCACCAGGTTGTAGGGCAGCAGCAGCAGCAGCAGGATAAAAAGCGCCACCTGTCCCGGCGGCCAATACCGCGCCCAGCGCAGCAGCGACAGGGCCAGCGGGGTGATCAAAGCCACGTCCATCAGCGCCCAGCTTAGTGGGAACATCTCGCGCCGCACCGCCCCCCAGCTTGCGGCCAGGGGGGGGGCGGGTTGTTTGTTTGGTTGGTGGCTGATTGCGCTCATAAAGAAATAGGACGCAGATTGGCCTGATTTTCCTGATTTAAGCTGTGGAGCATAAACAGGTGTTATGCGTCTGCCGTAGGTTCTGTTTCTGCTACCCGCCGCCACGCAGCCAGAATTTCTTCCAGCTCGGCGCGGGTTTCGGGCAGGGTTCCGTAACGGATTTTAACATACGCTTCGGTGATGAGCCGCAGATCGGGTTGGTTGTGAGGCCACAGTTCACCGAGGCGGGGCAAATATTCGTAGGGGGTTTCGCTGTCGGCGCGGGGTTGCCCGGCGGCGGCGGCGGCGGCGCATAGCTGCTGGTAGGCGCGGCGAATGGAGCGGATGGTTTGGGCATCGCGCCAACTGCGCCGCTGCCCAAAGAGGCGGTCGAAGAGGCCGGGTTTTTGCAGGGGGGTGGTTTGCTGGCGGGTGGTGCGGGAAAAACGGCCGTTTCCCATTCCCAACCGACTGGCCCGATACCGCCGCCCCATCAGCAGCACCGTACCAACGACGATGAGCAGCAGGACGATGACAAACAGTAGCCGCCAGTTGATCAGAGCTTGCCCCGGATTTTGCGTTAGCTGTTCGATTAACTCTTGATTTTGCCCTGCCGTGAAATCGGATTCGGGCGGTGGCTGGGCGTTTTCCAGCATCCATGCCGCCAGCAGGGCAAACAGGGCGGAAATCCATTGCAGCAGCCGTTCGATGGGGCCGGTGAGGGGGAAGAGGAGGTAGACGACGGTGAGGCTGAGGACGCGCCAGCCAAAGCGGAACGGCAGCCACAGCCAGCCAAGTTGGGTGGTGCTGAGGCTGGCAATGCCGGTGGCAAGGAGGGATGCGGCACCCGTTATCAAAATGCTGGAGCCGATGATGGTACTGAGCCAGCGGGGGGTGGCGGAGGGGAGGAGGGCGGCGTGGAAGCGTTCGGCTTGTTCGATGCGGGTAAGGGAAACGGCCGTTAATGCCGCCAGGACAAACAGCAGCAGGTAGGGGGCGATGGGCCAGGTGAGCCGGGTTGCCAGCCAGACGGCCAGCGGGGCGATAATCAACGCGCCGCGCCGGAACAGGGCGCCAAGCGAGGCGATTTCGGGTTCGCGGGTGACGAGGACGATGCCGCGCCACCAGGTGAAGCCGACGAGGGCGATCATGAGGAAGTCGCGCAGCCAGAGGTCGTTGTTGTTTTGCGTGAGTGTGTGATAAACGGCCGTTAGCCACCCCAAATCCCACGGTGAGCTTGCCCCATACAGCAGCCGCAGCAGCAGCACCATTGCCCAGACAACCCCCGCCATCACCACCAGCCGCTGCCGTTCCAGCGGCACGGCCATCTGATCGAGCAGCCGCACAAGGTTGAACGGCAGGAGGAGCAGAAGCAGGAGGAGGAGGAGGGTTTGGGCGGCCGGCCAATAGCGCAGCCACGGCAGCAGCGCCAGTGCCACCGGGGTCAACAGCGCTACCTCCATCACCGCCCAACTGAGATAAAGCAACTCATAGCGGGCATACGCCCACGCCTGCTGCCAGGTGGGGTAGTGGTGCCGGGCTATTTTTTTCGCTGCCGGAAGCCGTAAATTGATCATAGAAATACGTGTAGCTACCCAACCTTCTCAAAAGTAATGCCCATCGGTTCTGGAGTGGGGATGGCACTGAGGGCGGCTTCGGTGGCGGTGGCGGCTTTGCGCCCTTTCTGGAAGGCGGGAACAGTGGCGGGGATGTGGTAAGTAAGCATGTTGCCCAGCCCTGGCGGTGGCGGGTCGTCGGCCAGCGAGATGAGAACCACGCGCCGCCCCGCTTCCTTGAGCCGCAGCAGGGCGACCATGATTTCGTCGGTGACGATGCCGGTGACGAGGACGATGGTGGCGACCCAGGGGAGGCCGGGGCTTTCGCGTAGCAACATCAGGTCAATGGAGCTGGTGGCGAATTCGGTGACGGCGGCCATTGCTTCCAGCACCCGGCCGAGCTGGTCGGGGGAACGGCCGGGGGCGACACGAATGGGCTGGTCGGAGTTGGGGACGGAGCCGTTGGCGTAAAAACCAACACCCCACCCCTGCTGCACACCGTAGTTGGCAATGGAGGCGGCGACGCTGATGGCGCGTTCGAGCAGGTCGCTGTTGAACCCCATCCAATGTTTGGCGAAGGTGGCGACGTTGAGAAAAACGGCCGTTGTCATCCCTGTGGACGGATCATACACCTTTGTCTGCAAGCTCCCCCGCCGCGCTGTCGCCTTCCAGTGAACATCGCGGAAGCGGTCGTTGGGATGGTAGTCGCGGATACCCTGCGTCTTAATCGGGTCGGTAAACAGACTGCGGCTCACCTTTACCTCGCCAAATGGCTCCTTGGCGGGCAGGCCGAGCTGCTCCAGCGGCCAAAGCTGCGGGTAAACCACCAGCGTATCCAGATGATGATGCTCCCGTTCGATGGTAAATAGGGTAAAAATGTCGCCCGATTCATAGGTGACGGGGCCGATGTGGTAGTAGCCGCGCTTGGGGAAGCGCAGGGTGACGCTGCGCTCGGTTTGCTCATGCCCTTGCAGCGAGAAGGTGTTGTAGAGGGTGTAGGAGCCGGAAATTTCGGCGGCCGTTTGTGAAATAAAGCTTTCTTCCGGCGAAATGGGCAGCTCGTCGCGGAAGCGGAGCCAGGTGAGGGGCAAAAATTTGTCGTTGCCCACGGTGACGGTCATTTCAATAGGTTCGCCGGGGAAAACGCGGGTCTGGTTAAAGCGGCGTTCGTAGGTCACGCCCAGCAGCGATAAATTTTTCCACAGGGTGCTGACGGCGACGATGAGCAGCAGCACGCCGCCGAGGGCAAGCAGGGCGGGGTTGCGCCCGGTGAGCAGGCCGATGATGACGAACAGCACCGCCAGCGGTATCCAGGCATCGCTAAAAATGCTGTTTTCCCGTTCGCGCAGCACCAGCCCCCGCGCCTGGGCCACATCGGCCATGTTGACCCCCTTGCCGCTCATGGCTGCTACCATCAGGTTGCGCCGTGCTTCCGAGCGTGCCTGCCGCTGGTTTTGCCGAATGACGAGGTGGATTTCTTCGGGGGCTTGGAGCATGAAAGGAGGGGAGATTGGGGATTGGAGATTGGAGATTATGAAACTTCATCAATCTCCAGTCTCCAATCTCTAATCGCTAGTTTTCAACAGGCACTGGCACCATCGCCACCACCTCTTTGATCACGTCTTCGGGTTTACGGCCGCGCAGGCGGGTTTGGGGATTGACCATGAGGCGGTGGGTGAGGACGTAGGGGGCGAGGGTTTTGACATCATCGGGGATGACAAAGTCGCGCCCGCGAACGGCCGCTAATGCTTGGCAGGTACGATACAGAGCCATTGTGGCGCGGGGGCTGGCCCCCAGTTCAATGTCGCCGTGGTCGCGGGTGGCGCGGCAGACGTTGACAATGTAGTTGCGGACGGAGGTTTCGACGCGGATTTGCCGGGCTTCGTCCTGCATTGCCAGAATGTCGGCCGGCTGCACCACCGCTTCCAGCGTTTCCAGCGGGTCTTGGCGCTCAAAGCGGAGCAAAATGTCGTTTTCTTCGCTGGCACTGGGGTAGCCGAGGGCGACTTTCATCAGGAAGCGGTCTAGCTGGGCTTCAGGCAGGGGGAAGGTGCCTTCCAGTTCCACCGGGTTTTGCGTGGCGAGGACGAGGAAGGGTTGTGGTAGCTTGTGGGTGGCAATGTCTACCGTCACCTGCCGCTCTTGCATCGCTTCCAGCAGGGCGGACTGGGTGCGCGGCGTGGCGCGGTTGATTTCGTCGGCCAGCAAGATTTGGGAGATGATGGGGCCGGGGCGAAACTCGAACTCCTGGTTTTTCTGGTTGTAATAGTAGATGCCGGTGACATCGGAGGGGAGGAGGTCGGGGGTGAACTGGACGCGGCGGAAGGTGCAGCCGAGCGAGGCGGCGATGGTTTTGGCGAGGGTGGTTTTGCCGGTACCGGGTACGTCTTCGAGCAGCAAATGCCCGCCGCAGAGTATGGCAATGAGGGTGAGGTCTATGATTTCGTCTTTGCCGACGATGACTTTTTGGATGTTTTGGCGCAGTTTAACGGCCGTTTCTGCAATCATAAAGGTTAGAGATTGGAGATTGGAGATTGGAGATTATGAACCTTTATCAATCTCCAATCTCCAATCCCCAATTTTCGTGGTTATTTTGCTATAAGTTTAATACAGAGTGTGGGGAGAGGCGAATTAAACGGCCGTTTCTGGTGACAATGTGGTGACAACACGGGAACCGCGCTCTAGCTGCTGCTTGTCCAATGTTGCCAGAGGTCTTACGAAACACTTGTATCAATAATACTCACAATGCTTGCCTCCGTTGTTCATCAACCAATTCAACGCCTTATGGTAAGGCCAGAAATTCCTGCGACACCCAGCCGACCAGCCCGTTGACGGAAATTTGTTGCCAGGTAACGCCGTTGCTCGTTTCGCTGTTGTCCAGCAGTATAACCACCGTTTGGTCGTCCAGCCGGGCGAGGATGGGGGCAGTCGTGCTGGGGTTGGTGCGGAGGTTGAGGCCAAACGTAGAGTTGATGATGGCCGTGGGCGGTGGCGTGGGGGTGATGGTGGGGGTGTTGGTGGGAGTGGGGGTGAAAACGGCCGTTTCTGTGGCGGTTGGCAAAACAGTGGGCGTGTTGGTGGGCGGAACGGCCGTTTGTGTTGCCGTGGCCGTTGGAAGCAACGTGGCCGTTGACGTAGCACTAGGTGTAACCCCCGGCAGCGAGGTTGGCGTTTGCGTTGGTGGCTGTTTGGGATCCAGTTCCGTCACTCGAATCACCGTAAACGTCAGCCGCACCTCCCGCTGGAGCGCCCCGCTAATCTGGTTTTGCAACGCCACCACCTCATCATGAGGAACCTCGCGGGTAGAACGGGCGGTAATATCCAGCACCAACTCACCATCTCCAAGCAGATCACCCTCGATCCGCAAATCTTCAGCAGAATCCACCACTTTTGCCTGCGTTACTTCGGCCACGCTGTTGATAATGACCTGGTGAATTTGCGTTTTCTTGTTGTCTTCTTGCGCCAGCCGATAGGTGAAGCCAATAAGTAGAATAGAAACCAACCCTAACAAAACAAGAGCCATACGCACACTGCGAATCTGTGCCGAGCGGCGCTCTTTCTGTGTGGGGCTGGGGCGAAACCCTAGCAGCACAAAGGTGAGGGCTGTGGCCGAACTAATGGCGACGAAGTTGGTAATGAAGAGCAAAAACGCCCCAGCCGCCTCTTGCCAATGGCCGCCAGTGAGCGAAATGCCGACGGTTGCCAGTGGCGGTACCAGGGCGGCAGCAATGGCAACCCCCGGCAGTGCGCCCGCCGCGTTGGAGCGGGAAAGGGCGTAGGCACCGGCCAGCCCGGAAAACAGAGCGATGGCAAGGTCTAGCAGCGAGGGCTGGGTGCGTGCCATCAGTTCGGGGGTGAGTGGTTCGTTGAGGTGCAAAAGCCCGGCCAAGGCACCAAGCGCAATGGCAAGCAGCACGCCTTGCACCACCGACCCCAGTGCCATGCGTAAAAAGCGGGTGTCGCCCAGCACAATGGCGAGACCGGTGCCGACAATGGGTGACATGAGGGGGGCAACCAGCATGGCACCAATGACAACGGCGGCACTGTTGACGATGAGGCCGAGGGCAGCGATGATGGTTGCCAGGGCGATGAGGACAAAAAAGTAGGAGGCGGCGCGAGAGTTGCGCCGAATTCGCATATACGTTTCGGTGCGTTCGCTTAGCTCCATGCGGGGGATGATGGAGCGAAACCACCAGTGGAACTGGTCGAGCAGCCCGCCAAACCGCTGCTGTGGCTCACGGGTAACGAGAACTGGGGTATGGCAGCGTTGGATGATGGCCTGGGGGATGTTGCCAAACAGCACGCGGTCGAGCGAGCTTTCGCGGGTGGCACCAATGATGACCAAATCATACCCTTCTTGGGCTTCCGCCACGATGGCATCGGCCACAGAATCGGCGGAGACGAGCCTGGTTTGGATGCGGTTGCCAGCGTCGAGCTGGTTTAGCACCTGCCGCAGCCGGGCGTAGCCAAGCGTCTCTTCATGTGTGCCGAGGCCGCTTAGCGCAACGTAGAGCAGGGTGATTTCTACTTTGGGTGTGAGGGGCAGCAGAAAGCTGAGGGCGTGGATGGTGTTGGGGCCGCCGGCCGTTGGGACGAGCAGGCGGTGAATGGTTGGGGTGTTCTGGCTGCCGGGCGGTGGGGTGCGGTCGCCACGGGTGATGGCGGCGGCGCAGGGGATGGCATCAAAGTTTTGGCGGATGAGGCCGTCGCCGTTGGCAAGCACGAGATCTATTTTGCTGGTTTCGACAAAATCATGCAGCCCTTTTTCATAGTTGGCATCCACGACGATGAGGCCGCGTATGTTGGCGTGTTCGCCGGAATGGGCGGCGGCGGTTTCAATGGCTTTGCGGGCGCGGATGATGTGCTGTTCGCTGGCGTCGGGGATAATAACGGCCGTTATTAACTCCCCATTATTGGCATGAGCCAGTGCCAGGCCAAGCTCCCACGTGTAGCGTGGGGATTCTCCGGGGGTTAGAGGGACAAGGACGCGCCAACTGTTTTCTTCTGGCAAACTGCCTTCAATGATTTTCATGACGGCTAAGTATAAACGGAAATGCTAGTGCAAGGTAGAACGACAGAAAAATCGCTTAAAATTCTCGCCAAATGGCTTAACTTTGCTACAGTAGCCAGCATGAACACACAACGATTTTTCTGGATAATGATGCTCTTGCTGTTGGCGGCTTGCACCAGGCAGCAAGAGGTGGACGAGGCGATGGCAACGCTGTCGCCTATTCAGGTGCTGCTGGTGAGTACGGATTTTGGCGTGGGGCAGCCACGGGTGTCATTTGCTTTTTTTGATGGGGAAAATGTGGCGCAAAATGTGGCTTCCGTTTCGCTACAGGTGTTTCCGGTGGATGGTGGGGAGGCGGTGTGGGAGGGAACGGCCGTTTCGTACACCGACTACCTCATTCCCTACTGGGTTTTTTATCCTGAGCTGCCAACGGCCGGCTATTGGGGCGTAAAGACCGAACTGACCCTGACAGACGGCACCACCTACAGCCCCGGCTTTGTGATGGAAACCCTGGCAAAAACCAACGCCCCAGCTTTGGGTGCGGTGGCACCCCCTAGCGAAAACAAGACGGTGTTTACTGAGTCAGATCTGAGCAAGCTCAGTTCCGGCACTGACGTAAACCCGGCTCTTTACCAAATGACGGTGGCCGAAGCGGTGAAAACGGGGCGGCCAACGGTGGTGGGGTTTGTGACACCCGGTCTTTGCCAAACCCGCTGGTGTGGCCCGACGCTGGAAAGTGTGGAGGCGGTGCAGGAAGCGGTGGGGGATGAGGCGGCTAATTTTATCCACATTGAAGTGTATGATGATTTTCAGGCTCTAACGCTGTCGGCACCGATGGTGGAATGGGGGTTAGCCACCGAGCCGTGGGTGTTTGTGCTGGATAAGGACGGGCGCATTGTGTCGCGGCTGAGTGGCCCACTGTCGCCAACGGAACTGCAAGAGCAGCTTGCGCCGCTGTTGTCGTCGGGGGTGGGGTGATGTGGCGGTTATTCTTGTGGGGTGTGGGGTGTGGGGTGTGGGGTGTGGGGCGTTTTACCCCCTACGCCCCACTCCCTATTCCCCACAAAAAGCAGGGTCTATTCCTAACGCTGTTGCTATGCCTGATAGCGGCCAGTACGGTGCGGGCGCATTCGGAGCTAATCCGGGCGGAGCCGGGGCCGGGGGCGCGGGTGGCGGCACCCAGGGAGATGCGGCTGCGGTTTAGTGAAATGGTGACGGAGGAAACGGCCGTTTTGCTTTTTGCTGATGGGTTCCAACAGGTAGCGGGCGTGGTGGCACAGGTTGACCCGGTGAGCCTGCAAGAAGTGGTGGTGGCCTTGCCGCCGCTGCCGCCGGGGGTCTACACGGTGCAGTGGAAGGCGGTGGCACTGGATGGGCATGAGTTGAGCGGGAGTTATATGTTTGAGGTGGTGGCGGGGGGACAAACGGCCGTTTGGCTGGGTGGTGGTTTGGTAATCATGCTGTTGCTGCTGGGGCTGTGGCGCTGGCAGCTTGGGCGGCGGTAAATAGCCGAGGGTTGTGTAATGACGGTATCGCTAAAAGAGGCGCGTATTTTGGTTATTGACGATGATGCCACTAACCGCTTTGTGCTGGTCAAGCTGCTCCAGGTAGAGGGGGTGGCAGCGGCCAACATTGTGGCACTGCCTGGTGACCCAACGGCTTATTTAACGGCCAATCCGGATGTGCATTTTGATTTGGTGCTGCTGGACATTCAAATGCCGGGCAAGGATGGCTTTGCGGTGTTGGCTGACCTGCGCCAGGATGCCCGGTTTGTGGGGGTGCCAGTAACGGCCGTTACTGCCAACGTCATGCGTTCTGATGTTGAACGGGTGGTTGCCGCCCGGTTTGATGGGCTGCTGGGCAAGCCCATCAACGGCCCACGCCTGGGCGAATGGCTACAGCGTATCCTGGCCGGTGAATTAGTGTGGAAAATCAGTTAACTGAAAGGGAAATTGTAAGCGACCATCGGTAAGATTTCTGTGGGGCGCTATGTAACAAAAGTTGATCAATGTTAAGTCATCATACTAGCTGTCTTTGGCTGCTGCGACTTTTGCCCCAATGTTGTACATGACAGAGACAGATGCAAGGGGAGAGCTACCATTAAAACATCATTCCTCAACAACGCGATCAGCCTTTTAATGGGGCTTATTATTGGGTTAATTGTTATCGGGCTGGTGGAGGAGAGCTTGAAGTTTGTGCCTTTTCCACCCCTCATTGCTGATGTTCTAGTCCGTGGCTTTGCGGTGCTAGGGTATCGAATTGCGTATTATCAAATTGTAGTCCTGGGCAATGCCGCCATTTGGGGGCTAAACCTGGGGCCGGGTTTGCTAACCATTGTCGAAGCAGACCGCAGCATGATGCATGCCGTTGTGCCTGTGCCAGCACCAGAGCCGGAAAGCATGGAAGTATCGCTGGTGCGGCCGGTTGAGGTGCCTGTGCTGAAAGAGCCGGGGCTGCACATGCTGAATGAAGTGTACACGCAGTATGAGCAGGGCCAGATTAATGCCGATGAGTACAAGCGGATGCGTAAGCAGCTTGTACACGAATGGCATTTGGCGCGGCAAACGTCGGTTTCCGCGAATTAGGCGTTTACGAGTGAACTTCTTGTAGGATGAACAAGAATTTTGGACAGGATTAACGGGATTTTTCAGGATTAGCGTGGCGGTCAAAGGTTGCTAACAATGTCTTGTAGCCGAGGATTCCAATCCTCGCTCTTTGGCACACGAAGAACGAGCTATGGAAAGCTCGGCTACGGTGGTTTTAATAACCCTTGAGCGCAACAATTTTTCAGGATTAGGGATGAGAATCCTGCGAAATCCTGTTAAGCCTGTCAAAAACTTCCTGGGTTCTGGCTTGTCCAGATGATGCTTACCAGCCTGCGGCTTGAAAAAGCGTTTGTAGGGCTTGTTCCCGTTCGGCCGGTGTGGTTTGGCGGGGATAAGCCCAATTTTCGATTAGTCCTGTCCAGAGGGTGATGGTGAGTAAACGGCCGTTATAGAAAACATAGGTGTCAATAAACGTCTGTCGTGTCCCCAGCATGTCCATTTGGTCAAAAAAGAGATTGCCCAATCCGTAGTGGATAAACCCCCCGTTGTAAAATTCAAACGTTTGCGCGTGGTGTCCCTGGCTGCCAGAAACGGCCGTTGCTCCCGCCTCAATCAAGTGGCGAAAATCGGCTTGCTGCTCCGGGGTGGGCGGATAGTGGTAATACTCGGCATATTGCTGCGTTGCCAGCACTAGGTACCCTTCATCCCGTAGCTGGCCGATCTGGTGCAAAAACGCTGCATCACAGGGGCGTGCGCCCGGCGCACTGTCGGTGGCCCAGGCGTAAACGGGGCCGTAGGGGTTGCAGCCGGCCAGGGCAATTTTGTTGCCGTGGTGGTTCAGCCGCAATGGCTGCGCCGCATCGGCCAGGTTGCGCCCGCCGCCAAAGGTTTGCAGCCCGGCATTGGCATAGAGATCGAGGGTGTAGATCAAATTTTCCTGTCCCCAGTCATTGAGATGGTTGCCCGTTAGCTCAATCACATCAATGCCCAACTCTTGCAGCAGGGCAAAGTAAGCCTCGCTGGCGCAAAAGCTGGTGCCGCCAACGGGGTTGGGGGGCGGGCAGTTGGGGGCAAAGGCGACCTCGTTGCTGACGTGGGCAAAGTCGGCGGCCTGGAAAACAGGTGCCACATCGCGGCCGGGGTACAAAATGCCGTTGAGTTCCATTTGGTAGGCGGTGGCGCGGACGAGGGCGGTGACGCCGCTGAGGGCGACGCGGGTCATTTTTTGCGGGTCGTAGTTGCTGGCGGGCAGCGGCCACAGGGTTTGGAGCTGGGAAACGGCCGTTTCTCTCCCCACCGCGCCAAAGGTAAGCTGAAGCGGGTAGTCGGCCGGGTCAAAGTTGGGGTCGAGGGGCGAACGGCCGTTTACCGTCAGTAGCTTCAGGTCAGGCACAAGCTGATGAAATGGCAGAATGGTTACTGCTGGCCGCTGCTGCCACAGCACGGCGTTGAAATCAGCTTCGGGGAGGGGTGGGTGGAACGGGGAGCCAAAAACGGCCGTCCACCCCAGCCCGCTGGTGGTGGGATAGAGTGAGCCGAGTGGTGTGGTGCCGTTGGCCCAGCCGGCTTGCACCACATCCAGCGCCACGTCGTCGGCAACGGTGGCAAAAGGTGCCGCAACCACGTAGAGCCAGCGGCTGAGCGGCGTGCCTTCGTTGATGGCGATGACGACATCGGCAGCAGCGGGGTCGTCTACCCAGCGGAAGAGGGGGCTGTTGATGGCAATGGTTTGGGCGGCGGTTTGCAGTTCGGGCGGAACGGCCGTTTGTACGCTCAGCGTAAACGGTTCGGGCGAGGCGGTGGGGGCCAGCGTGGGCAGGGGGGTGGTGGGTGGCGTGGCAAGTGGGGTGACGGGTGGTGTGGGTGGCGGGGTGATGGGGATGGCGGGAAAAACGGCCGTTGGCAGTGCCAGCTCGGCTGCATCCAGCCGGCAGCCACAGATTAGTACCAGCAGCACAAGCAAGGTTCGTTGGTGAAAATTAAACATGATGACAAACTCTATCGTCTAGATTTGGTGGACAACTTTATGGTTCCCCTATAAAGTAGAGGAAAGTAGCCAAATGAGCAATTTGTAGCGGAATTTGCTTTCACTTCTATTGTTAATGTCCATTCAAAAGTGTGGGAAAAGCCATGTCTAACATCAATTTACATAGCCCCAGCCTCTATATCAACCGTGAACTGAGCCAGGTGGAGTTCAACCGTCGTGTTCTCAATGAATGTTTCAGCATGGAGCATCCGCTGCTGGAACGTGTCAAATTTTTAGCGATTTTTTCATCCAACATGGATGAATTTTTTATGGTGCGCGTGTCGGGCTTAAAACAGCAGGTCTTGTTAGGAATCACAGATCGGCCGGCTGACGGTTTGACGCCACGCGAACAGCTTCTGGCAATTTACCGTTCTGTCACCCGCCTGTTTGCCGAGGCGATGGATATTTGGCAGCACAAGCTGTTGCCCGAACTGGAAACAAACGGTATCCACATTCTTTGCTACAATGAGTTAAAACGGTCACAGCAGAAACGCCTGCGCGATTATTTTGAGCGTGAAATATTCCCGGTTCTAACGCCCCTGGCTTTTGATCCAGGGCATCCGTTTCCCCATATCTCAAACCTCAGCCTGAACCTGGCTGTGGAGATTCATGATCCCATCACGAATGAAATTCGCTTTGCCCGCGTAAAAGTGCCTGCCACCTTGCCGCGCCTGGTGCCACTTAAGCCCATTGACCCGGATGAGTTGCTAACGCCAACGGTGCAAAAGTTCGTTTGGGTCGAAGAAGTGGTTGCGGCTAACCTGGATCGCCTGTTTCCGGGGATGGAGATCAAATCTGCGTTTCCGTTTCGGGTGACACGCAACACAGATATGGAAATTCAGGAGGAGGAGGCGGATGATTTGCTGCTGACGATGGAGGAAAATTTGCGGCAGCGTCATTTTGGTTCAGTGGTGCGGCTGGAAATTGCCGAGGATACCCCTGAAGTAATTCGCAGCATTCTGACGACGAATTTGCAAATTAGCCAATATGATGTCTACACCACAAACGGCCCGCTGGGGTTGAGTGGTCTGTGGCAACTTCATCGGCTGGACTTGCCAGAATTGAAAGACCCGCCTCTGTTTGCCGCCACGCCACCAGCATTGCGGGCAGAAAATATTTTTGCCGCTATTCAAAAGCAGGATGTTTTGCTGCATCATCCTTATGATAGCTTTTTGCCGGTCATTGAATTTATTGAGGCGGCTGCGGAAGACCCTGACGTGTTGGCGATTAAACAAACGCTTTATCGGGTGGGGTCTAATTCGCCCATTGTGCGGGCGCTGATGCGGGCGCGGGAAAACGGCAAGCAGGTGGCTGTATTGGTGGAATTGAAGGCGCGTTTTGATGAAGAAAGCAACATTGAATGGGCGCGGGCGTTGGAAAATGCGGGGGTGCATGTGGTGTATGGGCTGATTGGGCTGAAAACCCATTGCAAGTTGAGCCTGGTGGTGCGCCGCGAGCGCGAGGGGATTCGGCGCTATGTCCATTTGTCAACGGGGAATTATAACGGGACAACGGCGCGGATGTATACAGATTTGGGGTTGTTTACGACGCGAGAGGATGTTGCGTCGGATGTGACTGAGGTTTTTAATTATTTGACGGGCTATTCGCGGCAGCGGGAGTACCGCAAATGTTTGGTTGCGCCGGTGAATTTCCGCGACAAGCTGCTGGTGTTTATTGAACGGGAAACGGCTTTGGGTGCTGATGGTTATATTTTTGTCAAGACGAATTCGCTGGTGGATGCGCCGCTGATTCGGGCACTGTACCGGGCTTCGCAGGCTGGTGTGAAGGTGGATTTGGTGATTCGGGGGATTTGTTGTTTGCGGCCGGGTTTGCCGGAGGTGAGCGAGAATATTCGGGTGATTAGTGTTCTTGGCCGTTTTTTGGAGCATTCGCGGATTTACTATTTTCACAATCAGGGGGAGCCGGAGCTGTATTTGGGTAGTGCTGATATGATGCCGCGTAATATTGACCGCCGGGTTGAGGTGATGTTCCCGATTGAGGATGCGGGGCTGCGGGAGGAGATTCGGGAGCGTATTATGAAGATTTATTTGCAGGACACGGCGAAGGCGGGTGAGTTGCAGGCGGATGGGACGTATTTGCCGTTGTCCACGCAGGCGGGGGATGGGGAGGTGTTGTTTAGTAGCCAGGCCTGGTTTGTAAACGGCCGTTCTGCCTCCTAAAAACAGCGTCGTCGCCGAGGATTCCAATCCTCGGCGACGTTTTCATCTACACCAAAGCCGCCCCTAAAAAGACCGCCAGGAACCAGACAAAAAAATCGTATTTCATCAGTTGGCTAAGTCGTTCAAGCTGGGGGCCTGTGCGTTCGCTGTTGACACGGAACAAAATGTAGAATGTGACGGGATAAACACCGCAAGCAACAATGATCGCATAAACAGGGTGGTAGACATCGAGCAGGAAGGGGATGATCATCACGATGAGCGTGATTGCCAGCATGATGTAAAAGAAAATGCGGGCGGTGCGCTGCCCCCAAACGGTGGCAATGGTGCGGCAGTTTTGCTGCTTATCCCCATCATAGTCGGCCAGCGTTTTTAAAATTTCGCGCCCCATAATGGCGCAGCCAATGGTGAGAGCAATCCAGGAGGTTGGTGCCACATTCCCGGCGGCGACACCGCCGAAGATGGGGCTAAGGGCTGAAATGAGGGCAACGGTGGCATTGCCCAGCAGGACGGTGCTTTTGAGCCATCTGGAATAGGCGGTGAGCAAGATGTTGGAAAGTAAGACGATGAGAAAGGCGGTGAAGTTGATGGTGTAGGCAACCACGAGCGAGATGAGGGCAAAGATGATGAAGAAGGTGCGGGCCTGGTTGGGGGTGATGAGGCCGGCCGGTAACGGCCGTTTTGGTTGGTTTACCCGGTCAATTTCAATATCCAGATAGTCATTCCAGGCATTGGCCGATGCCGAAACCAGTAACGTGGTTAGCCCCGCCAGCAAAATGTTGCCCCATGCCCCCGTTTCGGCCACAAAACCGCCCAGGATGACGGCCAGCACGCCGCTAAGCGTGGATAATGGTCGGCTAAGTTTGTATAATGCTTTTATTTGCTGCATGACAATTACCCTCGATAGATAATGGTTGAGGATCATCACTCAATAGTGTGCTTGACAACAGTTGCAAGTGGCAAGTTACAAGTTGCAGGTGGCTGTTAGCAGAGGTGACTTGCTACTTGCCACCTGTTATCTGTTCTGAAACAGAATGCTGTTGCTTCTGATCTGCACACTATTTGCTGAAGACCCATGTTTGAAAGATGATTACCAGTGTAACAAATGCCAAGGTTAAACAAGTCCGGCGGTTGCAAACAGATAAGCGGCTGCGGTTGCGGGAGCAACTGTTTGTGGCTGAAGGTACGCGTTGGTTGAAAGAGGTCGTGCGTTTAATGGTGACGCCTGATCTGGTTTTTTATACGGAACAGTGGTCAGAAACGGCCGTTCATGCCCAGCTCTTGCACCAACTGCCCACCACGTCCCTGCCCGTTAGTGAGTCAGTTATGGCAGCCATGAGCGATACCAAAACCCCGCCCGGTATCCTGCTTGTTTTGCCTTTTCAACGCTTACCCATCCCTGCCTCCTCCACGTTCGCGCTCATTTTAGACGGGGTTACTAATCCTGGCAACTTGGGTACGATCCTGCGTACCGCCGCCGCTGCCGGGGTAGATGCCGTGCTGCTGGGACCCAATTGTGTTGACCCCTATAACCCCAAAGTGGTGCGCGGTGGCATGGGGGCGCACCTGCGTCTGCCGCTACATGCTTTGTCGTGGGCAGAAATTGCCGCGCAGGTGGCCCAGATGCAGGTTTGGCTGGCTGATGTGGCAGATGGAATAGCCTATACGACCGTGAATTGGCAGCAACCATCGGCACTGATTATTGGCAGCGAAGCACGTGGGGCAGGTGCCGAGGCAACCGCCTTAGCCAATGCCGGTCTGGTGACGATTCCTATGCGTGTTGAAACGGAATCGCTGAATGCGGCGATGGCAACGGGAATTATTTTGTTTGAAGCAGTGCGACAGCGTGCGCTCTAAAGCCGAATGCGAAAGCTGGGGGACTCACCGTTGCCGCCGTGAAAGATAAACGGCCGTTGGCAGCCGGGGCAGCAACCTTCGTAATGATAAAATTCCAGGTCAAGCCTGTTGCCGAATGATTTGTGTACCAGATCACGAACTGCGTGGCTGGACGTTAGTATGAGCCAGCCCGGCTTGTCGGGATCAACGGCCGTTTCGGCCACAAATGTTTGGTCAATCAGTTTGTAACCCGCCCAAAAGTAGCTGCATCTACCACAGGCGGCAAACTGTTCATTGACTTGGTTAACGGTTTCGGCATCCACCTCTTTATGTGAATGGCGCGGCTTTGTTTTCTTACCAGATCGCTTTGTCAGGTTGTGCGCTAACGCTGGTTGCCCTGTCTCCATCTGCTCATCATCAGAAATCTGTTTCTCGTCAGACATGACAATCTTCTTGGCAATCCTTTTGCTCATCTGTTAACGTATTGATCACACGATCAATCGGGGCTGATTCTAACGAGCTTGCTGTTTCTGTCAAATTTGCCTGTCATCAGGAATCGCGTCAAAATTGCAAAAACAGATAAGGTGGATGCGAAAACATGGACGAACCAACAATTGCCGAAATTCGGGAAACACGGGCATTGGTTGACCCGTATGTGGTGTCAACGCCGGTGTGGCAGTGGCGTGGGCTGGATATTGAGGCTGTCTTGGGACAGGAGACCGACGTTTTTTTGAAGCTGGAGCTGTTTCAGCAAACGGGAACGTTTAAAGCGCGGGGGGCAGTGCGGGGGATGTTGGCACTAAGCCCTGAGAAGCTGGCGCGGGGCGTAACGGCTGTTAGTGCCGGAAACCATGCCATTGCCGTTGCTTATGCTGCCAACATTTTGGGTACCACGGCCAAGGTTGTCATGTTTAAATCGGCTAATCCGGTGCGGGTGGAGATTTGCCGCAAGTATGGCGCGGAAATCGAGCTGATGAACAATGTCCACGAGGCGTTTGCGCGTGTGCATGAAATTGAAGCGGCCGAGGGACGTACCTTTATCCACCCGTTTGAAGGAAAGCCGACTATTTTGGGGACGGCCACGGTGGGGCTGGAACTGTGCGAAGCAGTACCCGATTTAGATGCGGTGATTGTGCCCATTGGCGGGGGGGGGTTGGCGGCGGGGGTGGCAACGGCCGTTAAATTGCTGCAACCCAACTGTGCTGTCTATGGCGTGGAGCCAACAGGAGCCGACTCGATGACGCGCAGTTTTGCCAGCGGCAAGCCTGAACCCATTGATGCCGTTCGCACCATTGCCGACAGCCTGGGCGCACCCTATGCCATGCCCTACAGCTTTGGGCTGTGCCAAAAATATATAGATGAGATTGTCCTGGTGGATGATGATGCGCTGCGGCGGGCGATGTTGCTGCTGTTTAAAGGGATGAAGCTGGCGCTGGAACCAGCGGCGGCGGCGGCAACGGCGGCTCTGGTGGGGCCACTGCGGCAGCGGCTGTTGGGCAAGCGCGTAGGGGTTATTGTCTGTGGCACCAACACCGACGCGGCAACGTTTGTGCAGCAAATAACGGCCGTTTCCTAGGCCATTAGCCTGGTTTTGCTGACATTGGGTTCACCCGCTCTCCGAATGCGGATAAACTATAAGTGGCTGGTGGCTAGGGCTACGTGTTGCTGGCATGTTGCTGGCAATGTTGTCGGTGTCGGTAATGGTGGCAGTGTTACAAGTGATTTGGGGGGAGGGGAAGAGATGAGGGAAAACGGCCGTTTTCCCCCTCCTCCGCCCTTTTCTCGCTCCCTCTCCCGTCAGGCCATATAATTCTATCAGTTGTTGCCCATCTTGGTTGATACTGTATTTGATAGGGTGTGCTATGTCTGGAGAAACGGCCGTTATTCATCAATTTCTGATCAGTCAATTTAGTGATAAAGAATTGCAAGAGTTTTGCATTAAGTATTTCCCCGGTGTTGGCAACCAGATTGGACAGGAAATGCACTTAAAAATTGCTAACTTGCTTGATTATTGCGTCCAGACCGATAAGATTGACGATCTGCTAGTTGCCTTGAAACATGAACGTCCCAATGTATACGAACAGAAAATGGGGACAATTATTGAGAATCGGCAGCAGCAACAAACCAAGCAACGACCGATTTCTTTGGTCTCATTAACAAATGTTGATTGCGATCTTCAGGTTGTTTCTCAACACCTCACTAACCTTGCTCTTACGCTCAATCAAAAACAAACCCTTGCTATCAGGCTTCTGGATGTTCCTGCTATGAGAAATGAGCAAAGACGTGGAGAGGTCATTAGCCAGCTTTCTTCCAATATTCGTAATAGTATTGGCTATAGTGACAACCCTAAAGCCCACGTGCTCAATATCATTGATACTTGCCTTAATTATAGAGACGGTTTAGCTGAACTTATTACGGTTATCTATTACTTTGAAGGAAGCTCGATTTCTATGAATAATCTATGCGCTTTTCTTTTGAGTATTCGGCAGTTTAATTCAGGCATACCAAAGGGCAAACCCAGACTAGTTAAGATAGTAATTGAGGTAATTGTTGGCTTGATTGTTGTTATTTCAGGGATAGTCTTGTTCAGCCAGACCGTTGATACTATGTTGCCTTCATGGTTATCAATTACACCTTTACGATCAGTCAATGATTTATTGGGATCTCGCCGGACACGTGAGCCTGATGGGATGGAAATGGTGTTTGTGCCAGATGGAACCTTTCTAATGGGAAGCAACCCAGAAAAAGATTGGAATGCTACTTATGATGAGATGCCACAACACAAAGTAGGGATGAAAGCTTTTTGGATTGATGGTACAGAAGTTACAAATGCTATGTATGCTAAATGTGTAGCTGATGGGGAATGTACCGAATCAGGGTATGTAAACAATCCAGATTTCAATGGTGTTAACCAGCCTGTAGTGGGCGTATCTTGGTACGATGCAGATAAGTACTGTCGTTGGGCAGGCGGAAAATTGCCAACAGAGGCACAGTGGGAATACGCGGCACGAGGGCAGACAGGTTATCTATTCCCTTGGGGCAACGATTTCAATGAGATACGCCTTAACTTTTGTGATACAAACTGCCGATATCCATATAAAGACAGCAGTTATGATGATGGTTATAAGCAAACATCTCCTGTGGGCAACTATGAGAGTGGAATTAGCTGGGTTGGTGCTTACGATATGGTTGGCAATGTTTGGGAGTGGGTTCAAGACTGGTATACGATTGCTTACAGCCCAATCTTATTAGTAGATAACCCAACTGGACCTGAAAGTGGACAAAACAAAGTGTTGCGTGGTGGGTCGTGGGCTAACAACGAACAAGAGCTTCGCGTTGCTAACCGCAGTAGAGAACGCCCGTCAAAGGCCAGTGATTTCATCGGATTTCGATGTATTCGTAGCTAAGTATGCCGTCCTAATATGGCTTTTTGCTATGGCTCAATGTCGAGCTGTTTTTGCAGGGGCGGCAGGAATGTTTGCATGTGGTGCAGGAGATGTTCAAGGGTGATGGTGAGGGAAACGGCCGTTTCCTGAGCATGTTCCGTATCTGCCCGCTGTGTATCGGAACGCAGCACGGCTAGTAAATCCAATACGTTTTCCAT
>WBZL01000689.1_pt1 | contig 37783 bp, 31 predicted proteins | sample 5204291 | NCBI WGS metagenome assembly WBZL01 (sample SAMN12344345, study PRJNA552823) | activated sludge metagenome | biome: Activated sludge suspended growth; feature: Nitrification reactor; material: Wastewater; isolation source: activated sludge from nitrification reactor of wastewater... | reverse complement strand
GGACATCGGGTCGATCCGCGCCGATCGCGTGGTACTCGGCGAGGCGCTATTTGGTGCGGCAGCCGTAGTCCGGCTCAACGGCACGACGCACCTCGAAGGGGGGGAAGGGACCGCCGAGATCGCGATCGAGCGCATTGACGGCCCCCGCGGAACGCTGTCGATGACGGGGCGCTATGCAAACGCCACCCGGGAAGCGACCCTCGACCTTCTGGTGGCGGAAGGCGCGAACGGGATCGCGGCCAGCCTGCTCGGCTTGCCCGGACGCCCCTCGATCGAACTCGCCGTGCATGGCGACGGTGTCATCGACGACTTCGCCACAGACATCGCGCTCTCCACCGACAACGTGCGGCGTCTTTCGGGAAAGGTCACGTTTCTGGCGACAGGCGCGCCGGGGGCCGTACCTGAGCGTCGCTTTGCGGCGGACATCGCCGGCGACATCGCGCCCCTGCTCCTTCCCGACTATCAGGAGTTCTTCGGGCCGAACGTGGCCCTGCAGGCCGCGGGGCGTCGGTTGCCCTCGGGCCAACTCGATCTCACCCGGCTGGTCCTGGGCGCAAGGGGTCTCGACCTTGCGGGAGGGGTCAGTCTATCGCCCCAAGGCCTGCCCTTGCAGGCAGCGCTGACCGTCCGGCTCGGTCTCGGTACAGGGGGCGACGTGCTTCTGCCGATCCCGGGCCCGCGCACATTCGTGCGATCAGGCGAACTGAAGCTGCGCTACGACCATTCGCGCGGCGACGGCTGGACGCTTGACGGTGCCCTTCGCGGCTTCCGGCGCGACGGCCTCACCTTGGCGGCGCTGACGCTCGACGGTTCGGGACGAATTGGGTTGGCCGGGACGTTCGGGGTCACGCGGCCCCGCGCCGGCGGCACCGTCACCTTCGCCGCAACCGGCATCACGCCTGCCGATCCCGCACTTGCCGCTGCCATCGGGCCGGACCTTTCCGGACGGACGATCTTCTCATGGCAGGAAGGCGAGCCCTTGCGGCTTCCGGAGTTCGACGTGACCGGCCAGGGATATGGCGCGAAGGGCCGGGCAACAGTTTCTGCGGGAGAAGGCGATACCGTGGTTTCGGGCGAGATCTCGGCCGAGGTCGCCGATCTCGGCCGGTTCGCAGCCCTTGCAGGATGGCCGGTCGCCGGCGCGGGCGTGCTTTCGGCTTCGGGATCGGGCGGCGTGCTCTCGGGCCGTTTCGACGTCGAGGGGAAGGTCACCGGGACCAGCCTTGCGGTTGGCGTGCCCGAGATCGACCGCTTGCTCGCGGGGGAAAGTCAGGTCGCCTTCTCCGCCGCCCGGGACGAGACCGGGATCAACCTGCGCCGCCTCGATGTGTCGGCTTCGACACTGTCTGCACGGGTGTCCGGACGGCTGGCGACGGGTGCCTCGGACCTTCGGGCCTCGCTCGACTTCTCGGACCTCTCGGCGCTCGGACCATCATACCGAGGCGCACTGAAGGGCCAGGCGCGTCTGACCGAGGCGGAAGGTACCCGGCAGATGACCCTTGACGCGTCCGGCAACCGGCTGGGGGTTGGCCAGGCGGAGATCGACCGTATCCTTGCCGGTCCCGCGGACCTTCGGCTGGTTGTCAATGAGCGTGATGGGCGGCTGCGCCTCGAGACGCTGAACCTCACGAACCCGCAAGTGACAGTGGGGGCGGCAGGAGTGATCGACGGCGATACCCGGCGGATCGAACTTTCTGCGCGGCTCGCCGACCTTGCGATCCTCGCGCCCGGTTTTCCAGGGCCTCTGACGGCAAGCGGCACGGTAACCGAGACGGTGCTCGGATACGAGGTCGACCTGACGGGCGACGGCCCTGGCGCCACCAATGCTCAGGTCAAGGGCAGCGTCGCGTCCGATTTTTCATCGACCGATCTCGTCCTCACCGGCGGCGGCCAGTCGGCTGTCATCAACCCGTTCATCGAACCGCGCAACGTCACGGGGCCGGTGACCTTCGACCTGCGGCTCAGCGGGCCGCCGCGCCTCTCCTCGCTCTCCGGCCGAGTGTCACTCGACGGCGGGCGGCTTGTGGCACCGACCTTCGGGATCGAGCTGGAGCGTCTCTCCTTGTCTGCGGATCTCGCCCAAGGCACGGCCGCGCTGTCCGGCACCTCTGCGGTGCGCGGCGGTGGCGACCTGGCGTTGTCGGGGTCGGTGGCGCTCACCCGGCCCTATCCCGGCGACCTCGCAATCCGTCTTTCGGCGGCACGGCTCCGCGATCCCGAACTGTTCGACACGACGGTCAGCGGAACCGTGCGCGTCAATGGCCCTCTCCTCGGCGGAGCGGCGATCGCGGGCGAGGTCACACTTGGCCGAACCGAGGTCCGGGTGCCGTCCACGGGCCTTGGCGCAGACCCGCTTCTGCGCGACATCGTGCATGTCCGCGAACCGGCCGGCTCTCGCCAGACGCGGGTAAGGGCCGGGCTGACAGAGCCGGATCAGGGGTCAACGCGACCGGTGTCGTCCTATCCCCTCGACCTTGCCATCACTGCGCCCGAAAGGATTTTCGTGCGCGGGCGTGGACTTGACGCCGAGATGGGCGGGTCGCTCAGGTTGATGGGAACGACCTCCGATGTCGTGCCTTCGGGTCGGTTCAGCCTCATTCGCGGTCGGCTCGACCTCTTGGCGAAGCGCTTCACTATCGACGAGGGAATGATCGAGCTTCAGGGCGCGCTCACGCCATACATCCGCTTCGCGGCGCAAAGCGAAGCCGACGGAATCACCGCGACCATCGTGATAGAGGGGGAGGCCACAGCGCCGGAAATCCGCTTCCTTTCGTCGCCAGAGCTTCCCCAAGAGGAGGTCATCGCGCGCCTCCTGTTCGGCCGTGGGCTCAATAACCTGTCGCCGTTTCAGGCCGCGCAACTCGCCTCGGCCGTGGCGGAGCTTGCGGGACGCGGCGGCGAGGGCATCGTGTCGAAGCTGCGGAACTCCTTCGGTCTCGACGATCTCGACGTCACGACGAACGAAGAGGGATCGGCAGCCGTGCGGGCCGGAAAGTACCTGTCGGAGAAGCTCTATTCCGACGTCACCCTGGGCGCCGAGGGCAAGACCGAGATCAACCTCAATCTCGATGTAAGGCCCGGCGTGACCGCGCGCGGGACTGTCGGGTCCGACGGCTCGACCGGCATCGGCATCTACTACGAGCGTGACTACTGAGCGCGGCGCAGGCGCGCGCGTTCCTCGTTCAGGACGGCGCCGAACAGAACGATATAGGCCGAGATGTAGAGCCACATGAGCAGGGCGATCACCGCCCCGATCGAGCCGTAGATGCGGTTGTAGGCGCCGAAATAGGCGAGATAGACCGAGAAGGCGATGGAAGCCGCGACCCAAAGCATCGCCGCGACGAAGGCCCCGGGCGAAACCCAGGAGTGGCGGTGGCTGCGGCTCTCGGACGTCGGGCCCCAGCGGTAGAAGAGACCGAGGACCACGAACAGGACGGCGAACATGACCACCCAGGGAAGGTAGAAGAGAATGAACGACCCCAGATAGTCCACGTGCAGGAAGTTGAGCGCAACGGGCACGGTGACGACCACGACGAGCGCGGAAAGCACGAGCGCAACCACCGCGCCAGTGAGCACGACGGACCAGAGCAGCCGGAAAAGACCGGGACGGTGGCCGCGATCATGCATCGCATTGAGCCCGCTCACGAGTGCGGCAACGGCGCTGTGGACCGAGTAGAGTGCGACCACAAAGGACAGGATGGTGGTCCAGCCCAGTGCCCGGTTGTTTGCAACCAGAAGCGCGTCGAGGTGGGCTTCGAGAACGCCGTACGCGGCGTCCGGAATGACGCCGTGGATCTGGTCCAGGTATTCCCGCATGACGATCGGGTCGGCGAAAAATCCCCAGATCGCGATTGTCGCCGCCATCCCCGGAAAGAGTGCGAACATCGCATAGAAGGCCACGCCCGCGGAGAGCAGGCCCATGTGCCGCTCATCCATCGCGTTCCAGACGGCGACAGCGAGCTTCATCATGTAGGTTGCCCAGGCCAAGCGGGAACTCCGTACTTTAAGCACCACATGTTCGCGCGCGCGCATGCCGGGCGCAACGGGGGTGACGGCGGAATGCTAACGACAGTCGCGGTCAGTCGTTCCCATGAATCAGATCGAGCGGTATCACTGGCGGTCAGGAGGATTCGCCTTGCGGTTCATAGCACTGCTCACGCTTTGGGCGGCGACTGCGGCGGGCGCGGAAATCCCCGCACCGATCACCGACGCCGACTATGGCCCCGTTTCGATGGATGAAGCCCGGCTCGGGCGGATGCTCTTTTTCGATCCGATCCTCTCGGGTAACCGCAACATCTCGTGCGCGACCTGTCACCATCCGCGCTTCGCCACGTCCGACGGGCTCTCGCTGGGCCTCGGTGAAGGCGGGTTCGGCATCGGGCCCGAGCGCAGGCCCGATCCGGCCAATCCGCCGGAGCAGCGGATTCCCCGCAACGCACAGGCCCTCTTCAATCTCGGCGCGCGCGAATTCACCGTCATGTTTCACGATGGGCGGATCGAAGTCGACCCTTCCCGCCCATCGGGACTGAGGACCCCGCTTGAAGACGACATGGTGGCCGGTTTCGCCTCCATCCTTTCGGCCCAGACGATGTTCCCGGTGCTTTCGCCCGACGAGATGGCGGGGCACTATCAGGAGAACGACGTGTCGACGGCCGTGCGCGAGGGCGTCATTACCCGGCCCGGCGGGGCCTGGGACATTCTCTCGAAGCGCGTCTCGGCCATACCGGAATACCGTGCCATGTTTTCGGCCGCCTACCCGGACATCGCCGGGGGACGCCCGATCGGCTTCACCGACATCTCAAATGCGATCGCCGCTTTCGTTGCCTTCGAATGGCGGTCCGACAACTCGCCCTTCGACTTGATGTTGCGCGGCGGGACGGCCCTCGCACCCGAGGGACAGGCGGGTATGGACCTGTTCTATGGCAAGTCCGGCTGTTCCGGCTGTCATGCGGGCAAGTTCCAGACTGATCACGACTTCCACGCCATGGGCGAGCCACAGCTTGGCCCCGGAAAGGCCGAGCGGTTCGAGCGACACTCCCGCGACGTCGGCAGGATGCGGGTGACCAACCGGCCTGACGATGCCTTTGCCTTCCGCACGCCGTCGCTTCGCAATGTCACCGCGACAGGTCCCTGGGGCCACGCCGGTGCGTGGTCCGATCTTGCTGCGTTTCTGCGTCATCACGCCGACCCTTCGATCGGGCTTTCGGGTTATGACCGCAGTCTGGCGGTGCTTCCGGCCATCGACCTTGCCAAGCCCGACTGGGCAATCCTCGATTCGCCCGACGAAGTGCGTGTGATCGAGGCGGCCGCGCTGCCGGGCAGGCCGCTGTCGGAAATAGAGGTGGCGCAACTGATCGCCTTTCTCGGAGCGCTGCGCGACCAGGCGTCAATCGACGGCCGCCTCGGCATGCCCGAGACCGTGCCAAGCGGGCTTCCGGTGGAGCGTTAGAGCCCGAGGCGCAGTGATAGGCCGTCCGGCCAGACCTCCGTCACCCGGTCAGCGGGAAGCGACGTCCAGTCCGAAACGGTGCCGTCTGGCCAGATGATGCGAACCTCGGGTTTCATCTCGGCTCCGAGTCCGAAATGGAGCGGACCGGCCTGGCCGCCTGCGTGTCCACCGCCGACAGTCACTTCGCGCGCCATCACCTTTCCGGCCGCGCGGAGTTCGACCCAGGCGCCGACGGCGCGGCTGTTGCCTTCCATCCGCGGCTCTATTCCGGCCCAATGGCCCGTATCCGGGGTCGCGTTCTGCCAGAGTTCCAGTGGCGCGCGTCGGTTCACCACCACGAGATCGAGCCGCCCGTCGCCGTCGAAGTCCGCGAGCGCCGCTCCGCGCGCGCGTTCGGTCGTGGCAATGCCGGCCACGTCGGCCCTCTCGACGAAACTTCCGTTCGGCTGCTGCATCAGGAGGTTGTTCGGGTCATGGATCGCGTTCGAGGGCATCTGATCCACGTTCCCCTTGGCGATGAAGATGTCCATTCGCCCGTCGTTGTCCACATCCGCAAACTCGGCGTGCCATCCGGTGGAGGGCCGGCCATCGTCGCCGATGAACGGTCTCTGCGCGTAGGTGCCGAGTTCATAGGGTGCATCGGTGAAGCCGGTCCCCGTATTGAACTGGAGAAGCTGGTCGCCCATCGAGGTCATCATCACTTCGGGCAACCCGTCGCCGTTCAGGTCCTGGCTGGCGATCCCCATCCCCCAGAGCGAGACGCGGGGCCAGTCCTCCGTCCGCTCGGCGAGCGGGCTGAGGCGGAACATCTGTTCGTAGCCGCCGCGAACGTAATAGTGACGATCGTTGGAGACACGTAGCTCCGGCTCGCCCGAGCGACGCCAATCGCTGATCAGCATGGAGAGTGTGCAGAAGCCGGGTGAGATCGTCTCGGGTGCACCGTAGATTCGTCCCGAAGGTCGATAGAGGTCCGATGTGTCGCAGGCTTCGAACGGACCTTTGGGGTTGGCGCGGTCCACATAGTGTCCGAAGGCCAGTGTCGGAAGGCTCGCCCCCTTCTCCCAGATGGCCGAAAAGGCCGTTGTCCAGGCGTCGCGAGGGTTGAAACCCAGGGCCGCCGAGGCGTCAGTGAAGGTGCAGTCAGGCCCGCCGCGCAGCAGGATGTCGCGTCCCACCCGCAGCACGGCCAGGTCAAGCGCGCCGTCTCCGTCGATGTCGAGCGGATAGGCTCCTGTCACGCCAGTGATCGGCGGTGCGTCGCCCAGCGCGAAGGTGAGCGGCGATGTCGCGCCCCCGGTGATATTCACGAACAGACGCGCGGGGTTGGTACCGCCGGCCACGAAAATCTCCGGCCTGGCGTCGCCGTTGCAGTCGAACACGGCGACCCCGCCGCCTACAAAATGCTCCCACCCGCCTTCATAAACATGTGCGACCGGCAAGTCGCCCGCGCGATCGACGAAAAGAGGCGCTGCCGCGGCCGGCGACGCGGCGGTCGTTACGATTAGGACGATCATCCTCATTGGGCGGCAACTTCCCGTGCGGGGCTCAACAACTGTTCCGTCACCTGCGACAGCGCCAGCGCCGCCGCGCCATGGGCCCAGAGCAGATCGCCCCAGGCATGGATCTCGATACGCGGTGCCGGGCGCCCGGTATTGAGTGCCAGCGCCTTTATCTCGCCCAGCGTTTCGTTGGCGTAAAGGTAGTCATAGCGCATCCGTTCACCCGAGAGGACGATCAGTTCGGGGTCGAAGAGGTTCACCACGTTGGCCAGTCCCAGAGCGAGGTAGCGTCCGGCCCGGTGAAAGATGGAGCGTGCTGCGGCATTGCCGGCCTTGGCGTGATCGTAGAGGCTTTCGAGGAGGATATTGACGGACTGGGTCTCGCGGCTGGTCAGGTTCAGGGCCGTGGTTGCCTCGCGCACCAGTGCGTAATCCGCGACATAGGCCTCCAGACAGCCGCGCTGGCCGCATCGGCAGAGAGCGCCGTCAAGCTGCACCTTCGTGTGGCCGAGTTCCATTCCGAGCCCCTGGCCGCCGCGATAGATGCGATGGTTCATCACGAAGCCCATGCCGACCCCGTGTTCGATCGTGAGCACGGCGAAGTCGGAAAGGCTGCGGCCGGCCCCGAACCACAACTCGGCGAGCGTCACAAGGTTCGCGTCGTTATCCACGTGAACCGGTCGGCCGAGCCTCTCGCTCGCGGCCGCGGCGAGCGGCGCATGGCGGCTTGCGATGACCGGAGACCAGTGGACGATACCGGTCGCGGTATCGACGAACCCCGGCACGCCGAGGCCTATGGCGCTGAGCTTTTCAGGCAGGATTCCGGCCTTCTCGCAGAGCCGTCCGACAAGTGTCGCGGTCGCGGCAACAAGGTCGGCGAGTTCCATCGCGCCCGGCTGGCGTGTGATGGCTTCGTCGGCGATGAGGTTGCCGGCGAAATCCACAATCACCGCGGTATGTTCGCGGTCCGAAAGCTTGACGCCGGCGACAAGCCTTGCATCCGCGCGGACGCCTAACGCCACCGCCGGACGTCCACGCCCGCCATCCCCGACATCACGCTGCGTCGACACTTCCTCGAGCAGCCCCATCTCGATCAGTTCCGACGTCAGAGTCGTGACGGAGGCAGGGCTGACACCGAGCTCCTTTGCGACCTGCACGCGCGGCATGTAGCCGGCGGCCCGGACCCTTTCGAAGATCTGCTGGCGGAGGGGGCGCGCCGACTCGGTGAGAGAGGGGATCAGGGGCCCGCATCCTTGCGTTCGCGCCTCGATCCTGCGCACGGCACGCGCCTCCCGGTCCTTCATTTCTTAGTCCACCTAATTAAAGGCGCGCGACTTTTTTGCGGGCGCGCTCGATTCTCTGCGTTGCGGCACCCAAGATCGCATCAATCTTGCGCGGTATCAGTGTGCGGTCTGACTTTTAATTTGACAAGTGAAATTATTGAAGGCAATTTCGACACTGTATCGGCGAATCCGTCGATCCGGGCGGCATGCCCACCAACGGGAGGAACTTATGCACAAGTCCATTCTGGCGGCCGTCGCCCTGGCGGCCGGTTTCGCTTCAAATTCGGCCTGGGCGCAGACGATCGGCGTGAGCTGGTCGAACTTCCAGGAAGAGCGCTGGAAAACCGACGAGGCCGCCATCAAGGCGGCGCTGGAAGCAGCCGGCGCCACCTACATCTCCGCGGACGCACAGGCCTCCGCCGCCAAGCAGCTGACGGATGTCGAGGCGCTCATCGCCCAAGGGGCCGAGGCGCTGATCATCCTCGCCATGGACAAGGATGCGATCGGCCCGGCAGTCGACAAGGCTGCGGCAGAAGGCATCCCGGTTGTCGGCTATGACCGCCTGATCGAGGACGAGCGCGCCTTCTACCTGACCTTCGACAACAAGGGCGTCGGAAGCATCATCGCCGAAACGGTGAAGGCCGCCCAGCCCGAAGGGAACTATGCGATCATCAAGGGCGACCCTGGCGATCCCAATGCCGACTTCCTGCGCGAGGGCATGGAAGAAGTGATCGGCGCAGACGTCGCGGCAGGCAAGATCAAGATCGTCTGCGAAACCTATACGGACGGCTGGAAGCCTGAGAACGCGCAGGCGAACATGGAGCAGTGCCTGACCGCCAACAACAACGCCATCGACGCGGTTCTCGCCGAGAACGACGGCATGGCCGGCGGTGTGATCGCAGCGCTGCAGGCCCAGGGTCTCACGGTTCCGGTCGGGGGACAGGACGGCGACCTTGCGGCGCTGAACCGCGTGGCCCGCGGATCGCAGACCGTGTCCGTCTGGAAGGACAGCCGTGCGCTCGGCAAGGCCGCGGGCGAGATCGCTGTCGCGCTTGCCAAGGGTACGGCCATGGATGCGGTCCAGGGGGCTCAAAAGTGGTCCGGCGGAGAGAAGGGGGTGGCGATGAACGCGATCTTCCTTGCCCCGACCCCGATCACCAAGGAAACGCTTAACCTCGTCATCGACGCAGGCCACATCTCGAAGGAGCAGGCCTGCGAGGGCGCTGCGTCTGACGTGGCTGCATGCCAGTGAACTGAGCCACTTGACCGACGCCGGACCGATCCGGCGTCGGTCAATTCGGGCGGGCGCCGGTCAGGCGCTTCCAAGATGTGGTCAGGCAACCCCTGTCACGCCTGACCGCGCAAGCACCGATCCCCTTAAACGTGCGGGTGCGCCATGACGCAGACAACTTCTCGGATCTCCGCCAGCAATCCCGCCACGGGCATTTTCGGCCGGTTCCTCAGGGCCACCGAGATCGACACTCGCCTTCTGGGCATGGTCGGTGCTCTCGTCGCGATCTGGGTCGGCTTTCATATCTACGGCATCGTCGCAAACGGCAGCGGTGTGTTCCTGACGCCCCGGAACCTCTGGAATCTGTCTGTGCAGACGGCGTCCATCGGGATCATGGCCTGCGGGATGGTGCTGGTCATCATCACGAGGCACATCGACCTTTCCGTGGGCTCCCTTCTCGGTTTCGCGGCCATGGTCATGGGGATCACCCAAGTCTGGGTCCTGCCGCAGTGGCTCGGCCTCGGTCATCCGGCGATATGGATCATCGCTTCCATCGTCGGCATGTCGGTGGGAGCCTCGATCGGCGCCTTTCACGGGTGGCTGGTCGCCTACCGCGGGATCCCGGCCTTCATCGTCACGCTCGGTGGCCTCCTTGTGTGGCGCGGCGCGGCCTTCCTTCTGGCGCGAGGTGAGACCATCTCTCCGGTGGATGCGAATTTCGCCCTGATCGGCGGAGGCCCCTATGGTTCCATCGGCGCGACCGGCAGCTGGATCGTGGGGCTCGCCGCCTGCTCCGGGATTGTCTGGCTGCTGGTGCAGGGGCGCAAGCAGCGACTCAAGTTCGACTTTCCGTTGCGGCCCATGTGGGCCGAGTACACGCTCGGCGTCCTCGGGTGCGGACTTGTGATCGGGTCGGTGCTGCTCGTGAACGCCTATCCATGGCCGCGCGGAATCGTGAACCAGTACGCGGCAGCGCAGGGGATCGAAGTCCCCGAAGGCGGCCTATTCATCAGCCACGGCTTTGCCATTCCGGTTCTGGTTCTCGCGGTTGTCGGCATCGGGATGACGTTCCTCATGACCAGGACGCGATTCGGCCGCTATGTCCTGGCGATCGGAGGCAATCCCGACGCGGCAGAACTCGCCGGGATCGACACGCGCTGGATGACGGTCAAGATCTTTGCGCTGATGGGTTTCCTGACTGGGCTTTCGGCCGTCGTCGCATCTGCGCGGCTCAACTCCGCCACCAATTCGCTCGGCCAGCTCGACGAGCTCTACGTCATCGCCGCCGCCGTGATCGGGGGCACGTCCCTCGCCGGCGGGGTGGGCACGATCTACGGCGCGATCATCGGCGCGCTCGTCATGCAGAGCCTGAAGACCGGCATGGTTCTGATCGGTTTCGACGCCGCGATGCAGGATATCGTCGTCGGCATCGTGCTCGTCCTGGCCGTCTATGTGGACAAGCTTTATCGCAGCCGCGCGAAATAGGGGTGACCAACATGCTAGACAGTCAGAAGCCCCGCACGCCTCTCGTCGAGATGCGCGACATCTCGATCGCCTTCGGAGGCATCAAGGCCGTGGATCACGTCACGGTCGACCTCTATCCCGGCGAGGTTGTCGGGCTGCTCGGTCACAATGGTGCCGGCAAGTCCACCCTGATCAAATGCCTCTCCGGCGCCTATCAGGCGGATTCGGGCGATATCTGGATCAGCGGTGAGAAGGCCGAGATCCACAACCCGCGGGATGCGCGAAAGTACAACATCGAGACGATCTACCAGACGCTTGCGCTGGCCGACAACCTGGATGCCGCTTCCAACCTTTTCCTCGGGCGCGAGCTGGTGACATCCGCAGGCCTCGTCGACGATGCGCGCATGGAGGCCGAGACACGCAAGATCATGGGCCGTCTCAACCCCAACTTCCGCAAATTCAACGTGCCGGTTTCCGCCCTCTCCGGAGGGCAGCGGCAGTCGGTTGCCATCGCGCGCGCCGTCTATTTCGACGCGCGCATCCTCATCATGGACGAGCCCACGGCCGCGCTCGGGCCGCACGAGACACAGATGGTGGCGGAACTGATCCAGGAGTTGAAGGCACAAGGGCTCGGAATCTTCCTGATCGAGCATGACATCCACAACGTGATGAAGCTCTGCGACCGTGCGTCTGTCATGAAAAACGGGCAACTTGTGGGCACCGTCAATGTCGACGAGGTCACGGACGAAGACATCCTCGGCATGATCATCCTGGGCAAGAAACCCGAAAGGTCAGCCTGAGATGTATCTCGGCCTGGATCTTGGCACGTCGGGTTTGAAGGCCATCCTGATTGACGACGGCCAGAATATCGTCGCGGAGGCGACCGCGCCGCTTTCTGTGTCGCGCCCGCAAGATGGCTGGTCGGAACAGTCTCCGGCAGACTGGATTGCCGCCGCCGAATCCGCCATCGGCGCGCTTCCAGCCGAACGGCGTGCCGCGATCCGCGGTATCGGGCTTTCGGGCCAGATGCACGGCGCAACCCTGTTGGACGCTGCCGACGATGTGCTGAGGCCCTGCATACTCTGGAACGATACGCGCGCCCACGCCGAGGCGGCGGTGCTCGATGCCGACCCCCGGTTTCGCGCGATCACCGGCAACACCGTCTTTCCCGGCTTCACGGCACCTAAACTCGTCTGGGTGAAGGCGCACGAGCCGCAGGTCTTCGCACGCGTGGCGAAGGTCCTCCTGCCGAAGGATTACCTGAGGCTCTGGCTGACCGGCGAGCATGTCGCCGAAATGTCGGATGCCGCGGGAACGAGTTGGCTGGATACGGGCAGGCGCACATGGTCGGAAGAGCTTCTTGCCGCGACCTTCCTGCCGCTTGCGGCGATGCCTCGACTTGTCGAGGGGTCGGAGGTCTCGGCGCAGGTCCGCCCCGAGATAGCGGCGCGGTTCGGCCTTGGGCGCAATGTCGTCGTTGCCGGCGGCGCAGGCGACAACGCTGCCGCGGCGATAGGGGTCGGGGTCGTCTCCGCCGGACAGGCCTTCGTTTCCCTCGGCACATCGGGCGTGCTTTTCGCCGCGAATGACGGCTACCGGCCCGACCCGGCCACCGCGGTCCACACCTTCTGCCATGCCCTGCCGGGCAAGTGGCACCAGATGGGAGTGATCCTGGCGGCAACGGATGCCCTGAACTGGTTCGCCCGGCTCGCAGGCACCGAGGCGCCGATGCTCGCGGGTGCGCTCGGCGCGTTGGAGCCGCCGGGCAAGACGCGCTTCCTGCCCTATCTTGGCGGCGAGCGGACACCGCTTAACGATGCCGCGATCCGAGGTGCGTTCATCGGGCTTGAACATGCGACCGACCGGGAGGCGGCAACGCGGGCGGTTCTCGAAGGGGTGGCGTTCGCGATCCGGGATTGCCGGGATGCGCTGGCGGCGACCGGGACGCGCATCGACCGACTCATCGCCGTCGGCGGCGGGTCGCGGTCGGACTACTGGCTTTCGGCGATCGCCACGGCATTGGCGACGCCCGTTTCCGTTCCTGTCGCCGGTGACTTCGGCGGCGCTTTCGGCGCCGCGCGACTGGCGATCATGGCGGCAACCGGCGCGGGGGCAGCAATTGCGACCGCGCCGGCGACCGCGCGCACGTTCGAGCCGCAGACACGGCTGCTTTCAGCCTTTGACGACGGTTTCGCTCGATTCCGGGCCGCGCAATCCGCCATCAAGGGCCTAACCTGAGGGACTTCCATGACCGGCTTTTTCAAGGGCATTCCGGCGATCCGATACGAAGGTCCGGAGAGCGAGAACGAGTTCGCCTTCCGCCACTACGACCCTGACGAGATGGTGTCGGACAAGCGCATGGAGGATCACCTGCGCTTTGCGGTCGCCTATTGGCACAGCTTCGCCTGGCCTGGCGGCGATCCCTTCGGCGGGCAGACCTTCGAGCGGCCCTGGTTTGGCGACACCATGGACCATGCGCGGCTGAAGGCCGACGCAGCCTTCGAGATGTTCGACATTCTTGGTGTCCCGTTCTTCTGCTTTCACGATGCCGACGTAAGGCCGGAGGGCGGAAGCTTCGCCGCAAGCCTGAAGAACTTCGAAGCGATCGTCGATTATTTCGGTCAGAAGATGCAGACGCACCGCACGCGGCTTCTGTGGGGCACGGCAAACCTCTTCTCCCACCGCCGCTTCATGGCTGGCGCCGCGACGAACCCCGATCCGGACGTCTTCGCCTGGTCGGCCGCTACCGTGAAGGCATGCATGGACGCGACCCACCGCCTCGGTGGGCAGAACTACGTCCTCTGGGGCGGGCGCGAAGGTTATGAGTCGCTTCTCAACACCGATCTTGCGCGCGAACGCCGGCAGGCAGGCCGTTTCCTTCAGATGGTCGTGGAGTACAAGCACCGGATCGGCTTCAAGGGTACGATCCTCATCGAGCCGAAGCCGCAGGAACCATCGAAGCACCAGTACGACTACGACGTCGCCACCGTCTACGGCTTCCTGAAGGACTTCGGGCTCGAGGGTGAGGTGAAGGTCAACATCGAGCAGGGCCACGCGATCCTCGCGGGGCACTCCTTCGAACACGAGATCGCGCTGGCAGCATCGCTTGGCATTCTCGGTTCCATCGACATGAACCGGAACGACTACCAGTCAGGCTGGGACACCGACCAGTTTCCAGACTCGGTGCCCGAGATGGCGCGGGCCTATTATGAAATCCTGCGGGCGGGCGGACTTACGACCGGAGGCACGAACTTCGATGCCAAGCTCCGGCGCCAGAGCCTCGACCCCGAGGACCTGATCCTCGCACATGTCGGCGCCATGGATGTCTGCGCGCGCGCGCTGAAGTCGGCAGCCGCGCTGTTGCAGGACGGTGCCCTCGAGCGTTCGCGATCCGAACGCTATGCCGGATGGGACCAGCCCGAGGCGCAACGCATGCTCAGATCAGGGACGCTTGAGTCGATCTCGGCGCGGGTTCTGGAATCCGGGCTCGATCCGAAGCCGCGATCCGGCCGGCAGGAACGGTTGGAGAATCTCTGGAACCGATTCGTTTAGACGGCGCTGCTTTTCGATTTCCGGCAGCCCAACACGATGGCCTCACCGGCAGCAGGCAGGAGGTCACTTGATTCGCGTGCCGTTTGCGAGGTGCTCCCAAGTTACTCGCCTTTAAGGTTAACCATTTGCCCAAGATTCGGCTGAATCCCGGCGCGAATCCGCCGGCATTCCCGGTTGTTCTCGCGATGGAAAAATTAGGCGTCGCAAATCCGTAACGTTTCCTTCCATACTGTCCGTGCATCGGACATCTGGGGGCGTCCGGACAACCTGCCTAGGAGACACTGGGATGGCTGCCCCCTTTTTCGAGTTCCGTGACCATGCATTTTCGCTGAGTCGGCCGCGCTACTATAATGTTCGCGGCAAGCGGCTCTTCGACCTCGCGGCAGTTCTCTTGATGATGCCGGTTGTCCTGCCCTTGATGATCCTAGTTGCGTGCGTCGCTGCAATGGGCGGAGGGCAGCCGTTCTATTCGCAGTTGCGGGTAGGGCGTGACGGAAGGACCTTTCGGTGCTGGAAGGTCCGAACCATGATTCGGGATGCCGACGCCGCCCTCGTCCGCATTCTTGCAGAGCACCCGGCGCTTGCCGCGGAATGGCAGCATCGTCAGAAACTGTCGCGCGATCCCCGGATCACCCGGTTCGGGGTCTTCTTGCGGAAAACGAGCCTCGATGAACTCCCGCAGTTGTGGAACGTCCTGAACGGGACAATGAGCCTTGTCGGCCCGCGGCCCTTCACGCCCGAACAGTGCGAGATGTATCCCAGCGGAAGGGGTGCGGCTGACTACTACCGGATGTTGCCGGGGATCACCGGCCTGTGGCAGATCAGCCAGCGCAATCGAAGCTCCTTTGCGGAGCGTGCTGCCTATGACAGTGCCTACTTTGCCCAGATCGGCCTTTTCATGGATCTGAGGATCCTGCTGCGTACGGTGACTGTGGTCCTCCGTGGCACTGGAGTCTGATCAGTCGTAGCGTTTCCAGATTGCGCCGTCACCGAGGGTTTCAACGAAGGCCGCATGTGCGGCCTTCTCCATTTCGCTCACGCGAGGAGCGAGCGGATGGGGGCGCGGAGCCGCCTTCCAGGCGCCGATCGCTGAGGTCCGGGATGGGCTCGCGGCTGCCACAAACGCGAGATCGGGCTGACGGCCGCCGATCAGTTCGAGGTACACTTCTGCCAGTAGCTCGCTGTCAAGAAGCGCCCCGTGCTTCTCGCGCGCCGAGTTGTCGATTCCGAAGCGCCGGCAAAGAGCGTCCAGAGACGCCGGCGAACCGGGAAACTTGCGTCGCGCCATCGCAACGGTATCGATTGCGCGCTCCACGGTGATCGTCGGCAGGTTCAGCCAGCCAAGCTCCGCATTCAGGAACTTCATGTCGAAGGCAGCATTGTGGATCACGAGCTGGGAGTCCGCCCCGATGAACTCCAGGAAGGCCACTGCGATCTCGGCGAACCGGGGCTTGTCACGCAGGAATTCGTCGCCGAGCCCGTGAACTTCGAAGGCCTCGGTCGGCATGACGCGATCGGGATTTATGTACTGGTGATAGGTCCGGCCCGTGGGGACGTGATTGAATAGCTCGATCGCGCCGATCTCGACGATCCGGTGGCCTTCGGCGGGCTCGAAACCGGTCGTCTCGGTATCCAGAACGATTTCACGCATGGGTAGCCCCTATCTTCGCCAGCAAGTCCCGAACGGCCGCGCGCGTGTCATCGAGGTTCAGCGTCTCGATGACATGGGTGGCGCGGGCGCGCTTCTCGGCGTCAGGCATCTGCCGTGCAAGGATCGTAGCGAGTTGCGCCTCGGTCATCCCGGGCCGGGCCAGAACGCGGGCGCGCTGCACCCTTTCCGGCGCGGTGACCACGAGTGTGGCATCCATGATCTTGTCCGCACCCGTTTCAAAGAGCAGCGGAACGTCAAGGACGATGACCTTGGCACCCGCCCGGGCGGCCTTCTCGATGAACGCGGCCCGGTCGGCCGCGACGAGGGGATGGATTGCTGCCTCAATGGCAGGAAGCGCCCCGGGATCTTCCGCGATCCAGGACTTGAGCTGCCCGCGGTCCACGGCACCGCCCACCACGGCTCCCGGCTGCAGCGCCGCAAGCGCCCTGGCGCCCGCGCCGTCCCTGGCATAGAGCCGGTCCACGGCATCGTCGGCATCCCAGACGGGTACCCCTTCCTCGGTGAACATTGCCGCTGTCGTCGATTTCCCCATGCCGATGGAGCCGGTGAGTCCGAGAAGGAAAGGCCGCTTCATTCCGCAAGAACCGCGGCGCGGAGCGCTTCGTCAACCTCGGGACGTACACCGAACCAGCGCTCGAAAGCGGGCGCCGCCTGATGGAGGAGCATCCCGAGACCGTCGACGGTGATACAACCGATGCTTGCCGCCTCTTCTAGAAGATGGGTCCTGAGCGGGTTGTAGACGAGGTCGGTGACGACAGCCGACGGAGAGAGCGCATCGAGAGGCACGCGGAAATCGGGCTTTCCCACCATGCCGAGGGACGATGTGTTCACGACCGTCGTTGCGCCTTCGAGCATGTTTCCGGCCTGCACCCAGTCATGCACGGAAACCTTGGCGCCGAATTCCTGGCGGAGCGTCTCGGCGCGCATCCGGGTTCGGTTCGCGACCCGGATCTCGGGAACGCCCACCTCGATGAGCGAGGCGATGACCGCACGCGCGGCGCCCCCTGCACCGATGACGGCCGCGGGGCCCGCTGCCGGATCCCACTGAGGGGCGTTCTGGCGCAGATTTGCGATGAAGCCAAATCCGTCCGTATTGTCGGCGTGTATCCGGCCGTCGCTGCGGAAGATGAGCGTATTCGCCGCCCCGATGAGCGCAGCGCGGTCGGTCACGACATCCGCGAGGCCAAGCACGCTTTCCTTGTGCGGGATGGTCACGTTGACGCCCACGAAGCCTGCCTTGGGTAGGGCTGCGACGACCTCGCGGAGGTCGGTCTGCGCAACGTCCATGGGAATGTAGTAGCCCCGGATGCCATAGGTCCGCAGCCAGTGCGCATGGAGGCGCGGAGATTTCGAATGTGCGATCGGCGAACCGATGACGCCGGCGAGGGGAATTCGGGGTTGATCTGTCATGACGCGATGTCGCCCCGATCGGCAAGCCAGGTCAAGAGTTCGATCAGCGGCAGGCCCAGGATCGTGAAGTGGTCGCCCTCCACCCTCGAGAAGAGGCGCACGCCCTCTTCCTCCAGCTTGTAGGCGCCTACGCTTTCGCGGATGCTGTGCCAGTTCCGGTCAACGTAGCCTTCGAGGTAGGCGTCCGAGATGTCGCGCATCGTCAGCCGCGCGGTGCCGACATGTCGCCAGAGCGGAACACCGTCCCGACAGGCCACGACAGCGGAAAGCAGCAAGTGCGTTCGCCCGGAAAGGGACCGGATTTGCGATGCCGCCTCTTCTGGAGTGGCAGGTTTGGCGAAGGTCCGTCCGTCAAGTTCCAGAACCTGATCGCAGCCGAGCACGATCACGCCCGGCGCTTGATCGCTGATCCGACACGCCTTCATCTCGGCAAGGGTGTCGGCGAGGGCACGAGGATCTGCACCCTCGGCCTCCAAGGCAACGCGAAGTGCGTCCTCATCGATATGCGCGGGTCTCACCTCGGGGTCGAGGGCGGCGTTGCGCAGCAGGGTCGCACGGATCGGGGAGGCGGAAGCGAGGATCAGGCGCATCGACACTGGAGGACTCTGTGGGCAACTGTGGCCGCAAGGAAGGGAGGACTCGTGGATGAAAGTCTCGGCAAGGGTGAGGTGGGGACAGATCGGCACTCCTGTCAATGCCGGAAGGAATTCCTTCCAGTTGTTGACTGCACTTCGACGTTCCTGTGGGAAAGGGCGATATCCTCACCTCCCGACGGCCGCCCGGAAAGGCGGACGGTAGCGAGGTATCAGTATAACTTATTGAAATAAAACTATTATTATATGCAGGACGACAACTCTCCATCACTCTCCCTGACTTGTCCACAGGTTGCTCCCACTGGGGATGACAGGGCCTGAGCGAGGGCAATCCACACTGTCCACAAGCCCTACATCATCAACTTCTCTTTCCATATCATTTAATTCTATATGTGGTCCGGATCCGGTCGGATGGGGGGAACGCGGCGAATGGGCGACTTTCTGGCGACGGTCTATCCTTGGACGAAGGCGCTTCATGTCGTTTCGGTGATTACCTGGATGGCGGGCCTTTTCTACCTGCCAAGGCTTTTCGTCTATCACGCCGAGCAGGCCGAAAGCGGTGGCGAGACGGATGCGCTGTTTCAGGTGATGGAGCGAAAGCTCCTCAGGCTCATCATGAACCCGGCGATGACCGCGACCTGGGTGTTCGGACTTGCGTTGGTGTTCACACCTGGGATCGTCGTCTGGAGCGAGACCTGGCCCTGGACGAAAGGGGCCGCAGTCCTGGCGATGACATGGTTCCATCATTGGCTGGGATATCGGCGCAAGGACTTCGCTGCGGGCAGGAATACACGATCCGGGCGCACCTACAGGATGATGAACGAGTTGCCGACGCTGTTCATGCTGATCATCGTCTTCTCCGTCATTGTGAAATTCTGACCCCGAGTTGACTCGGGTCGGGCTGCGGGTGTATGGGCGCAGGCAATCCCCTCCGTCCGGATTGGGGTATCTCCCCTGACGATGCATTGCGCGGCAAGCGTTCGCGCCCGATCCCGAGTGTTTTTCCATGACGCAAGAGCGCCTGAATCTGTCCGATCTCAAGGCCAAGAGCCCCGCCGACCTTCTTTCGATGGCCGAGGAGCTCGAGATCGAGAATGCCTCGACGATGCGCAAGGGCGAGATGATGTTCTCGATCCTGAAGGAGCACGCCGAGGAAGGCTGGGAGATCGGCGGCGACGGGGTACTGGAGGTGCTTCAGGATGGCTTCGGCTTCCTGCGGTCGCCCGAGGCGAACTACCTTCCCGGACCGGACGATATCTACGTAAGCCCGGACATGATCCGGCAATATTCGATGCGCACTGGCGATACCGTCGAAGGCGCGATGCGAGCACCCGGCGAGAATGAGCGCTACTTCGCGATGACGAAGGTCACGCGGATCAATTTCGAGGATCCGGAAAAGGCGCGCCACAAGGTCGCCTTCGACAACCTGACCCCTCTCTACCCGGACGAGCGGCTGAAGATGGAGATCGAGGACCCGACGATCAGGGACAGGTCCGCGCGGATCATCGACCTCGTGGCGCCGATCGGGAAGGGCCAGCGCGGCCTGATCGTCGCGCCGCCACGGACCGGCAAGACGGTCCTACTCCAGAACATCGCGCATTCCATCGCGACCAACCATCCAGAGTGCTACCTTATCGTTCTGCTTATCGACGAGCGGCCGGAAGAAGTGACCGACATGCAGCGCAGCGTGAAGGGCGAGGTGATCTCCTCAACCTTCGACGAACCGGCAACGCGCCACGTCGCGGTTGCCGAAATGGTGATCGAAAAGGCAAAGCGACTGGTTGAACACAAGCGAGATGTTGTGATTCTTCTCGATTCGATAACCAGGCTTGGTAGAGCCTACAACACCGTTGTTCCCTCGTCGGGGAAGGTGCTGACGGGTGGCGTGGATGCCAATGCGCTCCAGCGGCCCAAGCGCTTCTTCGGTGCGGCGCGGAATATCGAGGAGGGCGGCTCCCTGACCATCATTGCAACGGCCCTGATCGACACCGGCAGTCGCATGGATGAAGTGATCTTCGAGGAGTTCAAGGGCACGGGCAACAGCGAGATCGTTCTGGACCGCAAGGTGGCAGACAAGAGGGTCTTCCCGGCGATGGACATCCTCAAGTCGGGTACACGGAAGGAAGATCTGCTCGTGGATCAGAAGGACCTGCAAAAAACCTATGTTCTGCGCCGCATCCTGAACCCGATGGGGACGACGGACGCGATCGAGTTCCTGATCTCCAAGTTGAAGCAGACGAAGACGAACTCGGAATTCTTCGATTCGATGAATGCCTGAGGCGCTCTGATACGGTAGGCGGCGATGGACACGATCTTTGCCCTGGCCTCCGCCCGGGGGAAAGCGGGCGTTGCCGTGATCCGGATCTCCGGACCGCGCGCTTGGGATGCAGCATCCGCGCTCGGCGGGCCGCTTCCCGAGGCGCGGCGGGCGTCCGTTCGGAAGCTCGAGTGGAATGGCGAACCGCTGGACGAAGGACTTGTCCTGACGTTTGCGGACGGCGCGAGCTTCACGGGCGAACTGGCCGTCGAGCTTCACATCCATGGCGCTGTGGCGACGATCGAAGCGGTGCTGCGTGCGCTGGGAGGAATGTCCGGGTTACGGATGGCCGAACCGGGCGAGTTCACGCGACGCGCGTTGGAGAACGGGCGCTTCGACCTTTCGCAGGTAGAGGGGCTTGCGGACCTGATCGATGCGGAAACCGAGGCGCAAAGGAAGCAAGCGCTCAAGGTTCTGTCGGGTGATGTCAGCAGGCAGGCGGAAGCCTGGCGCCGCGACCTTATCCGGGCTGCCGCGTTGCTCGAGGCGACAATCGACTTCGCCGACGAGGACGTTCCGGTCGATGTCGGGCCGGAGGTTCTGCGTCTTGTCGAGGGGGTGGTGGCGGAACTGAGGCAGGCGATCACCGGCTATGGTGCGGCCGAGCGAATCCGGCAGGGGTTCGAGGTGGCGATCGTTGGTCGGCCCAATGCGGGGAAATCCACGCTTCTCAACGCGCTGGCCGGCCGAGAGGCGGCGATCACGTCGGAGACGGCCGGAACCACGCGGGACGTCATCGAAGTGCGCATGGATGTTGACGGATTGGCCGTAACGTTCCTGGACACCGCGGGGCTCCGCGTGACCGAGGATGATGTGGAGCGCATCGGCGTACGCCGCGCAATAGATCGTGCGGCGGCGGCCGACCTTCGGATCTTCTTGCTCGACCGGGAAGGCGACGTGCCACTGGTTTCGGCGCGTGAGGGCGATATCGTCACGCTCGGAAAGGCAGACCTGAACCAGGGTTCGGCGAGCGGGCGCCTTTCCGTTTCCGGAAAGACAGGCGCCGGCATCGGAGAACTCATCCGCCGCGTTTCGGAAATGCTCGGCAGTCGTTCCGCTTCGGCCGGCATCATTACGCGCGAACGCCAGAGGCAGGCTGTATCCGCAGCCATTTCTTCTATGGAATCGGCTTGCGATGCAGTAAGAGCGGGCCCATCTCGGACAGAGATCGCAGCCGAACTCCTGCGACGCGGCGTCCGTGCGTTGGATTCGCTGGTTGGCCGGGTGGATGTCGAGGATCTGCTCGATGATATCTTCGCCCGGTTCTGCATCGGCAAATAGGAGCGTTTCACGTGAAACAATTCGATGTCCTCGTTGTCGGTGGCGGCCACGCAGGCGCCGAAGCAGCGCATGCGTCGGCGCGAATGGGCGCACGCACCGCACTTGTCACCCTTCGTATCGACGGAATTGGCGTCATGTCCTGCAATCCGGCCATAGGCGGGCTCGGGAAGGGGCATCTCGTGCGCGAGATCGATGCCATGGACGGTGTGATGGGCCGCGTTGCCGACCGTGCGGGGATACAGTTCCGGCTGTTGAACCGACGCAAGGGGCCGGCGGTGCAGGGTCCCCGCGCACAGGCCGACCGGCGGATCTATCGAGAGGAGATGACCCGCCTCACTTTGGGGCAGGAGAACCTCACGGTTCTGGAAGCCGAGGTGGCGTCCTTGATCCTCAATGACCAGAAGGTGACAGGCATTTTCCTTCAGGACGGGTCGGAGATTCTGTGCCAGTCGGTGATCCTGACGACCGGGACATTCCTGAACGGCGTGATCCACATCGGCGACAGGCGTAGCTCAGGGGGTCGGTTGGGTGATCGCCCCTCCGTCCGGCTGGCAGAGCAGTTGGCGTCGCTCGGCCTTCCTCTTGGCCGGCTCAAGACAGGAACGCCGCCCCGGCTCGACGGCCGGACGATTGATTGGGATTTGCTCGAACGCCAGGATGGCGACGACGACCCAACGATGTTCTCCTTCCTGAACCAACGGCCGTTCTTGCGTCAGGTGAGTTGCGGGATAACCCACACCAATGAGCATACGCATGAGATCATCCGGCAGAATCTCGACCGCTCAGCCATGTACGGCGGACACATCGAGGGCGTTGGGCCGCGATACTGCCCGTCGATCGAAGACAAGGTTGTCCGGTTCGCGGACAAGGAGTCCCATCAGGTGTTCCTTGAACCCGAGGGGCTGGATGATGCGACAGTATACCCGAACGGGATTTCCACATCTCTGCCGGAGGATGTGCAGGCGCTTTATGTTCGCTCGATGCCGGGACTGGAGAACGTCAGGATCCTGCAGCCCGGCTATGCGATCGAGTATGACTATGTCGATCCGCGCGCGCTCAAATCGACATTGGAGGTTCGGGAGCTTTCCGGTCTCTACCTTGCCGGCCAGATCAACGGCACGACCGGATACGAAGAGGCCGCGGCGCAGGGCCTCGTTGCCGGACTGAGCGCAGCGCTTGCGGTTAAGGGACATGAACCGGTCGTCTTCAGCCGGGCCCAGAGCTACATAGGCGTGATGATCGACGACCTTGTCGCTCGGGGTGTGACGGAACCCTACCGGATGTTCACGTCGCGCGCAGAGTTCCGCCTCTCGCTTCGCGCCGACAACGCCGACCAGAGGTTGACGCCGCTGGCGCTGGACCTGGGATGCGCGAGCGAAGAACGCCGCCGCATTTTCGGCGCGAAGATGGAAGCGCTGTCGGAGGGCCGCGCCGCGCTTGAGGCGGTGACGCTCACGCCGCGCGAGGCCGCTTCGGCCGGGTTGAATGTGGGCCAGGACGGCCAACGGCGCAGCGCGTTTGAGTATCTCTCCTTTCCGGGCGTGACGTTCGACGATCTCGTGCGTGCCGCGCCCGGCCTCGCGGGAATCAGCCAAGATACGCGGGAGCAGATTGCGCGCGATGCCACCTATGCCGCGTACATGGATCGGCAGAGGGCCGACGTGGAAGCGCTGCGCCGCGAGGAAGGGCACGCCATCCCCGACGGATTCGACTACGCGGGGCTTCCCGGCCTGTCCAATGAGCTGAAGACGAAGCTGGAGCGCATGCGGCCGCAGACGCTCGCGCAGGCGGGGCGCATCGAGGGTGTGACGCCCGCCGCTCTGGCATTGATACTCGCGCGCATTCGGAGGGTGAAGCGCCAGCGGGCAACGGGATGACGTCGGAGTACTCGCTTGCGGGACGCGTTGTTTCACGTGAAACCTGGGATCGCCTGAAAGCCCTGGAAGGACTACTGCGAAAGTGGACCAAGGCGATAAATCTTGTGTCTCCGGGAACCCTGGATACCATATGGACCCGCCATTTCGCAGACTCGGCGCAGATCTTCGACATGGCACCCGATCGCGCGCGATCCTGGGCGGATCTCGGCAGCGGCGGTGGCTTCCCGGGGCTGGTCGTGGCGATCCTTGCGAAAGACGAATCCCCCGGCCTATCGGTGACGCTGGTCGAGAGCGATCAACGCAAGGCCGCGTTCCTGATGACAGCCGCGCGAACGCTCGATCTTCGGGTGACGGTCGTTGCGGACCGCATTGAGTCGGTGGCGCCGCTCGGCGCGAAGGTTCTCTCCGCGCGCGCCCTTGCGCCACTTGACGTCCTTCTCGGTTATGCCGAGCGGCACCTCAACCGAGCCGGGGTCGCCATCTTCCCCAAGGGCGCGACCGTCGATGATGAACTCGCCCATGCGCTTGAACATTGGCGATTCTCCTATCAAAAGGAGCCCAGCCGAACCGACGCCGCCGGCGTCGTCCTGATCATCGGAGGTATCACGCGTGTCTGACCCGACGCGTCCGCCCGGGCCGAGAATCGTTGCCATCGCCAACCAGAAGGGCGGCGTGGGCAAGACCACGACGGCAATCAACCTTGCAGCCGCCCTGGCGGAAGACGGGCTCAATGTCCTTCTTGTGGACCTCGATCCACAGGGCAACGCCTCCACCGGACTCGGGATCGATCCCGCGCAGCGCGACAAGACGACCTACGATCTGCTCATCGAGGATGCCGACCTTGCCGATGTGATCCGCACGACGCAGGTGGAAGGAGTCTGGCTTTGCCCGGCGACGACCGATCTTTCCTCGGCGGACATTGAGCTGGTCAGCAACGAGAAACGGAGTTTCCTCCTCCACGATGCCCTGCGCCAGCCTGCCATCGATGGCTTTGCGTTCGACTTCGTCCTGATCGACTGCCCTCCGTCGCTGAGCCTGCTGACGGTCAACGCGATGGTCGCGGCCCACTCGATCCTCGTACCGCTGCAGGCGGAGTTCTACGCGCTTGAGGGCCTGTCGCAACTGATGCTGACGATTCGCGAGGTGCGGCAGTCGGCAAACCCGGACTTGCGGATCGAGGGTGTCGTACTCACGATGTACGACAGCCGAAACAACCTTTCCCAGCAGGTGGAGGCCGATGCCCGAGCAAACCTGGGTGAGCTCGTCTATCGGACCGTCGTGCCCCGCAACGTACGGCTTTCCGAGGCCCCATCGTTTGCGGTCCCCGTCCTGACCTACGACACCATGTCGAAGGGGGCCATCGCGTACCGCGCGCTCGCGCATGAAATCATCTCCCGACATGGCGGGAACCCGGGGAGGACAGAATGAACGACCGAAAGAGCGAACGCAGGGGGCTTGGCCGCGGACTGTCCGCATTGATGGCGGACGTGAACCTCGGCACGGCCGGCCGGCCGGAGCAGCGGGCCGTGCGGGCCGACACGCGGCTGCCGATTGAACGAATCGAGCCGAATCCGGATCAACCGCGCCGCGACTTCGCGCCCGAGTCTCTTCGGGAGCTTTCGGACTCGATCCGCGCAAAGGGTATCATACAGCCGCTCATTGTTCGGGAAAAACCAAATAAATCAGGATATTACGAGATCGTTGCCGGAGAGCGGCGCTGGCGCGCCGCGCAACTCGCACAGTTTCACGAAGTCCCCGTCATCATCCGCGACCTTGACGATACCGAAGTGCTCGAGGTCGCCATCATCGAGAACATTCAACGCGCTGACCTGAACGCCATTGAAGAGGCGATGGGCTATCGTCAGCTGATGGAGCGGTTTGGCCATACGCAGGAAAGGCTTGCCGAGGCCTTGGGCAAAAGCCGGAGCCACATCGCGAATCTCGTGCGGCTCCTGACCTTGCCGGACGAAGTGCAGGCCTGGCTTCGCGAGGGCAAGCTCAGTGCCGGCCACGCCCGCGCTCTTGTGACAACCGACAACGCAACGGCCTTGGCACGCCAGGTGATTGCCCGCGGTCTGTCGGTTCGTGAGACCGAACGGCTGGCAAAGTCTCCAACCCGCACCGGCGGATCGAAGGTCCAGCCTCCCGCGAAGGACGCCGACACCCGCGCGCTGGAGCAGGATCTTTCGGCCGGCCTGGGGATGAGGGTGGTGATCGATCACAAGGGCCCGGACGGCGGCAATGTCATTGTCGCCTACCGGTCGCTCGATGACCTCGACAGGCTTTGCCAGCTCCTCTCGCAAGCGCGGTAGGGATCACGTGTTCGGCCGGGTCCAGATGAATGCGGCGACCATCGCCAGCGTCAGCACCTGAATTGCCAACACCCAGGTCTGGATGCCCAGAGCGAACGCAATGGCGAAAGCGGCCAGAATAGACACTGTTGCGAACCGCTTCGCGCGATGACTGATCGCGCCGCGCTCGCGCCAGGCGCTGATCGGCGGCCCGAAGTACGGATGCGAAAGAAGCCAGTGGTGCAGCCTCTCGGACGATCGCGCGAACCCGAAGGCAGAGAGCAGGAGGAGGGGGACCGTGGGCAGAAGGGGAAGAAAGGCGCCGACCGCCCCGAGGACGAGCGCGGTCACCCCAAACGCGAGCCAGAAGCCGCGGATCACGGGAGAAGTTCCCGGATAACGGCATCCAGCACTGCGCGCCCTTCGGAGGTTGCCGCCAAGCGTTTGCCATCGCGTCGAACCATACCCAGGTCCTGCACACGCTCGACCGCTCCTGCGTCCAACGGGCGTCCCGCAAGCTCCTGGTAGCGGGCGGTATCCAGCCCCTCGGTCAGGCGCAGCGCCATCATCAGATACTCGGTGGCCTGGTCCGCCGGGCTCAGCGACTCTCGCGGCCGCTCGCCGTGCCCCACTGTCTCTACCTGAGACAACCATTCCGCAGGGGACTTCGGCGTGTCCGTGGCGAACCGCTGTCCTCCAAGCGTCAACCGGCCATGCGCCCCCGGACCGAGTCCGGCATAGTCGCCATAGCGCCAGTAGATGAGATTGTGCCGACTTTCCGCACCATCACGGGCATGATTCGAAACCTCGTAGGCCGGCATTCCGGCATCGGCAAGAATACCCTGCGTTATCAGATACATATCCGCGGCCAAATCATCGTCCGGCAGACCTTTCAGCCCGCCGGCCGCATTGCGCGCACCAAAGGCGGTGCCGTCCTCGATCGTCAGTTGGTAGAGCGACAGGTGATCGGCCGCCATGGCAAGCGCGTCGCGCAGTTCCGCAACCCAGGCCGCGACAGTCTGGTCCTGCCGGGCATAGATCATATCGAAACTCACCCGCGGGAAAGCCGCTCTCGCAATCTCGAAGGCGCCACGCGCCTCGGCCACGTTGTGCAACCTTCCGAGCCGTTTCAGATCGGAATCATTGAGCGCCTGGACACCCATCGAGAGGCGATTGACTCCTGCGGCCGAATAGGCCCGGAACCGGCCAGCCTCGACGCTGCCGGGGTTTGCCTCCAGGGTCACCTCCAGGTCGTTCGCAACAGGCCAGGTCATCCGGATCGCCTCGATCAGCGCGGCGACCACATCAGGGTTCATCAGCGAGGGGGTGCCGCCGCCGAAGAAGACGGTGTTCAGAACCCGGCCCGAGGTTTCCGCCCCGATCCTGGCGATCTCGCTCAGGTAGGCGCGCTTCCAGCGCTCCTGGTCGATCGAAGCGGCGACGTGAGAGTTGAAGTCGCAGTAGGGGCACTTCGAGGCGCAGAACGGCCAATGCAGGTAGAGCCCGAACCCGCCATTCTTCCAGTCCTCCATTTCAAGTCCTGTCGAAACAGGCCACCAGCTTGCCGAAGGCATCCGCACGATGGCTGATGCGGTTCTTGTGAGCCGCGTCCATCTCGGCGAAGGTGATGGTGTGGCCGGCCGGTTCGAACATCGGGTCGTAGCCGTGTCCCTGGCGTCCGCGCATCGGCCAGACGACCTGCCCTTCAACCTTGCCCTCGAAGACCTCGTCATGCCCGTCGGGCCAGGCAAGGACCATTGTCGCGCGGAACCGGGCGGTCCGCGGATGGGGCGCACGGACCTTCTCGAGCTCGTTCCAGGTGCGCGTCATGGCCAGCACGAAATCGCGACCATGGGGCGTCTCGGCCCAGTCGGCGGTGTGAACCCCCGGAGCGCCGGCGAGGCCATCGACCTCGATCCCGCTGTCGTCTGCGAGCGCGGGAAGGCCGGTCGCCCTTGCGGCCGCATGGGCTTTGATTCTCGCGTTACCGACGAAGGTGGTCTCCGTTTCGGCGGGCTCCGGGAGGCCCATTTCGGCGGCGCTGATGCAATGGATGCCGTAAGGGGAGAGCAGGGCCGCGATTTCCTCCAGCTTCCCCTTGTTGTGGGTCGCGACCAGAAGCCGGTCGCCGGCGAATCTCCGCATCAGATAGCCGCCTTCTGCGCCGCCACCAGCTCTGTGATACCCTTGTCGGCGAGGTCAAGAAGCTGTGTCATCTCCTCGCGACTGAAGGTTGCGCCCTCCGCCGACATCTGTACCTCGACCAACCGGCCGCGACCGGTGATGATGAAGTTGCCATCCGTCCCGGCCTCGCTGTCCTCGGCATAGTCGAGGTCGAGCACGGGCTGGCCGGCGTAGATCCCACAGGAGACGGCTGCGACATGGTCGATGATCGGGTCACCGATCACGGCGCCGGCCTTCATCAACCGGTTGACCGCAAGCCTGAGCGCGACCCAGCCGCCGGTGATCGAGGCGCAGCGGGTGCCGCCGTCGGCCTGGATCACGTCGCAATCCACCACGATCTGGCGTTCCCCGAGCGCCACGCGATCCACGCCCGCGCGAAGGGCGCGGCCGATCAGCCGCTGAATCTCCTGCGTCCGCCCGGACTGCTTGCCCGCCGCCGCCTCGCGCCGGTTGCGCGTGTTCGTTGCACGCGGCAGCATCCCGTATTCGGCCGTCACCCAGCCGAGGCCGGTTCCTTTCAGGAAGGGCGGCGCCTTGTCCTCGATCGTTGCGGTGCAGAGCACGTGGGTGTCGCCGCACCTGATGAGACACGATCCCTCGGCGTGCTTGGTGACGCCCGTGTCGATCTCGATGGAACGCATGGCATCAAGTTTCCGGCCGGAGGGTCGCATGGAATGTCCTTTCGCGGGTGTCGCGCCAATTACAGGCCCGCCGCGGGCGGAGGCAACCCCGGATTGACGGCGGTGCCCGCCGATCCTTATCTCTGGGAGGCCATGCCGGAACAGGACATGCAGAACCGATCGAAGCTTCTCGCCGAGATGAATGACCGCTCGCGGGAAGTCTTCCGCCGCGTCGTCGAAAGCTATCTCGACAGCGGCGATCCGGTCGGCTCGCGCACGCTGTCCCGCACGATGAGCGAACCGATCTCGGCGGCCACGATCCGTAACGTGATGCAGGACCTCGAATACCTCGGGCTTCTCGACAGCCCGCATACCTCGGCCGGCCGGATCCCGACACAGCTCGGTCTCAGGATGTTCGTCGACGGGCTGATGGAGGTTTCCTCCGTCTCGCTTCAGGACCGCGAGGCGATCGATGCGACCGCCGGTGGAAACGAACCCGGAATAGCGCCGATGTTCGACCGCATCGGCGCGGCGCTATCGGGCATTACCCACGGCGCGAGCCTCGTCCTCACGCCGAAGCATGAGGCTGCGATCCGCCATATCGAGTTCGTGGGGCTCGGTCCCGACAGGGCGCTCGTGGTCCTGGTGTTTGACGATGGCCATGTCGAGAACCGCGTCTTCACGCCGCCCCTGGGGCACACGCAATCCTCCCTGAGGGAGGCCGCGAACTTTCTCAACGCGCTGGCCGAGGGGCGGACGCTGTCGGAACTGAGGGCGCATATGGTCGAAGAGGTTGGCCGGCGGCGCCGGGAGCTTGACGAGGCCGCCCGGGCCCTGGTCGAAAATGGTCTCGCCGTCTGGGAAAATCGCGGCGAAACCTCCGAGCGCCTGATAGTGCGCGGCCGCGCGAACCTTATCGACCAGGCCGCCGATTCCGATCTGGAACGCATCCGGACGCTCTTCGACGACCTGGAGCGCAAGCGCGACATCGCCGAATTCCTCGAACGCGCGGAGGAGGGCGAAGGCGTGCGCATTTTTATCGGATCGGAGAACAAGTTATTCTCACTTTCGGGTTCCTCTCTGGTGGTCTCTCCCTATATGAACGCTGACCGTAAGATCATCGGCGCCGTGGGCGTGATCGGTCCGACGCGGCTGAATTATGGACGCATCGTGCCGATCGTGGACTACACGGCGCAACTTGTCGGAAGACTTCTCTCCGGCGAGCGGAAGGGGTAGAGCATGAGCGAGATGAAGAAGGACGAAATCGCCGAGGATCAGGCGCAGATCGGCGATGAGGCGATCGAGGCCGAGATACTGGCCGACGAGATCGAGGCGCTCAGGGCCGAGCGGGACGAGTTGCGCGACCGCTTCATGCGGGCGCTGGCCGATGCCGAGAATATCCGCAAGCGCGGCGAACGCGACCGGCGCGAGGCGGAGCAATATGGCGGGTCAAGGCTGGCCCGTGACCTGCTGCCCGTCTACGACAACCTCCGGCGCGCGCTCGAATCCGCGGGTGCGGACCAGCCGGAATCGGCCAGGGCACTTATCGAGGGTGTCGAGTTGACGATGAAGGAACTCATCGCGGTCCTGGGCAAGCACGGCGTGCAGCCGGTGGCACCGCAGATCGGTGACGCCTTCGACCCGCAGGTCCATCAGGCGATGTTCGAGGCGCCGGTGCCGGGGACCAAGGCCGGCGACATCATCCAGGTGATGACCGAGGGCTTCATGCTGCACGAACGGCTCCTCCGGCCGGCCCAGGTCGGCGTGAGTTCGACACCGAAATCGTGATCCCGCTCCAGCGAACTCCGGCGATGAATCTGCTGCCAGGCGGGATCGGGAATCAGTCTCCAAGGACTGATTTGAGATCGTAAAGGGCGGCAAGCGCCTCAAGGGGTGTCATCTCGTCGGGGTGGAGTGCGGCAAGCCGCATCTCCAGCTTCGAGGGGCCATTCGGCTTCGAATGTGCAACCGCAGGCGCGGCGCTGAAAAGCGGTAGGTCGTCGATCAGCGTGTCCTTGCGTGCGCCGCCCTCGCGCTCGCCCCTCTCCAGCGCCTCAAGCACCACCTTCGCCCGTTCCACTACGGCGAGTGGCAGGCCGGCGAGGCGGGCGACCTGCACTCCATAGCTGCGGTCGGCCGCACCCTTCCTCACTTCGTGGAGAAATATCACCTCGCCTTCCCACTCTCGGACGGCGACGGTCGCATTTTCTACCCCGGGCAGCTTGCGGGCGAGCGAGGTCATCTCGTGATAGTGCGTGGCGAAGAGCGCGCGGGCGCGGTTCACGTCGTGCAGGTACTCGAGCGTCGCCCAGGCAATGGAGAGACCGTCATAGGTTGCCGTGCCGCGGCCGATCTCGTCGAGGATCACAAGCGCACGGTCGTCCGCGCGGTTCAGGATCGCGGCAGTCTCCACCATCTCGACCATGAACGTGGATCGGCCGCGGGCCAGATCATCGGCGGCACCGACGCGACTGAAGATCTGGCTGACAAGACCGATCCGGGCCCGTCGCGCCGGCACGAAGGAGCCAGCCTGAGCCAGGAGCGCAATCAGCGCGTTCTGCCTGAGAAAGGTGGACTTCCCCGCCATGTTGGGGCCGGTCAGAAGCCATATCGCCGGGGTGTCGCCGGTTGTCAGCAGGCAGTCGTTGGCTACGAACGCGTCGCCGCCGCGCTTCAGCGCGCGTTCCACGACCGGGTGCCGTCCGCCTTCGACCTCAAAGGCGCAGCTATCGTCCACGACCGGCTCGACCCAATCCTCGCCGCGGGCAAGATCGGCCAGCGCGGCGGCGAGGTCGATCTCCGCCAGCGCCCGGGCCGCGCCCGAAACCGTGTCTGCGGCGCCCAGAACCATCGCTTTCAGGCCGTCATAGAGCCGCTTCTCGATTTCCAACGACCGGTTTCCGGCGTTGAGGATCCGGGTTTCCATCTCGGACAGCGGCACAGTGGTGAAACGCACCTGGCCCGCGGTGGTCTGTCGGTGAATGAAGGTGCCGCTGAGCGGCGGGGAGAGCATCCGCTCGGCATGGGTCGAGGTGGTCTCGATGAAGTAGCCAAGCACGTTGTTGTGCTTGATCTTGAGACTCTGGATACCCGTTTCCGCAATATACTCCGCCTGCATGCGTGCAATCACGCTGCGGCCCTCGTCGCGGAGCTGCCGCACGTCGTCGAGTTCGGCATTGTGGCCTGCGGCGATGAACCCGCCGTCCCGCGCCAGAAGCGGAGGGTCGGGAACGAGGGCGGCGTCGAGACAGGCGACAAGGTCGTCATGACCGAGAAGCGCGACCCGGGCGGCGGCAAGCCGTGCCGGCAAATCGCCGTCGAGATGGCCCGCAATACGGCCCGCCTCGGCAAGACCGGACCTTATCGCCGCCAGGTCGCGGGGTCCGCCGCGGTCAAGCGCGAGCCGCGAGAGAGCGCGATCCATGTCCGGAGCCCGGCGCAGGTCGTCGCGCAGCGTGGACGTAAGGCGCGCCTCCTCCGTCAGGAACCGCACCGCGTCGAGGCGGGCATGAACCTCCCTCAGGTCGCGGGACGGCGCCGACAGCCGACGTTCCAGGAGCCGTGCGCCGGCGGCCGTCACCGTGCGGTCGATGGCGGCAATAAGCGAACCCTCGCGCCCGCCAGACAGGCTCTGCGTGATCTCCAGGTTTCGTCGCGTCGCCGCATCGATCTGGACAGACCCGCCGGGCAGTTCCTTCACCGGCGGCCGCAGGAGGGGCAGTTTGCCGCGCTGCGTGAGGTCGAGATATTCCACGATCGCGCCAAGCGCCGACAGTTCCGCCCTGTCGAAGGCCCCGAAGGCGTCGAGCGAGGCGACCTCGTAGAGCGTGCAGAGCCGTTTTTCCGCCCCGGCGCTATCGAAGGCCGCGCGCGAAATGGGGGTCAGCGCCGCACCGGATTCAGACACTGTGCCGGCCAGATCCGCCTCTTTCGATTCGCTCACCAGGACCTCGCGGGGGCCAATGCGCGCAAGTTCGGGCGCGAGCCGGGATAGCGTGCAGGTCGTCACCCTCACCTCGCCCGTCGAGATGTCGGCCCAGGCGAGTGCCGCGTCACCGCGAACCTCTGCGTAGCTGGCGAGGAAGTTGTGCCGCCGCGCCTCCAGGAGCGATTCCTCGGTGAGCGTCCCGGGTGTGACGAGGCGCACGACATCGCGCGCGACGACCGCCTTCGATCCGCGCTTCTTCGCCTCTGCCGGGTCCTCCATCTGCTCGGCGATGGCAACGCGGAATCCCTTGCGGATCAGGGTCAGCAGATATCCCTCGGCTGCATGGACCGGGACGCCGCACATCGGGATGTCTTCGCCCAGATGTTGGCCCCGTTTCGTCAGCGCAATGTCGAGCGCCGCCGCCGCCGCCGCCGCGTCGTCGAAGAACATCTCGTAGAAGTCGCCCATCCGGTAGAAGAGGAGCGCATCCGGGTGGCGCCCCTTGATCTCCAGATACTGCGCCATCATCGGCGTGACGTTGGCGTCGACAGACACGGATCACCCCCTCAAGCCCCGCCGGACCCTACAAAAGCACCCGGCGAGGGAAAAGCCGCAAATCCTGTGGATTGTCACATTCCGCGGCGGTAAGACGGCATCGCCCCGAGGAGGAGCTGAGCCAGATGTCGAAGAACCGCGTGACGCCGGAAGAGGCGCTTGCCTATCACCTCAATCCCGTGCCGGGGAAATACGAGGTGGTGGCATCGAAGCCGATGGCAACGCAGCGCGACCTGTCTCTTGCCTATTCCCCGGGGGTCGCGGTGCCCGTCGAGGCGATCGCCGAGGCGCCCGAGACGGCCTATGACTACACCACCAAGGGCAACATGGTCGCCGTCATCTCAAACGGCACCGCGATCCTGGGCCTTGGCAACCTGGGCGCACTCGCCTCGAAGCCGGTGATGGAAGGCAAGGCGGTGCTCTTCAAGCGCTTCGCCGATGTGAACGCCATCGACATCGAGCTCGATACCGAGGACCCCGACGAGATCATACAGGCCGTCCGGCTGATGGGTCCGACATTCGGGGGCATCAACCTCGAGGATATCAAGGCGCCGGAGTGTTTCATCATCGAGAGCCGGCTGAAGGAGATCATGGACATTCCGGTGTTCCATGACGACCAGCACGGCACGGCAGTGATCTGTGCGGCGGGACTGATCAACGCGCTGGAGTTGTCCGGCAAGAAGATCGAGGACTGCCGCATCGTCCTGAACGGTGCCGGCGCGGCGGGGATCGCGTGCCTTGAGCTTCTCAAGACCATGGGCGCGCGGCACGACAACTGCCTCATGTGCGACACCAAGGGCGTGATCTGGCAAGGCCGGACGGAGGGGATGAACCAGTGGAAGTCCGCGCATGCCGCGCGAACGGACGCCCGAACGCTGGACGATGCGATGAAAGGGGCCGATGTGTTCCTTGGCGTTTCAGCCAAGGGGGCGGTGACGTCCGCCATGGTCGCCTCCATGGCGCCCAATCCCGTCATATTCGCCATGGCGAACCCCGATCCGGAGATCACGCCTGAGGAGGCGCAGGCCGTGCGCCCCGATGCGATCGTCGCCACGGGCCGGTCGGACTACCCGAACCAGGTCAACAACGTTCTCGGCTTTCCCTATCTCTTCCGCGGCGCCCTCGATATCCATGCCCGCGCCATCAACGACGAGATGAAGATCGCCTGCGCGAAGGCGCTTGCGAAACTCGCCCGCGAGGATGTGCCGGACGAGGTGGCGATGGCCTACGGCCGGAAGCTTTCGTTCGGCCGCGACTATATCATCCCGACGCCCTTCGACCCGCGCCTCATCTACGTCATCCCGCCCGCAGTGGCCCGCGCCGGGATGGAGACGGGAGTCGCCCGGCGGCCGATCATCGACATGAGTGCCTACGAACTGCATCTGAAGTCTCGGATGGACCCGACGGCGTCGATACTGCAAGGGATACACGCCCGTGCCCGTCAGGCGCAGGCGCGGATGATCTTCGCCGAGGGCGACGACGCGCGCGTGCTGAAGGCGGCGGTGGCGTATCAGCGCGCCGGCCTCGGCAAGGCGCTCGTGGTCGGCCGTGAGGCGGATGTGAAGGAAAAACTTGGCGCCGAGGGGCTTGCCGACGCGGTGAAGGAGCTTGAGGTGGTGAACGCCGCCAACACGCGGCATCTCCAGACCTACAAGGATTTTCTCTATGCCCGGCTGCAACGGCAGGGCTTCGACATGCACGACGTCCACCGCCTCGCCGCCCGCGACCGCCATGTCTTCTCGGCACTGATGCTGGCCCATGGCCACGGCGACGGGCTCGTCACCGGGGCGACGCGGAAATCGGCGCATGTCCTCGGCCTCATCAACCACGTCTTTGACGCGCGCGCCGAGGACGGGGCCGTCGGCATCACCGCCGTCCTGCATCGCGGCCGGATCGTCTTCATCGGCGACACCCTTGTCCACGAGTGGCCGGACGAGGAGGACCTTGCCGACATCGCCGAGCGCGGTGCGGGTGTGGCGCGCGCCCTCGGGATCGAGCCGCGCGTTGCCTTCCTGTCGTTCTCGACCTTCGGTTACCCGGTGTCGGAACGCGCGACGAAGATGCATCAGGCGCCAAAGGTGCTCGACCGCCGGGGCGTGGATTTCGAGTACGAGGGCGAGATGACGGTTGATGTCGCGCTCAACATGGAGCAGATGGCGCACTATCCTTTCTGCCGTCTGACCGGTCCGGCCAATGTCCTTGTCGTGCCCGCGCGGCATTCCGCCTCGATCTCGGTCAAGCTGATGCAGGAAATGGCCGGCGCCACCGTGATCGGCCCGATTCTGACCGGTGTGGACAAGCCGGTCCAGATCTGCTCGACCGGCTCCACGGTCAACGACATTCTCAACATGGCGGTGATTGCCGCCTGCCGGATCGGTCTCTGACGACCCCGGCGTCAGTGCACGAAGGCGGACTGGCTACCCCAGAGCTCCTTGACCCGCGCATCCCTGCCGCAGGCCTTGCGGTAGAACGCATAGGCATTCGCCTGACGCATGGGTCCCCGCCGCGTCAGAACAACCTTGGAGCCCTTGTAGTAGCCCTGGTGGTAGGCTTCGGCCTCGAAGAAGGGGCCGGCATCGCGAATCTCGGTCGCGACCTTCCGGCCAAGGGCGGCTTCGGCGTCAGCCTTTGCGGCGACCGCATCTGCGCGCTGCGCCGCCGACTGGACGAAAATGGCCGTGCGGTAGCTCTTGCCGCGGTCGCAGAACTGCCCGCCGGCGTCGAGCGGATCGCTTGACCGGAAGAAGAGATCGAGGATCTTCCGATAGCTGACCCTGGCGGGATCGAAGAAGATCTTCACCGCCTCGTAATGGCCGGTGCTACCGGTCGAAACCTGGTCATAGGTCGCACTGCTGGCCGTGCCGCCCGTGTAGCCCGACACGACTTCCTTTACCCCCGGCAGACTTTCGAAATTGCTTTCGACGCACCAGAAACAGCCGCCGGCGACGATTGCAGTCTCGGTTCTCGCTGCGGCGGGGTGCGCAGCCAGCAACAGGATCAGGGACAACAGCAACTTCGCCATCTCATGCACCTCCCGATGGACGCCCCCAGAGGCGTCAGACCAGGCGCTTCTGGCAAGTCACCTTGCCGTGATGGGAACCAAATCCGGAGCGGCGCGTCAGGACAGAAGCTTCGCCAGCCCCATCGCCACGCCGAGATCGCCGGAGACCTTGAGCTTGCCGAGCATGACCCCGGTCATCGGGTTCAGCTTTCCGGCCAGGAGCTTGCCGAGGTTGTCTTCGGAGATCGTCAGCGTGCAGTCTGTCTCACGGTCGTCCGTCGTCGCGGTGCCGTCGGCCAGCACGATCACCCCTGCCGGTCCGCAGTCGAACTTGAGGCTGCCGGAGAAACGCCGGGTTTCGAGCGCCTTGCGGATACCGGCGGCAATCGTTTCAAGAGACATGGTTGCTCCGCTCGCGTCATGTGGTTCCGGCATAGCGACCGGCACGGCACCCTCGCAAGCGTGGCGTTGCGTCACTCGGGCGCGGGCGCAAGGTCAGCGAGTCACCCGCGCGTTCCGCGCCGCGATCAGCCGCAGCCGGAGCGCGTTCAGCCGGATGAAGCCCTCGGCGTCCTTCTGGTCGTAAGCCCCCGCGTCCTCCTCGAAGGTGACGTGCTTCTCACTGTAGAGCGAGTGGTTAGACCAGCGGGCGACGGTTGCGGCACGGCCCTTGTAGAGCTTCACGCGCACCGTGCCGGTGACATGTTCCTGCGTCTTGTCGATAAGAGCCTGCAGCGCCTCGCGTTCGGGGCTGAACCAGAAACCGTTGTAGATCAACTCCGCATAGCGCGGCATGATCGAGTCCTTGAGGTGCCCCGCGCCGGCGTCGAGCGTGATCTGCTCGATGCCGCGGTGGGCCTCCAGCAGGATTGTGCCGCCCGGCGTCTCATAGACACCGCGCGACTTCATGCCGACAAAACGGTTCTCGACGAGGTCGAGAACGCCGATCCCGTGTTTCGCGCCAAGCTCGTTCAGTTTCGTCAGGATTGTCGCGGGCGACATGGCCACGCCGTCGATGGCCACGGCATCGCCCCGCTCGAAGGCGATCTCGACCATCTCGGGCGTGTCGGGCGCCTCCTCGACGGGCACGACGCGCTGGAGCACGTAGTCCGGGAACTCCTGTGCCGGGTCTTCGAGGACACGACCTTCCGAGGAAGTGTGCAGAAGGTTCGCATCGACCGAGAAGGGCGCCTCGCCCCGCTTGTCCTTGGCGATCGGAATCTGGTTCGCCTCGGCGAACTCCAGAAGCTTCGTCCGGCTTGTCAGGTCCCAGAGCCGCCAGGGCGCGATGACGCGTATTGCCGGGTCGAGGGCCGCGGCCGAAAGCTCGAACCGTACCTGATCGTTGCCCTTTCCGGTCGCACCATGGGCCACGGCGTCCGCGCCGTGGCGGTGGGCGATGTCGACGAGGTGCTTGGAGATCAGCGGCCGCGCGATCGAGGTGCCGAGCAGGTAGAGCCCCTCGTAGAGCGCGTTCGCCCGGAACATGGGGAACACAAAGTCGCGCACGAACTCCTCGCGGACGTCGACGATGTGGATGTTTTCCGGCTTGATGCCCAGCAGGACCGCCTTCGCC